>ERZ795059.4957-NODE-4957-length-12273-cov-4.481830_pt1 | contig 12273 bp, 1 predicted proteins | sample MGYA00375143_ERZ795059 | MGnify/ENA primary metagenome ERZ795059 (study PRJEB30188, sample SAMN05720168) | activated sludge metagenome | isolation source: Anaerobic digester | place: USA | collected 2015-01-07 ... | reverse complement strand
CTTATCTAGGGACTCTCTCCCGGGTTCTATCTTTATGTAGGTCGCCTTACCGATATCGACCCCGAGAGGCTTATCTTCTATCCCGAACACTACAGCTCCTTCGGGCAGTTCGACATTGCCCGCAAGAAAGGTATCTATAAAATAGACACTCTTAATCTGACTTTTAGGTATAAAGGCCTGCGGTATGACTACCGTATACGGCTTATCTTCCCAGCTGCCCCATGCATGATCTTCAACCACCCTGTTAGGCGTAAAATGCACGGTTTCCCGGCCGCCCCATCCTATGGCATTCGCCAGCGTTTTAATAACGCCTCCTTCCGGAAGATAATCGGTCCTGTGCACAAGAACGTCGCCTAACATCCTGGGCCAGCCGTTATTACGAGCCTCCTTTTCCATATTAGCAATGACCCTCCGGGCTGAGCTTTCCCCCAATAAGCTGACAAGATCTTTATACCCCGGTAATTTGTCTAGGGGTATACCGTTTTCAACAAAAAACAGCACGATGTTACGATCTTCCTCAAAATATTTTCTGCCGACACTATCCGCGTCATAGCCCTTGGAAATCGCCTCTCGAATGAAAGACAGGAAAGCGTCTGCTCTGACATTCTTTTCCTTCATAAGGCTGAAGTAGGAACCTGGAAATACATCCCCAAATATCTCTATGATATCCTTTATAGATCCGGGATCATCTCCGGATTTTAGTAAAAATAAAATGGAGTCTATCTGATATCCGTAGACTTCCTGTCCCCCTATTATGATCTCCGCTATCTCGGGCGATAGCTGGTTCAGTTCTGTCAAGTTCTCTAGATTGCTTCTCCAATCATAGGGTTCGTTCTGATAAAGTTTAACCATTCCCTCACCAAGATCCCTTCTGATCAATTCTGTCATCTCTTCCGGCGAAACTGAACTTTCCACTGCCATGGCGGTCTCCTGCAATGACCGGCCGAGCTCTTCTCCTGGAGTTAAAAGACTTCCTGACTTTTCTACCTCGTCAGCTTTTCTCGCCTCACTAGCTCTCCTTGCCTCTGCCAAGTCGCCCTTTCCGAAGAGGGCGCCTATAATCTCAGTTAGCGCAGACGCGGCGTTGGCGGTGGCGACCCACGAGAGAATGACCCAGGCAAAAACTGAAACTGTCTGTCCGTAATTTAAAAGGTAGTAAGCTGAAGCGCCCGCAAGGGCGAGATTTGCTAAAAGTCCGGCGGAGTATATGAAATAAGTTTTGGCTTTCGAGGGAGGCGCCCTGTCTATCGTTATCTCGCCTGTAAAGAGGCCGCTTACTGAAAGTTTCGGATTGGCGCCGAACATAAGCGCGGCCAGGTAGTGCGCGAACTCATGGAAAGGCGTTGATACTACCCCCCATGCCCTCAAAAACATATTTGTAACAGGCGCCCGACCGCTTAAGAGATTCACCATGAGAGACTGGGCCTTCACCTCCGGCGCACCATCGATTGATCCGTCTTTTTCCATAAGTTCGGACGGTGGTGTCGCAAACTCCGGTTCAACCGAAACAGCCATCTCTTCATCCGTATTTATTTTCTTAAAACCTGCCCCGCGCAGCCTGATATAAGCCCAAGTGCCTCCCACTATTGCCGTAAGCGCCGCTATGATCAAACCTTTAGAAAATATTGAATGTGACCCTGTTGAGAAATCGTTGTTTTTCTCCATAACTCGAAATGCCTCATCTATCTCTTCCGTCCTCACAAATTCTACATCTCGGTACAGTTCCCGGTCTGACGATGCCTTGTCTAGATCAACGACAGCACAGCCGATATCGGAAAACTCCTCAACTATCATTTTTCCCAGGCTTTCGTATATTGGGGTCGAATAATGAAGTTTCGGGTTAAAACCTATATATCCCCAAAGCACGCGCCCATCGTCTGCCTTTTTTGAGATAAGATATACGATATGCTGAAATTCCCCGCAGTCTAAAAGCAGACCCAGCTGTCTCCCTCTACCGCCGCCATCCAGGATCTCCTGAATAAAACTAGCGGCCTCCCTGCATATAAAAAGAGGCGGAGCTCCGGATTTGACAAGCGGGCATTTCCCTGCGGCGTTCAAAAGCGAATAGCTCGGGTCCATATTGCCCATTTTCGTTACAAGCTCGCTGTAGTAGCGAGGCACATTCTTTAATTTTTCTATCTTTTCGCCGGGCGACAAAACAGGTGAGTTAATAACGAATTTAATGAACATGGCGGCAATAAAATTCGTGTCAGCTAATTCATAAATACTCTCCTTATTTCCGAAAGGATCTGTGAACTCCAGCGTTTCCCCTGATCCATCAAGATAAATAAGAATAGCACCGATCTTGTTTCTCTCCTCCCTCGTCAGTTCGATCAAGTGTCTATTGTCCTTGAAAAATGCGGCGTATTCTTGGAATAGACCATACATCTCTTCGGCGGTCCGGTTAGCGGTAAACATGGCAAGCGCTGCTATCATATCCTGACCGTTCTCTTTATCCGCTATCATAGCGCCACTGACACCACCCGCCTTTTTAAACATGAGGTCAACAGCTTTCAAAAATCTCACCATATTATCGTAATTAAAACCCTTCTCCGCGTCACCTCTTAATTCCATCGTCTTTTGGGTAAAAGATGTTTTCGTGATACTCTCAACCTCCTTATAAATATCGTCTTCGGAAAGGTAAATAGTGCCGGATAAAATTTTCTGTAACATTTCCTCGGCAGCAGCTTTACCGGACGCCGCCGCGTTCAAAACAGCGGCGGCTACTACTATCTTCCCTAAAAAGCCTCTGCGTGTTATTTTCTCTGCGTCGGCCTTCTCGGACATTTCCTCATCCATATCCTGAGCGGGGCTTGTCCCGCCCATACCCAGCATGCCGAGAGTTTTTCCGTCAAGGCGTCTTACTTTACCTATTATGTCGGGGATATTTATTCTGGAGAGGTCCTTTTCTGTTACTTCGATAACGCTCACGCCGCCCGCGGCGAGCTGTTTACGCCTGATTAGTTCGGCAAGAGCCACAAGCTGTTTTCTGACGCCGAAATTCCGCGATACATCTATTCCAAGGAGATTAATAAGATCGTTAAGTATGGCGTTATTGCCATTCTCTACAACATAAGCCATTGACGGATCCATCCCGTAGATCGGATCCGAAAAAACCGTAAGACCTATCTGGCCTTCAAGGGTCCTGCGGACATTTTCCCCTTCGGAATTAACAAGAACAGCCCTTCCTCCAGAGGCAAGATGGGTTTTTACTATTTCAGATGTCGGAGCAAGAAGCTGGCCGCCGGGATCCCTGGTAGCGGTAATTTCCTTGTCATCGCCGTCTCTCGGCGCCGCGTAATGCGGCATATTGAAGATTATGAGGTCATATTCGTCAGCAAGCTCGTTTTCCCTTATACCGCCGGGCATAACATCGTACAGGAATGTCCTAAGGCTTCCCTTGCCTTCCGGTGGCAGTTTGTCGCAAAGGTTTTCGGTAGACTTTAAAGCCGATGGATTTATATCCACAGCGTCAACATGAGCCCCTCTTCCCATGGCTATATACGCTTCAAGCCCCATGCCGGTACCTATTACAAGTACTCGGCTGCCGGGTTTCACGTTATCAATGTCAGCGGCGGCCCTTGCGCTAATAATACTGGATTGATGCGCCCCGACGTAGACATCCTGCGGCACATCCACCGGAATGATATGGAACCTGGAACTGTCGTCATAATTGTGCGCCTTGACCTCGTCCATGCTTCCCGCGATATTTACAAGTCCATTCTGCCAGTTATTGAAAACGGCGTACACTCTGGATGAAGGAGCTGCCTCCCGCCGCTGTCCGGCTTGAGGCGCCGCGGCGGAAGCTATTTTTTTGCCGTTAACACGTGTCCCGTTCATCGAAGAGTTGTCCTCGACAAAAACTTTACCGTCGACTACTTTTATGACCGCGTGCTCACGCGAAACCGACCCGTTAAGAACCCGTATATAACTTCCTGAACTGCGGCCGACAGTGTAGGTTCCTCCGTCTTCTAAAACTTTGCCCGCGATAAAATATTTTCCGCCGGTAAATTCCAGAACAAACGTTTCCGACCCGAATGAAATGCTGTCGCCCGGCTTCACTTCTCCCTCTATTTCCTGAACCTCAGGTGATACCTCTTTCTCCGATGGGAACCTTACGCTTGAATACCTTCTCAAAACATCGTCGAGAGAGGCGAGTTTGTTCATCGCTGAATCTTCTCGCTTGCCGAAATATCTTAAGTAGTTTCCACTTTTTTCCTTTTCGCCGTAGAGCCCCATCAAAAAGGACCTCGCGTTATAAAAATCGGTTCTCCTCTTATCGTCATCACCTTTTAAGGCGGTATATCCCGCCCTGGCCTCCATGTACACTCTAACTTCTTCGGGACTCACCCTCACTTCGTCTCCATACTTGTCGAACGGCCTCAAAAGGTTTTTAAGTTTCTCCGCGTCTTTTTCACCGCGTAGAACAGCGGCCATGGCCCGGATCAAACTCCTGTCCCAGGAATCCGTAGAACAGTACATATCAAAAAAGTTCTCAAAATTTTCCTGCCCCATATCCTCGACGTCCCTTATTCCGTTAACCAAATAAGAAGGCGCGGCAGTCTCGTTCTGGGGCAGGGGTTTTCCGCTCTCAATACGCGCTATCCTCCACTCCACCCCCTTTCCGTTTGGCGCCTCCACGGAAGTGTACATGTAAGTTACCAGCCGACCTTCTTTCAGAGAATAGAACGCCATTCCACCCCTGGGTCTTCCGGCAAGGCTTCTTTTGTCTTCTTCAGTCTCATTTTTTGTCGCAAGATCATAGCCAGAAACAAGGGGGTAGTCCCAGGCACACCACCCTCCTTCCTCCTTAATGGCCATATACCTCAAAACTTCCCGGAGAGACATGCCGTCTATCTCCGGAAATCTTTCGGAACGGAAATCCATACCGCTTAGACTGTACTTTTCCCCGCCTATAGTGACCGCCCCGTCTTCAGCGTACCTGTTAAAAAGGAGATACCTTTCGCTGGAAAGGACCTTGTTTTTCCCGATGATCGCTCCAAAATTAAATCCGGTCGAGCTGAAAGTTATTTCTTCTCCGTACTCGTCCATACTTCTAAAAATACCCTTTATCGGAGTCCCGTCGGAAGAGAATCCTACGATTATTTCATCGCCCGGTTTATGCCCCAGGGTCGTAACGTGGTCCAGAATAACTCCTAAGAGCGGTTTTTTACGTAAAAGAGGAGTCCTTTTTCCCGGCCCGGCGGCTAGGTTTACGTCTCTATCTGTCTCCTGCGGGTCAAAGTCTGTGCCGTACATCTCCTCAAAAATGGACAGAATGTCCCTTAATGGATACTGCCCGGAAATGTTCTCACCTTTATCTATTCCCGATGCCTCTTTAAGCGGATCAACTCCGGTCAGTGTGGCGGCCGCTTCTATGCCAAGCCTGACGCCAAGATTCGCCGCCCTGGCCTCTATCGAAGGATGCGTTCGAACGCTTAAAAATCCGCTTCCGGAGTCGTCTTTAAGATTATTGTCGATGAACTCGGAGGTTTTATTAAGAACATCCCCGGCTATTTCCCCGGCTCTTATTCTTAATTCCGCCGGTAGTATAGCCCCTGCCAGGAATATCCCTATTTCGTCGGAGAAAAGTTCACGCTGCTGAATTTCATTTTCGGCCGATTCTCTTTTCTTGCCTCCATGACGGTACACCTGGTGGATAATCGACAAGAATTCCCCGTCTTCGCCTATGATCGCAAGATCCGTGGGAAGAGCCGCCGCCTGACGGAGAAATTTCGCGTCAGGACTAAGTTCCGGAAGAAAAATATCGGCAAGCTCGTGCCCCACTTCGTGTCCAAGCACGATAGCCAGTTCTTCGTCGCTCATGTACTCAGCGTAAGCTAAAAGCACTTCTATTGTGCTTCCCCTTATGCCGATGGGACTACGGCTTTCAGACAATACTTTTAAGTCGACACCGGAAATTATCTCCTCTATTCTGCTCAAAAGTTCCCCTTCTAATCCGTCTATATTAACCAGTTCAAGCCCGTTCTCGGCGTATTTTACGGCAAGAGACCTTATATACTCTTTGAACTTTTCTCCGGAATAAAACCCCTTCATACGCTCTAATATACTGTTAAGCCTTTCGACCTGCACCCCTGTCTTATTCTCAAGTAAAAGATCCTCTACGCTGTATTTGTTCTCATTGTGCCATTTTGCGGCAAGCTTTCTGGCTTTTTCGAAATTCGCCCTTATCCACCCTCTCATCATATCCGGGTCATACCCCAAAGTCTTCCTGTGCTGTTCCCATCTGTCTATCTCATAAAGCTCATGACCTATAACGGTATCGTTATCCATGTAATCCGCGTCTATCCAGGCTACAGGTTTACCATACGCCCTGCCCAAACCTATGTGGCCGAACTGACCGCAAGCCCTGAAAAGGCCTTTAATAGGAATTAAAACCACTTCCGTGCCATCGTCCGTCACGCGTACTTTGGCGGTCCCTTCCTCTACAAGGTTATCGAGATTCTCGGCTCTTTCCTCAAAGCTTTCACCCCAAAGCCCACGGGGAAGATTGTCACCAACAAACTTATTAACATCGGTGTGCGTAACTTTAATAGAACCCCCAGCGGCTATGTTCACGTCATCACTGTCGGAACCTTCTCGCCCCGGTGAAAAGATATTTCGCAGCCTGTTAAACAGCCTTTCCGCCGGGCTTTCAGAAGTACCATACTCCTCTCTGAAGGCATCCAGGAACCCGTCCGGGGACATCTCGGATATAAGCCTGATAAGGCCCCTCTGCACGGCAAGAGGAGAATCATCCATCCCTCCGATCCTCAGATCTTCCTTCATGGCAAGCCAAACAAATTTAGCCTCCTCGTATGAAATTTCTTTACCGTATTCAGAAAATACCCTCGCCACCATGTCTATACTTTTATCCTGCATTGTCCTTTCTCCGGCTCCGGGGGTAGTGTTTTTGAGGGAAAACAGCATACGGCGCGATATAACAGCAGCTCCTGCCCCGGCAAGCGCGTAAATCACAAGATCGGATATCCCGAAAGACTTCATTGTCAGTTCATTCACTATTTTTGAGGGTTGTTTCTCCTTTTCGTAAGCGGCTTCATCCACCCTGGACATTATCACGTCAAAGTTTACAGGCTCGAGTTCCCGCGTAGCCATAAGAGGAACAGGGCTTTCCTCCCCCGGGAGAAAAGCGTCTTCGGGAATGTTTATCTGGGGGTCTATTTCGGCGAAAAGAGCCGCCACGTCGGGATCGGTATTCACCGCTTTTAAAAATACGCAGAACCGCCACATAAGGCCTATGGTCTCATCTCTTAATTTTTCTACCCAAGCTTCCCCCCCGTTCTGAATAGCCAGCTTGACGGTTATAGGAGACGAATTGTGAAGCGCCACCAGAGAAAGGGTGTAAAACCTTTTCTGTCTTTCCATGACATTTCTCTCGACCGGGTCGGCGCTTTTCTCAAAGAACCTCTCCCAGTCCATAAAAATAAGCTTAAGGTTGGCCACGGCCATGGCAACGCTGTACTTAGCGTCTTTTTTTATCCTCGCTACTTCTATTCCTTTATCGATATTAAACCCGAATTTCGCGAATGAATCTTCGAGAGCTTTCAGCTTTTCCCTGTCCCTTGGCGAATCTTTAGATCTCTTGCTGGTTCTCCATGTCGTCAGATTTTTATTAAGCTGGACAGCCTGATCGGTCCACATCTGTATAGGACCGTGCGCGTTCGCTTTTGATACATGCAGTCCGGATTTCCCGGGCGCGGAAGTACCGGTTTCTCCGAATTCAAGAGCGCAGTAATGCCTGAAAAGGAACCAGGGCGGAAGTTGGCTTTCACTGTATATGGTCGGGATATCTGAAAAAACCCTGTCACTTATAAACTCCTTGACCTTATAAAGGTACTGGTCAGATATCTTTATTGCATCAAGCGATCCGCTCGTGAGGTATTCACTTATTTGAGATTCCTTTTCTTCCCTTGAGGGTTCTTCCTCGGCTTCTGAACGAACCGGAATTATGGCCGTGGCCGCTCCTATCCCAAGCATCTTAAGGAAATTTCTTCTCGAGAAACGTCCGTCGGCGGCGCTCTCTTGCGCCGAAGACAGGTAAGTAACTATCACCTTCCTGCCATCGACATTAAGGACTATACCGGCAGCGTCATCACTTTCATCGGAAGACGCCTCGCGCACTCTATATGCCCCGTCCACATCGACAGGCCCGTCTGACAGATCTTGCGAGAAAACAGCCGTAACAAGCTTGACCCATGTTTTCACCGCGTTCACATCGGCGTCACCGTTCACCTCGCCTGACGTCGCGCAGAAAAAACCGTAAAGAGCAAGAGCCGATGCCGACGCGGAAGCGTTTTGTTTAATGGCCGCTATCACGGGGCTCTCCTCTCCCCCGAGAAGCCTGTAATAGGGGCTTTCATACCCTTCGCAATTGCGGAACTTAGGCATTACGGCGACATACGAAAAACCCTTTTCCCGGAATATTTCACCGAGGTTCTCGGAATGGAACCCGCCGGTGACAAGCATGGCGTATCGTCTTTTTCCGCCTTCCCCACGGGAAGAAAATTTCATCTTTTCCAGGAATACGTCGTCTCTTTTGAAGGAATATTCGTAAAAACCCGAGATCTCGTCTTTTTGCCTGTCGATTTCCGCCGCCGCCGAAGCAAGGCGTATTTCAAGTTTTCCGGCAGGGTTTTCTTTTTCTATAAAGGCCGTTATCCTCTCCGCCGAAAAATTTTCAGGACCGGACTTATACCTCGAATATTCCTCGCGCGTGAGTCTCGTGGCGAACATGTTCTCAAGGAACGTGAGGTTCCGTGATATCTGCCAGAGCTCCCTGTCTTTTTCGCCGGAAGAAAGCCTGCGGCAAAGATCTTCCTCCAAAGAGGACATCTCGGATATGACCGCTGACTTGTCTATGGAGTCATAAAGAGAAACATACTTTATGTACTTTTCAAGTTCCGGGAACTCTGAAAGGCTTATGCCTGCTCTTAGGGACATTTTCGAGAGAAATTCGTAAAACCCCGTCTGAGAGATCTCACCTGAACGGAACTCAAGGGTTTTTATGCCCAATTCTTCCACCATTTTGGGGGGAAGATTTCTCCCCATGCGGTCAATAAGGAGGTGTCTCTGGGAATTGGCGTCGCGGAAATCTATATTTTTCTCTTGCTCGGCTGTTTCGTAGAGTGAACTTATGTTCGGGTAAGCGCCCCTATCCACACCCCTCTCATCGCCCCTCAGAAAGAGGAACGAAAGATAGTCTTTCAGATCCATCTCTCCCGACTTGTACTCGCCGTATTTTTTGTCCAGATCCTTAAGATCGTCGCTGTACGTACTGTCTTTAAGCGCATTGAGTTGAGTATGTATCACTGAAAGAGCGCTGTTGACCGCGGCTATGTTCTTAAGAGATCCGCGGTAAACTTCACGATTCGCCGCGTAAAGCCCCGGGTCTTCTATTCCCCATAGTTCGGCTTTTCCCGGAAAAACCGCTGAAAAATATTCGGCGCCGCTCAGTATTCCCTCGCTCACAAAATAATCGGCTACCTTTTCACGGACCGGAGCGTCCTGTATGGCGGTAAAAACCGAAAGATCGTACCGGCCGTCCCCGCCTTCAAGGTTGACTGTGTTTATCCCGTAAGTTTCATGTATGTAGCTTATTATCCCTGATATGGTTTTCTGACAGTCGTAATTGCAGTGCGCGTCTTGTATATGGACGACCAAGGTGCCTGACCCGGCCGAGTCGTGCCTGGATTTTATCTCTCCCAGAAAATCCGGGATGGAAAAGTTGTCGGCCCCAAGCTCGTCGTATCCGTTTTTGGCTCCCGTCCCCGAATGATCCTGAGTATACCGGGCGCTTACTTGCGAGGCCAAAGCGGAATCGTACATTAGGGTGTTCGAAAGAAAAGCTACGGCAGTAACCATGCTAACCAAAGCCTTAAAACGCCTTTTGGCTTTGTTCCCTATGGTCCCTTTATCCGTAGCAGCTATTTTTGTGCTCAGCATCTTCACATCTACACCCTGTTTTAAATGAATTAAAAATCTATTAAGTAACCGGACAAAAAAAATTCTAAGCTACCCTCTAATCAAGCCTAGATAACAAACGTTTTATTTTAATAACTGTTAAATAGAGTATACGTTACGGTTTTACCGTAGACCAGTTTAGCGAGCTTACTTTTTTATATTTAACAAATCTTCATTGTTACCCTTTGAAAAGCTAGAAATATAGGTTAATCCGCTCTCCAGGCTGCTTCTTCGCCGGTTTTAACGGCCCCTTATCCTCGTAATAAGTACGTAACGGGTCCGAAAAAGTCAGCCCTAAATTTTCAAAACTCGCCGGTTTGTTTTGTGGTTTATTGTTCCGGCTCAAACAGTTGAAAATTTTCCCTTGAACTTCAGAGAAAAGAGGGAACGGGCATACTTTTTCTCCGTTAAAAATGGCTCAGAAGCATCCCGGAGAGCGGATTAACCTGTTTCCGTTGAGTTTAGGGAAGTAAAGATGAGGGATCAGTGCCAGAAGACCATTGAGAAGTGTATTCGAGCACTGGAATAATTCGCCGCCTGAAAAGGATAAAAATAAGGACACTCCCCTGAAGAATCTACTCCTGAAGTACTGAAGTGACAGGCGAATTGTGAAGAGCGCAGAACACATTTCTCAATGGCGATCAGGTGTCACCACGGACATCTAAAGCTGAATATTGGCTACAGCTCAGGCGTATCCCATGAAGTTCTCTTTGCGGATATTAGAATCTGGAACTTTGAGCTCAAGTTTGAGCATTTCGATAAGGCATTCCACCATGCCGGGAGGACCGCACAGAAAAAACACTCTTTCCATGTAATCGGGTATCTCTTTCTTTACCATTGCGCCGGTTATGGTTCCGGAACAACCCTTCCACCCTAGCTTATGAGCGTCCGGTGAGGTTATCGTATGAACCACTTTAAGTTTAGGATTAAGCGTCAGCATTTCATCAAACTCGTCTTTAAATATTATCCCCTCCGGGACACTGTTACTGTAAAGAAGCATAATATCCGTATCGAGCTTTTTATCGGTCGCGTTCTTACATACGCTCCTAAAAGGAGTTATGCCTATACCGCCGGATAAAAGGGCTATTTTGGGAAGCTCTCCCTCAAAAGTGAAATTACCGTAAGGCATTTTAATTTTAATATTGTCTCCCTCCTTAAGAGAGTCCAGTTTCTTTGAAAAATCGCTTCCCGTAAGGCGTTTTGTAAATTCAATGTACCCTGTTTCCGTGGGAGAACTTGAGAAAGAAAGGGGTTTTTTCTCTTCTTTTCCGTTCACATCAAGATGAACGAACATCCACTGGCCCGGTTTAAAGGAAAACCCTTCAGGCCGCTCAAGCCTGAAACTTTTAACCCCGGTTACCCGGGTGATAATATTGATTATTTTGAGAGTATATTCTTGAGACATCCCGCTAATCCTTTCTTAAAAACTGAGACTCGCCCTGAACCTTAATCCGTAACGCCGAAATATTTCCGATATTCCCTCCAGGGGCGCTCGATTTTCCCGGCGAGAAAATCTTCGCTCGGTGCTCTCCCTCGCTCCCACGATGGCCCATCCCATCGTGGTCCATGACCCCCAGCGGGTGTTTTCTAAGAAAACAGCAGGGGGTGCCAGGCACCTATAACACCAACCTTAACCTTGACCTCTTCCTACTTCCCTCTTCCTACTTTTTCTTGCCTAGGATCTCCCTAACCTTTTCCACAAACTTTTCGCGCTCGATGAGCTCCGACTTTTTCCCGCGGCGCTCGACCACCTCGACCTTACCCTCAGCAAGGCTCTTTTTGCCTATTACCACCTGCACAGGAAAACCTACCAAGTCAGCATCTTTGAATTTTATTCCAGGGGACTTGTCACGGTCATCTATAATAGCGTCTATTCCCGCATCAATAAGCTTCCCGTAAATTTCTTCGGCGGCTTGAGTGACTTCTTCATCGTTCATTTTTACCGGAATAACAACAACTTCTGCCGGGCTCAAAGAAGCGGGCCATATTATGCCGTCTTTATCGTAGCTTGTCTCGATAAGCGAAGCCAGTATTCTGTTGACCCCGATACCGTAACAGCCCATTACAAGCGGCTTGAGCTCCCCTTTCTCATCGGTGTATGACGCTCCCAGAGGAATGGAATATTTCGTGCCAAGTTTGAACGTATGCCCTATTTCAACGGCGCTTTTCATCTCAAGTTTAGCTCCGCATTTAGGACATGGGTCTTTTTCGGTTATGACCCTCGCGTCTATCCATTTTTCTACTTTAAAGTCCCTTCCGCATACGGCATTAAGAATATGAGCGTCCTTTTTA
>ERZ795059.4956-NODE-4956-length-12274-cov-6.213684_pt1 | contig 12274 bp, 8 predicted proteins | sample MGYA00375143_ERZ795059 | MGnify/ENA primary metagenome ERZ795059 (study PRJEB30188, sample SAMN05720168) | activated sludge metagenome | isolation source: Anaerobic digester | place: USA | collected 2015-01-07 ... | reverse complement strand
CGTTGGCGCGCGGGTGGAAGATGCTCTGGAAGCCATCGGCCGACGTCAGATAGGATTCCTGCACATTGTTCTCGTCATCGAGCAACACGCGGCGGCGCGCGACGTTGTCGAGATGCGCCGTGTTTCCGGCCACACTGGGTGCCGTCGTCTCGGTGAAGGTGGTCGGGCGGCCTCCTTCGGAAAGGACGACCTGGCCGTAGCGACCCAACTCGAAGTAATCGGCGACAGACAGCGTATCGACAAACGTGACCCGCATGCCTTCGCGTGATTCGTAGTAGGTGTCGAGGTCACCGACGACGGGCAGGTCGATCGGCGCCGGCGTCACTTCGGCAAGGTGGTTGCCTGCATCGGTCACGACGACCGATCCGGCCGTGCTGGCGGTGATTTCGGTGAGGCCGGCGAACTCGGAGACGGTTCCGCTCGCGCGGACGCGCTGGCCCTCGGCGACAGCCGTCGGGCAAGTGTTGCAGAAGACGAACAGGCCCTCCGACGTGGCCGGGTCGGCATCGGCGTCGGCGTCCTCTTCCTGGAGGAAGAAACCGCTCAATCGATTGGCGCCCTGGTAAGCACCGACGACGACGCCCTCGACGCTCACGCTGCTGCCCGGGATCGGCGTCGATGCGCCATTGCCCTGCACGTCGTGGATGAAGTTGAGGTCGTCGTTGACGATCGTGCCGAGGCCCTGGCCGTCGGTCGTGATCGCGTTGGTGACATTGCTGATGTTGACGAAGAAGGTCTCGCCCGGCTCCGGCGTCGCATCACCGTTCACGAGCACGCTGAATGAATAGGTACTGCTGCCTGCGGGAATGGTTTGCCCGGTCAGCGAGTTCGCCGTGTAGTCGCCCGGTGCGACAGCCGTGCCGTTGGCCGTGGCAATGTCGAAAGTCACGCCGCCAGCGGGAGCTGGGGCGGAAAGGCTGACCGTGAACGTGAAGTTCGTCGTTCCGGCGTTGCCTTCGTTGAGGCTGACGTCGTTGATCGTGAGATTCGGGGCGGCATCGTCATTGACGATCGTGCCTTGTCCCTGGCCGTCGCTGACCAGGGCGCCGGTGACATTGGTGGCGTTGACGAAGAAGGTTTCGTTGGTCTCCGGCGTGGTGTCGCCATTGACAAGTACGCTGAACGAATAGGTACTGCTGCCAGCGGGGATCGTTTGTCCGGTCAGGGATTTCGGCGTGTAGTCGCCGGGCCCGATGGCTGTGCCGTCTGCGGTGGCGATATCGAATGTGACTCCACCCGCCCCGGCAGGCGCGGAAAGACTCACTGTGAACGAAAACGTCGTCGTTCCGGCATTGCCTTCACTGAGTGACACATCGTTGACGGTCATGGCCGGCAAGGCGGCCGATCCGTTCGGCGTCAGCGAGAAGTCATCGACGGCGAGACCGTCGTCCACCCCGCTCACATCGATATCGGTCCAGCGCAACCAGAAGGTCGCCCCGTTGGCGATCGCGAGCGAGCCGATATTGGTCGACAGTGCGGTGCGATCGGCTGCCGCGTTGCCATTCTTGGCACCCACGGTAATGGTATCGGGCGTGACGAAATTCAGCGCGGCAACGCCGGTCCACGTTCCCGTGACGAGATCGGTTGCATTCGTGCTGTACTCGAAGTTGAGCTGGTCGGTGCGGCCCGCAACACCCAGGCGCCACTCCTCGCCGGTATACGCGACATCCAGGCTCGATATCGTCGCACCGGTATTGTTCGTCAGGCAGGCGCCGAATATCGGGATCAGCGTGCCGCTGCGCAGGCCGCCGAGTGCGCGATCGGTGCTGGCCGCGGCGCCGTAGCTGTAACTGTCGCCCGTGTTCGAACCGCCCGTATCGACGGCGTACTGCTCGTTGTCACGTGCGCCGCCGCCGCTTTCGGTCAGGAACCAGCCCGGGATGGTCAGATTGTTCGTGGTCGAACCCGCCGTGTTCGACAAGGTGTCGAAGTTCTGTGTCGAGGCAGCGCCAAGCGTCGTCAGGCTGATGCACTGGGCATGGGTCAGCGAGGAAACGCAGCAAAACAGGATGAACACGGCGAGGCCGCGCGTGCAACGCGACAGTAACGAAGACGACATGGAAAATCCCCTGGAACACGGATGGAATGATTCGGTTGCAACTATACCGCGGCCCACAAGCATCGGATCGCCGGTCCGATCGAATGGCCGGCCTCGACACGCGGATCCGCGACTGGTCATTCTGCCGTCACCACGTTTCAATTCAAAGTATGCGTGGCTCTGCCTCGAGAAGGACGCCGAAGCGTGAGCTGACTTCGGCCCGGATCCGTTCGGCGAGCGACCAGATCTCCATTCCGGTCGCCTGGCCGAGGTTCACGAGGACGAGCGCGTGCTGTTCTGAAACTGCTGCATCACCTTGCCGCAAACCCTTGAATCCACAGGACTCGATGAGCCATGCCGCGGACAATTTCACGAGCGGGCCAGTGCCATCCCAGGCCGGCATCAGCGGATGTGACTGGCGCAATGAATCGGCCAGGCCACGCTCGACCAGCGGATTCTTGAAGAAGCTGCCGGCATTGCCGACCAGCGCCGGATTCGGCAGTTTGCGCGTGCGGATGCGGGCAATCGCTTCGGCAACAGCGGGCGCGTTTGGTGCCGCGACGCCCAGCGCGGCCAGTTCTTCCCTGACTCCGACGTAGTCGATCTGCAGGTCAAGCCGGCGGGGCAGGGCGAAATCGACCGCCGTGACGATGTAGCGATCGGGTGCGTGCTTGAACACCGAATCGCGATAGGCGAATGCACATTGCGCACGGTCCAGGCGCACGAGTTGTCCGGACTGTCGGTCCCAGGCTTCCACCTCGCTGATGAACCCGCCGACCTCGACGCCATAGGCGCCGATGTTCTGTATCGGCGCAGCGCCGACCGTGCCTGGAATCAGCACGAGGTTTTCGAGTCCGCAGTAACCGCGCGCCAGTGACCAGCGCACGAAGTCGTTCCAGTTCTCGCCGGCCTCGACGCGTATCCGCGTGCATTCGCCATCGTCCCCGAGCTCGCGTATGCCGAGTGCCGCGATCGACAGCACGACGCCGGGCCAATCGCGGGTGAACAGGATATTGCTGCCTTCGCCGAGCACCAGAACAGGTTGCGATTTCAGCATCGCATAGCCGAACAATTCGCCAAGTGCGTCCGCGCGGCGTACGTCGATCAGCAGGCTCGCGCGCGCCGGCACGCGAAACGTGTTGCGACCTTCGAGCGAGGCATTCTCGACGATGGTGTAGCCGACGCCTTCGGCGATCGCCGCACCGACCTGATAGCGCTTTTCGCTCACGCTGTTTTTCGCGCGGGCAGGCTGCGGATCGCTTCCACCGATTCGCCGATCAGGGACGGGCCGCGATAGACCATGCCGGTATAGAACTGCACGAGGCTTGCGCCTGCGTCGACCTTGGCGGCGGCATCGGTGCCGCTGAAGATGCCGCCGACGCCGATCAGCGGCAGCTTGCCGTCGAGACGTTCGGCCATGCCGCGCAGTACGGCGGTGGACTTCGCGAATACCGGTCTTCCGGAAAGGCCGCCGGTTTCGTTCGCGTGGCGATGCCCGGCGACGCCACTACGGTCCGTCGTCGTGTTCGTGCAGATCAGGCCGTCGATCGCGCTGGCAAGCAGCACCTCGGCCATCGAATCGAGCTCGGCTTCACCGAGGTCGGGCGCGATCTTGAGCAGGATGGGTTTGCGTGCGCGTTCGGAGGCAGCGTGCCGTTCGCCGGCTTCGCAGATCCCGCCGATAAAACGGCGCAAGGTCTCTTCCTCCTGCAGGTCGCGCAGACCCTGCGTGTTCGGCGAGGAAATGTTGACCGTGACATAGCTCGCCCGCGCATAGACGCGCTCCAGGCAATAGCGATAGTCGTCGATCGCGCTTTCGTTCGGGGTGTCCTTGTTCTTGCCGATGTTGATGCCGAGCACGCCATCGAAGCGTGCGCGCTCGACGTTCGCCATCAACGCATCGACCCCGCCATTGTTGAAGCCGAGACGGTTGATCACGGCGTCGTGTTCGGCAAGGCGGAACATGCGCGGCTTGGGGTTGCCGGCCTGCGCACGCGGAGTCGTCGTGCCGACCTCGATGAAGCCGAAGCCCAGCGAAGCCAGCGCATCGACGTGGGCGGCATTCTTGTCGAGTCCGGCGGCAAGGCCGACCGGGTTCGGAAAGCGGATGCCCAGCACCGTCGTTGGCAGCGGCTGCGGCTTGCTCGCCAGCAAGGGATTGAATCCGGTCCGGTAGGCCGTCTCGATTGCCTTCAGCGAGAGATCGTGGGCGCGCTCGGCATCAAGGCAGAACAGCAGCGAGCGGGCAAGCGCGTACATCGTTCAGTGCCAGCCGCCGACGCCGTAGATGATCAGGCCGATCAACAACACGAAGAGCAGGCAGATCGCGAGATGCACGTAGCCGAGTACCAATCCGGCAATCGCCATGCCGTCACCGTCGATCGTGCCAGGAGGCATGCGCCGGATTTCGCCGCGAGCGATATGGCCGCAGATCACCGCGACCACGGCCCCGACAAACGGCAGCATGACCCAGCAGATGAGTCCGAAAATCAGGCTGGCAATCGCGGTGCCGCTGGTGCGTATCGGTGCGTTCATGGCGTCCTCCGGTCGCATAGTCTAGCCGGTGGCGGGGCGTGCCGGCGTCGCGTCCAGCCGTGGCGTGCGATCCGCCGCCCAATGACGACGTGACGCGCATCGGCCCGGACAAGGAACCGGCCGCAAGAGCGGCCGGTATTTCCCGCCGGGTCACTCGCCTGCGCGATCAGAACTCGAACTTGATGCCCTGGGCCAGCGGCAGCGCATCGGAGTAGTTGATCGTGTTGGTCTGGCGACGCATGTAGACCTTCCACGCATCCGATCCCGATTCGCGACCACCGCCGGTTTCCTTTTCGCCACCGAACGCGCCGCCGATCTCCGCACCCGAGGTGCCGATGTTGACGTTGGCGATGCCGCAATCGGAGCCGACCGACGACAGGAAGCGCTCGGCGTGCTTGACGTTCTGCGTGAAGATCGCCGACGACAGGCCTTGCGGCACGTCGTTGTGCTGGGCGATGGCATCGTCGAGCGTCTTGAACTTCATCACGTAAAGAATCGGCGCGAAGGTCTCGGTCTGCACGACCTCGTCGCTGTTGCTGAGTCCGGTGACGACAGTGGGTAGAACGTAGTTGCCCTTGCCTTCCTTCGCCACGCCTCCGGTGACGACCGTGCCGCCGGCGGCCTTCGCCTTGTCGACCGCGCCGAGGAACTGCTTGACCGCTTCGGGACTGTTGAGCGGACCCATCAGCGTCTTCGCATCGGTCGGATCGCCGATCTTGCCTTCAACCTGTTTGTACGCCTTGACCACCGACGCGACCACTTCGTCATGGATCGACTCGTGCACGAACAGGCGACGCGTCGTCGTGCAACGCTGACCGGCCGTGCCGACCGCACCGAACACGATCGCCGGCAGAGCCAGTTTCAGGTCGGCCGTGTCATCGACGATCATCGCGTTGTTGCCGCCGAGTTCGAGCAGGCTGCGGCCCATGCGCATCGAAACGCGCTCACCGACGCTGCGCCCGACCTTGGTCGAGCCGGTGAAGCTGATCAGCGGGATGCGGCGGTCGTCGACGAAGGCCTTGGCCAGTTCGGTACCGGCATCGTTGAACAGGAAGAACAGATCCGGGAAGCCGCCTGCCTTCAACGCCTCGTTGCAGATCCTCATCGTCGCAATCGCCGTGAGCGGCGTCTTCGGCGAAGGTTTCCAGATGCAGATGTCGCCGCAGATGGTCGCGAGGAAACTGTTCCACGCCCACACCGCGACCGGGAAATTGAATGCGCTGATGATGCCGACCAGGCCGAGCGGATGCCACTGGTCGTACATGCGGTGGCCAGGACGCTCGGAGTGCATCGTGTAGCCGTACAGCATGCGCGACTGGCCCACCGCGAAATCGGCGATGTCGATCATCTCCTGCACTTCGCCATCGCCCTCGGGCTTGATCTTGCCCATCTCGAGCGAGACCAGCGAACCGAGTGCATCCTTGTGCTTGCGCAGAGCTTCGCCGCACAGGCGCACGGCTTCGCCACGCAGCGGAGCCGGCGTCGTGCGCCAGACCTTGAATGCCTCTTCGGCACGCTGGAGGATGATGTCGTAGTCCGCCTTGTTCGACGCATGCACTTCGGCAATCAGCTCGTTGGTCGCCGGATTGATCGACTGGACCACGCCCGCGTCGCGGGTTTTCGACCACTCGCCCTGGCCGAGATAGCCGCCGGAATTGGACTTGGACAGGCCAAGCGCGTTGAGAATGTCGATGGACATGGAGACTCCAGAAGTGTTGTTCAGTGGCGATACGCCATGCGCTCGCGCGTGGATGGGGTTGAATCGGGCATCGTCAAGCAGTCAGGCCGTGATCGCCAATCCGGGCGCCACGCCAGCACTGCGCATTGCGGAGGGGTTTCCGACACGGCCGCCGGGTCGGGCGACCTCGATGCGGGGGCGCAGTTTATCGGAAAGTGCTTCCAGCCGAAACCAATCCGGTCGATAGGGGTGGGGGCGACTCCATGCCTCGCCGTGGCCCGTTTGCGCCGTTGGCGTGGTCGGCCTGGTCGTCAGTCCTGATGGCAAGGCGCTTTTCCGTATCATTGCCCGATGGCCCGCAAGAAGATCCCTGAAGCACCGACGTTGTTCACCGAACCCGAGGGCCTCAAGCCGCTCGCCGAGCGCATGCGGCCGCGTACGCTTGACGAGATCGTCGGACAGTCACGCCTGCTTGAACCCGGCAAGCCGCTGCGCCGGGCGATCGAGAGCGGCAAGCTGCACTCGATGATCCTGTGGGGGCCACCCGGTTGTGGCAAGACCACCCTGGCCCTCCTGCTCGCGCGCTATGCCGATGCGGATTTCAAGGCGATCTCGGCCGTACTTTCGGGGCTGGCCGATGTGCGCGCGGCGCTGGCGGAAGCGGAGCTCAACTTCGGCCAGGGCCGACGCACGGTCCTGTTTGTCGATGAGGTCCATCGCTTCAACAAGACCCAGCAGGATGCATTCCTGCCGCATATCGAACGCGGCATCATCATCCTGGTTGGAGCGACCACCGAGAATCCTTCGTTCGAACTGAACTCGGCGCTGCTCTCGCGCTGCCGCGTGCACGTATTGGAGGCGCTGACGATCGAACAGATCGTCGCCGCGCTGCAGCGCGCGCTCGCCGACAGCGAACGCGGGCTCGGCGCGCAGCCGCTGGCAGTCGAGGAAGAATCCCTGCGCTTGATCGCGCAGGCGGCGGATGGAGACGTGCGGCGCGCGCTGACCCTGCTTGAAATTGCCGCCGAGCTTGCTGATGACGGTCGCATCGACGAAGCCACGTTGACCCAGGTACTGGCTGATCGGACGCGCCGTTTCGACAAGGGTGGCGAGCAGTTCTACGACCAGATCTCGGCCCTGCACAAATCGGTGCGCTCGTCCGACCCGGATGCGGCGTTGTATTGGCTGACGCGCATGCTCGATGGCGGCGTCGATCCGGCGTATCTCGCGCGACGCCTGACGCGCATGGCGATCGAGGACATCGGCCTGGCCGATCCACGCGCACTCACCCTGGCCCTCGAAGCCTGGAATACCTGGGACCGGCTCGGCTCTCCGGAAGGCGAACTGGCCTTCGCCGAACTGGTGATCTATCTCGCGATCGCGGCCAAGAGCAACGCGGCCTATGCGGCATTCAACGCCGCGCGAGCCGAAGTGCGCGCAAACGGCACGCTCGAGGTGCCGATGCATCTGCGCAATGCGCCGACCCGACTGATGAAAGGCCTCGGTTATGGCAAGGGTTATCAATACGATCCCGACGTCGCGGGCGGCGTTGCACTCGATCAGCAATGCCTGCCCGATGCACTGGTCGATCGCGAATTCTATGCGCCGGTCGAGCGTGGCCTCGAATTGAAGATCGGCGAGAAGCTCGCCGCCCTGCGTGCCGCGCGGCGCGATGCGCGCAAGGCGGACAGGAAGCCATGAGGGAATCAGCGAACCGGATACGACAGCTGGTGCCGCATGTTCGTACTGAGGCTGATTGGCAATCCGTGATTCGTTCCGGTCCTGGCGTGGTGCGGAATCCGGATTCGCCACGGCGCTTGGCGACGCGCCTCTGCCTGGGCCTGGTCATGGCCTGTCTGCTCGGTGCGCCGGTCGCGGCGCAGAAGGCAGGCAGCCCGCGCGCGACAGCCAACCCGGGTCTCGCGATCCTGACGGCGCGCATCGATGCGCATCTCGCGCAACCGGCATTTGCGGATGCGGCCTGGGGCGTCAAGGTGGTCTCGCTCGATACCGGCAAGACGCTCTATACGCACAATGCCGACAAGCTGTTCGTGCCGGCCTCCACGGCCAAGCTCTACACCGCTGCGCTCGCACTCGATGCGCTGGGTCCGGACTACCGCATACCGACCACCCTGTTCGCGACCGGGAAGCCGGGCCGGGACGGCGAGCTGCGTGGCGACCTTGTCCTTGTCGGCTACGGCGATCCGACCCTGGGATTCGACACGCGCGTGTCCTGGGCCGACACGCTGGCGATCGCGCTGCGCAAATCCGGCGTGCGCTCCGTGCGCGGTGCGTTGATCGGCGACGCGACCTGGTTCGCTGCACCGCTGTACGGCAGCGGCTGGGAAGCGGCCGACCTGCAGAGCTGGTTTGGTGCGCCGGTGTCGGCGCTCAGCGTCGACGAGAATGTGGTCCGCGTCGTGGTCCGCCCGGCACCGCAGCCGGGCGGCAAGGCGCGCATCGCGTTCGATCCGCCGGGCTCGGCACCGGATCTGGACAACGAACTGCGCACCTTGCGTGCGCCAGCACGAACCGACATCAGCCTCTATCGCGCACCCGGTGGCAATTCCCTGCATGCTTTCGGCTCGATCGCGAGCGATGCCGAGATCCAGTATTTCCGCCTTGCCGTGCAGGATCCGGCGCTGGTTGCCGTCGAGCAGTTGCGCGCCGCGCTCGCGCGCCAGGGCGTCAGCGTGCAAGGCAAGTCGCGCAGCCTCTATTGGCCGGAGCGCAACACGGCGCTCGGCGGCCACCAGTTGCAACGCGTAGCCGACGTGTGGTCGCCGACCGTGGCCGATATCGTCAATCGGGGTCTCAAGGTGTCGCAGAACCTCTACATGCAGAATCTGCTGCTCATGGTCGGTGCGAAGGCGGCGGCCGATGAACGCGCTGCAGGCGTGGAGTCGCCGGTTTTCGTGTCCACTGAAACGCGCGGCATACAGGCGCTGCGAAACTACCTGCGTCGAATCGGCGTTCCACTGGAAGGCGTGCTGATCGAGGACGGGCCCGGCCTTTCGCGCCGCGATCTCACTTCGCCGGCCGCACTGACCGCGCTGCTGGTACGTCTCGGTGACAATCCGGATGCAAGGGCGTTTCGTCTTGCCCTGCCCGAGGCAGGTGTCGATGGCTCGCTCACCGGGCGCATGCGCAACAGCGCCGCGCAAGGACGCATCCATGCAAAAACCGGCAGCATGGCATTCACCTATGCGCTTGCCGGCTATGCGCGGACCGCCGCCGATGAGCGGCTGGCCTTTGCGTTCATGCTCAACAACTATCGCCGCCCGGTCGATGCCGGACGCCCGACGGCCGAGCTCGATGCGATCGCGGTCATGCTGGCCGAGTTGAGCGAACGCAGCCCCAACTGAGCATTCCGTCGCGCAGATTGCGCGCGACTGCGTTCAGGCGTAGCGTTCGCGGACGTTTCCTGGGGAGGAGGTTTTCATGCGTATCCTGATTGCTGCGCTGTCCGGTGCGATTGTGCTGTTTCTGTGGAGTTTCGTTGCCCACACGATGCTTCCGATCGGTGAAATGGGCATCAAGCAACCTGCCAACGAGGACGTCGTTCTGCAGGCCGTGAATACGGGCTTGCCGACGCCGGGCATCTACCTGTTGCCGAGCATGGACATGTCGAAATGGGGTGACGAGGCAGCCATGAAGGCCTACGTCGAGAAATCCAAGGGCAGTCAGTTCGCGTTCGTCGTTCTGGCGCCCTCGGTCGGTGATCCGACCGACATGACGCAGAACCTGATCAAGCAGTTCGTCAACGTGTTCCTCGCCAGTGTCATCGCTGCCTGGCTGCTTGCCGCCACCAACTGGGGTTTCGGCGCGCGCGTGATCGGCGCAACGGCGATGGGAATCTTTGCGTGGCTGGCCGTGGTCGTGCCGATGTGGAACTGGTACCGGTTCCCGACCGACTTCATGATCGGCGGCCTGATCGAGCACGGAGTGGGCTGGTTGCTCGCCGGTGTGGTCATCGCCTGGTGGATCCGACGCAAGCAGCCGCGACGCTACTGAGTCGATCCCTGCGCGGTTCCGGCCTGCGCCGGATCGCGGAAAGTGCAAGGCAACCCGCCGTTTCGGCGGGTTGCCGCCACATCGGAAGTTTGCGGCCAGCGGGTGGCGCGGCGATAATCCGCGCCCTTCGTTGTTTTGCGGATTCCCTCCCATGCTTGATCCAGCCCTCCTGCGCGGGCAACTCGATGTCGTCGCCCAGCGCCTCGCCGCGCGTGGCTACGCACTCGACACCGCGGCCATCGATGCGCTCGAAACGCAGCGCAAGGCCGCACAGGTCGAGACCCAGGAGCTGCAGAACACGCGCAACACGCGCTCCAAGGCGATCGGCATCGCCAAGGGCAAGGGCGAGGACACGACCGCGCTGATGGCCGAAGTGGCCGGCATCGCCGATCAGCTGAAGGCCAACGAAGCCCGACTCGCCGACCTGCAGCAGCAACTCGCCACGATCACGCTGGGCATCCCGAACCTGCCCGATGCGTCGGTGCCGATGGGTGCCGATGAAACCGGCAACGTCGAACAGCACCGCTGGGGCACGCCGCGTCATTTCGATTTCGCGGTCAAGGACCATGTCGAACTCGGCGCGCGCAAGGGCTGGCTCGATGGCGAGGTCGCCGCCAAGCTGTCCGGCTCGCGCTTCACCGTGCTGCGCGGTGAACTCGCCCGCCTGCATCGCGCGCTCGCCCAGTTCATGCTCGACCTGCATACCGAGGAACATGGTTACCTCGAGACCAATGTTCCGTTGATCGTCAATGCCGATTCGATGCAGGGCACCGGCCAGTTGCCGAAGTTCGAGGAAGACCTGTTCTCGATCGAAGTCAATGAAGCCCGGCGCTATCTGATTCCGACTTCGGAAGTTCCACTGACCAATATCGCGCGCGACACGATCGTCGACGCGGAACAACTGCCGATGCGCATGACCGCACATTCCCTGTGCTTCCGCGCCGAGGCCGGTTCGGGTGGACGCGATGTGCGCGGCATGATCCGCCAGCACCAGTTCGAAAAGGTCGAACTGGTCAGCATCAGCAAACCCGATGCCAGCGATGACGAGCACGAGCGCATGACCCGCAGTGCCGAAGTCGTGCTCGAAAAACTCGGTCTTCCATACCGCCGCATGCTGCTGTGCACGGGCGACATGGGCTTCGCCGCGACCAAGACCTACGATCTCGAAGTCTGGCTGCCGAGCCAGGCCACTTATCGCGAAATTTCCTCGTGCTCGAACTGCGGCGACTTCCAGGCCCGCCGCATGCTCGCGCGCTGGCGCAATCCGGAAACGAGCAAACCCGAACTCGTGCACACCCTCAATGGCTCCGGTACGGCCATCGGCCGCGCCCTGATCGCTGTCATGGAGAACTACCAGAATGCCGACGGCTCGATCGACGTGCCCGAGGTACTGCTGCCGTACATGGGCGGAATCACGCGCTTGAGCTGAAAATCCGCTCGAGTCGGCAGGCATGGCTGTCGAGCCTATCCTCAGCCAGGGCGCATGTGCCGATGTCCGCTTTTCCTGCTCCCAGGGGAGATGTCCCGGAGTCGAGTCTTTCCTTCTCCTTCCGGGAGAAGGTGCCGAAGGCGGATGAGGGTTCGCTTCTGACTGGAGTTCGTGCTCCGCACGATCCCTCATCCGGCCTGCAGCCACCTTCTCCCAGGGGGAGAAGGATGATTGTTGGGCAGATCCGGCGACTGCGTTAGACTTCGCCGCCAGCGCAGCACGCCACAATACGCGGAATGATCCGAAGAGATGTCCGAGTGGTTCAAGGCAGCAGTCTTGCTGGCGCAGGCAGGAAGCCGGAGCCAACATCACCGAAGGCGATGGCCCGAAGGGCGAGGGGCGGGACGCCCGGAGTCAAACTGCTGTGTTGGCGTGCAACGCGCGATCCGGCAGACAATTGGATACGGAGAGATGGCCGAGTGGTTTAAGGCAGCAGTCTTGCTGGCGCAGGCAGGAAGCCGAAGCCAACATCGCCGAAGGCGATGGCCCGAAGGGCGGAGGGCGGGACGCCCGGAGTCAA
>ERZ795059.4951-NODE-4951-length-12276-cov-5.994436_pt1 | contig 12276 bp, 10 predicted proteins | sample MGYA00375143_ERZ795059 | MGnify/ENA primary metagenome ERZ795059 (study PRJEB30188, sample SAMN05720168) | activated sludge metagenome | isolation source: Anaerobic digester | place: USA | collected 2015-01-07 ... | reverse complement strand
TTGAACTCCCATTGAACATAAACTTAAAACAATCTCCATTCGTTTATAAGATCATTATATTTGCATCTTCATTAATAGAACAACATGATTTTATATCCTAAAGATATATTTGAAAAGATAGAATTTAACAAAGTACTGAAAGCCATTAAAGAGTATTGCTTGGGCGATCTTGGCAAAAAACACTTTGACCATATTGAGATACACACCGAGCTGCCTGCTGTAAAGTTGCTTTTGGAACAAACAGGAGAATGGCTACAAGCCATGGTTGTTGGTGATAATATGCCCTTTGGCAGGTATGAGGACGTCTCAAACTGCCTTCCGCTTCTCAAAAAAGAAGGTTATGTTTTGGAGGTAGAAGACATTCAGAAAATACACCAAATCCTTTCTGTTGGTAGTAGATTCAATCACTTTTTCCAGGATTATACCAAGCACAAATTATATCCCAAACTCACAGAAATTGGTCTTTCCATCATCATAGAAGCCAGACTCAATAAAGAAATTGAGCGTGTTTTTGACGAAGAAGGTGAAGTAAGGCCCAATGCCTCCGATGAACTTCTCAAAATATCCAAGGCAATTGGAAATAAAGAAAGGGAAGCCGTCAAAGTTTTCAGAAATGAATTGATGACTTACAAAGAGAAAGGTTTTTTGGTTGAAAATCTTGAATCAATCAGAAATGGAAGAATGGTTTTTGTAGTGGCTGCCGAACATAAACGCAAAGTTCCTGGCATCATCCACGATGAATCGTCGACTGGAAAAACGGTATTCATCGAACCCGAACAAACTATTGCAATTAACAACGACATACACAGTTTATACTCTGAAAGAAGGGCTGAGATCTATAAAATTGTGAGAGAGCTTTGTGCTTTCCTACGACCTTTTGCCGATGATATTTTTGATGTGATGCAAAAATTGATAAAGGTTGATACGATAAGGGCGAAAGCACAATTTTCCAAACACATAGATGGCAGAATCCCACAGGTAAGTGCAAAAAGTAATTTCAACATCATAGATGGATACAACCCTATTTTGCTTTTGAAAAATGATGGCAATAGAAAAAATGTAGTGCCATTTACTTTGCAGCTTTTCGGCAACAACACCATCATGGTATTAAGTGGGCCTAATGCCGGGGGAAAATCAGTTGCCATGAAGTCTTGTGGTTTATTACAACTGATGTTGCAGGCTGGAATTCCAGTGCCTGTTGATGAAAATTCGCATTTTGGCATCTACCACAAGATATTTGTTGATATTGGTGACCAACAATCTGTGGAGGATGATTTGAGTACATACAGTTCTCATTTGCTGAATATGAAAAATGTTTTGGAGGCTTCCGATGCGAAAACCATGGTACTGATCGATGAATTTGGTTCGGGCACAGATCCAAAAATCGGGGGAGCTATTGCTGAAGCCATTTTGAATGAGCTAAATCGTCGCAAAACAACAGCAGTTATCACCACGCACTATTCCAATCTCAAGTTTTTTGCCTTTAAAACAAAAGGCATCGTCAATGCTTCCATGGAGTTTGACAGAAATGAATTGAGTCCGACTTATAAATTGATTGTAGGCAAACCTGGTAGTTCGTTTGCTTTTGAAATTGCCACCAAAACTGGTATTCCGGAAGAGGTCCTCAAGTATGCGAGACACAAAACCGGAAAAAATGAGAAGGCGGTAGAAGAGCTTTTGGTCGAACTTCAAACTGAAAGAAAGGAGTATGAAGATAAAATGACCAAATTACTTGAGAAAGAAGACAGACTCGATAAACTCATGAAAAATTATGAGTTGCTCCAATCCGACATGGAGTTTAAAAAGAAGAAATTCAAAATAGAGCAAAAAGAGGCCAGTTTATATTCTTTAGCTGAAGCTAATAAGGAAGCTCAGAAACTCATCAAAGCGATGAAACAAGAGAAGGAGGTCGAAAAAGTCGAAGAAATGGTCAAGGCTCAAAAGACCAAATTTGTGGAGGTTAAGGACCAAATCAACCAGCTAAAAGAGGATGTATACCAAGTCGTTACTAAAAAGCAAAAACCTTTTGCAATTGGTGATTATGTAAAAATACAGGAAGGTAGCTCCATTGGACAGATTATGGCCATTGATAAGGACCAAGCTGAAATTCAAATGGGTATACTCACACTGCGTTCAAATCTCAAAGAGTTGGTTCATGCAAATGAGCCTATTGTGATCAACAAAAAGAAGACTATTGATGTTTCTAATGTCTCGGGCATAGGTGGCGTCATCGAAACTAAATTGGACATCAGGGGTTATAGAACGGAGGATGCCATGTGGTTTTTGGAAGAATTTATTGACAGGGCCATCATGAATAATGCTTTTGAATTGCGCATCATCCATGGTGTTGGAAACGGTGTTCTTAAGAAAAATGTGCACAAAAAGCTCAAAGATTACAAAGATGTGAAAGAATTTTGGCACCCTGAGCCAGATTACGGTGGTGAAGGTGTCACTTTGGTTAGATTATAAAAATATATGGACAGAACACAAGTTATGATGGATTTAAGGCCAAACTTAGGCCTTGACATTACTGTATCTACGGATGAAGAAAAATTTCAAAATACCGTGTTGAGGCCCATTCTCAAGTTCCAAAACGATGTTTTACAAGTTTATTTTCTGAATGCTGCATTGGCAAATAAACCCAACTTCTCCAAAGAAGAACCAAACGACAGACGTAATTTTGTTGCACAAAAGTTGAGTAAAGATGCTGTCATACGAAACACAATGGTAGGCATGGTGATTGCACTTATGACTCCCGAGGAAATGTTGATTTATCAGAATGATGAAAGCATATACAAAAGAAGGATCATTTCCATGTTGGTTGATCGCCTACTGAGTTAATCTGGTTTTGCCTTGGGCTCTATTTCATACCACATACAACGAGCATAATCTGGAAATTCTTTGAGTTTTGGATGTTCAAATTCACCTTTTTTGGTCATTCCTATTTTGATCATGACTGCCTCTGATTTCTTGTTTTGTATGGTACAAATGGCAATTACTTTTTTTAATTTCAATTCATCAAAAGCAAATTCCAAACACCTTTTTGCACCCTCTGTCGCATATCCATTTCCCCAGGCTGATTTTTTCAGTCGCCATCCAATATCTGTTGCAGGATTGAATTCAGATTCATAGTCATGATGTGCTAAACCAATAAATCCAATGAGTTCACCTGTTTCCAGAATTTCAGTTGCAAAATAGGTATAGCCGTTTGTTGCATAATGATCCTGAAGTCGACCAATCAATTCTGCAGTTTGTTGTAGATTCAAGGTACTTGGAAAATGCTCCATCACATCCTGATCTGCGTTCATACCTGCAAAATCATCGAGATCGCCGGCAGACCAGTTTCGGAATCCCAGCCTTTCAGATTTAAAAATGTATTTTTCAACTAAAATCAAAATATTGTTTTTTAAACCACGTAACTATTCGAACTTTTTAATTCAAGTATTTCTTTCCAAAAGAGGCCTGAAGGCAATTCTTTATCAGTGAATTCGATATGAATTACTCTCCTATTGTTTTGATTTTCTGTTCTTTTGGATGAATGTAAAAGTAAAGGCTTCATTATCAAAATTCCGCCCCTTTTGACTTCACAAATTCTTTCAATCCCATTTTTATTTAACATCCATTCCTTGATTTCTATAACTCCTTTTTTATGTGAATTTTCGATTACTCTTAATGCACCGTTTTCTTTGGAACAATCATCTAAATGGATTCTAATTGTAAAAATATTTTCAAGAATTTCGATAGGCGGTTGTACAACGATTCTTTGACTATTCTCTCTCCAATTTTTGAAATTTTCGAATTCTAGTCTATTTTTCAAATTTATTGTCAAATCCTGATGCCAATTAACAACCCAATTTGCGTTTGGTGGTTTGTCGAAATAAATTGATTTAATAGCTTTTTGACAACCCGGAGAAATTTTTTGGACAATTGCCAATAATCTTTTAGAAAAAACTTTTTCTGAAAGTTGTGGCCTGCTTGTTAAAAACTCTCTTATGCCAAATTCCTTATTAATTTCCTGAGGTTCTAATAACTCAATTATCTCATTTACTTCTTCATTCGAAAAAACGTTTTCTATTATTTCAAAACCACTTTTGTTCAATTCGAATTTCATTTTTTAATTCATCTATCGAAAAATCTTCGTTAATTATTTCCTTTAATTCAATTTTATTCCTTTTGAAATCTTACCTGGAGGCGTAATATTTTATTCCTCTAGGTTCTTTTCCAATTTACAAATTGCACTAGCAATTGGCCTTTCAGCCCTAAACATCAAATTCGATGGTATCGCCTGATTTATATTTTCCTCCGTCTTTTTTATCATCCTTGGGATCTTCCTCTTCGCCAAATAAATTGGTTTGTACTACATTTTTTGCTTTACCTTCTGCTAATGGTTTGTCATCCAAATCAGTTGCGTCTACGATTGTTGACTCTTCAACTGCCTCCTCTGCAACTTCTGGGGTTCTGACAACATCAACATTGATCAATTTACCCTCGACCAATTTATTGCCCATTGCTTTCCATCCTTTCACACTGATGAATTCGTCTAGGTTTAATTCCTTTGCCAGTTTGTCTTTGCCAATCTTATAATTCGCTACCACACCAACACCTTCACCTACAGATATGTGGTATAGTTTTGAAGTGATTGCTTCAGAAATGAAGCGATGTTTGGTATCAGAAGGTGATGTCTCGATGACGAACTTTTTGACCATTGTCCACCCTTTTTCACCTTCGAAATAAATGACAGATACAGGTGTTTCAGGAGTGTATTTAGTAATGAGTGCAATATTACTCATCTCATATTTTTTGGAAAGATCTAGCGCATTGTACTCATAAGTTCCATCATTAAAAACAACTAATAATAACTCACCAGTATCAAATCCACCCAGCAAACGGCCCCGACCATCTGTATTCACTCTACCAGAAACTTCATCAATCCAAACCTTAATGGCGCCTAAAGAAGATTTTCCAACCTCCAACTGCGTTACTTTTCTCACAGGATATTTTGTGACCGTATTTCCATTTGCACTTCTACCCTTGATGGCCAGATCCGCAAAATCGAAGTCAAAAACTTTCTTTTTAGCAGTGCAGCCGGGGGATAGTTGTACATTGACTTTTTCAGATTCTCCATTAGGATTGGAAGTGAAATATAAAACTTTAGAACCTTTATTTCCTTGTGTCAAATCATATTCCTTATCTCTAGTAATAGAGGTAACATTGAATCTTTTTGCATAAGTAGTACCTGAACCACCATCAATATACATCAAATTGTAAGTCGTTCTATCATCTGTTTTACGCCAAACTTCTACATGGATGATGTCCTTGCCGATGAATACTTTATCCGCAATGCGCACTACTTTGAATTTTCCATCTTTGGTAAAGGCGATGATGTCATCAATGTCGGAACAGTCACAAACATATTCGTCTTTTTTCATTCCCATTCCAATGAATCCATCAGCCTTGTTAACGTATAACTTAGCATTGTTTGCAACCACCTGTTGGACTTGAATGGATTCCATAGAGATGATTTCAGTTTTGCGTTCCCTACCCTTTCCATATTTCTCCAATAAACGTTCGAAATAGGCAATTGCAAATTCTGTAAGATGTTCTATATCGTGTTTTACTTGTTGGAGTTCCAATTCCAAATTGCTGATGTATTCATCGGCTTTGAAAGAGTTGTATTTGGAAATTCTTTTGATTTTGATTTCCGTAAGTTTGATGATGTCTTCCTCTGTGATATCACGCATGAGCATGATGCGTTTATCTCCTGATTTCAACGGATCAGAAGGAGTGGCTACAAATTTCTTGAGGCCTTTATCAATCGTGATGATGACGTCTTCCCAAGTTTCACATTCCTCAATATCGTGGTAGATTCTGTTCTCGATGAAAATTTTCTCTAGGCTAGCGAGGTGCCACTTCTCTTCGAGTTCATTTTTCTTGATTTCCAGTTCTTGGCCAAGGAGGTCTTTGGTCCTTTCAGTACTCATGATGAGCAAATCCGTCACGCCCAAAAACCTTGGCTTATTGTCAATAATGACGCAAGCATTGGGCGAAATAGAAATTTCACAATCAGTAAAGGCGTAGAGGGCATCAACTGTAAGATCTGGTGAAACCCCAGGCATTAATTCAATTAAAACCTCGACATCTTTGGCGGTATTATCTAAAACCTTTTTGATTTTGATCTGCCCCTTTTCCGAAGCCTTGATGATGCTTTCAATAAGACTGGTAGTAGTCACCCCATATGGAAGCTCAGTGATGGCAAGGAATGTTTTATCGATAATTTTGATCTTTCCTCTGGATTTGATCCTACCTCCTCTGCGACCATCGTTGTATTCGGTAATATCTACATAACCAGCAGTCATGAAATCGGGATAAAGCACAGGTTTTTTACCCTTCAAGACTTTGATTGATTCTTTGATCAATTCAATAAAGTTGTGGGGCATAATTTTGGTCGAAAGTCCAACTGCAATACCTTCCACACCTTGAGCAAGCACCATTGGAAATTTTACAGGAAGTGTGATGGGCTCCTTTTTACGGCCATCGTAAGTAACTTGCCAGTCAGTAGTCTGAGGGTTAAAAACTACATCCAGTGCAAATTTTGTCAACCTGGCTTCTATATATCTCGGTGCTGCTGAACTATCCCCTGTTCGTACATCTCCCCAGTTTCCTTGACAATCAATCAACAAGTCTTTTTGTCCCAAATTGACTAACGCATCACCAATGGCTGCGTCACCGTGTGGATGATACTGCATGGTTTGACCAATGACGTTGGCAACTTTGTGAAATCTGCCATCATCCATTTGGTTGAGTGCATGTAAAATCCGCCTTTGCACAGGCTTAAATCCATCATCTAAATGCGGAACTGCTCTCTCAAGGATAACATAAGACGCATAATCCAGGAAATACTCTTTGTACATTCCTGTCAACGTGACCAAATGGTCCTCTCCACTTTCTTCTATTGGATTATCCAAACTCATTATTGCCTTACTTTAACGTGCAAATATAAGGAATATTTATATATATTTTCCATCAGTCTGTGTTTTGCATAGCGAGCATTCAGCATCGAGTCACGAGTCGCGAGATGCGTTTGAAATGAGCTCTCAGTGGTCAGCTTTCAGCAATCAGCTATGGTGTGATCTGAAGTCTCATATCATACGTTGACGCCCTTTGACCTGAAGTCTGAAGTTTGTTAATAACTTTTGGAAGTGAATGAATTATTGCCCATTGCGTTCCTAAATTCTATAGAAACGTTGCTCCAAACACAAGCTTGGAATTGTACTAAGTCAACTTTTAATTCTTAGACTTAGTAGGCCGACCCAAAATATCAGATTTTGAATTGTCTCTTTTGGTATTATAATCTGGTGACTTCAAATCTACTTGAGTATTTTCCAACTTGTCAATCCTTTGCCAAATGGAGTTTTCATATTTATATGCGACGTAGGTGCCATCCGGAATTTTGCCAGATTCATTGCCTTGGAGACCCAACAATCTATCCACCGTGTAGTCGTGCATAATCATTTTACTTTCTTCGTCATATCTACAACTTACATTTGCAGTAGGAGTGTAGCCAACTAATATACGAGTCTTCATATCCGGTCTCGGATTGTTGGTGTCAAAACGGAAAATTTCCTTTCCAAACATGGGTTGTCCTTGGTTATCAAACCATAAAACATCTACCAACTTTGTGTACTCCTTGCCATTACCGCCATTAAAACCAAACAACAAATAATAATCATCCACTTTTTCTATGCCATAGTACACGGCACCATACCAATTGTCTGCTTCTGCCACTTCAAATTGCGCATCCATATCTTTTGGCATTTGGTCCGCTAGTTTGATGATTGTTCCATCCTTTTTTTGGATCAGCCCTCTGTGATCAAACTTGTCAAACTTACCCTTGACTTGCCAGGTAATCAATCGGAAACTTTTGTCTGCAGGAGCTTTCACAGAAATCCATTTGATATCATCCAATGACTGTGAAAATGAGCCTGGTTGATTGATCCATGTTTCAAACTTTTCAGAAAAAGCAACTCCAGCCCGTCCTCTATTGGCTGCATCGGAGGCATTGACCATTGCATCTGCATAAAAAAATAAATCCTCTTTTCCGAAGTTTTGTGCTGAGATAGCTCCTGAAAGAAGCATAAAGAGGAACAATGAAATTCTTGACATATTGTATAATTGATAAAAGTTCTTGGCTGTAAAACTGTTTTAAGCAGCAAAATATTACAAACCACCCAGCTATTTAAGCAAATATTAAACTTATAACTGTCTAGACCTTGTGTAAAATATCTTAAGTCGGGTACTGCAATTATCTGATTATGGATACAACAAATATTGAAGCCTCATTTTTTTATATTCACTCAATCCTGGCTCCCAGCTTTTTCTGATCTCCGCTTCTGACGTGCCATCAATAATTTGTTGACGGAAAAGACCAGATCCGATCAGCCTTTCTATGGTGCCCATTTCCTTGCTTAGACTAGAGTCGAAAAACTTTTCCTTATTTGGGTGGGCTTTATATAACTCCATGATCCATTGGATATTGATTTTTTTGCTTTTGCGCAATTGAATTACATCGTAGTTACGCAAATCCAACCCATAACACACTTGATTCATAAAAAGTGGCGTCTCTGCCATTCCCTTGATAGAAGTCGGAGTAAAACTAAATGTATATTTTCCTTTTAATTCGGGGCTTCCCAAAACGGTGAACGGAAAATAGGTCCCCCTTCCATGATTCAGATAAGTGCCTTCAAACATACAGGTGGACGGATACAATAAAATGGATTGTGCTGTATTAAGATTTGGCGATGGTGCAACGGGCAATTCATACTCCATTTCATGGTTATAATTGGCAACAGGAATGATGGTGATTTTACATTTTGCACCCCCTGCTAACCAACCTTGACCATTGGCCATTTGGGCAAACTCTCCTACAGTAAGGCCATGTGACATGGGCAAAGGAAATCTACCAATGCCTGATTGGTATTTCATATCTAGAATAGGACCATCAATCAGATAGGCGTTGGGATTTGGTCTATCCAAAATAAGCATTTCTTTGCCACTTTCTACGCAAGCATCCATCAATCTTACCAGCGCATTGATATTCGTATAAAACCGCACACCTACGTCTTGAAGGTCGTAAAGTAAAACATCAACATCAGCCAGATCTGCTTTACTGGGTTTGTTTTTAGCACCATAAAGAGAGATAATGGGAATCTTGGTGGTTTGATCAATTTCATCTTTTACATGTGTGCCAGCACTTGCATTACCTCGAAATCCATGTTCGGGGCCAAAGACTTTCACGATGTTGACTCCAAAATTTTGTAAGCTATCTACCAGATGTTTTTGACCAATAATGGAGGTTGGATTCGCCATGATTGCTACCCTTTTACCCATTAGTAATGGAAGATATTTGTCTGTTTGATCGGCACCTGTTCTAATTTGTGCCGAAACAGAAATTGTAGAAAACGCTAAACTCAAGACAAGCAATACAATTTTCATAAATTTCAATGATTATTGGATGATGATCTCAAAAATTGCCCATGTATATTTTCAAAAAGGAAACGTTTTGAAATCTATTTATTATTGTGAATCGAATTGGGAATAAAAAAGAAATAAGAAGATGCCCTACAGGACTTCCATATTTTCTGAGAAAAGAGCAAGTCCATTTTAGCTATCAAAGATTGCTTAATTCCACATTTTCTATTTAGCTTTTTCCTGAGAAAAAAGAATTACAAGCTCTCAGCCAAATTTTTCAATGAATTTAAGATAGGGTTATCAGCGGACTCCGAGTCTTCTTCAACAGCATTGGGTCTATTGTCTTCTTGAAGGATTTCCAACTCAGTTTCCCCATCCAAATCCTGCAAATGGTAGGTCATAATGAAATAATTTTCAGGAATATCCTCCAATCCTGGTCTAGGGGCAAATAGGCTATATCTCACCATTTCATATGGTTGATAGGCAATGACTTTCCCCCATTGTTTATATATGTTTCCGTCCCATGCAGTACTAAAAGTAATGTCATCATCCACTTGCCAGGTCGTTTCAAGGTCACTGTTGAACTGCCAAGCTTTGATGTGAACGGGATTGGTAATAACTTCCCAAACCTTTGATTTATCAGCTTTGATTTTAATGCGAGATACGTTGATGGCCATTGCTTGTGTTGTTTGTTTTAAAAAAAGGATACTTTTGACTTGCTTCTAAATGATCTCAAAAAATAAATGCCTATGACCAATTCTATACTTGCGCCAATAAAAATAGAAATGGTTGCAGGTAATTGTAGGAAGAATGATGAAAACCCTGCCATAACCAACAAAATTCCTAAGACCCAATAAACTTTGTTGCCATATAATGTTTGAAAGGTTAAATACCTGCTACCTATGATCAACATCATTGCCTGAAAAAACCATTCAGTTTTTTGGAAGGACAAGACCAAAGCCATTGCAATACAAACAATCATAAAGACAGTTCCTTCCATGGCCAATTTACCAAGGGGATTGGCATCGTCATGTTTTCCAGAAGCACCCAATAATTTATTAAAAAGAATAGAAAGAGGGTGTATCAACATTCCACCAAAAAACAGAAACCAAATGGCTTTTTCTTCTGTGAAATAAATAGCACAAAGACCTGACAGCAACCAAATAAAGCCAGAAATAATTACACCAGCGAAGCCGCCAGAATAAGCGTCATTCATATTTTTTTGAGCTAATCTTATATTTTCCATCATGATATTCTATTCAATAGATGTGATCAGTTGAATTTTACAGCAATGTAATCGACTTTTATTTATCCTAATAACTTTCTCTTTAGAATAAGATTTTGATCCAAAGAATAATGTTGAGTGTACAGTATAATCTACAAGACTATTTTGGCTGGAATTATCAATAATTTCTAATGATAACAACACCTGCCACCACCAAAACTACGCCCAAAACCTTCATCAAATTTATGGGATTTTGTTGAGCGACCATTATGTTATAATGCTCCAATAAAATGGAGAATATCATCTGACCAGCGACAACCAGTCCAAAAGTAAGGCCTGGACCCAGTTTTGGAAACGCAAGTATGATGACCGTTACATAAAAAGCACCAAGCAAACCGCCTAACCACACTTGCCAAGGCGTTTCTTTCAATCCAGGAATCGAAATAGTTTGTTTGGTTAATAAAATATAAGTCACCAATCCAATGGAGCCAACTAAAAAAGAGAAAAAACTGGCAAAAACCGGACTTTCAATATTTTTCCCCAAACGGGAGTTTAATCCTGCCTGAATAGGTAAAAATGCGCCGGAGACGAAAGCCAAAAAAATCCAAAGTAATTTATTCATATAAATAATGTCTGGTGATCTTGGAATCAAACATAGAATTTAATCCATTCATATTCACCAATTTTTTTTTGACAAAATCAATAAACCTGCTGATTATCCAACCTTAATCAAAAAGGTTAAACGATGGCATAGGCTTTACAATAGCAAGTGCAAATTTATTGTGCGCTATGTACCTGATGACTTCACTTTTCAATGTGGCACTTCCATATATAATGCAGTAAACTCGTTATCAAACGTTTATAAACGTTTAATTACGGATAAATTGAAACAAGTAATGGGTTTTTGACTTATTTTTGGATTTTGAAACCTATTGAAAAGTAAAATTTCGCCGGAGAACCCACTCCGTCTCAATTTTCTGCCTCGACTTTTAAACTTTTATCTTCACAAGATAAATGGTCATTCCATTTTCATTGCTGATGCTGAAGCTAGGGGCGAAGCAAAAGGGGAATTTAAATCTTTCCGTACTACTGCTCCTTTTAGTCTGTCTTTTAGTATAAACCTATTTTGGTAAAACCGTAATAACAATCCGCTTATACCTCGTCAAAGCCGGTATGCCCTTATCCGTCACCTTCAAAATTAAATGAACAGTTTCTTTCTTCGTTACATCTGGGGCAGTAATGGTAACACTTGGATAATTGACTGATTGAATGATAATCTCTTTTTGATATGTTCCCGCTTCTGGATAATGAAACCACCAAGTGCTGATGTTATCGCCGTCCGGATCATAAGAATCAGCGGCGTTCAAAAATATCTGTTCGCCTGATCTTACAGTAAATTCAGAAACAACATTGATCCCGGGAACAGGAGCATGATTGGCTTCTTTGTAATCTGACAAACACCAGTCCATACGTGCTGCAAAGTCGTTTTGGAAATCTGCCCTCCATCTCCATAAACTGACCTTGTTATCAGTAAATGAGATCGGAAGAGCACACGTCTGAACTCCAGTCACACCATCCAATCT
>ERZ795059.4943-NODE-4943-length-12290-cov-5.941398_pt1 | contig 12290 bp, 8 predicted proteins | sample MGYA00375143_ERZ795059 | MGnify/ENA primary metagenome ERZ795059 (study PRJEB30188, sample SAMN05720168) | activated sludge metagenome | isolation source: Anaerobic digester | place: USA | collected 2015-01-07 ... | reverse complement strand
CGTATTCCGGCCGAACTCCATTACTATGCCTATCTTTTTGCCTATTTTACGGGCAATTCCGGAAGCCAGGAAGCCATACGCTTTGCCCTGAGTTTTGACGGTTATAATTACAAGGCGCTCAACAACAATAATCCGATCATCAGTTCCGAAGAAATCAGCCGAATGGGAGGGGTGCGCGATCCGCATATTCTGCGAGGCATAGACGATACTACTTTTTACATGGTAGTCACCGATATGAAATCTGCCCTGGGTTGGAACAGCAACCACGGTATAGTGATGCTTAAATCCGGGGACTTGATCAACTGGGATCATACGGCAGTGGACATTGCCGAAGAATTTGAAGAATTCAGTACCATCAACCGGGCCTGGGCTCCCCAAACCATCTACGATCAGAACGCCGGTAAATATATGCTCTACTGGTCCATGCGTTCGGGTTCGGATATTGATGTGATCCATTACGCCTACGCCAACGAAGAATTCAATGCTTTGGCCACGGTTCCCAAGGTCTTGTACCACAGCCCCGATGCCACGGCTTGCATCGATGGCGATATCGTTTATAAAGACGGCACCTACTACATGTTTTACAAAAATGAAGGCACGGGCAACGGCATCAAAAAAGCGGTTTCGGAGTACGTAAACAGAGGCTGGCAACAATACAGCAGCAGATATTATCAGCAAACCTCGTCGGCTGTAGAAGGCTCTTGTGTGTTTAAATTGTACGACTCGGACACCTATATATTAATGTACGATGTCTATACCAGCGGCCGCTATGAATTTACCACCAGTACCGACCTGGAAAATTTCCGTGTTATCGGAGGTGTTTCCATGAATTTTTCACCGCGTCACGGTACGGTGATTCCGATTACCCGCAACGAAGCCCGCCGGCTGGTGGAAAAATGGGGCTATGGCTTTGAACCCATTCCCGAAGACACTACCAGTGCCCTGTCCCCGGCTCCGGCCGGGGAAGAATTGGTTTTGTGGCCTTTGCCTACCAGGGATCTGTTGCACTTCGAATTGAACGGCAGTGCCGGGTCGCAAGAAACGGAGTTGCAGGTGACAGGTCCGGACGGCCGGATATGGCTGCGGGAACTTAAAAACGACAACAAACCCCTGGATTGTTCCTTTTTGCCCGCCGGCTACTACATTTTGCAGCTTAGAACGGAAAATAGTACACACCGGGCGGTTTTTTTCAGGTTGTTGTGAGGCAGCCCAAGACTTATAGCACGTGGATATTAAAACAGAAATCAAACGCAGGCGCACCTTTGCCATTATCTCTCACCCTGACGCAGGTAAGACCACTCTGACCGAGAAACTCCTGCTTATGGGCGGAGCCATACAAGTGGCCGGGGCCGTAAAGAGCAATAAAATCCGTAAAACAGCTACTTCCGACTTTTTGGAAATCGAAAGGCAAAGAGGCATTTCGGTGGCGACTTCGGTGATGACTCTCGATTACAAAGGCAAGAGGGTGAACATCCTCGATACCCCCGGTCATAAGGATTTTGCCGAAGATACTTACCGGACGCTTACTGCGGTAGACAGCGTGGTTTTGGTTATAGACAGCGTAAAAGGAGTGGAGGAACAAACCCGTCGGTTGATGGAGGTATGCCGTATGCGGGCTATTCCCGTAATGGTTTTCATCAACAAGATGGACCGCGAGGGCAAAGACCCCTTCGATTTACTGAGCGAACTCGAAGAGGAACTCAAGATTGCCACCTGTCCTTTTACCTGGCCTATTGGCGAGGGAAGCCGTTTCAAAGGCGTGTACCACCTGTACCGGAAAGATGTTCGGTTGTACGACCCGCAAAAAACGCTCAAATCGACGGAGTTGCTCAATACCAAAGACCTGAACAATACGGAATTGCGCCGTATAGTCGGACAGGATTTGATAAATAAACTCAAGGAAGATATGGAGCTTATACCCGGGCTTTTCGAGAGTTTCAATCTTTCGCTTTATCGTGAGGCCTACCTGGCTCCGGTCTTTTTCGGCAGTGCATTGAACAGTTTCGGAGTACCGGAGTTGTTCGACAGTTTCGTTGAAATCGCTCCCGGACCTGCTGCCCTGAAAACGGCAGAACGTCTTGTACAGCCCGAAGAAGAAAAATTCAGCGGTTTTGTTTTTAAGATTCACGCTAACCTCGATCCCAACCACCGCAATCGCATGGCCTTTTTGCGCATCAGTTCGGGCCGCTTTGAGCGCAACAAAATTTATTACCATTGCCGCTTGGACAAGAATATGCGTTTTTCGGCTCCGGCCACGTTTATGGCTAATAACAAAAGTACGGTAGACGAAGCTTATCCGGGAGATGTGATCGGTTTGTACGACAACGGCAACCTCAAGATAGGCGATGCCCTTACCGAAGGCGAAATCCTGACTTTTAAGGGAATTCCCAATTTTGCGCCCGAAATTCTGAAGGAAGTCATAAATGCCGATCCCATGAAAGCCAAACAATTCGAAAAAGGCCTGAGACAACTTACCGACGAGGGATTGGCGCAGTTGTTTGTACAGGAGCAGGGAAAACGCAAAATAATCGGAACTGTGGGAGAATTGCAATTTGACGTGATTCAATTCAGGCTCGAGAAAGAATACGGCGCCAAATGCCGCTTTCAACTCCTGCCTTACGCCAAAGCCTGTTGGTTTGGTTCCGACAACCGGGCGCAGCTGGAAGAATTTATTAAACGCAAAGCAGCTCATATAGTTTTCGACAAAAACAATAGGGCTGTATTTATGGCCGAAAGCGACTGGATGCTCAACAACAGCCGCGAGACTTTTCCCGATATTCGATTTACTATGAGTTCAGAGTTCAATATTTGATTTTTATTTCTATTTTTGTGCCCGCATAGTTTGCACTAATGGCAGGCAGATGGAAATTAAAAAGATTAGCACCAAAAAGGAACTCAGAGAGTTTGTTAGCTTTCCGATCAAACTCTACAAGGATCATCCTTATTTCGTTCCACCACTCATTTTTGATGAGTTAAACACGTTCAATCCGGCTAAAAATCCGGCTCTGGAGTTTTGCGAAGTGGCCTGTTTTGTAGCTAAGGAAGGAAAAACCCTATTGGGCCGCATAGCTGTAATTCTCAATAAGGAAGCCAATAAGCGCTTTGACGAAAAGCATGTTCGTTTCGGCTGGTTTGATGTGGTAGACAATCCCGAAGTGACCGAAGCTCTGATGGGTGCCGCCGCCGATTGGGCCAGACAAAGAGGTATGGAAGCCATCAAGGGCCCTATGGGTTTTTGTGATTTCGACAACGAAGGCATGCTTATACATGGTTTCGACCAATTGGGCACTTTTGCCACTCTGTACAATTATCCCTACTATCCACAACATCTGGAACAACTGGGTTTTCGCAAAGAAGTAGATTGGGTGGAGTTTCAAATTGACGTTCCGGAAGAGCTCAGCGAGCGTTATTTCCGTTTTGCCGAACTTTTGGCTCAAAAATTTGATCTCAAAGTTGTTAGTTGCAAAAGTACTAGAGAGCTGGCGAAGCGTTACGGCAAGAAAATTTTTCAGCTGCTCAACGACAGTTACGATGTTTTGTACGGTTATGTGCCTTTGAACGAAAAGCAGGTGGATTACTATATAAAACTTTACCTCTCGTTTGTGCGTCCCGAACTGGTAAGTCTTGTGGTTACACCCGAAGACCGGGTGGTGGGCCTGGGCATTGCCATTCCCTCCATGAGTAAAGCCTTCCAAAAAGCCAAAGGCAAACTTTTACCTTTTGGCTTTATACATATGCTCAAAGCCATTCGCAAAAACGATCTGGTAGATTTTTACCTGATGGGCATACATCCGGAATACCAAAGTAAAGGGCTCAATTCGCTGATATTTACCGATATGCTCCCCAAATTTCAAAAAAACGGTTACCGTTTGGCCGAGACCAATCCCGAACTGGAAACCAACAGCCGCATTCAGGCTTTGTGGTCGGAATTCGGTCCGCGTCATCACAAGACCAGACGGATATATATCAAAGAAATATAATTTTTTCGCTGATTGCGTTTTTTAACTTTGCTTTTCGGATTTGGAACGCCTGTTTACAAGCATACGGATTATAAAAACCAAAAGCCAGGCTCCCGTCGTTATCGAGAGCAATACAAGGGCTGTTCCGATTTGTTCCAGGCCCTTGGTCAGGACCAAATAGCCGGATTCCTTCAGGTATTCGTATTCGCCCGAGCAGTCCAGGTAATTCACCGACAAAGCACCCAGCAAAGCAGCCACTATCAGTGAACTCTTAAAACCCCAAATGCTTGTTTTGCGAAATTTTGTCCAAATGACTAAAAAGGCTCTGCGACAATGCTTTAGATAGAGCAAAACAAGTACGGCTGAAAGAATCGCCAGGGCGATTCCTCCAAAATAAATCAGTGCGATTTGAGTACTTGTCCAGTAAGTCATTTCTTACAAATTCGCGTGCAGACATGCAGCACCAAAAAGGCCAGGGCCAGAATAATAAAGGCAATAAACAAGGATTCCAGCGCTGCTTTTACCTGAGCCGTCACATTCCAGGTGAGGCTCAGCCAATCGGCCTTTTCGTTGGTGGTGTAGTTGGAAGTGAGAGCTGCGCCCAGGCCTGCAAGCAGAATGACAATTTTTGTCATCCGGATGAACAAGTCGGCAACCTGAGCATTTTGGCACAACTGTTTAAAATACACCTTGAGGCTTTTGTTGATAAGGGCAATCAGTCCCAGGGTAACACCTGCGCACACAAGAAAGCTGACAAGATAAGTTACTAAGAAAGTTGTCTTTTCCATGGATTTGATCGTTTTAGAACCCACAAAATAGACGGATAGCTTTGTTTTATACAAGCATTGCATGTTATATATTGTTAATATAAGTAGGAATTGTGTCTTATTTCCAGCATTAATAACCATTACACTCACCGAAAATGATAGCGCAATAATTTTTTATACATGAATATTGAAGAAATAATTATACATTTGGCTTTGGTTTTATTGAATATAAAATGCACCAATAAAATATTCGGTGTTAAGCTGTTTTTTATGTTTGGTTTTATCGAATATAGTTAAATGGGGAAATAAGAATATCATGTTGCCGATGTCGTTCATAAAAAAGTTTAAGAAGAAGGGGGTGATCGGTTTATATCGACGTTTTGTTTCGGAAGGTATAGGCAGATTCAGGCACACGGTTATTGGGAGCTTGTTGATAATTATGTTTACGGCAGGTTTTCATCTGCAAGCACAAACGATCAATCTCGATTCCCTGTTGACCAAAGAGGAACTCAACTGGCTGCAGTTGAACAAAGACAAAATAAGGTACACTCCGGATCCTTCGTGGCCGCCTGCCAATTATGTGGAAGACGGCGTACACAAAGGCTTTGTTTCCGATTATATTTGCTTGTTTGAGCAAATGTTGGGTGTAGAATTCGAGAGAGTTTATTATCCCACCTGGACGGGTATGTTGGATGGATTGAAAAAGGGAGAAACGGATTTTGTGGGTGGTATACAAAGGTCGGCTCTCAGAGAAGAGTACCTGCGCTTTACCAAACCTTTCTTTAGGGTAGAGTTAGGTCTGATTACCCGGGCGAATTATCCCACCGAGGTAAGCAAAAGACAGATTAATTCCATGAAAGTAGCCTGCGTAGAAGGGTATACCAGCACGTATTACATCGAAGAAGCCTATCCTTCGGCTCAAATTGTTTATGTAAACAACGAATACGAAGCTTTGCTTCAAGTTGTTTATGGTATAACCGATGGTGCCGTTGTCGACTATATGACAGCTAATTATCTGGTACAAAATAAAGGACTGACAAATCTGAAACACGCGGTTTTTCTTGATTACAAATGGAATTTAAGGTTTGCAGCCAGACGGGAGTTGCCGGAACTCTGTTCCATTCTTGGCAAACTCCTGGATCAGGTTGACGAGGAACAACATCAGGCTTTTGTAAGCAAGTGGTCAAATAACGATATTCTGGGTGGGTATAAGCATGGTTTTTATGAAAGCAACAAAAAAATAATCACCGGAATTTTCTTCTTAGCTTTGTTTGCCCTTGTAGTTGTGGGAATTTTCAACCTTTTGTTGAGAAAGAGGGTAAATAAACAAACAACAGCTTTGAAAGAAGCCTGGGATAAAGTAAAAAAAAGTGAGGAAAAATATAAATTATTAGCTGAAAATACGACCGATCTTATTTGGTTGTCGGACCTGAAGTTGAATCTAAGCTACATAACTCCCTCCGTAGAAAAAATGCTGGGTTTTACTCCGGAGGAATTTTTGGCTCTGCCCTTGGATAAAATGATTCCAATTGATCAGGTGGAGAGAGTGATGGATATGATAAAAGAGGAGTTCAGGCTGGAGCAACAGGACCCCGAAATAGAAAAAAATAGATCCAGATCCGTAGAAGTGGAGCATTTTCATAAAGACGGAAGGGTTATTTGGGTATCGATAAATGCGACTTTTGTTCGTGATAAATCGGGAAAACCTATTGGATTACATGGTGTTACCCGAGATATCAACGAGAAAAAAAAGATTGGGGATTACATTGAAAAAAGACTGGCCGTAGAAACCTTATTATCGCGAACTTCCAGACTGGCCATCGGCTATTATGCACAGGATACTGCTTTCAACACCATTTTAAAAGACATAGGACGTACTTTAAACTTTTGCAGAACCTATATTTTTGAATACGACGACAAAAATCAAATTCTCAGTAATACCTACGAATGGTGTGCCGAAGGATTTCAGAATTATAAAAACATTTTTCAACGCATACAGTACAAAGATGTTGCCTGGCTCATTGATCGCTTAAAACAGGGTAAGATTGTTCAATACAGGAACATCGAAGATATACCCGACGAAGCAACCAAAAAATTTTTCCGTTTTCTGCGCATTCTTTCCTTGTTGAATGTACCATTGATGATAGAAGACCGTTTTTACGGTTTTATCGGTTTTAACGAATGCAAAACATACAGAGATTGGCAGCCCGAGAATATCAAAGCTCTGGAATCTCTGGCTTATATTGTTACCAGTATGCTGGAACGTCACAAAACCGAGAAGGAGATGATCAAAAAAGACCGTTCCATCGAGCTTTCGATGATAGGTAAAGCCATCATTGATATGGAGGGGAAAATTATCTATGCCAACAAAGCTTGTCTAAACTATTGGGGTTACAATGCTTTAGAAGATGTTCTCAACAAGGAAGTGTTTGGTTATTGGGCTTCGGAAACAGAGTTGCGCGAACTGCTGAAGGTGGTTATGGAAAAAGGTGAATGGCAAGGTGAAAGCAAGGCAAAAAGGGCAGACGGCAGTTTCTTTGATGTTTTACTTTGTTCCAGTATGGTCACCGATAAAAACGGCAAAGCCATTTGTATACAAGCGTCCATCATTGATAATACCGATCGAAAAGCCTGGGAAAAAGAACTGATTCAGGCCAAAGAAAAGGCCGAAGAAAGTAATCGCCTCAAAACAGCTTTCTTGTCAAATATCAGTCACGAAATTCGTACTCCGATGAGCGGCATTTTGGGCTTTGTACAATTACTGCAAACTTCGGATCTCAGCGACAAGGAAAAAGATGAATACTTTAAATCGGTTAATTTAAGCGGAAAAAGACTGATCGAAACCTTAAACGACATCATCGAGATTTCCCGTATTGAGTCCGGAGAATTGGAAATACAGGAAAATGAAACCGATATTTCGGAAATTATTCAATTCATCAGGGAAACGTATAAACCTCAGGCTGTAGAAAAGAATCTTCAATTCAGAATAAATACTCCTCCCGAAAGCTCCAACCATCGCTTTATAACTGATGTTTATCGCTTGCGCAGAATTCTGAGTAACCTGGTTAAAAACGCCATCAAATATACCGACGAGGGCAGCGTTGAACTGGGAGCTTCGATAGAGGAAGATCAGGTTTGCTTTTTTGTCAAAGATACCGGCAGGGGTATTTCGGCAGACCGCACAGAAGCTATTTTTGACCGTTTCGTCCAGGCCGATCTCAACCTGACTCGTGAACACGAGGGCGCCGGATTGGGATTGTCTATTTCTAAAGCTTATGTGGAGCAATTGGGCGGAAAGATCCTGATAAAAAGCAAAGAAAAGGAGGGCAGCACCTTTAGCTTTAGTATTCCATACAAAGCTCCCGCAAAAACCTGATACTGATAAAATTACAAAGCATATGAACTTTTTATATCTATTGGCAGCCATAGTAGCGAGCGGTATTATTGCTTCGCTTATTTCGGTATTGAGTATAAAAGCCCGGACAGCGCCCAAGGCCCAATTAGAAGAACTGAACAAACTTGCTCAGGAGAGTAAAACCGCTTTGCTGATTGAACAGGAAAAAAACAACAGTTTGGCCGCACAGCTAAAAACGGCCGAAGAACAAACAGCGGCATTGAATACGACCATCAACGATCTGACCAAATCGGAGGCGGAGTACTCGGCCAGACTGAGTTCTGCCCAGGAAAGCCTCAAAGAAAAAAGCCTCAGCTTCGAGCAGTTGAAAGAAGAGCTTCGACTCAAGACCGAAGAATTCAATAACGCCAACAAAATTCTAGCCGAATTCAGGGCCAACAACCTGGCTTTGAACGAAAAATTGGAAACCCAAAAAAAAGAGATAGAGGAGCTGGCCAAAAAATTCAATACCGAGTTTGAAAATATCGCCAATAAAGTACTGGAAGAAAAAACACAGAAATTTACCGCTCAAAATCAGAGCAATCTGGAACAAATCCTTAAACCCCTGGGCGAAAACATTGATCAGTTTAAAAAGAAAGTGGAAGAAGTTTACAACACCGAAGCCAAGGAGCGTTTTTCGTTGGGCAAAGAAGTGCAAAGGCTGGTCGAACTCAATCAGCAGGTCAGTAAAGAAGCCAATAACCTGACCAATGCCCTGAAAGGCAGCTCCAAAGCACAAGGCGATTGGGGTCAAATGATTCTGGAAAATATTTTGGAGAAATCGGGATTGGTCAAAGACCGAGAATATTTCGTGCAGGAATTTCTCAAAGATGAAGACGGTAATTACCTGAAAAACGAACAGGGAAACAAAATGCAGCCCGATGTGATTGTGGCCTATCCCGACGACCGGAAAATCATTATCGACTCCAAAGTGTCGCTTACGGCTTATACCCGCTATGTGGCGGCCGATGATCCCGAAGAACAGCAAAAAGCCCTGAAAGAACACCTCAATTCGATGAAAAAACACATCGATGAACTCAGCGTAAAATCCTACCAGGACTACGCTTCTTCGCTGGACTTCGTTATGATGTTCGTGCCCAACGAACCCGCCTTTATGGTGGCCATGCAGCAGGATGCGGAAATCTGGAATTATGCCTACCAAAAACGCATCATCCTGATTAGCCCCACCAACCTTATAGCAGCCCTCAGGCTGATCGTAGATTTATGGAAGCGCGAATATCAGAATCAAAATGCCCAGGCCATTGCCGAAAGAGGCAAATTGCTCTACGAGAAACTGGTAGGTTTTGTCGACGACCTTTCCAGCTTGGGCGGTCACCTGGACAAAGCCCGCAGCAGCTATTCCGATGCCTTCGACAAACTAAAATCCGGCAGAGGCAACCTCATCAGCCAGGCCGACAAACTCATTAAACTTGGCGTCAAAGCCAAAAAGAACCTACCCGGCTCTTTGGTAAGCGATGCGCTGATGGAGGAGGGGGAAACCGAATAGTAGTTTGCGGACAGATAGTTTAGACCGGCCCCTGCCGGAGGAACCCCGGAGAATAAGTATAAAAATCGCAGACAATTGATTTTCAACTATCTGCGATTCTTTTTCAGTGATCCGCCTGGGGCTCGAACCCAGGACCCCATCCTTAAAAGGGATGTGCTCTACCTGCTGAGCTAGCGAATCAAGAGGTGCAAAGGTATGGATAAAAGTAATATTTTGCAAAAAAAAGTACTTTTCGCCAAAAAACTCCCTTAAAACGCCATTTCGGGGCATATTAGACATCTTATTCCACCACCATTGCGAAGCCGCCGCCCGGAGCAAGATGAATGGTTAGGGGAGTGCTTTTGCGGGCGATATAATCAACTACATTGAGGGTGTGTATGGTATAGTCGTGTGCTGAACGATGTGCATTGGGACCATCCCTAAAGAGAGTTATAGTGCCTTTTCCGGCGCTTTTGCCGCTTTTAAGGAGAAAGCTCATATCGAGGGTGATATCCCTCGCTTCCCAGTCGGTAATGCCGCCTATATACCAGGTTCCGCCGCTTCGGCGGGCGGTAACTATATACTTGCCCAACTCTCCCTGAAGTACTCTTGTTTCATCCCATACGGTAGGTATGGCGGTGATGAAGTCGGTAGTTTCCTGCTCTTTGGTGTATATGGTAGGATTGTCACAAAGCATCACCAGCGGTGAATCAAAGATTATATACTCAGCTACTTGACGGGCGCGTGTCCCTTGGCTCATGGGATTGTTGTAGTTTGGGACATATTCGCGCCGCGTGGCATTGCGCATTGCTCCTTGGGTGTAGTCAACCGGACCGGAGAGCATCCTGATGTAGGGGAAGGTGACATCGTATGAGACCATATCCTCCTTACTCCATTTCATCTGCTCGAGTCCCCAGACTCCCTCGAAGTTGATCACATTGGGCCAGGTACGGTTGAGTCCCGCAGGCTTGTACATACCGTGGAAATTGATAAGCATCTTATGCCTTGCGGCGGCCTCTGCGATTCGATAGTTGAGTTCCACCACTTCCTGGTCGTCTCTGTCCATAAAGTCCACCTTGAATCCCTTTATACCCATCGCTGAATAGTGGCTGCAGGCCTGCTCAAGCTTTTTATCGAGAGTAAATGCTACTGCCCAGAGCATCAACTCCACATTGCGCTCCTTACCATAGTTAACGAGCTCCTCGAGATCTATTTCCGGGATTATTTTCATAATATCACCATCTTTGGAAGGAGACCATCCCTCGTCCAGTATCACATACTCAATGCCGTTGGCAGCTGCGAAGTCGATATAGTTCTTGTAGGTAGCTGTATTGATACCTACCTTGAAATCCACTCCTGTCACTCCCCAATTGTTCCACCAATCCCAGGCTACCTTACCGGGCTTGATCCAGGAAATGTCTTCTATACGACTTTCAGAAGCAAGCAGCCATACCAAATGGTTGTCCGGAAGCTGCGTATCCTTGTTGGAGATGGCAATCGCTCTCCATGGAAAGAACCTTGGGGCTTTTTTACTGCTATTGCTGCGGATTATCGCCAAAACATCGCTATATGCGGTGGGGCGTTCCTGACATCTGGTAGGATGTACCTCTATGGCTGAGGGGATAGGGGCAATGCGTCCTCTGAGCGAGTGTTCCCCGCTTTTTTCCAGGAACATTCCGGGATAACTCTCGAGATCAGATTCGGTGATTACTGCTTTAGAGTCACCATCAAGGCATACCAGCAGCGGTGAGAAGGCGATTTTCTCTTTGTTGAAGCCACTTAGTGGCGTTATTTCGTATCTGTTTTCAAATGAAGTCTGATAAGGGTTGGGATTGCCGGTGCTGTAAGGAATGTAAACGGTACGGTCTTTACCGAAGTTGAATTCTGCTCGTTCGGCCTTCACCTTGTCACCCTCTTTGAGCTTGTTTCCGTAGAAGCGATAGGCCACTCCATCGTCATAAGCTCTGAAGATGATCCCGAAGTCCTGACGGAAGGAGAGTTCCATCTGGTTGTAGTGCTCTTTGACGCTTGATGCCTTATATATCGGTGAGATGATTGTGCGGTCGGATGTGGTGCGACTGACCTTTCTAAGTCTGCTGCCATCACCCCAGTTAAAGGTTTTACTGCCATCTGCGCTCTCGATTTCCATCGAAATGGATGAGGGTGCTATGACTTCCTTGCCATCGTGCATCACCGACCATTTTATCTGTTCACCGACGGTGACAGTGATAATTGTGCGGTTATCGGGGGAATTGAGTGTCAATTTTTTCTCTTTTGCCGCTTCTGCGGAAAATGAAATAAAGAGGGTTGCGATGCATGTCGCAAATGCAATTATTCGTCTCATGTCATTTTATTTCTGATATAGGACAAAAATAAAGAAAATAGTCAATAGCGGCAATAAGTTATTCTGAAAGTCTTACTCCTTTCTTTTTCCACAAAATTAAGCCTATTATTGACATTAATGTGTATGCAATGTATAGAATCATTGTGGGCCACATTCCCTGTGAAATGTAGAGCCAAATGGAGATGGCATTGCATACAAGCCATACATACCATTGCTCAATGTATTTCTTCGAAAGCCAATAAGTGGCGAGCATACTTAGCACTGCGGCAGCCGAATCCACCCAGGGGCGGGGATTGTCCGTCAGTCCGAATATGAATCCGAGTGCTATGAAAGCAAGTGC
>ERZ795059.4941-NODE-4941-length-12291-cov-19.124142_pt1 | contig 12291 bp, 16 predicted proteins | sample MGYA00375143_ERZ795059 | MGnify/ENA primary metagenome ERZ795059 (study PRJEB30188, sample SAMN05720168) | activated sludge metagenome | isolation source: Anaerobic digester | place: USA | collected 2015-01-07 ... | reverse complement strand
AGGTTGACGAACACCTTGACGGCCTCGATAATCAGCCATACCTCAAGGAGCATGATAGCTCCTGATATGCCCGTCAGCAGCCAATCCTGCTTGCCTATGAAGTTTTTCAGCCCGACAATCCCAGCCCATCCCGTGACGAACATCATGAAAACCATCGGGATGAAGGTGTAGACGGCGCCTTTGCCTTTGCGGAAAAGATACACAGTGATAACCATGAGAGCGAGGCCGGCGAGAAGCTGGTTTGTTGTGCCGAACACGGGCCAGAGAATCATGCCGCCCGCGCCGCCGCCCTTTGCGAGCGCGAGCAGTCCCGCCGTGCCCGCCGCCACGAATGTCGCCGGATGTCTTTTGGTCAGGAATTTCACGTTGAAATCTCCTGCCAGTTCCTCAACCACATAGCGTTGTATTCGAGTGGCGGTGTCAAGAGTCGTGGCGGCGAAGCTTACTACTATCACAGCAGCGATGGCAACCGCCAAGTCGTGAGAGATCATCTGCATGTTGCCGATTTTCATTTGCTCCATGAAGAAACCGCAGCCTTTTACGAAGACGCCGATTCCGGCTCCCTGCGCGGCTTCCCAACCATTGTAAACCTCGCGCCACGCCGAAAAGTTCGCGAACCCGGCCCCTACCATGATAATTGCCATCACCGAAAGCGCGCCTTCGAGCAGCATGGAGCCGTATCCTATGGGGCGCGCGTCCGTCTCCTTGTCCATCTGCTTGACCGTCGTGCCGCTGGACACCAAACTGTGGAATCCGGAAATCGCGCCGCACGCTATCGTTATGAACAGCAACGGGAACATCGAAGGCGCTCCGGCGAGGTCATTGTTGATGGCGGGAGCCACGAAGTTGCCTCCTCCGTTGAAACTCACATAAACCACAGCCGCAAACAAAATAACAAGCCCGACGTACAACTCGTGCGAATTGATAAAATCTCTCGGCTGCAGAAGGTACTGCACCGGAAGAATAGACGCAATGTAGCAGTAAACGAGAAGGATGATTATCCAAACCAGTATTACATTTTCCGGTTTCACGCCAAGCATGTCTAACCCTAACGGGAGTTTCGTTCCAATGTAAATGGAAACGTACATAATGATTACAGCCATAATCGACCACAATGCCACGTTGCCTTTGCGGGCGTACACGAAGTAGCCGAGAGTAATCGCAATGGGAATCTCAAGCCATATTGGAAAAACCGAAGCCGGGAAGAGGGTGAACAGCTTCGCTATCACGAGGCAAAAAACCGCGATGACCATTAGCAGTAGGAAGAATATTATTAGGAGAAAAAGAGTGCGGGCATTGGGACCGATGATGTCTTCGGTGATTTCGCCGATAGAACGGCCTTCGTTGCGCGCCGAGATTACGAGGGCTGCGAAGTCGTGCACCGCTCCGATGAAAATGGAGCCGAAGACGACCCAAAGGACAGCGGGCAGCCATCCCCAGAATATGGCAATAGCCGGGCCTACGATTGGCGCCGCGCCCGCGATGGACGTATAGTGATGTCCGAGGAGTATATGCGTGTTGGTGGGCACAAAGTCCACCCCGTCCTCGTATTTATGGGCGGGCATGACGGCATCGGCTCGAAGCCCGAATATCTTGTCGCTCAGAAACCGGGAATAGAACCTGTAAGCCAGAATGAAACCGAAGAAAGCCAGCGCTGCAACCAGAAGCGAGTTCATGAAGTCCTCCTGTCTGTGTTATCCAGCGGCGCCCTTGTCTGGGGGTGTCGTAAATGGAGGCTTGAAATGTCGTAATTGGGTTGGAAAAAATTGGAAGGAGTTGGAAATACGGGCGGAATGACAAGTCCTCGGCAACCAATCTTAGAGGCTTAAAAACAAAAATATATTTTTATTGTGTTATCTAGTGGGGTGATGAGTTAGAGGTTTTTGAAGGGTGAGAGCGAGGGCTGCGAAACATTAAACAGAGCGAGGGTGGCGTGGTGATGAAGGGCGGGTTTGAGGGGGATGAAGTGTGCGGCAGGGGTTAGTAGATGGGGACGACTTTGACGACTTGTTCGTCGCGGATGAAGAATTTAACGGAGTGTTTTTCAAAAGCGTTGTATGCGTTCCTAGAGCGGAAGTTCACAACTATGCCGAACGTTTTTTCGCCGTCGATGTTGCTGATGCCGGGTGTTGCGGAATATTCGAGGACGTCAAGGCCGCGAGGGTCATCGAGGTTGTCGCGGAGCCAGCGTTGAGCTATGACGACGAGGTCGCCGCTGGTGGGGTTTTCTTTCCGGTATTTTCTTTTTTCATTTTCAATACGATGTTTTTCGAGTTCGCGATCAAGTTTTTTTTGTTCGGCGTCGATCTTTCTTTGTTCGGCGATGCGGACTTGTTCGCGTTTGTTTTCGGCGTAGGAGGAATTCTCATAGAGGTGGACAGATAGGAAAATGCCACCGGCGATGGAAGCGGCGATAAAAACCAAAATAATAAATTTTCCTATTGCTTTTGAGATGTCATCGGTTTTCAAGGGAGCCTCCTTATATATATCTATTAATAAGAGCGCAGTCGTAATTGGCGAAAGAAGATAGACAAAGAGTACCAGCGGGAGGGGCGAGATGGCAAGGGGTTAGGGATTATTTTTATCTTGTTTAGTTGGGTGGGGATTGAGATTAGGGATAGAGTTGTGGAGATAGTAGTCGTAGGCGTCGGCGAGTTCGGGGGACGTGTTGAGGATGAGGGCTTTAAGGTCGGGGTCGGAGTCCATGAGAGAGAAGAGTTTATTGAGAGCGGCGGCTTCGCGAACGAGGCCGGGAAGGAGTTTGGAGGCATTGTCGCGAAGAAGTCTATGCTGTTTTTGAGAAGCTGCGAGAGAATTTACGAGATAGACAGCCGCCCGATCCGCGACGCGCATCGAGCTGGCGTGTTCATTAAATGGCTCGCCTTCGCCCGTAAAATACCAGTTTAAGTTCACATCGAAAAGTTTAGTTAATTCTGAAATTCTTTTCTGCGGCACGGGCAAATCTTCCGCAAACAATTGTGAAAGCTGAGAAGGACTCATATGAAGTAATTTAGCGAAATTCTTTTTGTTATTACTACATTTTTTATCAATAACTAATTCAAGCCGCTGGCCTATTCCCGGATTATACGATTTGCTTGTTTTAGCCATGTCTAAAAATTATTTCAGATATGTCTTGACTGCTATTCAGAAATAGGTAAAATAGTCTTACCATGTCAACACGACCGCGCAAAAACATTATACACAAAACCAAGAAAAACACAACGATAAACGCTGTTATTTTTCTCTGTGAAAAACACCCTAAACAATTAGTTGACTGATAGCGAATACGGAGGATTATCCTTGACTCTCAAAATCGAGATACAAAAAACGGTGCTCGGCCACAAAGCCGGGGTTGAAGATTTAGCGGCCGCGCTGGGGCGCGCGGGGAGCACGGTGTATCGCTGGGGAAACCCGAACGAAGAGTCGTGGCCACCGTTGCCTGAGCTGTTACCGCTTATGCGGGCGACAGGAGACTATCGGGTTTTAAGGTGGTTTGCGAGGGCGACTGGACACGCGCTATTAAAGCTGCCGGCGCGGATACCTCGGCTGGGAACGAGGACGGTGGCGGACGCGCAGAGCCAGTTTGCGAAATGCGCGCAGGCTCTGATTCAGAGGAACGCGGGGGAGATTACCCGCGATGAGGCGAGAGAGGCCGTGTACCAGACGGTGGAACTGCTTATTGCGTTAGATCGAATTCTAGAACGGGGCAACGAGCTTGCTCTGGAGGAGGGACAGAAATGCCTAGGGTTAACACGGTAAGAAACATGGAGGGGTTGGACAGCCTGCACGCTCGGAGGGTCGGCGCGTTGGCAGAGGCCGGGATTACGAGGACTCAGCTTGCGGACATGCTAGGGGTCAGCCGGACGTGGGTGTGGAAGGTTGTCGCCGGGGAGCGGAGCGGTCATGCGGTGGAGTGCGCGGTGACGCACTACACAGGAAAGTCGCATGAGTGGTTGTGGGGACGGCCCGCGCCGAAACCGACGCCTGAACAGGCGTGGCGGTTGCGTCAGCGGGCGAAGCTCCGCTGGACGGGCGACCCGGACAGGCCGTTCGAGTCTGTGAGAAAAAACACTGAGGGGGCGTAGTATGAACTCTTTCGTGATGCTGTGGCTGTGTTTTTTGATTCAGATACAGGGCGGGACGTGTTCCTCGGCGGCGTCGGGGCGAGTGACGGAGCCGCGGCCGATGGTGGTGGGGCGGGTAACTGAACCGAGACCGAATCCGATTATGGAGGCCCCGGCATGCTCAGTGCGATAGTTGATTTAATGACGAGCGATGGCGGTTTTGTCTGTTTCATGGGTGGCATCGGGGTATTAGGGCTGTCGTGCTGGATGTTGCTTGTTAAGCCCGAACAGAAAAAAGCCAGTAATGAAAGCAGTTATTTAGAATGGAGCAAAAGAACGCAACAACGCAACTCATAACGCAATAACGTGAAATGTTTAAAATTAGTTTTAATTTTGGAAAAACAAAACGCTCAACAGCGTTAAAACGGAGGAATGGATAATGTCTGAAAAATCTCTAGCAACAATCGAAAAACAGCAGACGCTGGAACTTCGATGGGAGGATGTTCTGCCAGACGGAGATGAGACGGTCGTTTTGTCTCAAGCCGAGATGATGTGGAAATCTGAGGAAGGGCGTTCTGAGTACATAATGGAATCAGCCGTAAACGCACTCACTGTATGCCGAATTCGGCAGGGCGCCATAGCTAAGGCAATCGACAAGAGATACGGCCGGAAAAAGAAACTGGCGTTTTGCGAGAGAGTTGGAGTCAGCGAGCGGACGATAGACAACTACATAGCGCTGTACGAAAATCGGAAAAATTCCATTGTACAAAAACTGCCGACAAATACGGCGTACAAGGCTATCAAGATGCTGGGCGACGGAACCTTGTCGGTCGAAAAAAACATCCTCAAGTTCGACGACGGGCGAGAGGTGGATTTGAGCGCGGGAGTGGATACGGGCGTTCTCACGGAACTGTTGATTAGCCACCAGAAGCTGCAAAAGAAAGTGGCGGCGCACCAGAATCAAATGAACGAATTGGACGCGAAGCGAACAAAGGAAGTGAATGAAACAAACCAGCAGAATCTTGAGCTAGAGAAAAAACTGAGGGCGCTGGTCACGAAGAGCGAAGAGGCTCTGAACGCGCAGATAAACACCGCGATAGATTTGGCGTCAGAGGTGGGGATTCTGTTGGTGAGGATCGCGGGGGACGACTGGGAGTTGGACGCCGAGCAGCACAGGCGAATAAGGCTGCAGTGCGTGGAGTATCTGCAGACGGTGTGCATGAACGTGGTGTACGCGTTCAACGAGAAATACGGAGAGGATTATCAGGAGCCGATATTTATCCCTGAGATGCTGGCGAAGATGGAGAAAGAGAAGGCGGAGAAGAAGGCGGCGGCAGAGACAACGGAAGGATAACGAGGGGATATGTCGAGCGCAAAGACAAGCACTGGGATATTGACGCGAGAGCAGATGGTGTCGTCCGCGATAAAAGAGGTTGGCGCGGCTCCGCGCGGCGACAAGTCGCGAGTGAAGGATGATTGGGCTTTTACGTTGGGTGTGACGCGGAGGCAGCTTGAGAGGCTGATGATGGCGCACCGGGGGCGAGCGAGGGGAATAAGAGCCGACGCGGGAGAGCAGAAGAGCGAGCACACGAAGCGCCATGTGAAGACGGTATTTGCGTTGAAGGTGGCGACGCGAGAGAAGGACCGGGCGGATTTGGCAACGAGCGACGCGATAGCGCTGCTGGAGTTGAACGGGTTGTTGCCGCCCGGAGCGGTGAGCGAGACGACGGCGAACAGGATAGCGAGAGAGCTTGGTATAACCTCGAAGGAATGTTGTGCGCGAGTGGAGTCTCCGTTCGCGAATTACAAGCACATGTTTGACGGCTCTGGGAGCAAGTATTTGTACCCGATACGGCCACTCGAAGAGCCGGGCAACTGGCTAATGGGGATAAGGGAGAGAGAGGAATCAGGGGTAAAGAACCTGAGACTGAGAGACAACGGAGAAGCGATAACGCCCGCCGGGAGGTTTCTACTTTATTACTACTCAATTGTAGACCATTACAGTCGGTTAGGTTTCATGTACTGCTTAATAGCGCCGGGAGAAAAGAGCGACGGAGCGGCGCAGGCGTTAGAGGCGGCGTGGAGACCGAAAACGTGGCATCCGATGAGAGGGCTACCGGAAATCGTATATACGGACAAAGGGCCGCTGGCGAACAGCGAGGGCGGGCGGTGCATGCTTGAGTTGCTGGGCGTGAAGCTGGACGTGCATAAGGCGAGGAATTCGCAGTCGAAGGGCGCGGTAGAAAGGCCGTTTCGGACGGCGTGGGCCTCGCTGGAAAAGCAACTGTTGGTCAACCGGCGGCGGCACATAGAGTTGTACGAGTGGCAAGAGATTCTGAAAAACTACGTTATCGCCTACAACGCCAAAAAGTCATCCTGCGCCAACGCATTCGGGCGGAGTCGGGCCGAGGTGTACGCGGCGTCGATGAGGGAGCAGGAAGCGAGAGATTTGCCGGAGGGCTGCGACCTGAGAGACGCGATGCTGCGGACGTTTGAGAGAGTGGTTGACGCGTCGGTGAGAGTGCAGATTGACAACAGATACTATGAGATTTGCGGACGCCCGGCGGCGTTGATAGGAGAGAAAGTATTGTGCCAGAGGAACCGGAGCGGAGAAGTGGAAGTGAGGCATCCGAGGACGATGGCGTGGTTGCCGACGAGAGATTTCGCGCCGCAGATGGACGGGACATACAGAGCGGAGAAGCATGGGATTAATGAGGAATTGAAGAAGATGGCGTCTGAGTTGCCGCCGCTTGAGAGGTTCCTGTACGAGACGAGGACAGAGGGGGCGGCAGTGGGGGCCGGGCTACAGAGGGCGAGGACGGTGGAGATAAAGCAGGACGCGCCGGAGGCTGGATTCGACAGCATAGAAGAGGCTTTGGCGTTTTTCGCGGAGGAGTCGGGCACGCCGGTGTGGAAGCTGGGCGCGGAGAACGAGAGGCTCGCGCGGCAGTTGGTTGCGGAGAAGATGGGGGATATGAGAGCGGTGGCGGAACTCGCGGCGAACGTGAGGCGGGCAAGAGCGCAGGCAGTATAACTAAAACACAAAACGGAGGGACAGCATGAAGAAGTTTATAAACATCATCGAGTTGATGGATCACTTCGGATTGAAGAGCGACCCGTTCGGGAAGCCGTTGAAGGAAGAGATATACAGGTCAAAGAACTACCTAAAGAGTTTAGACCTTGTGAGCGGGTGGTTGTACCGGGGAGAGATGGGAGCGATTGTCGGGCCACCGGGCGCAGGGAAAACGACGCTGATAAACGACTTAACCGAGCACGCGGGGAAGACACACGATTTGACGCTGGTGCATGTGGGGCATCCGGGGCGGCGTGAGGTGTATTTCGCGTGCGTGTACGACGCGTTGCAGCCGATGTTGGCTGAGAGCGGGATAGTGTTCAAGAGGAGCAACCAGATACGATTCGCGCAGTTGCGGGAGTGGTTGTATTCGATGAAGGGTCGGCATGTGGGGTTGGTGCTGGACGAAGCGCACAGATACAGGTCGGAGTTCATGCGAGGGATGAAAGAGTTCAGCGAGGCGGCGTACGCGGAGCGGGTTGATTTGCTAGGGGTGCTGTTTGTGGGGTGGAGAGGCTTTCTGGACAACTGCGCCAGATACGCCCCTGACATTTACCGTCGGCTTCGCACGGGGCGAAAGGTTATAGACGCGCAAGAACTGATGGCGTCCAGCGCGCGAGAGTACATAGCGCACAGGACGTCTGCGGCGGGGAACGGAAGGTTGTTCGAAGAGAAAGCAAAGAACGCGATTGCGGCGCTGGCGCGGACGCCGATTGATATTAACACGGAGTGTTGGGACGCGCTGGACGTGGCGTTCTCGAACGGTTCGAAGACAGTGAAGCTGGAGCATGTGGCGGCGAATCACAGTCTGGAGGAGATGAAAGCGGCGCTAGGTTTGACTTTAGAACAGGTGGCGGAGCGAACTTCTTACCAGAAGACGACAGTGCATAGCGTGTTGAAAGGCAATTACTGCGGGCGAAATGAAGCCGAGGGACAGGTGAGAGACGTTTTGTTAGACGCGCTGGGCGGAACGGAAAAAGCGAAGAAGCGAAGCGCGTAAGAAGAAAAGGAGGCAACCCCTATGAGCGGCGGACGGCAGATTGAACTGTTTGACGATTTGAACAGCGAAGAGCGGCGGGTGTACGAAGCCCTGCTCGGCAGGCCGACGCCAGCGGACGCCATAGGGATGCGGGAACTAGCGGCAGAGTGCCGACTGAGCGAGAGAGAGCTTCGGGGAGTAGTGTTGCATTTGAGGTTTGCGCACAACATCCCGGTGGCCAGCAGTTCACGCGCCGGCGGATACTGGTTGCCGTGCAGCGCGGCGTCCGCCAAACCCCACATAGACGAGTTCACAGCGCGGGCGTACACCGCCGCGTTGAATCTGGCGGTCGGCAAGCGGACGAATCTGAGGGGAGCGTTACAGGGACTGATAGCGGATTTCGAGCAGATGAGCGGAGAAGACCTTCGAGGTCTGCTGCCGCAAGGCGTTAAAAAAGAGTTGATAGAAAGCAAGTAAAAAAACGAGAGAGCGAGGAACGACAGAAATGGCAAAGAAAAAAGCGATTCAGTTTAAGAGTTGGGACGACGTGGACAAAGCCCTGCGGCGGATGGGGGAGATCGACATCCTGAAGACAAAAGTCGAGGGCGACATGAACCTGAAGATAAACGCCGCAAAAGAAGAAGCCGAGCGGCTGACAGCGGCGGAGACGGTGGAGCGCAAGCAGTTGGAGAAGGCCGTGCTGGAATACGCCGAGAGCCGCAAAGAAGAGTTCACCGGAGCGAGGAAAAAAGAACTTACGTTCGGCTATGTCGCGTTCAAGGTGGTGACCTCCGTAAGTTGGAAGAACGCCGAAGCGGTGATCAAGGCGTTGAAGTCAGCGGGGATGAGCGCGTGCGTGAAAGTCAAAGAGACGCCCGACAAAGATGAACTCAAGAAGCTCGACGCAAACACTCTGACCAGAGTCGGAGCGTGGCTGGAAATCAAAGACAAGCCGCGCTGCGAGCCTGACATACAGAAAATCGCAGAGGCGAAGTGAGCGGGAACACGCACAAACGAGTTTGTGCGTGCCACCCGGAAAAAGAAAAGCGAAACGAAAGGAGGGGCGGAAGTGGAATACTCGATTAAATGTTTGGGCTGTGGACGAGAAGAAAAGCTCAGCGACCAGACGCCGATCCGGGAAGACGTCACACGGTTGCAGCAAGAAGGCTGGGGATTCAATTTAAAGAACCGGCTGATGTGTCCGACGTGCAAGCGCGCGGCGGACGAGAGAGAGAAGCTCGTCCGAGAGAGCGCGTAAAAATAATCCCAAATGGAGGGGAAACACAATGAAACAAATCAATGCAACGCTAGTCGGAGCGGCTCCAATCAGTTTTAACAGAATGATTACGACGAAGAAGGACTCAGGAGAGACCCATGACGCTTTCGAGTTGCGGACATGGCGCGAGAGGATGCACGTGGGAGCGAACGGCAACGTAATCATACCGGGCAACGCCATCAAAAACATGATGACGGACATCTCGCAGTTTTTGTCTGAAAGCGTGCCGGGCAAACGAAACGCGACATACACGAAATTCATTGACGCTGGATTGATGGTTTTCGATGACGCCGATCTCGGAGTCGATCCTGATACGGTGGAGGCGCACGCGCAATACGTTCCGTCAGACGGTAAGAAAGGCGGAGGATCGCGAGTGTTGAAGTATTTTCCAATAATCCCAAAATGGCAAACGCAGATAACGCTTACGCTTGTAGACCCCGTGCTAATGGATCACCCGGAAAAGGTAATTGAATATCTGGAAAAAGCCGGACAGTTTATCGGGTTGGGCAGATGGCGCGCTCGCAAGGGAGGAATGAACGGCAGATTCACTGTCAAGAATATTGAGATATCGGAGGTTGCGTAAATGGACAACGTAAAAACAATTGCCTATTACGACGGGTTTGCGCTGGCAACGCGAGCCTTGATAGACGCCCTGAAGGAGGGCGGCGTAGGCGCGGTGTATACGGATGAAGAGCTTAAAAAGATTTGCGGAAAAGACACCGCGCCGGGCGGCGAGGGATATGGAAACTTGCAGAGCGCGATTAACTACGTCATGCAAAATTATGATTTGGTGTGGGAACGCGAGAGAGGGCAAAAGCGAATTCGCATGATATCGTCCCGCGAGAAGATAAACACCATGACGCGGGGGCTGTGCGGCATCCGACGCCGGACTAGGAAAAACATTCGGGTGGCCAGCACGATAGACAGAGGAGCATTAACGCCCGAAGAGTCCCGCAAAGCGGAGGCGACCGCCGCAGCGCTGGGCGTGATAAACATGTTCACCAAGCCCAAGACCGTCAAGAAAATCGAAGAGACTGGCAACAGTCATTTACTACCGACGCAGAGCCAGATCGTGGCGCTATTTAGAAAGGATAAAAACAAAAACATTCAAGCGCAGCAAAGCGGAGCAAAGCATAGCGAAGCCGAGTTTAGCTGAGCAGAGCAAAGCAAGTCGAAGGGTACGGCGACTGGCAGGCATCCGGGTTCAAGCCCCGGACGTCGCAAACGAAAGGAGGAAGAAATTGAAACCATTATCCGATGACCAGCGGCGAAACATCTTCAGGCTGTTTAAGTCGCTGGGGATAACAGAGGACGGATATCGCAGAGAGACCACAGCGGCGATAGTCGGGAAGGAATCACTGCGGGAACTCACCGCGTCGGACGGCGTCCGGCTCATCGAGGAACTGATGCGTCGCGCGGGCGAGGCTCCTCCAGAGAGCGGAGCGGAGAGCCAAGTTGTCAGGGTGTATCCGCACAGGGCGTCGCGGGAGCGGAGACGGAAAACGGACAGCGTGAGCGCATGGCAAATTGAGCAGATACGGCTCGCGTATGCGGCGATGGGCGCAGACCTCGAAGCGCAGAGAACTTTCAACACGCGGCAGATAAAACGTCCGTGGCCGCAGACGGTGGGGGAGGCTCAGACAATCTTGAACTCCCTGAAGGCGATTAGGCAGAGAGACCCGAATTACCGGATGGATGGGAAGAAGAAGTCCGGGGATGAATCCCCGGTAAAGCAAAGCGGCGATGAATCGCCGCACTCCAAATAAAAACAACCCTAAGGAGGGGATAGCAATGAGAATTGTGAGACGGACTGAATTTACAGAGATGGACGGAACGCTGGAAGAAATCCGGGAGGCAGGCGGAGCGGCGGCGGTGGCCGGGGTGTTCGGACTGAGCGAGCGCGTGAAGAGTCACATTGTTGTTGTGGGCGGCAGCGGCGGAAGCGCTTTGCCGGAGATACCCGCGCAGGTGGGAACTTTCGGCGAAGGGGAAAAGGAGGAGGAACCACGGAGACACGAAGACGCCTACACGGCAGAGGAACTGGCGGAGATTATGTCGTCAAAAAAAGCTCAGCGGGGAGACGCCCCGCGCCCTGCGGGGCAGGAGACGCCGGAGGACATCCCGGACGCCGCAGACCTGTTGCTGCGCAACAACGGAGTGACAGAGCGGGACGTGCTGAAAGCGGGGAGAGAGCAGGAGAAGAAGCGGCTGGGACGCCCCCCGAAGAGCCGGGCCGAAGTGAAGGCGATGGCGGACAAAGTGGTCAAGAAGTTAAACGCGAAGAAAGTAAAGCCGCGTGGCAGAGGAGCGCGGTGCGCGGACTGCGGGAAGATGTTTCCCCACTACTCCCGCCTGACGAAGGGCAACGACGGCAAACGCCGTTGCGCGGACTGCCTCGACTGACAGACCCGCCGAGGAACTCCCTCGGCGGTTACGACATGTCCGCCCTGCGGATGTGCCTGATGTGCGCGGACCGGCGGACCTGCACAGACAGCGAATGCCGGAGAGAGACACTACAAGAAAGAGCCTTGAAGGCGGCGAATGACAGGGGGATGATCGGACGATGAGAAAAATTGACGCAATCATAATACACCATAGCGCGAGTCACTGGGGAGACGGCGACGAGATAGTGCGCTGGCACACCACCCCGAAACCGAAAGGCAACGGCTGGAAGGTTCCCGGCTATCACGTGGTTATTGGAAATCAGTATCCGAACTATCATTCTTACTCCGCGAAGAAACCTGTGGCCAGCGCAGACGGAAAAGTTTATCGGCTCGTCAGCGAGGAGACTGTGGCCAACGGTTGTTATGGCGCAAACGCTCACAGCCTGCACGTGTGTCTGATAGGCAATTTTGACTTGACCGAACCCACACCTCAGCAGTATCTTAAACTGTGGGAC
>ERZ795059.4940-NODE-4940-length-12301-cov-6.418341_pt1 | contig 12301 bp, 13 predicted proteins | sample MGYA00375143_ERZ795059 | MGnify/ENA primary metagenome ERZ795059 (study PRJEB30188, sample SAMN05720168) | activated sludge metagenome | isolation source: Anaerobic digester | place: USA | collected 2015-01-07 ... | reverse complement strand
GCCCTGACCCATGCCGTAAGGCGTGTCGACAAACAGATGCGTCACCACCGCGTGCGTTTCGTAGCCGCGCGCGGCCAGCCGCTCGGCCAGCGTGCGCGCCTCGGCGGGCAGGGCGTCGGGCACGCGGCGCACGCCCAGCCGCCACGGCCAGCGGCCGGTGAGCAGCGCGGCGTGTGCGGGCAGCGTCCAACTCGCCGGCGTGCGCACCTGCGCCAGCGACGTGCCCGCGGCGGCCAACTCGTCGATGTTGGGCGTGGCCGACACCTTCGCGCCGTACGCGCCCATCGCGTCGGTGCGCAGCGTGTCGATGCTGACGAGCACCAGGTTGGGCAGGTTCGCGGTGTCCGGCCGCGTGGCGTCGGCCAGCAGCGGCGGACCGGCCGCGGCCAGCGCGACGGCGAGCGTCCAGACGATCCATCGCCCGGTGTGCAGGCGCGGCGGCTCGTCGGCGGCGAAGAAGCGGCGCAGCGGCCAGTGCAGCAACAAATAGACGAGCAGCCCCAGCGCCAGCGGCGGCAGCAACGGCACGAGCATCAGCGGCGGGAAATCCAACGCCAGCCGGGCGATGCGCTCGGGCACCAGCCCCCCGGCGATGATCCGCGTGACGAAGGAGGTCATCGCTTGCGCGTCGCCGGCGAACAACGGCAGCTTGGCCACCGGCGTATCGGCCACCAGCCGCGCGAGAATTTTCGGCGAGGCCGCCGTCGCCAGCAACGTCGTCAGCCAGCCGGCCCACAGCGCGACCGCCGCGCGCAACGGCGAGCGCAGTATGAGACGCAACAGCAGCAACTGCGCGAGCACCGTCACGGCCACGACCAGCCCCAGCAGCGCGCCGAAGTGCGCGCCGTAAGCCGTCAGGCGGAAAAACAAGTGCGTCGACCAGCCCAGGTAACCCTGTTCGATCGCATCGACCGTCGCCAGCGCCAGCCCGCCGAGGACGCACAAGCCGCCGGCGAACAGCGCCGAGCGCAGCAGCAACGAACCCAGCCGGCGCGAGAAGAAGCTCATGGCGTTTGCTGGCCTCGCTTCAATTCGGGCGGGATTTTATCCTCGGCCATCCAGACCACCCAGGCGCCGCCGTCGTCCTGGCGCAGCAACTGCAACAGCTTGCCGCCGCGCCGCGCCTCGTACGCCAGGTGGCCGTCTTCCTTGGGCGCAAAGGCGCCGCACGCCTTCGCTAAAGCGATCCGCACGGCGGCGAAGGTGTCGCCCGGCGTGCGGAAGCTCAGCGAGATCAGCGCGTCGTCTTTGAAGATCAACCGCAGGTCGCGCGCCTGGCGCACCGGTCCCGGGGCGGTAAAAGCGCGCAGCCCCTCGGGCGCGGCGACTTCGGTCCATGCGCCGACGATCGCTTGCGCCTTTTCCATCGACATGCCCAGCGGCAGATCGCCCAGCAAATAGGGATCGGCCGCCAGGACCAGCGACGCCGCCGCCAACAGCGGCAGCAACAGCAGGAAGATTTTTTTCACGTTGTTACGGCTCCGATATCTCGCTTGGCGGCTTGCTGCGTTTCGCCGCCAGTTTCACCGTGTAGTAGGGGCGGAAGTCGCCCGTTTCCGTTTCGACGAAAAACCGGATGTACCCTTCCTCGATGCGCGTGCCGTGCCGCGATTTGAGCACGCCGTCCACCCGCAGCCGGCGCAGGTCGCTCATCACCTCTTCGCGCACGCGCAACTCGCCGGGACTGTGCAATTCGCATTTGGTCAGGCGCATTGTCTGCGTTTTGAGGATGGTCAGTTCGACGACCAGGTACTGCGGCTCGCTTTTGGAGCGGGTGATGTTCAGCGCGGTGTTGGTCGGCTTGATCGCGTTCAGGTCGTCGTAGACGTTGGCCGGACCCTCCCACTGTCCGAGAAAACGCGCGGCGGGATCGGGCGTGGCTTCGGCGGCCCACAACGGCGCGGCGAACAGCAACAGCAAAAACACCATCCGGGCCAGTCGCATAAAAACGCTCCGGCTGAGCAGGGTGTTGAAAGCATCCTGCGCGCGGTCCATGGATGGATCGCCATTTTCCGCAACTTTTTCGTTGTGGAAAATGAAGGAAAACAAAAACCGCGCTTTTTGTTTCCCGCAGTTGAAAAAGCCACGGATGGCTTTTTCAACAACCAGTAGAGGGAGATCCTCAACGATACGGGCACATCCGACTCAACGGTGAATCCTGATTTACTATAGGAAATTGTAACGGTGCTGGCGAGGGGTGGCAAAAAAAAAGTTATTCGGTCCTGACCGCCGGATCGACGGACACGCCGTCGAGGATCGCATCGCGCAGCGCCTGCGCCCGGGCGGGCGGCCACCAGGCGGGCGCGGCCACGCCGATCGCCCCGATCGCCCGTTCGCCCTGCGGCAGCACGAACACCCAGCCGCGCGCCTGTTTGTCCTTGACCGCCCAGCCGTCGCAAGCACGACCGGCGATGGTCGCCTGCGCCGGCGACAACTCGACCTCGTCGGCGTCGCGCGCGCTCGTCAGCGCGTCGAGCATTTCACGGGCGGTCGTCTCGCCTAGCGCGGCGGGGGTTTGCGCCACGGCGATCCAGGGCAGGCCGTGCGCGTCGCCCGATGGGAAAAAGACGGTCAGCGGCGCGCGTTCGAGCGGCGCGAAGCTCGCGGGGATCGACAGATGAATCGCGCCGACCGCCGCCGGCTTCCACGGCGCGAGCTCGCGTTGCATGTTCTGCACCGCCGATGCCGCACAGGCGGCCGTCAGCGCGAGCGACAAGAGGATCAGGAGAAAACGCAGTTTCATCTCAGTACGTTTCTTTCGCGATCGCGTTGGTGATCGCCTCTTCGAACTGGTCGAGGCTGAAGGGCTTTTGCAGCAGCAGCACTTCCTCGTCGAAATGGCCCAGGTCGTAATAGTCGGCCAGCCCCGAGCAGAAGATCACCGGCACGGTGCGGTCGATTTCGCGGATGCGGTCGTAGGCTTCGCGGCCGTTGAGATTGGGCATCATCACGTCCAGCACCAGCGCCTTGATGCGCGGCGCGTGGCGCTCGTACAGCTTGACCGCCTCGGCGCCGTCGACGGCCAGCAGCGGCTGATAGCCCATGCGCAGCAGCATGTTTTTGGCCAGCAGGCGGATGAGTTCCTCGTCGTCGGCGACCAGCACGAAGTCGGGCGTCTTGGTCGCGTCGGGCCGCGTCAGTTCGGCCATCTCATCCAGCGGTTGGCAGAACGCGCTGATCCAATGCTCGCTGTTCATGCCCTCGAACAGCGTCAGTTGCACGTACATGTTGATCACGCCGCCGTCGCTCCGGCGCAGCGGCAAGGTGATCGATTGCGGCCCCTCGTCGATCAGCGCCCGCTGCAGATCGGCCAGGTTCACCTTGGCCTGCGGGGCCAGCAGATCGGCCAGCGACGTGCCCGGCACCTGGTGGCGCAGCAGCCCCAACGCCTGGGCCGCGTGGCGGTTGGCCAACGCCAGGTGTCCCGAGCCGTCCAGCAGGAAGATCGCCATGCCCGCCGTTTCGACCAGCCGGTGCATACGCTCGTCCGAGGCGGTCAGCGCGCGCTCCATCTCCAGCGCCTTGCGCACGTCGGCCAGTTCGCCGCGCACGTGCGCCAGTTCGTCCATCCGCCGTTTCCACGTGCCGATGCGCAGGATCAAAAACGAGGCCAGCAGCCAGTCGATGGTCAGCGCCAGCAGGATGAACGAACGCGCGGGCAGGGCGCGGTCGTCGCCGGTCAGGTTGTCGCGCACCTGCTCGGTGACGTACCCCGCCAGATACTGATACGCGGCCAGATGGGCGATCAGCAGCAGCACGATCAACAAAACGGCGATGGCGCGACCACGACTCATGCACACGACCCGTTTCAGTTAACGATGATTCCGTATCCTAAACGAGCCGGGCCGTCGCGGGCAAGCGAGCGAATAAAGAATTTGCGAAAAGTTGAAAATCGTCGGCGGGAAAGCGACCCTCGAAATCGGTCATGGTCGGCGGCAAAGCCCCGTTGCGCTCGCGGGCGTATTCGCGGGCGCTGAGCGCGGAAGTCAGCAGCACGATCGCCCCGCCGGTTAGCGGCACACCGAACAACGAAAAACGAGCCGGCTCCGGGGGTAAGAATCTGACTCGGCTTGTATACCGGAAAAACTCCCTACAACCCCATCTCGATCAGCGCCGCCGAGTCCGGCCGGAAGCGGTCGCGCGGCCAGGTCAGCGCTTCGTCGATCTGCATCAGCAGCGCGCCCTTCTGCTCGGGCAGGCCGCCGGAAACGTCCAGGAAGTTGCTCAGGTGGTCGCTTTGCAGCAGCGTGGACGCCTCGATGCCCGCGATCAGCTCGCGCGTCTCCCGCAGCGCCTGGTACGGATCGGGCAACGTCAGGCGTCCCTCGCGCCATTCGCGCAGCAGCGGCGTGTTGCGCCGGGGGATGAACGTGCGCAACCGCACGAAGGTCGGCGAAACCGCGTTGATTACCGTCGCGCTGGCCGTCGCGTGCTCGTGCGTGCGCTCGACGCCCGCGACGCCGATCATCACGTACAGCGACAGTTCGATCTGCGCGTCCATCACCAGCCGCCCGGCGCGGACGATCGTTTGCGCGTCGGCGCCCTTTTCGATCTTTTTAAGCGTGACGTCGTCGCCCGACTCCAGCCCCATGTGCAAGCGCGTGAGGCCGGCGGCGCGCAGCAGCGCCAGCTCTTCGGGCGTTTTGCGCGCGACGAACTTCGCCGAGCCGTACGCGGTGATGCGCCGCAACGCCGGAAACAGCTCGTGCGCCTTCTCGCAGATTTCCACCAGGCGCTCGGTGGGCAGCACGATGGCGTTGCCGTCGGCAAGAAAGATCGTGGGCGCCTGCGAACCGTACAGCAGCCGCGCGCGCTCGAGATCGTCCAGGATCTCCGCCTGCGACCGGGCGCGGAATTTCTTCGCCTTGTACATGTCGCAAAAACCGCAGCGGTTGTGCGGGCAGCCGATGACCGCCTGGATGATCAGGCTGTCGGCCTCGGAGGGCGGGCGATACACCGGATGATCGTACTGCAGCATGTCACTCTTTCAACGGCCAACTGGTGCCGGTGCGCCGGTACAGCGGATCGGCCGGGGTGCGCCAGTGACGAACCTCGATTTCGTGCGCCGCCGCATAGGCCGCCAGCGTCGCGTCGGGGTTGACCGCCACCGCCTCGCCGACCGCTTCGATCAGGGGGATGTCGATTCCGTTATCGGTATACACCAAAGCCTCGGTCGCCGTAAAACCGCGCTGGGACAGCCATTCGAGCACGAGGTCGCGCTTGCCTTCGGCCATGCACGGCGGCGGGGCCATCACCGGCAGCAGCCGGCCGTTTTCATGCAACGACGACGTGCCGATGCCGTCGTGCGCCCCGACGATCCGCGCCAGCGCCCGCGCGAGAAACTCATTGGAGCCCGTAGCCAGCAGCACCGTGTCGCCCGCCGCGCGGTGCTGTTCGATCTGCGTCAACGCCTCGCGGTAGAAGCGCGGGGCCATCGTCTCGCGCACGGCGCGCTCGGCCAGTTCGTCGACCCGCCGCGGGCTCAACCCCGCGTAGCAGGTGACGCCCGCTTCGACGATCGCGATCTCGCCGCGCAGCCCCAGGCGGTACAGCGCCATCGCGCGAAACGAACGGTAGATGCCCGCCAACGGCATTTCATGTGAACGCATCATCCACGCGGCGAACAGGTAGCCGCTCATGCCGTCCAGCAACGTGCGGTCGACGTCGAAGATGACCGGGCGCATTTATTTGCCGAAGAGGGGCAATTCTTCGCCGCTCGTTTTCGCCGCTTTTTTCGGCGCGGCCGACGCACCGGGCAAAGCGAAGCGATAACCCTCCTGCGTGCGCGCCGGTTTGTAAATGTTCGTTTCCAGATGCCAGACGCGCTCGGACCACTGCCCCGCGGCGATCTTGGTTTCGGTTTCCAGGAAGGCGAACACCTTGGCGTCCAGGTTGTCCAGGTAATGCAGCACCGCCGCCTCGGCGAACATCGGAATCTTCGATGAGCCCCATTCCGGCCGGCCGTGGTGCGACAGAATCATGTGCTCGATCTGCATCACCCGTTCGGCGCTCAGGCTCGGAACCTGCGCGGCCAGCCGCGTCAGGTACTGGATGCCGAAGACGTGATGCCCGACCAGCCGCCCTTCGTCGGTGTATTCCAGCGACAGCGTGTAGGCCAGTTCGCGCACCTTGCCCAGGTCGTGAAACAGCGTGCCGGCCAGCAGCAGGTTGCGGTCCAAGGCCGGGTAATGCGCGCAGATTTTGTCGGCCAGCAGCATCATCGAGCACGTGTGCTCCAGCAGTCCGCCGAGGTACGCCTGATGGATGTTCATCGCCGCCGGCGCGGTTTTGAAGCCGCGGCCGATCTCCTCGTCGTCCAACAGCGCCAGTGAGAGCGCACGCAACGGTTCGTCGTCCAGCGACTCGGCCAGCGCCCGCACCGTCTGCCAATAGGATTCGACATCGCGCGGACACACCGGCAGGAACAGCGCGGCGTCGACCTCGCTTTCCGGCACCGGCTCCAGGTAGCTGACCACCAGTTGCATCTGGTTGTTGTACACGTTGCCGCGTGCCTGAATCAGCACGAAGTTACCCGCGCCCGCCGCCTCGTCGAACTGCGGCGCGTTGTCCCACACCCGCGCTTCGATTTCGCCCGTGCGGTCGGTCAGCGTCAGGTTGAGGTACGGTTTGCCCGCCTTGGTCGTCCCGCGCGACTTGTTGCGCAAATAATAGACGCCGTCGACCAACTGGCCGTCGGCGATCTGCTCGAGCCAAATATGCTCCATGCCGCATCCTTTCCGTGAGGGGCCCCATGATAGCCGCCCCCGCGCGCCGGGAACAAGCCCGGATTACTTGACACTCGCGCGTGCTTGACGGTACGTTGAACCATTCTTTATCGACCGACATCGCCCGAGGCGGGAAGGACGGATGAACGTGCGTCGTGTGATCCTCTTGTTGCTGATCGTTTTGCTGCTGAGCGCCGCGCCGGCGCTGGCCCAGCGGGGCGGGCGCGTCAGCCTGGGCGCGGACGTCGGCATGCAAAAGCCGTACATGTCGCATCCGCAGCCGCAGTACTTCCGCACCAAGCTCGATCTGGTGTTCGGCGGGCACATCGACTACGGCATCAGCGACCGCGCGGGCGTGCAGTTCGGCCTGCTGCGCAGCGACCAGGAAGTCGAGGTGCGCGACGACAAAACCAACACGATGACCATGCAGGAGTTGTATTTCCAGTTTCGCTGGAACCTGCTGACCGGCTACATCGAGCCTTACGCGCTCTTGGGCGCCCAGTATTACCTGATCAACCTCGACCCGCCGCTCGAGGACGAAAACGATCCGGGCGTGATGGCCGGCCTGGGCGTGACCGCCATCTTGTCCGACAACATCGCCCTGGGGTTGTGCTCGCGCTTCAGTTATATTTTCGTGCAGGATTTGGATTCGGCCCGTGTGGTGCAGGGCCTGGCTACCGTGACCTTCTCGTTTTAAGGAGAGGCATCGCCCGTGCGTCGTTTGCTGCTGCTGCTCGCGCTTGTTTCGCTGCCGGCTCTCGCGCCGACGGCGTGGGCGAAGGATTTCAAAAGCAACACCTGCGCCGAAGGCGGCTTCATGTACCTGTTCGGCTTCGACGACCGCGCCGACTACATCCGCATCATGCCGACCGAAACCTACGGCGGCACGCTGTTCCAGGTGTTCGATTTCAACTGGGCGCGCAACATGATCGGCGAGGTCAATTATCTGTATGCCGACGCGCGCGGCGAGGCCTTCGGCTGGCAGGGCGGCGACTCGAACCTGTTCGACCTGCGCATGCACCACGGCGCGTTCAACGTCGGTTACTTTTTCGAGGGCCGGCGGCTGCACCCGTATTTTTCCGGCGGTCTGGGCGTCGCGGCGCTCATCTACGAGGACCGCATCGGCGATCGTATCGACGAACAGGACCTGACCCTCAACCTCGGCGGCGGCACCGACTACACCATCTGGGAAACGGGGCAGGCCGCGCTGGAACGGTTGGACCTGGGCTTTCGCGTGCGCTACTACTACATCTTCCAGAAGGAAGTGTTCAACACGGCGCTCAACGGCGTTTCGCTGACGTTGCGCCTCAATTTGCGGTGGTAAAATGAAACGCTTGGCGTTGGCGTTGCTGTTTCTGCTGCTTGCGACCGCCCCGGCCGCGGCGCTGATGGAAAACGATTTCGCCATCATGCCCCAGGCCGGCGGCGTGCTGCTCGGCGGCGATCTGGGCGAGATGTTCGCGCCCGACTTCGCCTTCGGCGGCGCTTTTGCCTTCGGCATCGTCGACTGGGTCGGCCTCGAAGCCGATGTCATCTACAGCGTCCACCAGGCCGCCGACGAGGATAAAACCGGCCGGATCGACCTGAGCCACTGCACCGCCCTGGCCGGGCCGCGCTTCAACTGGAACACCCAATACGTCGTGCCCTACGCGACGGTCATGGGCGGCGCGAGCTTCCTGGGCTACAAGGCCAAGTGGGTGGTCAAGGACACGACGCTCTCCGACGACAACAACGCGCACGGCTTCGGCGGCGCGCTGGGCGCGGGCGTCGATTTCTTCGTCGCCAATTCCTTCACCGTGGGCGTCAGCGGCCGGGTCGGGTACTTCTCGACGAACCTCGAGTACCAACACGCCGACGAGGACGACGGCGAGGCCGGCGGCTACGCCTTCTACGCGGGCTTGCTGCGCTTCACTCTGCTTTTCTAAAGGTCGCCATCGCCGCCAACGCCGCGGCCGCCCGCTCCGCGTTGGGGTACACCGGCAGGAAATCGCCCACCGCTTCCTCGGTCATTTTCACGAAACGCGGATGCCCGATGTGCGCGACCAGAATCGGCATCTCCTTGGCCTTCGCCCGCACCTTGGCCAGATCGTTGAAGATCATCTCTTCCATGCCTGCGCCGCTGCCCACGAACGGGGCCACCGCGCCCCACGGAATGGCGATGAGCACCAGCAGCGCGTCGACCTGCGGATCGTCCAGCAGCGCATCGAGCGCGACGTTGTAGACGCCCGAGGGCCCCACGTCCAGCGGATTGCCCACGGTCATCCACGCCGGCGCGACCGCCTTCACTTTCGCGATCGTTTCCGGTGAGAGCGTCGCCAGGCGCAGCCCGCCCGCGACGATCGTGTCGGTCGCCAGAATGCCCTGCGAGCCCGAGGTCGTCACCATCGCCACGTTTGGCCCCCGCGGCAACGGGCAACGATCGAACGCCGCGGCGAGGTCGGTCAGGTGCTCCAGCGATTTTGCGCGAATGCCGCCGGCCTGGGCCAGCGCGCCGGCGAACACCGCGTCGGATCCGGCCAGGCTCGCCGTGTGGCTGCCCACCGCCCGCGCGCCCGCGTCGGTCACGCCGCCCTTGAGCACGACGACCGGTTTGCGCGCCGCGCAGGTTCGCACGGCGTCCATGAACTTGGGACCTGCGCCCACGCCTTCCAGGTACAGCGCGACCACGCGCGTGTCCGGATCGTCGGCGAGGAAATACAGGAAGTCCGCTTCGTCCAGGTCGATGCGGTTGCCCAGCGTGATCGCCTTGGACAGACGCAGGCCGTTGTACGGCGCCCAATCCAGCAGGATCGAGCCGAAAACGCCGCTTTGCGCGATCAGCGCCACGCCGCCGCGCCCCAGGCTTTCCTCCTGCACCTCGGTCGAGGAAAAACGGCTGCGCGTGTCGACCACGCCCACGCAGTTGGGACCCAGCAGGCGAATGCCCAGCGCGCCGGCCCTGGCCTTCAGCGACGCCTGCCGCGCCGCGCCCGGTGCGCCGGTTTCGGCGAAGCCCGCGCTCTCGACGATCGCCAGCTTCACGCCGATCGCCGCAAGTTCCTCGACGCTGCGCTCGACGTGCGGTGCGGCCACCACGACGATCGCCAGGTCGAACGGGCCTTCGCTCGCCGCGCTCGCGATGGTGGTGTGCGTGGCGCGCCCGAAGACCGTGTTGCCCTTTGCGTTGACCAGCGTGACGCGCTCGGCGAATCCGTGCTCAAACAGGTAGCGGGCGATGCCGGCGCTGAAAAGCTTTTGGTCGCTCGCGCCGACCAGGATCAACTTTCGCGGAGCGAACAGCCGGAATAAATCGATGTGTTTCATGGCTGTCAGGTTTAATCCGAACGGCCGTTGGATGCAAGTTGCGTGATGGGGGTTGGTTTTCGCGGGCGCAATCGCCAATAATGACCGCAACGATTTTCACTTGAGGGAACGATGGACGGTCGACCGCAACTTATCCTCTTCGACATGGTCGGCGTGCTGGTGCGCATGCGCGGCGCGCCGGAGTTGCTGGCCTGGATCGAAGGCCGCCTGACGCCCGCCGAGCTGTGGCGGTGGTGGATCGACTCGCCGGCGGTCGTCGCCTTCGAAACCGGCCGCATGAGCGGCGAGGACTTTGCCGCCTACGCCGTGCGCGAACTGCAACTGCCGCTGTCGGCCACCGAGTTTCTTACCACGATGGTCGCCTGGTTCGACGGCCCGTTCCCCGCAACGCGCGAAACGCTCGCCGCACTGCACGACCGCTTCCCGCTGGCGATTCTCTCCAACTCCAACGCGCTGTTTTACGAAAAGCTGCACACCATGGACCTGCTGCCGTTTTTCACGCACACGTTTTTCTCGCATCTGACCGGCTTGCTCAAACCCGCTCGCGCCGCCTTTGCACAGGTGATCGAGCACACCGGCATTCCGGCCGAAAAAATTCTCTTTTTCGACGACAACAAGCACAACGTCGACGCCGCGCTCGAACTGGGTTTTGCCGCCCGTCTCACCCGCGGCATGGCGGCGGTACGGGAAATCCTCAGTGATTTGAATCTGTTGTTATAAGATAAACCTTCTCAGGAAATAATCCGGCAATCTCCTTGCCATTCATCCATACAGAGCGTACGTTTTCACTGGGGGCACAATTCAAATCGGGAGGGCTTGCCATGAAGGCGTATGCGTGGCTACTCGCTGGTTTGGTTGCCGTTCTGCTGCTGACCGTTCCCGCCTGCGATGACGATGACGACGACGATTCCAATTCATTCGACGATGATGACAACAACGATCTCGGCGACGACGATCTCGTCGATGACGACACTGCTGACGACGACACAGGCGATGACGATGCGGGCGATGACGATATCGACGACGACGATACCGAGCCGACCGAATTGCTGATTCTGGGCCGCGATGCCGATTACAACTATTACACCTATCGCCGGACCGCCGAGGAGTGGATCGCCCAACCCATTCCCAAACCCGAAACGGGCTTTTGGGCGCCTTGGCTGGGCACGGTGCAGATCGTCGAGGGGCGGATGGGCGTGGGCGTCTGGAACGTCGACGGCGACATGACCACCGGCTATCACCGCTGGTTGATTTACGATCCGGAAGCCGGGTGGAGCTACGACGAACAGCGCCCGCCGGCCTATTCCGGCGCGGAAGTGTATGCGATGTTCGCCCCGACCGTCGATTCCCTGTGGGCCGGGTCCTTATACTTCGAGTTATTCATCGTCGGATCCTACCTGTATCATTACGCAGGTTATGACCCGACCGCGTATTCGCTTGGCGGTTCCGGCATCATGGTGGGCGCCATCGCCTTTTGGGGCGAAGCGAACGGTTATTTCGCCGGCTCCAAGGGCCAGTTGCAAGTGATGAAGCGTTACGACCACGGCACAATCGAAGATATCGAGTTGCCGCCGCTCGCCCGTGCGCTGCCCATGTATCGATTGACGCTCTACGGCCCGGATGACGGCTACGGCGTGTTGTACACCAACGGCGAGAAGGTGAAGAACGTACTGGCGCTGCGCGAAGGACAATGGTCGCAGATGACGGCGCCGGCCGGCTGCGAGGATCTGATCCCCACCGAAGCGATCGGCGACGACGAGCAGGCGCTGGTTTTCAACGGTCTTTCTCCTAACGATCGCTTCTGGGAACTGCGCGGCGGGCAATGGTCGTGCCGTCCACTGCCGGATCTGGCCGGCGAGGCCGTCTTGGCGCATGCGACCATCCGGCGCGACGGCTGCGTGTTCGCCATCGTCATGGAGCAAATCGAGGACGAATGGAAGGCACATCTGTACGAGGTGACCGCCGACGAATTCGTGCCGGTCGAGGCTCCCGCCGAACTGGTTTCGCTCTACGGCGTCTTCGCCCTGGGCGCGCAGGCGCCGCGTTACGGCGTGTGGCGCAACGTGAACTGATGGCCGTGACTTAAAGAAAAACAGGGAGCCGCCGCCCTCTGTCGTGGATCGCAATGAAACGCGTAATCAGTCGCCGGTGCCGGGCGCACCCTCGTTGACGACGAACAGGAAGATGCCTTCGGCTTCGAAGATGCGATCGGGCTCGACCGTATCGTCGTCATCGTCGTCGGCCGCATCGTCGTCGGTGGTGTCGTCATCGGC
>ERZ795059.4939-NODE-4939-length-12301-cov-7.019027_pt1 | contig 12301 bp, 10 predicted proteins | sample MGYA00375143_ERZ795059 | MGnify/ENA primary metagenome ERZ795059 (study PRJEB30188, sample SAMN05720168) | activated sludge metagenome | isolation source: Anaerobic digester | place: USA | collected 2015-01-07 ... | reverse complement strand
CGTCGAGCGACACGTACATTGAGAAGGATTCCTCGATCAACGAGGAGATCGAGCGCCTGCGCATCGCGGCGACCAGTGCGCTCGTTTCGCGTCGCGATGTGATCGTGGTCGCCTCCGTCTCCTGCATCTACGGCCTCGGCTCGCCGGAGGATTTTTCGACCATGCGCATCCAGTTGCGCGCCGGTCTGCCCATCGGACGTCAGCGCCTTCTGGAGCGCCTCGTGGAAAATCTTTACGAGCGTAACGACTACGAGCTGAAACGTGGCCGATTCCGGGTGCGCGGCGACGTGATCGACATCATGCCCGCGTACAGCGAGCTCGCGCTGCGCGTCGAGCTCTGGGGCGACGACATTGAGAGCATCGTCGAGATGGATCCGCTCACCGGTGCCATCACGCGCAAGCTGGACCAGTTCGACCTCTATCCTGCCAACCAGTACGTCACCACGCGCGACAAACTCGACACGGCCATCGCCGGCATCAAGCGCGAGCTCGATCTGCGCGTGGCGGAGTTTGAGGCGAAGGGGCAGCTCCTTGAAGCCCAGCGCATCCGCATGCGCACGAACTACGACTTGGAGATGCTTCAGGAGATGGGTTTCTGCAACGGCATCGAAAACTACTCGCTGCACCTCGCCGGCCGCCAGCGCGGCGACCGTCCGTTCTGCCTGATCGATTTTTTCCCGAAGGATTTTCTTCTGTTCGTCGACGAGAGCCATGTGACTGTCCCGCAGATTGGCGGCATGTCCAACGGCGACCGGGCCCGCAAACAGGTGCTGGTGGATTTCGGATTCCGGCTGCCCTCCGCGCTCGATAACCGACCGCAGACCTTCGACGAGTTTCGCCAGATCACCGGGCAGACGCTGTTCGTTTCCGCCACGCCGGCCCCGTACGAACTGGGCGTCTCCGCCGTGGTGGCCGAGCAACTCATCCGCCCGACCGGATTGCTCGACCCGGAGATCGTCATCCGTCCGACGAAAGGGCAGGTGGAGGACCTCATTGGCGAGGCCCGGCGCGCCGTCGAGGCTGGCGAACGCGTGCTCGTCACCACTCTGACCAAGCGTCTGTCAGAAGATCTCACGACTTTCATGCGCGAGGCCAAGCTGCGCGTCGAGTACCTGCACTCCGACATCGACGCCATCGAGCGCGTCGAGATTTTGCGCAATCTCCGCCTCGGGCATTTCGACGTGCTCATCGGCATCAATCTGCTGCGCGAGGGACTCGACCTGCCGGAGGTCGCGCTCGTCGCCATCCTCGACGCCGACAAGGAGGGCTTTTTGCGCAGCCACACCAGCCTCGTGCAAACGGCAGGTCGCGCAGCGCGCCACGAGAAGGGCCGCGTGATCTTCTACGCCGACAATCTCACCGACTCGATCAAGCGCACGGTCGAGGTTACCGCCTACCGCCGTGCGAAGCAGATCGCCTACAACGAAGCGCACGGCATCACGCCGCGCAGCGTCCGCCGCTCGGCGCAATCGAGCCTGCACACCTACGACGGCACCGGAAAGGATCCGGCGGAGACGCTGGTGGTGGCGGAGACTTCCGGTGACGATGTGGCCAAGGTCATCGCGGAGCTCGAAAACGAGATGACGGAGGCGGCCGAGCAACTGGAATTCGAGCGCGCCGCGCTGCTGCGCGACCAGATTCAGGCGCTGCGCACGGGCAACTACAAGAAACTCGGCCCGGCGCCCGCCAAGTCCGCCAAATATGCGCGCAGCAAAAAGCGGAAGTAGAGTGGTGCGCGCGCCTCACATGCGCCCGTGCCGAATGATGGCGAGCAGCAGCAGGGCACCCATGATTCCGGCCGAGGCGTAGCCGATCAGGCCGAAGACCGGGATGCCGTGCCAGCGCGGCGCGATGCCCGCATGGATCACGATGGCCGAGGCGATCAGGATCGAAGAGAGCACCATGGCAAACGCCACGCGGTTTGTTCCGCGCTCCAATGCCTCATTGAGTGGTGCGAGCCCCTCGACTTGAAAGGTCACCCTCGACTTTCCGCTGCGCAGCAGGGCGGCGATTTTGCGCAATTCCAGCGGCATGGCGTGCAGGGTGACCATTGCTTCGCCTCCAAAATTCACGAGGTCGCGCAGGAGCCGCCGTGGCCGGATGCGTGCGGTGCGGAGTTCTTTCAGGAATGGTTCGAGCTCTGCCAGCAGGTCGAGTTTGGGGTCGAGCTGCTGGATCTGGCTCTCGATCTGGCCGAGTGCCTTCAGCGCGGTGAAAACCTCTGGCGGCAGCGTGAGCGAATGGCGATACGTGAGCTGAAACAGATGTTGGAGCAGACGGTCGAACACGAGGTCGCCCATCACGCAGCCGGTGTGTTGGTGGATGAGCTCGGCGAAGTCGGCTTCAAGTCCGGGCTTCGCTGGCTCAAGCTCGGCGCCGGCGAGTTTGAGAAGTGCGGCGGTGCCGGATGATTCGTCCTGGCGGGCGACTGCGATCATGAGGTCGGCGAGGGTCTCTCGTGCCTCACGTGCGAAAAAACCCGTCATGCCGAAGTCGAGAAAGCAGAGTACGTTCCCCGGCAGTGCGTGGATATTTCCCGGGTGAGGGTCGGCATGAAAAAAACCGTGGATGAAGATTTGCCGGAGTGTCACATCGACGATCCGGCGTGCGAGGAGGGCACGGTCGAGGCCGGTTTGATCGAGGGCCTCGGTGTGGGAGGCGGGGATGCCCTGGATGCGCTCCATGGTGAGGAGTCGCTGGGTGGATTGTGCGCGGTGCACGCGCGGCACGCGCACGTGTGGCAGGCCTGCGAATTGTTGTGAGAAGCGCTGCATCGCCGCGACCTCATTGGAAAAATCCAGCTCCTTCTCCATCCGGTGGGCAAACTCCGCGATGATGGCCGACGGGTTGTAGATCCGCCATTCCTCGACATGTCGCTCCACCAGCGCGGCGAGATGGCCCATCAGCGCGAGATCGGTGCGGATGACTGTGGCGATCTCCGGCCGCTGCACTTTCACCACCACCTCCGTTTTATCCAGAAGCCGGGCGGGGTGCACCTGGGCGATGGAGGCCGAGCCGAGCGGCGTCGGGTCGACTTCGGCGAACACTTCCAGAATGGGGCGGTTCAGCTCGCCGGCGATCACGGCCTGCACCTCCTCAAACGGGATAGGTGGCACGTGGTCGTGCAATCGCGCCAGTTCGTCGAGGTAAGGTTTGGGCAGGAGCCGGCTGCGGCTGGCGAGAAGTTGACCGAATTTGACGAAGGTCGGGCCAAGCTCCTCGAAGGCGAGTCGCAGGCGCACAGGGCGTGGGTGTCGGGCGATCTCGGCTTGTGCTCGCCGGAATCGGCGTCCCGGAAGTGATCGCCACAGATCGTGTAGCGGGAGGCGGTGGATGAGGTCGCCGTAGCCGTATTTCAAGAACACGCCGAGGATGACGCGGAGGCGCTGTACTTGCTCCACCGCGCGACCGATCTGCTTGTAGCGTGAGACCCAGCTGCTCACGGGGCGAGTGGGGGCTTAATCGAAGCGTTTCGCGGCGTGGCGCACAGCTTGGGCGAGGTTGCGCGAGGCCAGTTCGACGCCGTGTTTGAGGTCTTCGAATGCGCCTTCGCCGGCGCCGAGGTACCGGCCGAGTTTTCCCTTGAGCGCCTCAAGTTTGGCCTCGGTTTCGGCCAGTTCCTCCATGGAGAGAATCTGGGCATCCGCCGCGAGGCGTTTGGCCCGTGCCTTGAGCATGGCAATCCGGGCGGTCTCCTCCTCAATCTGGGCTTCGATTTTTGCTTTGTAGCTATCGCGTAGTGTCATGGCGTCGCCTCCGTTTGGTTGAAGTTACAGAATGGTGGCTGACGCAGAGTTAACGCACAAAAACGCACAGGGCAAACGGGCCCTGTGCGTTTCCTCAAAGCAGACGAGGAAGGAGAGGCTCCGTAGGGCGGCTGAGCCCCCGCCGGGCTTAGGGGTAGAGCTCGGAGAAGAGTCGATGTACGATGCCGCCGGCCGGCGGGGGGAGCGGGTGCTGCTTCTCAAGAAGCGCGATTTTGTCGCGGTATTCGGCGACGACTTCCGGGCGGATTTTCCCGAGGCGTTTGAGCGTCTGGGCGAGCAGGAGTCGGGGGACGACATTCGCGGGCTGGAGCAGGCACAGCTCGATGTCGCCGTCGATGATCTCGCGTTCGCCATGGAGCTCGTTGCCGGCGGAGGGATCGGCGGTGTAGCAGCGGACGGACAGGAGCTGCTCCAGCCGGATCAGGTAGTGGCCGAAGGCGGCGCCGTGTGGCACGGTGTAGTGTGGTGGCGGCGTGGCCGGCTCCAGCCCGGCGTGCTCGCGCAGCAGCCCGAGCATCTCGTCGGCCAGGCGGCGCAGTGGCTGCTCGGGGTCGCGCAGGGAAAACTCTGCCGTGGCGGAGCCCAGCAGCTGGGCATCGATGGTGCGGATGAGGCGCAGCTCCGCGCGCCAGGGCTCTTCCGTGACCTTCAGGTGAGTGATGACGATGTAGTCGGCCGGCGGATCGAGTCGCCTGGCTTGTTGCGCAGCGTCGTCCTCCTTCCACGGGGCTGCGCAGAAGATGAAGGCGGATGGCTCGCCGCGTGCCCATGCGACGAGGGGGCGCACCTGGGCGTTGCCGTTGAAAAAGGTGTGTTCGGCAAGGAATAGCGGCAGCGCGCGGCTCAGGCGTCCGGGCGCATCGGCAAAGGTGGCTTCGATGGTTTTCTCGCTCATCGGTTTTTCGCCGGTGCAGCCGAGGAAGGCGACGCGCAGGGGCTCGTCTGTGGTGGCCGCGGGAAAGAGTTCGGATGCGGGCGAGGCGGGGGGGAGCCAGACCGGGCCGTCGCCGTGGAGCATCGCAATTTCGAGGTGGCCGTCGGGCGCGGTGGCGACGGTGGACAGCCTGGCCTTGGCGAGTTCGCTCTCCCAATAGTCGAGCGTGGGTTTCCAGTCCGGGCGTTTTTGTGCGTAGAGCTGGTCGAGGAGCTGGCGGACGGTCTCGAAGCGGGCCAGATCGAGGTTTGCCTTGAGGAGGTTGTTGCCCACCTGAATCCCGTGGAGGTCGGCACGAAAATGCGGTTCGGTGAGTGCGAGGAGCTCCGGGAGGTGCGCGGCGTTGCCGAGGTCGCCGCTCATTTGGGTGAGCAGGTCGGCGGGCGCCGGCGAACCGGCCATGGCGAGCGCATCACGGTACAGGCTGAGGGCTTCGTCGAGTTGGCGGCGGTCGAGGGCTTCCTTCGCGAGCCAGAGTCGGGCGCGCCAGCTGCCGGGCAGGGTGGCGATGCGGCGCAGTGCGGCGAGTCTAGCGGCGGGGCTGTTTTTTTCGCGTTCGAGGGACTCGAACCAGGCGAGGGCATTGTCCTGATTGGGGTCGAGCTCGAGCGCGCGCCAGAGGGTGGTGTGCGTTTGTGCGTCGTCCTGCCGGGCCGCGTGGATTTTGGCGAGGTTGGTGAGGATGATGCCTGTCTCGCCATGTCGGGCGATGAACTCGCGCAGGACCCGCTCGGCCTCGTCGAGGCGTTGTTTTTTGAGATAGACAATGCTGAGCAGCGTGGCGCCGCGCTCGGGGATCGGGTCGATTTGCGCGAGGTGCTCGGTGGCTTCGACGATATCGTCGAGGAAACCGTCGTGAAGAGACTGGAGGATCGTCTGGTAAAGGGTGTCAGGTTGCTCGCGGGATTTTTCGAGCTGGGGGAGGAGAACCTGGGTGCGCCATTGCTCGCGTGTGATGTAGAGCTCCCGACCATAGCCGTCGAAAACCCGGATCATGTTTGGGTCCTGTGCGGGGTCGGTGGGGGCAGGGGATTGGCTGGCGGATGGGGTGGTGGGCTCCGGCTCGAGCGGCAGGGAACGTTGAAATAGTTTTTTGAGAAAACTCATGCTGGGAGGGGGATGTACTTCAGCAGTGTGTTTCACGGATGGCGCGCCCAAAATGGGGGCACACCTCGAAAAGTGGCACGTGTGGCGGCCCATTCTTCCGCCGCATTACCTCTAAATGCGCGCAACTCTAACGGGGCATAATTATTGATGACGGTCGGCTGCTCTCGAAGCTTGCGATTGGCCTTTGCCCTCACAACGTGTACGCCATCACTTTTTACGCATGAAACTCATTATTGCCATCATCAAGCCATTCAAACTCGAGGAAGTGAAAGAAGCGCTCGCCGGAATCGGCATCGAGGGCATGACCGTCACCGAGGTGAAGGGCTTTGGCCGCCAAAAGGGCCACACGGAGATCTACCGCGGCAGTGAATACACCGTGGACTTTCTGCCGAAGGTGAAGCTTGAGATCGCCGTCCCCGACGAGATCAAGGACAAGGCCATCGAGACCATCGTGAGGGGCGCCAAGACCGGCAAAATCGGCGATGGCAAAATCTTCGTCGTGCCGCTGGAGGATGTGATCCGCATCCGCACCGATGAGCGCGGCGAGTCCGCCATCTGAGTTTTCAATCCATCCCTTTCCCACATGCCAGCGCTTTGACGGCGCTGGCTTTTTTGCGCGTGGGCACAAAAAAGGCGGGGAAAACCCCGCCTGAATGTGTGGCGTGTGGGCGCCGCTGAGTTCGCTTAGCGCGCGATCAGTTTGAGGAACTCCTCGTTGGTTTTCGTCTTCGAGAGACGCGCGAGCACGGTGTCGGTCGACTCTTCGATTTTCTGCTGCACGAGCGCGCGGCGGAAGAAGTGAACGCCTTCGAGTGTCTTTGCGTCGAGGAGCAGCTCTTCCTTGCGGGTGCCGGATGCGCCGATGTTGACGGCCGGCCACAGGCGCATCTCGGCGCACTTGCGATCGAGCACCAGCTCCATGTTGCCCGTGCCCTTGAACTCCTGGAAAATGACATCGTCCATCCGGCTGCCGGTCTCCACGAGGATCGAGGCGATGATCGTCAGCGACCCGCCGTCTTCGGTGTTGCGGGCCGAGGCGAAAAGCTGGCGTGGCTTTTCGAGCGCACGGACGTCGAGACCGCCGGAGCCGGTGCGGCCCGAGTTGCGCTGAGCGTTGTGCGCACGGGCGAGACGGGTGAGGGAGTCGAGGAAGACCACGACATCCTTGCCGGCTTCGACGAGGCGCTTGGCGCGCTCGATGCAGAGGTCGGCCACGCGGATATGGTTGTCGACATTTTCGTCGTTGGACGAGGCCCAGACTTCGGCGGGTACGTTGCGGCGGAAGTCGGTGACTTCCTCGGGGCGCTCATCGACGAGGAGCACCATGACATGGCACTCCGGGTTGTTCTCGATCACGCCGAGGGCCATGTCTCGGAGGAGGGTGGTCTTGCCGGCGCGCGGAGGCGATACGATCAAACCGCGGGTGCCTTTCCCGATCGGGCAGAACAGATCGACCACGCGCGTGGTCATGCGCCCGTCCTTCAGTTCGAGCTTCAGATGCTCCTCGGGCGAGATGGTCAGAAGCTGGGTGAACTCGACCTTGGCCCGGCGTTCTTCGATGGAAAGTCCGTCCACCGACTCGATGAATTTCATCTTCGGATTGGCGAAGCGCCCGTCGGGAGGGAATGCGGTGCCACCGATCATCTGGCCGGTCTTGAGTTTGAAACGGCGGATGAGTTCCTTGGGGACGAAGGTGTCGGTCGGGCGGCGTTTGCCCATTTTGGAGACATCCAAGAGCACACCGTTACCTCCGCGGCTCGCATCGATATCGAGCACTCCTTCGACGTGGACGAGGTTTTCGGCGGGCGCGGGGACGGGCGCCGGGGTAGGGGCGGAAACGGCGGGAGCCGGAGTGTTGTCCGCGGGCGCGGACTCGGATGGATTGGACATGATGGAGGCGAACGAAATTAGGACGGGTTAAATTCCTGCACTTGACGCTTTAAACTCCATTCGGGATAACGGTTTCGCAGCTAGCGTCACCAACCCCTGTGCCCACGTGACGAGACAATCGATATTAACGGTGCCCCCGGAGAGCTGGGTTTTCAGGCCTTTGGCCGAGTTCAAAGCCCAAGCGAATCTTGGGAATTTCGTTGTTTATAAGAGGGGCCCGCGGGGGCGTGTCAAGCGCTCGGGCAATCAGTTTGCTCAAATCAGTGGTTTTACGCTTTTGGAACTTTTGGTCGTGTGTGCGGTGGTGGCGTTACTGCTGGGCGTCACGGCAGGGGCGCTCCGCAGCGCACGCCAGCGGACGTTGGTTTTGCAGGCGCGGGCCGAGCTGGCCGTGCTCTCGCAAGCACTGGCGGACTACCGGCGGACGTGGGGCGAGTACCCCTGCACCGGGGCATGCCCGCAAGCCCAGCCGGAACCGGGGCCGTCCAATCCGCTCGTGGTCGGCTCTTCCCAGGCGAAGTTGTTCAACGCACTGGCGGGGGTGAACACCCCTGCCGGCAGCCCCCAAGCAGACGTGCGGGCGGGACGTGTGTTTCTCGACGCGGCCCGGTTCCGTTTCGAGATCGGACTGGACCAACCGCCCGCCTGGCCCGCCGGCCGGCGCGGGGAGCCGGCACGGGAGGTTGCCAATGCCATCCTGGATCCATGGGGCCGGCGCTATCTTTATTTCTACAAACAGGCCCCCGGGCCGGTGCCCTCATGGAAAGCGCCGGCCTATGTGCTTTTCTCGGCTGGCCCAGACGGGGCTTACACAATCCCACCGGGGTGGTCCGGCGTCGTCGATGAGCCGTTCTCGGAGCTCGCCGTCGACGGCGAGCTCGTCAACGCCGACAATCTCTATGCGCTTCCTCAGTGAGAGCCGCCGGCACGGGGGCCTCTCCCGTGCCTTCACCCTGATCGAGCTCCTGGCTGTGGTCGCCATCATCGGGATACTCGTTGCCGTGATCCTGCCCACGCTCGGCTCGGCCAGATCGGCCGCGATGCGAAGCCGGACTCGCGCGCAATTCGCACAGTGGGCACTCGGCGTGGAAGCCTTCCGGCAGGCTTACGGTCATTATCCGCTTTTCGATCCACAGGGACTGGTGAATCCGCCCGGGGCGTCCTGTGCACCGGCCCAGCCTCACTTGTTTCACGATTTGCTCGCGGGGCGCCGCCGCGATGGCACGCCGCTCCCGGGGCGGAGCGGTGCGCCTGCTGCGTCGGCCGAAGCTCAGAATGCGCGCGGACTGGCGTTCCTGGTATTTGGCGAAGCCGACCTCGTGCCTGCCGGGTTCCCAGATGAGACCCGGAGGAACTTGGTGCGCGACGCTTTTGACGGCACCGAGATTGCGGTGCTCGTCGATCGCAATCTCGATGGCCGGATCGTCGTGGGCGGGGGCGATGCGGACTATGCGGCATTCCCGATCGTGCGCTCGGTGCGTGGTACGGCACTCGTGCCGGCGGATGGCGATTTCCCACGCGACGGGCTGCGCGCCGGCGTGGCGTTTTACTCGGCTCCGCCCGATGCCGACGAGGCGGGCGATCTCGTCCTGAGTTGGAAATGAAACGGCTCGCAACAATTCGCTTCAGCCGTGCCTTCACGCTGCTCGAATTGCTCGTGGTTCTCGGGCTTGTCGTCGTGTTTGCTGGCGTGGTGGGGCTTTCGGTGCGTGGCAACGCCAGGGGATCGGCCTGTCTCGCGGCACAACGGCAGCTGGCTGGGTTGATCACGGCTGGACGGACGCACGCCGCGCTTGCGCAGGCGGAGGTGCGCTTGCTCGTGAGCGCCGATGCTTCGGATGACAGCGCATACCTGTCGGCGTGCAAACTCGTCCGGGCCGAGGCGTCTGGCTGGGCCGAGATGGGCGTAGGGTCGGTGATGCCAGCTGGCACGGCGCTTGTGCCGCCGGATGTTTCGCTGCCGGCGGATGGGCGCCGCGCGTCCACGGCATGGGCGGGACCGGTGGACTCCGGGCTGGCGGAATCGGCCACGCGTTGGAGACGCGTTTACTTCCTGCGTTTTCTCCCGGACGGGCGCGTGATTGGGCGGTCAGATGCCGGTCCGTCGCTACTATTGGCGCTCGCGCCGGTTTGCGGTTCGGCCGGCGGGCTCATGTTTGAAAACCCCGTTTCCGCGCGTGGGCTGCTCGTGCAGCCCGGTGGCAGCGTGATCCTCCTCGACGATGCGAATATCGATTAAGACCGCCCGTGCTTTTTCGCTCGTCGAGGTCGTCGTGGCCATCGGCGTGCTGGCGGTGGGGGTGACTCTCGTGCTGGCGTTGACCGCGCCACTCTCGCGCTCGGTTGCATTGAGCGGAGACTCGGAGACGGCGCTGCGAGTGGTCTCGCGGAGTCTAGCCCACCTGCGCGCGCAGCCGTTTCAGGATGTGCGAGCATTGGCGAAAACAGAGGCGGAGTACCGTGCGCAACTTGGCGCAGAGCATGCCGGGACTTACGATCCGCTCCTCGATGCACGGGTGTGGTTTGCCTCGGCTGACGGAGGGGAGTTGTTTCAGGCGGAGAGCGGAGTGCAGGACAAATACTTTGAGGTGCAGCTGGTGCGAAATGAGGCGTTGTCGCCGCCGGAGCTCGATGAACACGCTGCTGTGATTGCCTTCACCATCCGGGTGCGCTGGCCCACACAGGTGTCCGCGGGCGGGGTCGCCGTCCGCCCCGGTGTCTCCTCGGATGGCTACTGTGATCATACTCAAAAGGAGACGCTGTTTGTCGCGGCGTGTGTGGCCCGATGAACCGGCGTGGCTTCACCCTAATCGAGCTGCTCGTGGCGATGGGCCTTTCGATGGCGATCATCGCCGTGCTCGCGGTCCTGGTTGGCCGCTTTGGCGAGGCCTGGGCGCAGGCATCGGGCCGGTTGGTGGCACAGACACAGGCCCGCGTCGCGCTCGACCAGTTGGAGGCTGATTTACAGGGCGCCTTTGTTCGTGGAGACGGTCAGCCATGGCTGGCGGTGCGCCTGCGTGCGCGCTCCGGCGACGTCCCGTTGTGGACCGACGCAGGCGAGGACGGACGGCAGAAACCCGCGGCGCTCTCGCTTCGGCAGGGCGGCGGGTCGATTACGGGCGACCGGTTTGGCGTCGGTGGCTGTTGGTTGCGCTTTTTTTCGGCGCAGCGCATGACGGAGTCGTCGGCGGGCCTGCCGGTTGCTGTGGGCTACCAGATTGTGCGCCGGCGGATGACCGGCACATCGGAGGCGCGTTATTATCTGCACCGCTCCGAGGTGCGCCCGGTGCAGGATGGGACTGGTGCTGGTGTGTGGGAGTCGGGGTATGCGTTGGCTGCTTCAGGCTCCTCACCGTATATGTGCCCGGGGCCTGGCAACGCCGGAGCCGAGGGTGACCCCGTGACACTGTCGAGCCCGGGGGCACTTGGTACTTTGCTGGCCGATTCCGTCGTCGATTTCGGCGTGAGACTCTATGCACGAGACGGGACCGGCGGGCTCCGTCTCGTCTATCCGCAGGCAGACGTAGGCGCAGAGTATCTCGCAGGCGCGCGGGAAGAGATGCCTTGGCCGGCCGAGGCCGAGCTCATGTTGCGGGTATTGACGCCGGAGGGCGCGGCGCTGCTTGCCAACATCGAGGCAGTCCCATGCAGGGCGGGTGCAAGGCCGTCGGCCTATGCCAGCGATGCGGAGTGGTGGTGGGCCGTCGTGGAGGAGCACTCACGGGTACATGTCCGTCGTGTCGAGTTGATCGCCCGGCCATGAGCACCACTCGTTTCTCAAGGGAAAACGGTTTCCGTTCCGGCTATGTGCTGCTGGTGGTCGTGGGTGCGTTGACGTTTATCGTGCTGCTCGTGGTGAGTCTGGCGGCGCTGGCGCGCGTGGAGTCGCAGATGGCTTGGGCGGCGCAGCAGCAGGCGATCGCCCGCCACCATGCACGGCTGGCTCTGGATCTGGCGCTCGGGCAACTTCAGATGTACGCAGGGCCGGACCGGCGTGTCTCGGCCACCGCCGAGGGCACAGGGGCGTCCGTTGACCGCCGCTACACGGGTATTTGGGATACGGAGTCGGCGTCGGAGGTTTCACCGCTGGTCTGGTTGGTGAGTGGCGGCGGAGCTCCTGGGGAACCTCGGGATCGGGGGCGTTTGGTGGAGTTGGTGGGGCGGGGAACTTCGGCCGAGGCGCGGGCCGTCGAAGTGGAAAAACAACCGATTCTCCGCCCGGGCCCCGAGGCAGGTCTGGCCGGACATTTCGCCTATTGGGTGGGCGACGAAGGCGTGCGTGCGACGGTTGGCCAGCCTCCGAAGACGCCTCCGGAAACGTGGCTGGCACTTGAGGCAAAACCGGAGGAGTGGGAGCCGCGTGCACCCGAGAATGCCGCCGGGCTCTCCCGCGTGCTCGTGCCGGGGCAGCTCGGCTGGTTGCGGCGTCCCGATGGCAACGAGGTCGGGCCCGACTCGGTGCGGGCTCATTTTGACGCGTGGACGGTGCGATCGATGGCGGTGTTGGCCGACACTGCGGCAGGCGGGCTGCGGCAGGATCTTTCGCAGCGGCCTGAGCTGTTGGGCAAGGCCTTTGCGGGTTGGTCTGATTATGCTGGCACGA
>ERZ795059.4933-NODE-4933-length-12313-cov-5.680698_pt1 | contig 12313 bp, 10 predicted proteins | sample MGYA00375143_ERZ795059 | MGnify/ENA primary metagenome ERZ795059 (study PRJEB30188, sample SAMN05720168) | activated sludge metagenome | isolation source: Anaerobic digester | place: USA | collected 2015-01-07 ... | reverse complement strand
AAGCTACCGATTGGCTTCAGTCTATGGATACATCAGGCTTAAAGAGAATTTTCATGGTTCACGGAGAACCTGAAGTTCAGGTGGTTTTTAAAGATCACCTTGAGGAAAACGGGTTCAAGTCCGTTCAGATCGTCAAATACGGAGAACACTACGAATTATGAGAATCATCACCGGCTTCCATGCAATCGAAGAAGAACTGCGGGTTCTAGAGTCGAATCTTGAAGGAAAAAACTCCAAAGGGAAAAAAACGCCCCTGCCAGAGGGTCTTACAATACTGTACGCAAAGCCCGGACCCCGCGTAAAGAAAATACTTGAGCTCGCCGGAAAACTCGGAATCGCGGCGGAAGAAACCGATCCCAAAAAACTGGACGCGCTCGCCTCTGCGTTGCCGCCGCTCGCCCGCGATCACCGCGGCATCGTCTTCCAGATGGCGCATGCAGATGAAAAAGCGCCCTTGCGCCTCGAGGACGCGATAAAACAGCTTGCCGTCAAAGAAAAAGCGATTGTGATTATTCTGGACTCGATTACCGATCCGCATAATACCGGCGCGATAATCCGAAGCGCCGACCAGTTCGGGGTGGATCTCGTCATCATTCCCGAACACAGAAGCGCTACCGATTTCGAAGTGATAGCCAGAACGAGCGCAGGCGCCTCGGCCTGGGTTCCGATAGTCCTGGCTACGAACCTCGTGCGCGCCGCCGAACAACTTAAAGAAGCAGGCTTTTGGCTCTACGGCGCGGACGCGGGCGGAACGCCGCTCGGTCAGCTCGCGTTCGCCGACAAAGCCGCCGTCGTCATGGGCAGCGAGGGAAAGGGCATCGCCCAGCTGTTGTCCAAAAAATGCGATGCGATCGTTTCGATACCGACTCGCGGCCGCCTCGACAGCTTGAACGTTTCCGTGGCAGCCGGAGTAATTCTCTACGAAATTACAAGAAAATAATTAACGCGCCTTTTCGCAACCTTTTCTGTTTGACGGGAGTCTAACAACCAGAAACAGAAAAGGATGCGCCATGAATAAACTCCCGAAACCCTATCGCCTCAGCGAAGAAATTGCGAATGCCATAACGCACGGCATCGCCGCTTTTTTATCAATAGCCGGACTCGTCATACTGATAACCCGCGCCGTCCTGCATGCGCCTGAAGGCGAAACCGCGTATTACGTCACCGCGTTCAGCATCTTCGGTTTTTCGATGGTATTTCTCTACCTGATGAGCACGCTCTACCATTCGCTGTTAAAAACAAAGGCATACAGCGTATTCGAACGGCTGGACCACTCGGCTATTTACGTACTAATCGCGGGAACTTACACCGCTTACTGTCTGACGGCGCTGAGGGGAACGGTCGGATGGTGGATTTTCGGAATCATCTGGGGACTTGCCGCAGCCGGAATTTCGCTGTACGCGGTTTTCGGCTCGAAGCTCAGATACATATCGCTTTTCACCTACATCGGAATGGGATGGATAATCGTTTTCGCCGCCGATCCGCTGAAAGCAGTCGTAAGCGAGGACAGTTGGGTCCTCCTGCTTGCCGGAGGCATCGTATATACAGTCGGCGCCGGAGTATATGCGCTTAAAAAGATCAAGTGGACTCACCCGGTATGGCATCTTTTTGTAATGGGAGGAACGATCCTCCACTTCTTTTCAATACTAAACAGTTTTTAACACTATCTTTTGATTCCTTGCTGAAACCGGAAACGTTCAGGTTCCCGCGACCACCTTGTTCTTTCCGGTTTTCTTTCCTTCATAGAGAGCCTCGTCCGCGGCGATTATCATTTTTTCTATATTAGTTCCGGCATACGATGAAACGCCGAGGGTCACCGTAACAAAAACGCTGCGGCTTCCGTCGCTAATCGGCGTATCCGCAATAACGCGCCTGATCTTCTCCGCGATGCCCTTGCCTCGAATTATGTCCGCGTTGCGGATTACCACGAGAAATTCCTCGCCGCCCCAGCGGAACAACAAATCGTCGACGCGCAAAACTCCGAGCGAACGAGCCGCGATTTCCCGCAGCACCAGATCTCCGAATACATGCCCATTTAAATCGTTAATCTTCTTAAAATCGTCGATATCGAACATTATTATCACGAAACCGATTCCATCCCGTCTATATTCATCGATGAAAGTAGAAACCCGGCTCAGCATGCTGCGCCTGTTCAACAAGCCGGTCAAGGGATCGGTTTCCGAAATGAGCTCGAGTTCCTGATGTCGCTTCGAATACTCCCGGGCTTCTTTAGCCATATAGCTGAACATGGCGATGGTTCCGAACACGGACGATAAAACAAGGACAATGATAGATATCACGTACAGCTGCACAAGAGAAAATGCTTCCCCGGCGTCCTGTTGCACGACAAGAATCCAGTCCTTGCTTTCTAGCTTGGCATACGAGGCTAAAATTTGTCTCCCTGATTCCTGATCCGCGTATAGTCCCGCTTTATATATATTTTTCTGCACGTTCTTGAAAATCGGACTATTCTCCATGCTGTAAAAGTCCTGTTTCTCTTTGTCGCCGTCCAAACCTTTCAGATCTCCGAATCGGGGATGGGCAACGACGCGACCCTGCGAGTCGATCAAATAGACCTGTCCTGTTTTGCCGTACTGCAACGAAGAAACATAGCGGGACAAGGTGTCGAGAAGAATATTGCCGTAGAGGATGGCTTCAAGATTTCCCTCTTCATCCGGAACTCCGACGGACATTGAAACAGCCGGATAATCCCCCGGTTGCGACAAAAACACATCCGATACGTGAACCTCGGGAAACCCGGATCCGTTCCAAAGTGAAAACAGACTCTTCGTTTCCTGCGCCCACCTTCTCCAGTTATAGCCCATGAAATACTGCATATCGGTCAATTGTTCCTGCGCCTCATAGGGTTCGGTTAACAGGAGCTTGGCCTCTTCGGCAGTCAACAGGGCAAAAAACCGGAAACTGGGAAATTCCTGATGTATTTTGGACAAAAAGGTACGATATTCCAAAGCTTCGGCAGACGGAATGCCCTTATACCGGCTGCTTGCGCTTTTCTTTAGAAATTCGATATCCGGAAGCTGGTTCGTCGCGGCCAAGCGAAGCAATGCGCTTTTATCGGCCAAAAACTCTTCGATATGCTGTTTGCCTAAATTGAGAACGATTTCCTGTTCCTGGAGATACGCTTTTTGGATGGAATAAAAAAATAATACCGGAAATACAATGCCTAACACAAAAACAAGACACACAATGAGCCACACGAGAAGAACCATTTTTTTCATCATTTTTTCAATTTTCTCAGGTATCCGGGAAGCGCCCATCTGACAAGTATAGTTCACTCATCCGCAATTGCAAAATTCAACGGCTCTTCTTGTCATGAACCGACGCTTCTGCATATACTGGTTCAATGGAAACCATGAAAAGAACCCATACTTGCGGGGATTTACGCAAAAGCGATACGGGAAAAACCGTCATTCTCAACGGCTGGATACACAGGAAGCGCGACCATGGAGGCATTTCCTTCATTAACCTCAGGGACCGCTACGGATTAACCCAGGTCGTCGTCGACTCGGACGCCGCGGCCGAACTTTCAGCGACGACGGCAGAGCTTAAAATGGAATACTGCATCGCTCTGGAAGGCGTAGTGCGAGCGCGTCCTGACACAATGGTGAATCCTGACATGGCTACCGGAGAGATCGAAGTCGCGGCGAACAAAATTGTCATTCTCTCGGTTTCCGATACGCTTCCATTCATGATCGACGAAAAATCGAATGCGAACGAAGATTTGCGGTTGAAGTACCGGTATCTCGACCTGCGCTCCGCTCACATGCAGAACCACATCGCGCTTCGCTCGAAAGTCGCATTCGCTACCAGGCAGTATCTCACCGATCGCGGCTTCTTTGAAATAGAAACGCCGACCTTTATCGCCTCGACTCCCGAAGGCGCCCGGGATTATCTGGTTCCGTCCCGGCTATACGCGGGGAAATTCTACGCACTGCCCCAGTCTCCGCAGCTGTACAAGCAAATTCTCATGGTTTCCGGATTCGACAAATACTTCCAGATCGCGCGCTGCTACCGGGACGAAGACGCCCGAGGCGACAGACAGCCCGAATTTACCCAAATCGACATCGAGATGAGCTTTGTCGGAAGAGACGACGTTTTGTCCTTGATCGAAGGCATGATGGGCCACATCTTCAAGGAAACGCTCAAGGTTCAACTGCCAGCCGTTTTCAGGCGCATCTCCTACGACGACGCGATCGAACTGTACGGCACCGACAAGCCCGAACTCCGCTTTGAAATGCAGATGCAGGACGGAGCATTCCTCGCGGACCTCGGGACCTTCCAGGCGTTCAAGGACGCGCTCCAGGGCGGCGGTAAAGTCAAAGCCCTCGTCGTGCCGGGCGTCGCGGAAAAATACAGCCGTAAACTGATAGAAGAACTTGAATCGACCGCTAAAATATACAAGGCAAAAGGTCTTGGATGGATGAAGGTCTCGGGAGCGGAGAAGGCCCCGGCGCTCGAGGGCGGAATTTCCAAGTTCTTCGAAGGAAAGGCGGAATCCGTCTGCGACACACTCGGCGCGAAACCGGGAGATCTCCTTCTGTTCGTCGCCGATTCAAAGGCGAAGATCGCCTGCACGGCGCTCGGAGCCGTCAGAACAAGGCTCGGCAAGGATCTCGGGCTCTGCGAAGAAGGAAGATTCGAATTCGCCTGGATCGTGGACTTCCCCATGTTCGAGTGGAACGAAGACGAAAACAAATGGGACACCGCGCACCATATGTTCACCTGGCCCCAGGATAAATATCACGCCACGCTTGAATCCGATCCGGGCAGCGTAAAAGGCGATTTGTACGACCTCGTCCTCAACGGCTACGAACTCGCTTCCGGCTCTATCCGAATTCACGATCCCGAACTGCAAAAACGCATTTTCAAGATCGTCGGGTTCAGCGAAGAAGAAGGCCAGAAGAAGTTCGGATTCCTGACCGAAGCGTTCAAATACGGAGCGCCTCCCCACGGAGGCATCGCGCCCGGTTTGGACCGCCTGGTAATGCTCATGGCGGGAGAAACTTCCATAAAAGAAGTCATAGCGTTCCCGAAAAACAGCTTCGCGATCAGCCCGATGGACGATTGTCCGAGCGAAGTCGACCAAAAACAATTGGATGAGCTTCATCTTAAGATTGTAAAATAGAAACGGAAGACCGATACTTTCGGTATGTCCAACTTTAAATCGAATCCGGATGATTCCAACGGACCTAAAACCGTTGGAATCATGCTGGATTCAGTTGATACATTTTTTAATTCCCGCGCTATCTCGGACTTAATCGATGCCTGCGAAGAGCGTTCCATCCGCCCTGTTTTCTTTTTCGGCGGATCTCTGGAAAGAAGCTCTTCTGCCGGCAGATATTCCTATGCATACAGCCTGCCGAATTCGAAATTCATCGACGCTTTAATCGTTTTTCCTCATTCAATTGCCCCGTACGACCCGATTGAAGCAGTCCGCACGCTGATAGAGCGAATACCCGACCTTCCTGTATACTCATTTTTCGGCCATCTCCCTGCGATATGGAGCATCGGTCCAGAGAACTCGCACGCAATTCAAGAAATAATTCACCACCTTCACGCCGATCATGCATATACGAAATTCGCGCTGCTCACCGGTCCAGACGCGCCGGGGACGACGTCCAGAGAGCGGCAGCTTCAAATTGAAAAGGAGCTCCACCGCATCGGAATAACGATTCCCGATGAATGGATCTTTCCCGGCACATACTCGCAACACGACGGAAAAACGACCGCGGCGCAGATATTGAAACTCGACGGCGATACGCCGGAGGTTCTTATCTGCATGAACGACCAAATGGCGATCGGCGCGGTGACGGAATTTCAAAACCACGGAATCTCCGTACCCGGCGACATCGCTGTAGTCGGATTCGACGACGTAGAAGAAAACAGCTCGCTGCCGACAAGCTTCACCAGCGTAAATTTTCCCATATGGGAAATGGTCTCCATCATGATGGACCGGGTCGTCTCCGATCTCAACGGCATCACCTCTTATTTCCCCGAGCAGATTTTTCGTCCCGCCCAGTTCATGCACCGCGAATCCTGCGGATGTTCGTCATGGTTCGATCATGCCGATCACCAACAGGGAAATTTCACTCCGCTGGAACTTACCCGCACGCCTCAGAGAAATTTAAAGAAACTTTCGGGGTTGCGCCGGTCATTGGAAAGCATCATAGATCAATGCCTGCAATCGGGAGACTACGGCGCCTTTACATCCTTTATGCAGGGAATAATCCAAACCCTGTCGCGTTCGGGTCACTTATCGGACTCGTTCATCGACCTGTTCTCTACCCAATGGACAAGCACCCTGCTGAAACACAACGATAAGGAATCTCAGATTCTTTTGAATTCGCTGTTTCTCGACGCGTTCCGATTACTAATACAAACAAAACAGAAATCCTTCAGAAAAATACGCGAGCAGGATCTTGGCAGCCTCGCTTTTTATCGGGAAGGAAACGAGCTTTTAAGCAAGAAAATCACCATAAAGGAAGCAGTGCGCGGAATCGGCGCGAATCTCCCGATATTGGGCATAGAAGAATGCCACCTCGTGTTCCTGAATCAGCACGACCCGAAAATAGGAGACCTTCGGTTTTCCTTTTATGCGGGGCAATATACGGAAGTATACGAGGAGCCGTATACCTGCTTCCCGGTCGAGGAATTGCTTCCCAAACAACAGATGAAAAGCGGGAATCCCCTCGCCGCCCTTCCTCTCGCCTTCAATAATTACGTTTACGGCTATCTCGTCGTCTCGATAACCGACAAACTTTTTTCCCAATTCGACATGATACAGGACCTTGTTTCCCGGATTATCGACGCCGCCATGGGAAACGAGATCCTTTCCTGCCATATAGAGACGCTTACACAAAATAATTCCACGTTGTCCCGGCTTTCGATGATCGACGAGTTCACCGGCTTATACAACCGCAGAGCCCTGGACATCACCGGAAAATCGATGTTCGACCAGGCGGTTAAGTCGAGGCAAAGCTGCTGCTTCATCTTTCTTGATATGGACGGTCTAAAAAAAATCAACGATTCATGGGGACACAAAGAAGGCGATCAGGCGATTCTCTCCCTGGCGGAAATATTGAAGGCCAGTTTTCGTGAACGCGACTTGGTTGCGCGCTACGGAGGCGACGAGTTCGTCGTTCTCATGATAAATGTGCAGGAAAACGTCGTGATTCGAACCCTGGAGCGAATTTCGGCAAAACTCGACTCTTTCAACCAAACCGGCGCATATCCGTGGACCCTTTCGGCGAGCTGGGGGTTTTCCATGCGTACTAAAGAAGACGTCGATAAAACTTTTGAATCGCTGATCGAGGAAAGCGACGCCATTTTGTATCAGCACAAGAAAAAGAAAAGATCTTCGCAGTAAAAGCTCCGTACCTCTTTTTTTCCCCGGTCATATCTTTATATACTATCCGCATGACTTTCATTCGCTCACGCTCCGAACAAAAGAATCAAAGACATCTCTTCTTGCTTTTTAGTCTTTACGCCTTCGTACTTGCTTCTTCCTGTACGGTAAAAGAACCGATTCGAACTGAGTTCGTTCTCGGTACGGTTTGTTCAGTTCAATTGTTTGAAAAAGGAACTCCGGAGATTCACAATACAATCTTCTCGAGATTGCGCGAGCTTGAATTGATTTTCAGCGCGAATAGAGACGATTCCCTCCTTATGAAAATCAACAAAGCTGCAGGTTCGGAGGCGGTTCAGGCGCCTGAAGAAATTCATACCGTCTTAACCGAAGCGCTCCGAATAAGCTCCCTTACCGACGGAGCCTTCGATCCGACCATAGGACCGCTGGTGAAAGCGTGGAATATCGGCACAGACTATGCGGCAGTCCCGGATGAATCGGATCGGCTTGAGGCCCTGAAACTGATCGACTATCGAAAGGTTTCAATATCCGGAGACGCTGTTACGCTGGAAGAACCCGGAATGAGGTTAGACCTGGGAGGAATCGCGAAAGGGTATGCGGCTGATGAAATCGTAAAGCTCTTAAAAAAATACGGAATACAGCGGGCGATCATCGATCTCGGCGGAAACGTATATGCGTACGGCAAAAAAGCAAAAAACCAGAAATGGACGATCGGAATCCGCGATCCTGAAGAATCCGAAGGCGATCCGGTTCTCTCGATACCGGTGGAGAACCAATCCGTCGTAACCTCGGGCGTATACGAGCGCAATTTTCTTTCGAACGGCATTCTCTATCATCATATTCTCGACAAGAAAACAGGCTTCCCCGCCGACACCGGTTTAATATCAGTCACAATCGTATCGGAAAACTCGATGATGGCGGACGCTCTTTCTACGTCGGTGTTTCTCCTGGGAGCTGAAAAAGGGCTTGAATTGTTGAACGGAGCCGATAATACGGAAGGAATTCTCATCACGAAAGACAGAAAAGTTCTCATAACGCCGGGCTTGAAATCGCTCGTTAGGGTTCTCGACGAGCGATTCCAACCGGAATAAGACGCGTCTACACTATTACAACGGAATTGTCAGCGTTTCCGAAGTTGGAGGGCATATATTTGTCGGCAGCCCAATCGTTTTCCCAGCGAATGTCGTCCATCAAATAGCGGAATTGATACTCGTTACCCTGTTCAAGAGCAACAGTGATGGAATACAAGCCTTCTTTGTTCAAAGACAACACATGGGCTTTTGTATCCCAGCTATTAAAATCGCCGACCAACGCGACTTTTTTCACCCCCATTGTCGCTTCCGCAGGCAATTCGAAGGTCACCTTGCAGGTTTTGCCCTTCTTCGGGTACGCCTTATATAACGCCATAAATATCTCCTTCTTCTGGCATTTATTGATGAACTTGTGTATATTTTCAGCGTAATCATATTTTTTCAATATTGCAAGGGAGACCGGCTATGAATAACGCACGACATCTATTTACCTCGGAATCGGTGGGAGAAGGACATCCCGATAAACTGTGCGATCAGGTGTCGGACGCGATTCTCGACGCCTGTCTCCGCGACGATCCTACGAGCCATGTCGCCTGCGAAACCTTCGCGTCGACGGCGCTCGTCCTGGTCGGCGGAGAAATTACAACGAACACCTACGTCGACGTACAAAAAATCGCCCGCGATATTGCCCGCGAAATCGGCTACACGGATTCTGACTACGGCCTCGACTGCGATTCGATGGCGGTAATGGACATGATCCACTCTCAATCTCCCGATATTAATCAGGGCGTAGCAGGATCCGGGCTCGAAGAATACAAAGGCCAGCAGGGCGCCGGAGACCAGGGAATGATGTTCGGCTTCGCGTGCACCGAGACGCCCGAGCTCATGCCCGCGCCCATAATGTACTCTCACGCGCTTCTCCACAAAGCGACGCTTCTTCGGAAAAGCAAGCAAATCCCCTGGCTCAGGCCGGACGCGAAAAGCCAGGTTACGGTAGAATACGACGGCCACAAACCGATTCGGGTCGATACCGTCGTCATTTCCCACCAGCATGATCCGGATGTTTCGCATGCGACAATCAAAGAAGCGATGATCGAAGAAGTTATCCGGCCGGTTCTCGGATCCACCGGTTTACTGGACGCGGATACTAAATTCTTCATCAACCCGACCGGACGCTTCGTCATAGGCGGGCCCTTCGGCGATACCGGCTTGACCGGACGAAAAATCATCGTGGATACCTACGGCGGCATGGGACGGCACGGAGGCGGAGCGTTCTCGGGAAAGGATCCGTCGAAAGTGGACAGATCTGCGGCGTATATGGCCAGATATGTCGCTAAGACCATAGTCGCGGCAGGACTTGCCGAACGGTGCGAAATACAGCTTGCGTACGCGATTGGAGTTCCCTTCCCCGTATCCATTATGGTCGATACCTTCGGCACCGGCCTCGCCGACGAAACGGCGATTACGAACGCGGTAAAAGCTGTTTTCGACCTGTCTCCCGCCGGAATAGTCAAAACGCTCGACTTGTGCAGACCTATTTATCAGGCAACAGCGGCTTACGGACATTTCGGCCGGTCCCAGTTCCCCTGGGAAAAACTCGACCGGGTGGAAGAGCTTAAAAAAGCCGTAAAATAAACGTGCCGCAAAAAACTATATTACCAAGAATCACGGCAGGGACGGTTTTATCGCTGTCCCTTCTTTTTGCCTCGTGTTCCAATGTACTCAACGTAGTAATTTCGCCTTTCGCTCCGGATTTTCTCCCGGAAGCGCACGCTGAAAACGGTAGCGTGCTCATACCTCTTTCTTTGTCGTCAGAACGTGAATACACGGACGACGCAGGAAGCTGGGAAACCGATTACGCGTGGTACGTGTACCGCTCCGAAATTTCCCCCTACCAGGGAATGGCTCTTGTCGGCAGGCTGTACCGGCCGGGAGCGCTCGGCGTTTATACGGACATACGACACCGCCTTGCCAGCGACGGAGACGGCGATCAATATATAGCAACAACATACAGCGATAAGGATTTCTCGCTGTCCCGTCTAAATGCTTCAGGATCGGAAACAGTGCAAAATCAAAACTCAAACGCATCAAGTTACTTCATCGATGAGAATGCCCCGCGGACGACCCTGTACTACCGGGTTTCCAAGGTACGGTTAAAAAAAGAGTATACAAAAAAAGAATATACAATATCAGGTTCAGAACACATCGTAACAGACATCGAATATTCCCTGGAACATACAGAAACGAGCGGCTGGACCGCGGCGGAAAATCAATGAAAAAAGCCTTTTTTTGCGCTTCGTCGCAGCTTGCCTTCGCCCTCGCCATATCCCTTATGAGCGGCACAGTATCAGCCGAAACCATCTCCTTCGACCCCGGCGATCTTGGCAACAGGCTCGGAAGATCGATCTCCCTCACCGAGGCCTTCCTTCCCCGCTACCATGGCCTTGCGGATATGCTCGGCGGCAGATCGAAAGATATGTTTCAAACCGCGAGTCTTCAGGCGATCTGGTACACGAACTACTCGATTTCTACGGATTTCGGAAGCGAGACCGGATCTCTGGGGCGTGTATACGGAGATGTATTCGGCGCGAGAGTCGGGAAAAACCTCTCCCTTCTGTTCGGCGCGGGAGGATTCCGGTACGGCGTATTTCTTACCGACATATCGCTCCCCGCTCCAGCCGGAGATCCCGCGGGGAATCCCTTCGTAACAGACTTCACCGGCACTCAGTTTTTCCAGGACATTTACGCGATCGGCCTATTGATTCGTAAAGAAGTTCTTCTTACCGCCTTCGTAAATCAAAACAGGCAATATGCCCCGAACTCGGGAGTCGTCGACATATATAAACCGGAAGTTTCCGAATTTATTTTCGGCGGTGAATTAGCCCTCGGGGGAGCCCTCTCGGTTGAGTCCTTCGCCACAGAAACCGGCGCACATCTCAGAACAGAAGGAAGGATACATCCGACGCGCATCGTCTACCGCGCGATGGGGATGCCGGGGAAGGGATCTTTCGACCTTTCGACCGGGATTCGATGGATCAACGCCGGCGACGGAAAATTCACCCTTTCGCGTTACACGATACCGACCGATTTCTCCTTCAAGCCCGGAAAACGGGTTGTTCTCTTTTCAGGGTTTTCTGTTGCCGGCAAAGAAATCAGGGAAGAAACAGACAGCCTTTTTCGGTACGGCTATGGAAAAGCCGGTTGGAACCTCTCGGACGAAATTCAGATCTCAGCCGGCGCTTCGTACATTGCCGACCCGCGCATGGCCTATTTTTACCAGGGAAACACGGAAGCTATCGGATACTGCGCGGAACTGCAGTTCTGTTATGAAGATCTTGTGCGTTTCTCCATCGGCGCGAGAAAAAATTGGCACCAGGACCTTGCCGACCTTATCGAGACGGTCGATCGCCCGGTTTTCTACGCTTCGCTAAATCTTCTCGTCCCCACGCTTTTCTGATCACTCATCGCGAAGCTGGAAGCGCGATACAAGCCCCCTCAAGGAAACCGCCTGTGACGAAAGTTCCTCGCTCGTGGCGGCGCTCTCCTGCGAAACCGACGCGTTCGCCATAACCACCCGGGACACCTGCTGAAGGTTTTCAGTTATATCCCTTATACCGTGCGTTTGATCCGCAGAGGAATGTGCAACCTCTTCCACAAGGCCGGCGATCTCTCGCGACTTGTCCGCAATGCGCCGAAGCACCTCCGCCGTGCGGTTCGCGATATCGGATCCGGTTTTTACTGTCGCCAAAGAGGTTTCGATATAGCCTGCGCTTTCACGGGCGGCTTCGGAGCATCGTCCCGCCAAATTCCTGACCTCGTCTGCGACGACAGCAAAGCCCTTTCCGTATTTTCCGGCCCGCGCGGCCTCGACTGCAGACGAGGTCAGGAATTTGGC
>ERZ795059.4929-NODE-4929-length-12319-cov-6.898076_pt1 | contig 12319 bp, 10 predicted proteins | sample MGYA00375143_ERZ795059 | MGnify/ENA primary metagenome ERZ795059 (study PRJEB30188, sample SAMN05720168) | activated sludge metagenome | isolation source: Anaerobic digester | place: USA | collected 2015-01-07 ... | reverse complement strand
TATTTGACCACATTCCTAAACTTGCTTGACAATATGGACAGTTCACTTGTAGGCAAAATCTCGGTCAAGGATAAGGAAGAAGAACAACCGCCACAAGATCAGGACAACTGCTGATTTCTGTTCGGTTATTTTGATAGCTAACATTTAAAGTTTATTGTGCCCGGCGGTTTTTTGCCGGGCACATATTTTTGGAAACCAGACAGATACTCTTTCTACAGCAGGAGGTTGAATGAAGCGTTTTCCACTTGTTGAGGCCATTGGTTTCGCGGTTTTTCTTATTTGCGACCAAATTACCAAAATAATTGTTGTCCACAATTTATCATATGGTGCCTCGATTCCGATCATTGATGGGTTTTTGCATATCACCAATACTCATAATACTGGAACTATATGGGGGCTTGCGCAGGGAGGAAACATGATTTTTGCAATCCTTGCGATCGTTGTTGTCATCTTGATTGTTGTGCTGACACCGAAAGTGGCAACAACAAAGATCGCCCGTTTTGCGATTGGTGCCATCTTGGGTGGTGCGATTGGAAATCTCCTTGACAGATTTGTAAGAGGTTTTGTTGTTGATTTTATTGATTTTAGAGTGATAAACTTCCCTGTTTTCAATGTGGCTGACATTGGCATTGTTTGCGGCGCAATAACGCTTGGGATATTTATGTTTCTAACGCCACAAAAAAGCAGCTGAAACAAACGTAGAAAATAAAAAAACCGGACGACTGTTGTCCGGTTTTTTTATTATTTGTTTATGATAATAATTACAGACTAATCAAGGATTTCCCAAATCTTTGTTTATTGAGTTTTCAATTGCGTTGAATAGCGAGAAATTAAATTCAATATACTCTCCCTGCCTTTCGAGTATGATCTTTGCAGGAAGCCCAAGGAATGGCCCTTCGTAAACAATCCACATTGTTGTGTTGTATTCTTTGCCTGAATCCTCAAATTTGAAGGTGTTGCGGATGGCATTAAATTCGCCAATTACGTCCGGTTCTTTGTCGGTGCTGACGTCTTTTCCACTGGAAAGGCGTTGGGCCACTTTGTTATAAAGAGAATTGAAAGAGTCGTATTCATTTCTAAAAATCTTGAATTGCTCTTCTGAAACTTTCTCAAACTTGTCGCCTTTTTTGGTATATGAATCAGTCACGTAGAACAACCCTGTGCCGTTTTTGCTTGTGACTTTCAAACCAAATGGCAAGTGGTTTACAACCATTTTGGTTGATGAAGACACAGTCTCATTGTTTGGTCCAACTACTACTTCAACCTGATATGACAACAGGTCTGTGATGTTTTTGATTATTGGTTTGTCGGCCATGGCCGATGGTGAAATTTTAAAATCTTCCATAGTTTCACCCTGTGAAAGGTTATAGCTTTGTTTGTAGATGGCGTAACCTTTGGCTTCTATTGTTACAACCCTTGGGCCTGGCTTGGTGTATTTGAATATATATTTTCCGTCTTTTCCGGTTGTTGCCTCTTCGGAGTCGAGTTTGATCTTGGCGCCCTCAATCGGTTTCCCCGTGTCTTTGGCAAGGATTTGACCGTGGATGTAGGTTTTAATAACAGGATCCACCTGCACATCGAATTGTTCAACTTTGCCTTGCTCTATTTTTACTGCACGTACAAACCTTACGTATTGGAAGTTACTTCTCTTGTCTTCAATCTCGACCCTATATCTTCCAGGTGGATCAACTGAAACCTCATATTCGCCCTTTTCATTTACTGTGGTCGTGATTGGTTGCAATGTCATATCATCGAGATTTTGCAGTGTTACTGTGACCACATTCACTGGATCGCCATATATTTTATCGGTCACCTTTCCTTTGATTCCCTGCGAAACACCACATGATGAAAGAGCGACTATCATCAGGATTGAAACAACAAAAGCAGATGTTCTTCTCATACGTACCTCCATACAAATTTTATTGCCTTGCCGTTCCTCAATCAAGCTTTTTAAGTGTTTGTTGAATCAATCCAAGCTATTGCTTAAACTGGTGTATAAGTGGGGCAGTGGCTCAGCTGGCAGAGCGCATCCTTCGCAAGGATGAGGCCGGGAGTTCGAATCTCCTCTGCTCCACCATAACTTAATTGATCCACTCACCTTCTAATTCTGATGACTAAAGATCAGTAGCTATCATCCAATTTACTAAAAGAGGAGTAGAAAAAATGAAACTACCAAAATACTATATAAAATTTGACGCAGTTCCTGGTATCCCAAGGGGTATTTTTGAAGAGGGGAGAGATGCAGCCAACAAATTTGGATTTAGGACGAATGAATACTATCTTTCTCTCATCGATTGGAATGATCCTAATGATCCAATCAGGAAAATAATCATTCCTCAAAAAGATGAACTTGAAGAATGGGGATTTATTGATCCATCGCAAGAATCAACCTTCACAAAACAGCCTGGTTTGCAACACAAATATCCCCCAACAGCTTTAATGCTTGTGAATAATTTTTGCGGTTCTTTCTGCAGGTTTTGTTTCAGGAAAAGAATTTTCATGAAGGATAACAAGGAAATAGATTGGAACTTTGATCATCATTATAAGTACATTCTGGGTCACAAAGAAATTGATAATGTATTGTTGACAGGCGGAGAGCCACTTTTGCTGCCAACAAAAAAGTTGAATGAGATTCTGGAAAATCTCTCAAAGATTCCTCATGTTGAAAGTATAAGAATTGGAACCAAATTGGTAGCATTTAACCCCATTAAACTTCTCGCTGATGATGATTTTTTCAGTGTAGTTAATAAATTCTCAAAATCTTCAAAAAGGCTCTATTTTATTCTTCATTTCAATCATCCCAAGGAACTTACTCCATATTCATTGGAAGTGATTGAAAAATTAAGGAATCTGGGTGCGATTCTATGTTGCCAAACCCCTGTCTTGAAGGGTATCAATGATAGACCAGAAGCATTAAATGATCTTTTTAGGAAGTTAACAAACTTAGGCATTGTTCCTTATTATGTTTTTCAGTGCAGGCCAACAATTGGAAATAAGCCTTTTGCTTTGCCGCTGGAGGAATCCTATAGGATATTTACTGAATCGAGAAAAGGACTTTCTGGCCTTGCAAAAAGAGCTAGGTTTATTATTTCAAGTAGATTTGGGAAAGTCATGGTTTCAGGTATAGATGATGAGAAAATAGTTTTTCAGTATCATATGGCTGTTGACCTAGACCGTAATGGCAAAACGATTATATGCAAAAGGAATCCAAAAGCATACTGGCTAGATGATTACCCTGATTTTCTAAATGAGGCTGAAGGTACAATGTTAGGGCAGTAATTAGACATGAGAGGAATTTATGGATAGGAAAAAAAAGCTTGAAACTACGAAAAAGATTGCACTTGTGGCACACGACAACCAAAAGCAGGCCTTGCTTGACTGGGCTAGCCAGAATAGGGCCAAATTGTCCAAGCACAAGCTGTTTGGAACAGGCACTACAGGTCGCATGGTCCAGGAAAAGCTTGGTCTCGAGGTTCATTGTTTTAACTCCGGTCCTTTGGGTGGCGACCAGCAGATTGGCGCCAAAATAGTTGATGGAGATATTGATCTTTTGATATTCTTCTGGGACCCGCTTGCCGCTCAGCCACATGACCCTGACGTGAAAGCCCTGCTTAGAATTGCGGTGCTGAAAAACATACCAACAGCATGTAATAGGTCTACAGCGGATTTTATCTTCTCTTCAATGCTGATCGATAGTGAGTATGAGAAAGTAGAACCAGATTACTCCTCCGAATTGCGCAAGAAATAGGTTCTAAATTGTTTATTTCTTTTTTGAAACAGCAAGCAACATTAGTATGACTCCGGAAAGAATTATTAATGCCGGCCAGAAAAATCTCCATGTATACTCGCTAAAAAAGCCAAGATTTGGAAGTAGTAGGAATATCCCAAGGGCGAGTATGAAGATGCCAATGATCAGCTCCAGTTTTACCGGGAAAGTTTTGTGGTATCCAACTCCAGACTGATTCGTAACCGATGTTTCTTCTCTAGCTGGTTCTTCCGGTATTATAAGCCAGGCAACAATGTATGCCATCAAACCGGTACCAGCCATGAATAGGGCTGCAACCCAGATTATCCTTGTCAAAGTCGGGTCTATGCCAAAATAAACCCCAATACCACCACAAACGCCACCAATCACCCTTTCTTTCCTTGAGCGATAAAGTTTTTTCATATGATCACCTTGCGGCTGTGGCATTTTTTATGTTTGATACAAGAGCATAGAACAAACCTGCAACAAGTACCATTCCAAGAGGCCAGAGCAATAGGTATATGAAAAAGTTGGAGATGGGATCAAACAAATTCATTGCAATTGCGCCCTCTGTTACCCAGAATCCAAGGAGACACACTGCATTGAAGATTAACACCTGGATTATGGATGTAAGATAAAAGAAAAAGAGCTTGCCGGCAATGAAAGATGCAGAAGAAACACCCAACATCTTGAGTCTATCGGAAGTCCCATGAACATGCTCGTCGGTAAAAGAAACACTGCCTTGGTTCATGAGATAGAGTGACGAAGTGAAAATAACAAAATAGAGCATGTAATTGGGAACCATCGGGAGGAAGCTGTTGACATCGATATACATAAATGCGTTTGGATACAGGTAAAATCTTATCAATATGGCCAACATAACGAGGGCTAGACATACCGCTGAATAGATGAGGAGAACATTCTTATTTTTAAATAGGGTTTTAAAGTCTTTTGAAGTTACAACAAGCCAGTTTGTCAGAGCGTTTTTACCCATTTTGCCCCCCTAATCGCGAAGCTCGCGTCCTGCGAGCTTGTAGAAAACGTTTTCAAGGCTTCCTTCGGCAAGTCTGATGTTTTTCACTGGAATGCCTGAATCGCTAAGTGCCTCGAGGATTATTGAAAGGACCTCTGTGGTGCTCTCGAGTTTTATCAGGAGTGTCGAACCAAATTTATCAATACTCTCAATTGGAATCGAGCAGAAGAGCTGTTTTCTTATGATGTCGAGCGGGATGTTTTCGAGGCCTTCTGCTTCGAGCTCGATCTGGTTCTGTTCGCCAAAGCAGCTCAGGATGTTTTCAAGATAATCCAGGGCAAGCAAACTGCCTCTGTTGATTATTCCAACTTTTCTACACACTGTTGCTATTTCTCTGGTGTAGGATGTTGCTATGATTATTGTTTTTCCTCTGTTGGAAAGAAGATTTAATCCATCAGTTATTATTCTTGCTGACCTATCATCGAGGCCTTCAGTAGGAGATTCCAGAAGGATGATCCTGGGATCAGAAAGCATTGCTACGGCAATGGAGAGCCTCTTTGCGTATGAGTAAGGTAATTGCTCTATTGGGATGTGAGCCTCATGCGTGAGATCAAATAAATCCAGGGCCTCGAGAGAGATTTCTTTCAGTTTCTTGTTTTTTATATTTATAAAATTCCCAAAAAACCTCATGTTTTCATGCGCTGAGAAATCCTGGTAGAGTGCAAGGGTTTGTGGCACCAAAGATACTATCTTTCTGGCTTTGTTTGGATATTGCCCCATATTGACCCCACCAACCCATATTTCGCCAGAGGTTGGCCTCGTGAGGCCGGCAAGTATCTCAATCAGTGTCGTCTTGCCCGATTTTGAAGGTCCCAGAAAACCGAAACTTTCGCCTTCTGCGATTTCAAAGTTAAGGTTCTCCAGAACGACTGTTCCTCCAAAAGACTTTGTAAGGTTTTTTGCTTTAATAATAGCTTCCATCGTGCCCCCTATAGACCTGTGGGTTTGTTAATGAAAACCGATTCAAGCCCAAAGAATGTAGCTGCAGCTTTGCCAACCGAAAGAATTCCTACGGTTTCAGTTGCCCAGTGGCCAGCAACAATAACGTTCACTCCAAGCTCTTTTGCTGTATGATAATCTTGGTGGAAAACCTCTCCTGTTACAAGACAATCAAGTCCGAGCCTGGCAGCTTCCTCAATGGCGTACGAACCGCCACCCGAAACCACCCCGATATTTTTACAACTTTTTTTACCAAAACTCCAGACCCAGGGTTTGCATTCCGGAATATCCTTGTTTAACCTCTGCACCAATTCACTGCATGTCGGATTAGCTTCAACTTCTCCGTAGAAGCCAATTGCAAGGTCATGGTAAAAACCAAAAGGTTTCCTGTTTTTTATTTGCAGGGTTGTTGCAAGACCAGCATTATTTCCATATTCCGGGTGCATATCTAATGGAAGATGGCATGCCCAGAGGGAAATACCATTTTTAACCAGGTAGGAAATTCTGTTTCCCATGAGACCTATTGCCCTCTGATCATCACCCTTCCAGTACAATCCATGGTGGCAGAGCAACATCTGGCAACCCTGATCTTTGGCCTCGGTAAAAGCATCCATGCATGCATCTACAGCAAAACCAAGCTTTGTCACTGGTTCTAATGCATCCACTTGCAATCCATTGACCGACGAGTCATTGGCTGCTTGTGAGACCACAAGAGCCTCGTTAAGCCACTTTGCAATCTGGCCTGGTAAGATGCCCACTAGTTAGAATCCTTTTCATGTTTCGTGTTTGGCATTACTGGATTATTTTATTTGGTTGCATTCGCTTTGTCAAATACAGGTTTTATTTGGCTTGACTCTATTTTTATAGAAGGTATAAAGATAGCAAGGAGTAAAAATAGTGAAAAAGAGACTTCTGGCGGCTATTCTGATAATGTCTATCATTTTTGTGGGAAATATCTTTGCTGATGACTGCATTATAAGCTTCAGGGCTGGTTCCACTGTGGCAAAAATATGCGACAAGGGATACAAGCTTGATGTGGCACCGGTAGCTGAAAGTAATACGGTTTTGTTGCCGCTCAGATTTATTGCTGACAGGTTGGGTCTGGATGTTTCCTGGAATGACCAAACAAGAACCGCGGTTGCTGATGGTCAGGGATACAAAATTTCCATTGCTACGAAGAAAAACTCTAACGATGCTACGGTTATCTACTCCGACTCAAAAACATTGGATGGAAGCATCAAAGCAAGGTATACAATTAAGAATTCAAGATTGCTCGTTGATCACTCGACATTTGCTAAGATTTTGGGGCTCCCATTCACTATTTCTGGAAAAGATGCGAATTCCCCTGTTGATCCGGACAGGATAAAGTATCGTTGGATTGATTTTACTCTTCCTGCAGATGGCGAAGATGGCAAAACAATAACTTTATCAAATGTGCTTTCGGATGGTAACACAAAAGCACTACTGGTTGAGTTTTGGTACACGGCATGCACACACTGCAAAACACAGCTTACGCATCTGGAAACCCTTTACAAAAAATATCAGGATAAGGGACTTGTGGTGCTAAGTATTTCGACTGATGGCCCCGGCAATGAAGGCTCAAGGCGAGAGCTTCTGGAAGAGATTGGCGTTACTTTTCCAACATTGCTTGATGAAAAAGCTGAAATATACAATGCCTGGATGTCGCCTGGTTTCCCAAACTTCCAGCTTGTTGTGCCGGGCAACAAGTTTGTGGTAATGAGGAATGAAAACTACTCCGAGGAGGCCAATGCAAAACTTGAGCAGATGGTACAAGAGCTTTGCTCTGGCAATTAGCGCCCTTCTATTTCTTGGTGCATCTTCCCCAGTTTTAATCTGGTGGAGGCTGGATTTTCGTGTGGTTGAGGTTGGCGACAAGAAGGACAAGCTTGATGTGGGGCCAACCCTTGTCGATGGGGAATATTTCTTTCCTCTCCGGTATGTTGCCGAGAAAACCGGCCACAAAATTGGCTGGATGCCAACTGTAAAGACTGCAATCATAAGGGGCCAGGGAAAAAATATCGAGATAACAGCTGGCAGCAAGACCTACAAAGACATGGGTGAAAAGAAACAGCTTTTAAATACTCCTTTTATTAAATGGGAGAGAATGCTTGTGCCATCAGAAATATTAAAAGACAAATTTGGTCTTCCGATAACAAAGATTGATGGCAAAAGTCTTTACATGGAAGTTGACCCGGAGCTTCTCAAACCCAGGGCGACCGATTTTACCCTGCCTGACATTAATGGGAAAAATGTCACCTTGTCTGAAATACTTGCTGAAAAATCTACAAAATGTGTTTTGGTCAATTTTTGGTCAACAAGATGTGTGCCATGCAGGAGAGAGATGCCAGAGCTTGTAAAACTCTATAATGCATACAAAGACAAAGGGCTCGTTGTGATTGGCATCTGTACCGATTCCGACTTCCTTGAAGACGAGCGCGACCTGCTTTTGAATGAACTGAAGGTAACATATACAATCCTTCTTGATCCTCTTGCCGAGACATATTACAAATGGGGTGGGCTCAATGTCCCAAACATGTCGCTGGTTTCCAAAGACGGCGTCATTGTTTTTCAGCATGACGGCTATAGCCCTGATACTGCAAAAAATGCCGAGGAGGCAATAAAAAAGGAGATAGGATAGAGTTGATTAGATACGAATTCAGTTTGGAATAGTTGAACCTTGCAAATTTGTAATTGGTTGTTTGCCAAGAATCTTTTATTGTTTCGACCGAATAAAAACAAAAATTTCAGCGTAATAAGAAACATTACTTTTTTGTACCAAAATATTATGCTATGTTCTTATTCTTTAAATTTTAAACATAGAAAATTTTTGTCTTACCTTGTGCGGAGATTTACAAAGAGCATATATGAGCTATTGACAAACGGGATTGTTGATATTATTACGCATATCAGCAATTGGGATATAAACACTAAAAATTAAAAAGAGGTGAGGGATGAATAATATGGGTAATATGTGGAAGAAATTCAAATTTTTTATTGTTGTTTTTATTTCTTTTACGCTATTTTCTAATATTTTTGTTTTTCTGGGCACTGCCAAAGCATCTCAGGTCGAGCGGAGTGTTCCACCATCAGCTAGACCTGTCGATGGAGAAAGGGCAAGATTCCCAAAGGAAAAAACTGATATTACCCCAGCAGGCGCTAAGATGTATAAATTATATCAGGAGAAAAACGGAGTTTTCTCAATGGTTCTTGGTTCGAATGGGACACAAGAGAAACCGCTATCTGGAGATGAAACAAGTATTCAACCCAATAGAAATCTTGTTTGTCCAACTGGAGATCCTGGTCTTGTTGATAATATAACTTTAGAGAACCGCAATGGGGTTGTGACCACAACAGTTTATCCGACCTCCTACTTTGGTGTTCAGAACACCAATATAGTAACACCCCCACTTGTGGTTGAGACAAATACTTACATTAAATACAACATCGATTATTCAAGAAAGATAAAAATTCTCTCAGCACATCTTTTGTTTGATACTCAACTTATTTCCAATTCATGTGGAACAGCTGTTGGAATAGGAATATATGATGTTGGAGTTGGTTGGGAATCAGCAACAATGGCATGGGGAAGCCAGCCATGGGGGCAAGCAGTTGGAAATGGTCTGACCTGGCCTGCTGTAAATCCGCCTGTTCCATTGTTATATGATGTAACGGACATGGTAAAAAATCATTTCTATGGTTTAGACGATTGTGTTGGTTTTGGTTTTAGAGTAACTGCACCTGGCCAAAGCGACTGTAGCGTAAGTGGCAGTGCACCAGCACTTGTTATTGAATTTGTAAATCAGGAAGGTGGTTCTCCGTCTGGCTCGGATTTGAGTTTTGGGAATGGAGCCGGAAACGTTTCAGTTAACACTTATACCGGATCGACATATCTTACACAATATGACATTGGTTTTGGAATCTTCGGCGGAATGTCATTGTCTTTTGTGCGAACATATAACTCATGCTCAAATGTCAATTATGGCATGGGGCCCGGCTGGACATCTAACTACCATCAACAGATGACAATAAACTCAATGACGGGCAATGGTGTTTATCGATCCTCAAACGGCTGTTATCTGGAATTTCCAAAAAATGTTTCTTCTGGCGGATGGGATTCCCCTGAATTCTCAAGACTAAAGTTACAAGTAGAAAATATTTCTGGGGCTGATTATTATGTCATTCTTGATAAATTCGATAACAAACTTTATTTCGAATACAATAGTGGTGCTGGTGGCAAGCTTCTCAGAATGACAAACCGTCTTGGTGGAAGAATTGATATTTCATGGAATCAAGACCAACTATCAGCTGTAACTGATTATGCAACTAGTAGAAATCTTACTTTTACTTATGACCAGTGGGGAAGGCTTACTGATGTAACTGATCCAGAGTCCAAAGTTGTTAGTTTTACCTATGATGGATCAAATATGCTTGTAACAAGAACAGACCAGGAAAGTAAGCTTATAGGGTATGCTTATGATCTTTTGGGGAGACTCACATCGTTAACAAATGAAAACAATCAATCTTACACATTTGAGTATGACACTAACGGGAAAATAACCAGTGCCAAAGACAGCTATAGCACAGTGCAAAAATCCTATGTGATAGGTGATACAGTTACACAGATATCAGATCCAAATATACAAACTTCTGAGTGCACATTTGATAGCTCTGGGTATATTTCAAAAATTCAAACTGGCACCTTGATCACAGAATACCAAAGAAATTCGATGAAAGAAGTGACCCAGATCACAGATCCAAAAAGTCACCTTATAACACTTGTTTATGACTCAAATGGCAACATAACATCAACGAATATTGAAGGATTGACGCAAAGCTTTGCATTTAACTCCAGCAACCAGTTAACACTTTATACCGACGCAAAAAACAAGAATACTTCTTTTGAATACACAAATAATAAGCTCACAAAAATAACCAACCCCCTAAATCAGGAAGTTGCCTTTGGCTATACTAATAACAAATTAACAAGCGTTACTTCTCCTTATGGCCAAGGTACTTCAACCTGGGGTATAGCGTATGACTCCAACAATTATCCGAATTCAGTCCAGAGTCCATCTGGAAAGACATGGAATTATACAAATTCTGCAACTGGCAAGGTGTCTTCCTACGAAGACCCCAATGGCAATGACTGGACCTACATTTACGATAATCGTGGCAGACTAAAAACAGCTACGGATCCTTTAAACAATCCATGGAATTTTTATTATGACAACTCCGGCAATCTCACTGAAGCAAAAGATCCTCTCAATCACTCTATTTACTACACTTATGACAATAACTCGAGACTTGTGAAGGTCAAAAATGCCCTCAATCATGAGGTTGAAATAAATAGAAGGAGTGACGGAAGAATTAATTGGGTTGAGGACCCAATGAACAAGAGAACATCCTACACATATGATACTCTGGGCAGGGTTACAACTGTCGCAAATCCGGAAAACGAAGCGACAACGGTTGCTTATGACAACAATTCCAACATCACTTCTGTAACCAATCCAATGAACAAGACGACCTCGTTACAGTACGACACGCACGACAGACTCACCCAGGTCACAAATCCTCTTAATAAAACAACATCATTGCAGTATGACAATAATGACAATCTGACAAAGATTACAAATGCCCTTCAGAAAGAAACCAATTTCACCTATGATGATCTAAACAGACTTACGCAGACGACCAATGCTTTGAGTCAGTCATGGACTAAGACTTATGACAATGCTGGCAAACTTGTTCAAGCTGATGGGCCAAGCACTACAGCCCAAGAATTCTCATACAACTCCGATGGTCTTATGACATCGTCCGAGAACTCTGATGGCAAAACGCAGTCCTACACATACGATAACGCAGGAAGGGTGACCAGAATTACTGACCCAATGACCAACCATTGCGATTTTGAGTATGACGCGTTGAACAGAGTCACCAAAGCTTATGATGCTGCGGGCAATTATTCCCAATTTACTTATGATGCCGTGGGTAATGTCACACAGGTGAGGGACAGAAGGGGGAACAACTGGCAGTATCAATATGATGCCATTTACAGAATGACCCAAGCCACCGACCCTCTATCAAATGTTTATCAATATACATACGATGACAACTCAAGAATTACTGAATTCAAGAAGCCTCCGCAGGCCACACCGCCAACAGTTGGCTTCCAGTATGATGATGTTGGCAGGCTCACCCGTGCCACTGACGAGCTTTCACACTATGCGACGTTCTCGTACAATGACAACGGGCTTCTCACCTCCACCACCGACAGGAAGAGCCAGACAATCGGTTATACATACGATGACATTTCAAGACTCACGCAGATTTCGTATCCAGATTCGTCAACGGTCTCTTTCAATTACGATGATCTCTCAAGGTTGACCAGCTTTGTTGATTCAGTGGGAACAACAGAATTCACATACGACGACATTGGCAGACTCACATCAACCGATGATCCTTGGGACTTCACGCACCAGTTCCAGTATAATGCAGAGGGGCTGATAACCCAGCTCACCGCAGAGGGTGATGCCCGCACATACACCTGGGACACCGCAGGCAAAATGACCCAGGCAACC
>ERZ795059.4928-NODE-4928-length-12320-cov-5.229678_pt1 | contig 12320 bp, 11 predicted proteins | sample MGYA00375143_ERZ795059 | MGnify/ENA primary metagenome ERZ795059 (study PRJEB30188, sample SAMN05720168) | activated sludge metagenome | isolation source: Anaerobic digester | place: USA | collected 2015-01-07 ... | reverse complement strand
CCGGTGGGTAGCGCTGAAAAGTCCCAAAATTGATAAGACAAAAAAAGCTGCGATACAAAACATATTAAATGAGCTTAGATATTTGTTGTAATTTTTCTAGTAGATTATCTATTTCTTGACTATTATTGTAAAGGTAAAATGAAACGCGGGCGCTGCCCTCTACTTGATAGTGATGAAACCAAGAATGCACGCAATGTTGGCCGGATCTTACCATAATATTACCTAAATCATCGAGCATGAGAGCAATTTGGTGAGCACTAAGTTTATCACTAACTAAAGAACAGATTCCGTGGCGGGAGATGGGAGATTGGGGACCTAAGATATGAAAATGCCCAATGCGGGCTAGTCCTTCACTCAGTTGGGTATTGAGTTTTATTTCGTGGTTTTGGATTTCCTCTAAGCCGATTTTTTCCAAATATTCGATGGCTTTAGCTAGTCCCATAATCCCAGCATAATCTTGCAATCCAGCTTCAAAGCAGGCGGGAGTTTTTAGAAACTCGGCTTTGTCATAGTGAGACCAAGCGACGGTGCTGCCACCGCGTAAAAAAGCCTGAAGTTTCTGGCTTAAATTCTCACTTAAATATAGTACCCCAAGTTGAGGGCCTAACATTTTATGACTTGAAAAAGCGAGAGCATCAATTCCGAGTTTTTCTACTTGGATTTTTTGGTGAGGGATAAGTTGGGCACCATCGACCAGAAAGAAAATATGGTGGGGTTTGATAATTTGGCTAATTTGGGCTAAATCATTGTGGGTTCCGTCTAAGTTTGATCCGCCGCTTACTGCGAGCATTTTGACTTGGGGAGAAATCATTTGTTCGAGTTCTACTAAGTCGAGAGTTCCTTCACTGTTACTACTAATAATTTTTAGTTCTACTCCGTGTTTTTCTACTAACATTTGCCAGGGGAGTAAATTAGAATTATGTTCTTTGTCGGAACAAAGCACAATATCACCTTTCTGCCAAGGAAAACTATAAGCCACCAGATTGATTGATTCGGTGGTGTTTTTACTAAACACAATTTGGTTGTATTTGGCCGTTCCAATAAATTGCCCTACTTTTTGCCGGGCGAGGAGGATTTCTTTATTGAGTTCTTCCGATAAACGATAATGAGAACGCCCAGCACAGACCCCATAGTCTTGATAATATCGATTGATTTCATCAATTACGATTTGGGGGCGTAAGCTCATGCAGGCACTATCGAGAAAAATCGCGTCGGGATGTTTTTGGAAAAAAGGAAAATCTGGGCGAAGAAGTTCAGTATTAATCATAAATCAAAGATTAAAATCATTCTTAGTATAATGATTTTTCTTTAAATGCCAAAATTTTTTCTGGATTTGCGGGCAGGGACGATTTTTTTCTGAGCCGCCGGACTATCGGGAGGGAGATATTTTTCTAAATCTTGGAAAGCCTTGTGGGCGGCGTCTCCGGGACAGCTAGTTTCCGAATTAGCCGGGTTTAAGCCAGATTTTTTGATAAATTGCTCTTGTACCTCGCGGTGATTAACAATGTTTTGTCCGGGGATATCGTATTTTTGTTTTAGAAAATTGAGTAAAATAAATAAGGCTTTTTGTTGCTCTAAAGGTGGAACTTGCTCATCAAAATCGCCATCTAAGACAATGCCAATTCCCCCGTAATCGGGACTTGATTTCCGAAAATGGTCTTTTAAGCGTTTTTTTTCGGTTTTATTGAGTAAATTATTTTTTTCAATATCGCGATTGGCCTTAACTACTTCTTTAACTACTCCGGCATGCGCTCCCATGATGCTGAGCGGCCGGCCTTCAAAGATATTACCGTCTTTATCAATAACAAAATGGTAAGCAATATCGCTAAAATCCATTTGTTGTTGCACATATTGAATAAATTTAGGTCCGCGGGGATTTTTAATGTCCGCATGGTGAATCACGATTTTATTTAAAATCTGCTTTAACTCGGATTCGGGATATTGTAAAAATTCGGCATTGGGTTTGGGCGGACTAGCCTTCCATTCTTGCCGATTTAGAATAATCGGTTGCGGGACTTCCTTCATTTCAAAGGGTAAATTTTGCCAATTTTTGAGACTTAGTTTTTGGGGAGGGTCGAAATAATGGGCTTTGGGGAGAGAGGGTTTTTCGCTGAGGAAAGAATAAATGCTCGCAAATTTTTGATCAAACGCTCCCTTTCGGTAGTTAACTAGATCTTGATATAGGTCTTTTACTAATAACTTCAGGGCGGTTAATTCATTTTTTTGTCCAGGACTTAACTTGGTTTTTTCTAAAGTGCGAATTTCGCTTAGATAATTTTGGAAGCGCTTTTCGACGACTTCACGCAAACTTTTTTCTCGCATGGTAATCCGTTCGAGTTTTAAATCTAAATCTTGGACTTTTTCGGTTTGGTGGTCAAAGTCTTGAATTTGGGCTTTTAATTCAGCAAGACGGCGGGGGGTAGAATTTGCCTCTCCGATTTTTTCGGGTAACTTTTGAAAGCTGGCTAGACTTTCATATTTTTTAATTAGGGCCGGAAATAACTTAAAAATTGGTTTAAACATTTGATTCTTGGATTTCTTGAATTTTTTGCGCAATTTGATCGAGTTGTTCTTGCATCTTTTCTAGCTGCTGAATTCGGGTTTTAATATTTTGATATATTTCTATTTTTTCCATAAGAGAGAAATTATTTCTATTCATTATAGCAAAAAAAGCGAGTTAAACCAAGGTTTTATCGCAAAATTTAATTCGCCTAACTAAGCAATTTAATTGGTTCCGGTCTCTAAAGGATTGAGAATTTTTTGGTATATTTTGTTAAGTTCGCGACGGATTTGTGCACTCTGAACTTTTATGATATCAATTCCGGACTCCGAGAGGTAATCCTCTTGTACTTTTTGGAATTCGGATTCGATAAACTCATTTTCGATCCCCAGGTTAAGTTGCGGAAAAAAGATCGGAATTTTGATGCCCTTAAAATTGTAATTGATAAAGATTTCGGTATTAGTAAATTGATTCCGGATTTCATTATAAATTTTTTGCAGCACTGGGCTCAGGCGAGTTTTTTCTCTTTGGATTTTTTGTTCTCGCGAAGATTCGTTAATTTGAAAAGGAATGGGAAATTCCCATAAGTGACAGAGTAAAATACAATCTTTTAGTTCGGGGGCGCTGAGATTAATATTTTTGCAGTTATTAATTACTCCGTAATAGTAGTAGGCAAAATTATTGATCAGGGGATGACTATTCCGATGAGGAGTGAGTAATTGTAATCCCTGAATTAGTAAATCGATTTCAAAATTGGTTTTGTGCCACATTGCCGAAATCAATTTTTCAACTAGGTCGGGCTGGATATGCTCTAAATTGCTTAATCCTTGGATAATATTTTTAAGTTCATGTTTATTAAATTTTAGTTCACTGAGCTTTTGGCATAAGAATTCTTGTATAAAGCGTGGTATTTGTTTAACGGTCTGAAAATTGAGGAAAAATTGACTAATTTCCGAATGGGTCCAAGTATTTTGGTCGATAATTTTGTGATAGAAAGTACTGGGAAGCGGTTTGTTTTCGTATTTACCAATAATTTGTTGAACAAGCAATAATTCCGATTTAGATTGGCAAAGATGTAAATTGTCATGTAAGAATTTATTCCAAGCCGAAGGGTAAAAGTCGCGGAATTCAATTTGGTTGAATTCGGCTAGAATATCTGAGAAAGAAAGATTTTTTTGCCGAAAATTGTGGAGGCTAAACTGCCAAAACGGATGATCTTTTAAATCAGCCGGAGTTTTAGTGAGTAATTTGAGAATATTGCTTTGGGTATTGGGATTATCCTTAATAAAACGCTGGCTAATTTGCAGAAGACTATCCCAGATGCTGATGGCAATTTCGGAATTATTAGGTTTGCGATGGATTTCTTTAATTAAGGAACTGATTTCGGTTAAACTAATTGGATAACTTTCATTTTTGAAACGAATAACTTTTTGGTATAAGTGGGTAAAATCATGAGATAAAGCACTTTCCTTAGGTTTCTCTTCCCTTGGTTCGGAATTTTCCGCTTGGGATTTTTGAATTTCTTTTTTTAAATGAAAATTTAAATATTGCGCTCCCAGTTTGAGGAGCTCGGAGTTAGGATATTGGCAGACTTTATTTTTTAGAAATATTTTGGCGGATAGAAGATCCCCCTGGTTAATTGCTTCCTGGATAATATAGTAAGTATGAGCACATTCTTGAGTAGATTCTTCTCCTAGTAAATATAAATCTGCTCGAAAAGATTTGGTATAATGGGGGTTAGCTAATTTTTTTTCGGGAAGATTAATTTCCGGAAGCAGCTCAGACATAAGTTTTTTTTAAAAAGGTAAATTATATTATCAAAGAATAGTTTCTCTTGTCAATATGATTAAGTTTTCATGGGTAATTCTCAATTTAAGGCTTTAGATTAAAGATATTACTGGATTATTAGAGTATTTTGTTCGAATGCTTTAAGTATTAAAAGAATTATTGATATCGTAAATTGTCTTAAAATACTAAATTAGACTTATAAAGGAGCATTTTTTCTTTTTCATAATAATCTAGATTTTAAAAATAAGATAAATTAAGATGCAGATGCTTTTAATTTTTTTTTTATGAATTGGGGATCAATTATACTTACTATTAGTGGTTTATGTTTATTCGAAATAATCAGCAGTATAGATAATGCGATTATTAACGCCGAAGTGCTTTCTACTATGGGACAGAAAGCTAGACGCTGGTTTTTAATCTGGGGAATTTTATTTGCTGTATTTGTCGTGCGGGGGTTATTACCTTGGTTAATTGTTTGGTTAGCCACTCCTGGATTAGGACCAATTGAAGCTTTAACTGCTGCCTTTAGTAGTGATTCCAGCGTTTTAAAAGCCGTGGAAAGTTCTTCGCCCATTTTATTGATGGGAGGAGGAGTTTTTTTAGTATTTTTATTTTTGCACTGGTTATTTTTAGAAGAGAAAAACTTTGGTTTACCTGGAGAAAAATTTTTTAGTAAGTTAGGGCTGTGGTTTTATGCTTTAGTATCAATTATCTTATGTATATTAGTCTGGGGTTCTATTGATAAAAACCCGATGTTAGCTTTTGGTGCAGTAGTAGGGTTTTCCGCTTTTTTTATTACTCATGGATTTAAACAAAACGCCGAACAAGGTGAACAAAAACTATTACAGAGCAATCGGAATTTATCCGATCTTAGTAAAATCCTTTATTTAGAAATTATTGATAGTACTTTTTCGATTGATGGAGTACTGGGAGCTTTTGCCTTTACCTTATCTGTTCCTTTAATTTTGATTGGAAACAGTTTAGGGGCATTAGTAGTAAGACAATTAACGATTGGGAATATTGATAAAATTAAAAAATATCTTTACTTGAAGAATGGAGCGATGTATTCCGTTTTGGTGTTAGGATCGATTATGATTGTCGATAGTTTAGGGGGCCATATTCCCGAATATCTTTCTCCTCTTTCTACTTTTTTAATTGTCGGATATTTTTTTTGGAAATCAAAAACTCCTTCGAATATTTAAAACTCTCTAATATAACCGCCGGAATATCCGTTAAAATATATTTGAAAAATACTAACAGATTTAAACCAAGAAAATTCTATAATAAATTTAGTTACTAGCCTAAGAAGTTTCGGAGCTGACAATTAACTCAAGTGGATCATATTTTTTGCTAGTAGATGGAAAATTAGTGTCAAAAATCTAGAATAAAGAAATTAGTTGAAAATTAAAGCTGAGTAAATATTTGAGAAAAAAGGGATTAAGTTATTAATAAATATTTTTTTACTCAAAAAAACCATTCGAAATCGAATGGTTTTTTGCTAAATGTAATTTGGTGGAGCATAAGAGACTTGAACTCTTGACCCCCTGCGTGCAAAACAGGTGCTCTAGCCAACTGAGCTAATGCCCCAAATTAGAAGAATTTTCCGAAAGTATTCTGCATGACGACATTGAAAGTGCCGGTCATATAGGTGAGTGACCACAGAAAGATTAAAATAGCAATTACTACTAAACCATTTTCGGTGGAACCGCAGAAGCGGTCGAGCAAACTAAGCGGGCCAAAGAATTCGCGTAATTGAAAGCGAAATCGGATCAAAAGAAAAGCGCCGCTAATGGCGATGAGGCCAATAAAAACTCGGAAAAACATTTTTTAAAAGATCTTGTTTGCTCGCCTATTTTAAAAATTTTCTTTAAAAAAGCAAGAGTTTTTTTATTTAAATTTAAATCTGACTTATTCAGCCCCTAGTTTGAGTTTTTCGACAATTACTGCGTGCACTTGGTGAGGGCTGTGGTGACCAGGGATATCGAATAAACGATTTCTTTCCCGGTACCAATTGATGGCTTGGGTAGTTTCTTTTTGGAAAGCATCAATTCGGTTTTTAATTGATTCTAAATTATCATCGCTACGGCGGACGATATTCCCCCCGCGGGCGAGACATTCGGCTTCGGTGATTAAAGGATGGTCGCTGGTGTCAACTCCGGCGCAAATAAAGCGGTTTAAAAGTCGATTGATGGAATGTTCTTCTTCTAGTTCAAGGTGGATGCCAATGGGGCTACGGTGGAATTCGGCCATAATTTCTTCAAAACCTTCTCTTTGAATTTCTTTTCGCGGAAAACCATCAAAGATGACTGGGGCATTTTCTGGTACATTTTGTAAAAAGTTGCGAATCAAATTGAAAATTAGGTTATTATCCACAAAGCCTCCTTTAGTAATAACTTCGTTTACTTCTCGACCTAAATCACTATCTTGACTGGCAATATGGCGCAGTTCGGCTCCGGTTTCAAAAATATGATATTGGGGAAAATCGTGATGAATAAGTTTAGCTTGAGTGCCTTTACCGGCACCTTGAATACCGAACATAATGAGGTCGGGTAATTGAGACATATGATTAAATTAGAAAATAAAGCGTAAAAATGGTGTTGGCATTGAAAGATGTCAAAAAAATAGAACGGAAAATATAATCTTTTTTAAGTTTTAAATTTTATCGTAATCGTGAGATACTAATTCGGCGTTGATTTGGCGAATCAATTCTAAGACTACTCCGACGACGATGATTAGTCCTGATCCAGAAATAATCATATCGGAACTTTGTAAGCTAGTATACTTTTGGAAGAAAAGGGGTAATACTGCGACTAGACCGAGAAATCCGCCTCCCCAGAAAGTAAGGTTAGTGGAAATTTTATCTAAATAATTGGCAGTTGGTACTCCCGGTCGAATACCGGGGACAAAGCCTCCGCGTTTTTGAATGTTTTCTGCCATTTGATCAGGTTTGAAAACGATAGATACATAGAAGTAAGAAAATCCCCAAACTAAAAGGAAATATAGTCCAATGTAAATATAACTGGGATTAGAAGAGTTTAAATAGTTGAGAATTAAACTAGAGAATTTTTTCAAGCCTTCGGATTGGGCGGTGCTTAAAAATTGGGCTAGTAAGGCTGGAAAAGTAACTACCGAAATCGCAAAGATAATTGGCACCATACCGGATTGGTTCAAGCGTAAAGGTAAATTTGAGCGTTGAGCTTGAGCTCCACGGGAAGCATAAGTAATCGGAATATTGCGAATCGCTTCGGTGAAAAGGGTAATAACCACTAATAAGACTAAGGTAAAGATACAGAATCCAATAAAGGAAGGGAGTTTGGAAGGATCATATTGACTAACTCCGAGAATGCGGCCAAAAATCGGCGGAATAGCGGAAACGATACCGGAAAAGATCAATAAAGAAGTTCCGTTTCCGATTCCTTTTTCAGAAATAATTTCTCCGAGCCACATGGCTAAAATTGTACCGGCTGTAATGGTAATCATTACTGGGAGCATTAGAGCCCAGTTTTTTACATCGAGGAGAGTTTGACCGGCAGCAACGGCGGAATTGTTTAATAAAATAACCATTCCGTAAGATTGTACTAAAGCGAGAGGAATAGTTAAAAGACGAGTATATTGATTGATTTTTTTGCGACCAGATTCACCTTCGTTGGATAATTGTTCTAACTTAGGGATAATAACGGTTAAAAGTTGTAAAATAATAGATGCATTGATATAAGGAGAAAGTCCCATTAAAACGAGAGAAAACTTTTCCATAGATCCACCGGTCAGGGCCGAGAATACTCCCAGAAGGGCGTTTTGTTCAAAAATACCTTTTAATCCTTCGGCATTAACTCCGGGAATTGGAATATGCGCAGCGAGGCGAAATATCACGAGAATCATCAAAGTAAACAGAATACGGCGGCGAAGAGTTGGAGTTTGCCAGATCTGAAGAAAGTAGTTCATGTAATTTATAAAAATAAGATATAAATAAAGAGTGTTTAGCGAGGGCGAGTTTATCAAGAAAAAGTTTTTTTGACAAGTATTTATGCGAATTGAAATCTTCTATAATAAATTTGCCAGATGGTAGATAAGTTTTAAAATAGAATAAATCTCAATAATCATAATTAATATTACGATATCATAGTCTATAAAAAACAGTTAACCGATTCGCTAAAAAATTTTTTGCATCAAGTCTGTTACTTTATTAATCCTTATTCTTGCTGTTCGGGAAAAATCTACCAGATGCTAGTGATTCATACTATTAAGATTTCAAAATATAACTAAAATTAGAGTTATTAGTTTGAATTTTGGTTAATACCCACAGAAATTCTTCTAAAATAAATAAGCGATATTTTTCATCTTTTATTTCAAAAATATTACTTAATTCTAACGAAATTTCATCATCAGCATATTCATATAAATCCTTAAAGGCAGCTAGGTTCCTGCCCCAATCACCTTGAAGATAGTTTTTTAAATGAAATTTAAGCTCTAAAAAATTATATAATTTTTCTTCATTATTAATTATCGAAAAATCTAAGATATATTTTTTCATATTTAAACTTGATTAAGGATGTAATTTCCTGACTTCGTCATTGGGTCACCCAAAATGGATTATGAAACTTTTCTAACCCAAAATTCAAATTTATCTTGCGGATTTCTCCGAGACTGACAAGTCGCCCAAATGAGAATCTCGTTCAGTTCATACAAGAAGTTTTCCGAAATATTATCTACTATATCTGAAGTATTTTCGAGATTAAAAATCACATTTTCAATGGGATAAGGGTGATTCTGCATGGCGTTTTTCACGATGCGGGAACTGGTACTCAAGGATAAAAGATCTTTCTTCAAATTCTCTAAATTATCCGGCAAAAGCTCTGCATCCTCTAAATCCAAGACGATTTTAAAGAGATTTAACACTTCCGCTCCACCTTCGCCAACTACAAATCTTTCAGCATCGCGGGTTGGCCCTATTTTGGGATTATTCTTTGTATTATTCATAGTTATTGTGCTACTAATTTGATTATTAGAATTGAGGCCAGTCGTTTTCAGGAAGAGTGAACTGAACCCCCCATTCTTCAAAGGCGATGAGAGAAGATTGATCTAATTTAAGACATTCTTCCCAATGTTCTTTAATATCAGTAATTGCGTCTTCAGATTGTTCAGGTTTCTCATAATAATGAATATTTATGGCTTGCCATTTATATTCAAAATCCGCCATTAAAGAATTGTTTTTTATATCTTCTTCGGTAACAAGAATTTTTATTTGATCCGCCATCTGCACCTTTAATTCTCCCCTTTGTAAAATTGGTAAAAGATAATTATAAAGAAATTTATTTCTATCCTCGGGCTTAGTCGGTCGATAGAAAGATTTTTTATCATAAGCGGCAGAATAAGCAGAAAATAAAGAATTAAGATCAACAATATATTTATCTTCTATTAATCTTGAAGTAAAAAAATCAACCCACATTTGATTAAACTCTTCAAAGAAATATTTTGTCATAATAATTGAGTTACGAATTTAACTTCTTGATTAGATATGGCTTTCCCCGATATTTTATCTAACTTCAGCAAATCCAAAGTCGCTTCATGTTGATATCCTAGTTTCAGTAGTTCATTGGTAGATGAGGAGAATTCGCGGTAATTTATAGCGAATTGTCCGTCTGGGGAAATATAGCGATTGACATTTGTGTTATTAGTTTCTTGTTTTATCCACCTCATCCCCTTCAATCTCTCCACAATCCCCTTGGCCACGGATTTATCTCCGCGTAAAACTTTCGCACCCTTGGAGATTTCCGGTATTTTATTCGCATCGACAATTTTTTCAATATCTTTTAAGTTTTCGATTTTCTCAAACAATTTACTGGTTTGGCTATAATCTTGTATTTTCCTCACCGCCTCATCAATCTTACTTTGATTCTGATTAGAATTAGCATTTATGCCTAAAGAGACGGATTGTACGACTTGGCCAGTCACCACAATAGCTCCACCAGTTAGAAATATCGCTTTACAACTTGTAAAAGAAACGCCTGCACCAATTGCTCCTGTTGGTCCAAATGCTAAAGATGCAGATGTCACTGCTGGAGCAACATAAACCATACATATACCAGAAACTCCTAAAGTGGAAATTCCCATTTTATTAATATTAGTACCGGCCTCAATTCCTATTAAAGAAAGTACAGTCATGGCTTGATTTCCTGTTTGCCGACCTTTTTGAAAATCCCAATTCGGAATCTCATCAATGTTTATACCATTAAGCTTGGCTGATAAAGAAATAGTATTATATAAAGCATCGTCGATCACTTGATAGCTCACGCCTCCCCAATAAAAAGTATTATCAATTATGGCTTTCTGAGTGGAGTCTAAGTTTAAATTTATATCACTACAAAATTTTTGGATTTTGATCTGACCCACATTAACTAAGGCACTGATCGGAAATCCTAAGTTTACTCGATTGAACTTCGATTTCAACCAGGCGAACCAAGTTTCATCGTTTAACTGGTATACCGCACTGGATTGCGGAGTGAGTTTTGGGGAATATACTAGTTTCCCTTGATCATTGGGGGAAATATAAGTCCCCAGATCCTGATCCAGTTTGATTTTAGTTTCACTAACCCCCATTTTTTTAGCAATCGCCGTTTTACTGATCCAGAAATTGTATTTGCCCGCCGAATAGAACTTAACCCCCTGACTAGAGGGCCAAAATACATGCTGAGTTTTCCCAAACTGCATTTTAATCGGATCCGAGATGGGTAATCCCACTTCCGGACATTTAGCCTTCCCTTGATTGATTTGGGTAATAAACGATTCCCGACTGGTTTTGCTGATCTTGAGTTTTTGTAATAATAATTCCGTCGTAAAATCTACTTCCTTATTTCCTAATTCTAAAAACTTTTGTAAACATTGTTGGTAATCTTGAGGGTTCTGGAATTTTTTCTGTAAATCTCCCCAAGCCGGAATCTGACTAGTAGTTGCAGTATCCAAGTTAGTCGTAGGAGTCTCAAAACTAGAACGTTGAGATGGAGTCTGACGAGATTTTAATTTGAAGTATTGAGTATAATCAATCGTAGAAACGGAATCATCAAAACAAGACATATCTTTCCCACAAGTACTCGCCACCAGTCTTGAGCTTAAAATATTCTGTGCGACTCTTTTTAGTTTAATCTGTTCTGATAAAACTGTTCCATCCGCATCTACCAAATAGATTGGATCAAAGTCTTGCGGATCTGCTACCCAAACTGAACCAGACTCGAAGATCGGTTTAAGTTCGGGAAATTGAGCTAAGACTTCTCCCAATTTCCGATATGCAATCATAATATGCCGCGTAGTCTTTTGTTTAGTTTCTTGGATCATCAATAACTGACCAGTAGAATCGTATTTGAACTCCACTTGAGCCACCGTTTGGGATTTACTGTTCAGAATCTTAATTATCCGGATTTTTGTGCCGGAATAAGTGTATTCGGAAGTTTTGGTAGGAGTTTTAGCATTTTCTCCATAACTCAAACGAGACTGGACTTGATCGCTTGTCCCAACATACTTGAACTCGTTCTTCGAGTTCCAAACCTGAGGTTTCTGGAAGATTCGAACTTTTTCCTGCCAAGCGAGACTGGGTTTTACTTTGAGTTTTTCTATGATCCGAGAGTTTTGATCATAACTATAAAAAGTGGCAAAATATTGGTCTACTTGTAAAATAGGCCGATTCTCTCTATCAAAGAAGTTAATACTTTCCGCCTTTTGCGTGGATTTGAGTCTTTTAATCACTAATTTCTTGGAACTGGAATACTGATAAATTGACGATGCGGAGACTATATCTTGATCATACCCGGATTCTGTTTTGGATTTATTCGCTATCTTCATACAAGAAGGTAGAGATTTATTAATTACTCCCAGATCCTTCAAAGCTCGACTTATATTGTTTCCACAAAGAACCGGCGTTTTGATATTGGGTAATGGTGATTTGGCAAGCGGAGAAGGCGCCAGTTTGGCGATAGATTTTTTTTCTTGTTCATAAGCTTGATTGATTTGCTGGACTTGTTCTTGATCCAGATTTTCTAAG
>ERZ795059.4927-NODE-4927-length-12323-cov-5.597815_pt1 | contig 12323 bp, 13 predicted proteins | sample MGYA00375143_ERZ795059 | MGnify/ENA primary metagenome ERZ795059 (study PRJEB30188, sample SAMN05720168) | activated sludge metagenome | isolation source: Anaerobic digester | place: USA | collected 2015-01-07 ... | reverse complement strand
GTGTGACTGGATTTCAGACGTGTGCTCTTCCGATCTGGTTCGTGGCGCGCCTGGGCGGCCGACCGCAAGCCGGGCAGCGACATGAGATTTGGCATGGTCACCTACCAGTGGGGCGCCGATTGGGACCTGCCCACGCTGATCGCCAACTGTACCAAGACCAACGTCTTGGGCGTGGAACTCCGCACCACGCACGCGCACGGCGTGGAACCGAAGTTGAACGACCAGCAGCGGCGCGACGTCAAGCAGCGGTTCGCGGACAGCCCGGTCACGCTGGTGGGACTGGGCAGCGCCGAGGACTTTCATCGGCCGGAACCGGGAGCCGTCGAACGGGCGATCGAGAACACCAAGGCGTTCGTCAAGCTGAGCCACGACGTGGGCGGCAGCGGCGTCAAGGTCCGGCCCAACGACTTGCCCAAGAACGTGCCGCCGGAGAAGACCATCGCGCAGATCGGCAAGGCGCTGAACGTGGTCGGCGCGTTTGCCGCCGATTACGGCCAGGAGATCCGCCTGGAGGTCCACGGCGGCGCCTCGCGACTGCCGGTCATCAAGCAGATCATGGACATCGCCACGCACCCCAATGTCGGCGTGTGCTGGAATTCGAACGCGGCGGATCTGCAGGAGCCCGGCCTGGAGTACAACTTCAACCTGGTCAAAGACCGCTTCGGCGCCACGGTTCACGTCCGCACCTTTACCAGTGCCGATTACCCCTGGCAGGACCTGATCTCGCTGCTGGTCAAGATGGACTATCGCGGCTGGGTCCTGCTCGAAGCCGGGACGAAGGTCGACGACCGCGTCAAAGCGCTGGCCGAACAAAAGGCCATGTTCGACGCCATGCTGGCCAAGGCACAGGGTTGAGGTTGAACAACGATCTCAGTTTGCTTCAGCCCAACAACTCGCCGCGGGCGCGGGAGTGTCCCGCCGCGGCGAGATGCCCAGCCGCTTGCGCATCCAGATTTCTTCTCGATCGACCTCGATGTCGTCCGGCGCCTCGATGGACAACCGCACGCGGCCGCCCTGGACCGTCTCGACCGTGACGCGAATGCGGTCGTCGATCACAATCGTCTCGCCGCACTTCCTTGACAACACCAACATCACCCACCTCCCTGACGCGGCTTGGCCGCTGACAAAGTAGCCCTCTCGCTCCGCGAGAGGAAGTGCCATCCTCTCGCGGAGCGAGAGGGCTACTTAACCTCCCTACTCAATCCGTCTTCTGAATCCCCTCCAAAAACACCGGCGCCAGAGCGCCCACAATCTCCTCGGCGGAGCGCGGTTCGCTCCCGGCCAACTCGCACTCCGCCAGTTGCCGGATCGCGCCCAGAATCATCTCCGCCACGCGAGTGGCATCCAGCGGCCGGAACTCCTGCGCCGCCACACCCTGTTCGAGGATTCCCGCCAGAACGGCGATCACTTGCTCCCGAAGACTGTCCTGTTCGGTCTTCAGCAGCCCGCGTACGGACGCGTCGTTCAGCAGGAAATCAAACAACTGGCGATCCTGGTTGACATGCTCGAAGTACATCCGAGCCATCGCTTCCAGCTTGTCGCGAGCCGTTTGGCTGCTGGTGGCAATCTCGTGCATTTGCACGTTGATGGGTTCGTAGGCCTTCTGGTAAACGAACTGCAACAGTCCCCGCTTGCTGCGGAAGTAGTTGTAGACGCTGCCTTTGGCGACGCGAGCGGCGATGGCCAGCCGATCCATGGTCAAGCCGGCACTGCCATACTGGGAAATCACGGCCACGGCCGCCTCGAACAAACCGTCTCGCATGGCCGCGTCCACGGCCGCCTTGCGTCGCTCCGTCAATCTGGGCATGGACCACCCGCTTCTCAGCACCCCGTCCGACCGCTGGCGCTGCGGAACATAAGGGTGAATGAATTTGACTTAACCAACCAACTTACTGAATGCACGGTCATTTTTCTGAATCTACGTTTCCAGGTCAAGATCACTTTGGATTGGCACCAGGAATTCAGATACCAAAACCAGATACCAAAAAGAGCATAACCGAACAGGCACCGTACTGGAGAAATTCGGGGCACCGCAGGGTTCCGGGAATTGCAGGGATACTGAGCCTTTGACCGGAAATTTCTGAAGTGCTAGCGGCAGGAAGATCAGGGAAAACATGGAACAGGCTGACAGAAAGATGGGGTGACAGAAAGATCAAGGGCGGAGGGGGGAGAATGATTCTCTTTCGATTCGTTTCCTGTCACTCATTTTTCTGTCACCCCATCTTTCTGTCCGCTGTCTTATTTTCTAAGGCGACTTTTTGTCGCCGGCGTCACTGCTGTTCATCCGCCTCGTGGCGTGGTTTGTCCGCGCAGTCGGTGTCGTCCTGGCCAGAGAGGGCGGCCAGGATTTGACTGCCGACCGGCGGGCAGCCGGGGACGAAGAGGCCTCGGTCTCGCTGGGCCGCCGTGCAGTTGCCGATCAGAAGGGCTCCCGCGGGAACTCCGTCGCAGCCTTTGCCGATGGCGATCTGAATCGTGCTTTGAGACGGGAAGTAGTCGAAGATGCGGTCTTTGTAGCGTGTCAAGAACAGCAGCAGAGTCGACTGGCAGGCACTGCACGATTGCTGGTCCCACACGGTGATGTTGGGAAACTGAATCGTCAGGTTTTCCGGCGGGCGGGAAAAGGGCGAGATCCAGTCGCGCCAATGATCCGGCGTCACCGTCAAGCGGCTCAGATCGATGACGCCGTGACCGCGCTCGGCGCCGATGCTCAAGTGCGGGATCTGCTCTGCCGCCGTCCCCATCAGTTGACAGGCCACCGCGTCGGCTGCGAAGGCGTCGGCGCTGACCACGACGGCGTCCAGCGGCTTGGGTTGTCCCGCGCTCGGTCCCAGGCCCTCCATCCCCACGGTCCCGTCGACGATGGCCAAGTGGGGCCGGAGCACGGAGGACATGTCGGCGATCGCCAAGTCGATCGGCTTGTGCGCGCTGCCCGCCACCGGAGGCAGCATGTGAAACTCGACTTTGCTCCGCCGCCACAGGCAGCCCTTCATGTTTTTCACTGCCAACGAGACGCCCGTGTGCATGTGCATCTTCATCACGGGGACGGAGACCACGATGTCGAATTCCAGCACCTCGGGGCAGACTCTCAGCGTTTGGATGACCCGGCCATCGGGAACGGGCATTGGCACGAAACGGCGACGATCCATGTCGATTAAGGGGCAGTTGCGTGCGGCCGCCACGGCGGCCATCCCTGCGGCTTCAAAAGCCTCCTGCATGTCAACGCCCACAATCGGACTTTCCCCCACCGCGACGTCCGCCCCGGCCTCTCGAAAGACATCGATCGCCGCCGCGATCACCTCCGGGTGCGTCACGACCCCGGAGCCCGGCGCCGCCACGCGGCCGACGTTCGGCTTGAGCAACACTCGTTTGCCGCGGACCGGCGACAGTATCACGGCCTCCAACGCCCGCCGCGTGTTTGCGTAAGGTCCGCTGCCGTGTGCCACGTGTACCGCAGGATCCGCCGTCGAGCAAGCGAACGGGTTGTGGGCGAGCATGGTTGGGATGCGGGGTTCGGGATGCGGGATACGGGATACGGGATGCGGGTATGCGTTCAACGCCTGGGAAGACGGTCCAGTCCAAAGCGACGGGCCTCGTGTTCCATCCGCTCGACGAGTTCTCGTTGCTTGTCTTCCGGCAGTCGCGACGGCGTATACGTTTCCAGCAGCCGAGCGACCTGGCGATCGGCACGCTGTGCGACGCTTGGCGAACCCTCCTGTTTCCAACGCTCGCGCTGGGAGCGGTCGATCACTGGGCCGGGGAACCAGATCTCTGATTTCCAGTGACGCCGCGTGTGGTCGGCGATCAGCAGATTCCGTTCTCGCAACAACTCCTGCAACAGGGGGCGGGCCGGAAAATCCTCTTTCGGCTCGATCCCCGCCACCAGCCGCAGGGCCATGCCGCATTGCTCGTTGTCCAGGACCAGTTTTTCCAGGCTCAGGCAGCTTTCAAAGTCGATCATCCCCGGTCCGGACACGCTGTTGATGCCACTCAACGCCGCCAACACGGCGCCCATGCCGCTCTCCAGGCCGGCTTGTGCGTCCAGTTGTTTGGCATCGCTCAGGGCGATGTACGCCTGGGTGGGCAAGCCCAGGTGTTTGCCGATTTCGCTGTACGCGCAATCCAGCATCATCGTCTCGACGGCGCCCATGGGGGTCGTCTCGTGGCGGAAGTCGAAGATCGCCGGCGATCCGCCGTACAGCAGCGGCGTTCCCGGATTGACCAACTGGCTGATGACCACGCCGCTGAGCGTCTCGGCCGTGTGCTGGACGAGCGTTCCCACCAGCGTGACCGGGGCCAGGAACCCGGTCAGCGGCATGGCGATCAGTTCCACCGGAATCCCGCTCCGCGCGCAATCGATCAGATTCTGCGAGGTCACGGGACTCCAGGCCAGCGGTGAAGTGGGACAGCACGAGAAGATGGTCAGCGGCTGGTCGCGAAGCGCCTGCTGGCCGCCGCGGACGGCCAACTGGAAATCCTTCATGACCGCAAACGCATCGATCGTAAAGGCTCCCGTGACAACCGGCTTTTCGCAATACAACAGGCTCAGGAACAGCCGGTAGCTGTCGGCGATTTCGGCCGGTACGTCGGCCGGAATCATGGCCGTGCTCTGCGAGGCGATGTGCGGCAGCTGGCCGACGACCTTGGCATACTCGACGTAGTCCTGCGTGGTCGGCTTGCGCATCTTCTGCGAGGGGTAGTCGAGCACGTTCAGCGCAGTGGAACCCGGCGTGAAATAGACTGCGTCACCACGGAAGTCGTGCGTTTGCGTGCCGAGCACGTCGTACAGTGAAAACGAGCGCGGCGCGGAGCGGATCGCCCGCTCGATCAATTCCGCCGTGAACCTGGCGTGCTCGCCGTCCCGGTCGACTTCCGCGCCGTGATCGGACAAGATCGAGATGGCTTCCGCATTGTGAATGGTGACACCCAAGCTGCACAGGATGTCGATTGCCTCGGCGATGATTCGCTGGATGAGTTCGTCGGTCAGGAAGCGGAGCTTCGGTCGCATGGGAATTTCCTCTACTCTGTTGATTCGCCGGTCCCAAGCCGCTTACTCGATTCGCTCGTGACGTCTGGCTGACCAGATTATAACCGGTGTTCGTGCCCCGCGAATACGCGAATCGCGGACTGGTCCAGGATCTGCCGCTGGGCCACGTACAGGGCATGGCAACGGTATTGACAAATGCCACAGCCGACGCAAGCTGCGGCTTTCACAAACGGGGCTCGAATGCGCGACATTTCGAGCAGTTCCAACTCGGAAAACATCCCTTCCGGCGGAGGCGGATCCAGCTGGATCTCGATTTCTCGCATCTCGATCGCGTCGTACCCGGCCTGCCGGCACTCCACGTAACACGCGTCGCACTCGCGGCGATCTGTCTGGCGGAACGGTAAGCAGGTTTCCGTATCGACGCGAGCCAATCCCATGTGAAATCGGCGCTTCGCGGCGATCTCCAGCGGCTGGATGGCTCCCGTGGGACAGACCAGCGTACAGAAGTTGCAGTCCTGGTGGCAGCCCGCGTGATCGAGATTGGCCACCGGAGTCCACAGGCTCTCCCAACCGTACTCCAACCCCGCCGGGTGCAGAACCGGCCCCGGACAGACTTTGAAGCACTGGGCGCACCGAATGCAGAGGTCCAGGAACAGGTCCTCCGGAACGCTGCCCGGTGGCCGCAGCGGGCGGACGGGGTTGCCGCCCGGCGCGGGCGATCGGAACTGGACCAGGGCCGCCGTCCCGGCAGCTGCTGCAGCGGTCGCCACGAATGCGCGGCGCGAGAGCGGGCGAGGGGACACCGCCGGGCCGTCCTCCGGTCTGAATCCGTCGCGTTGGAATCGCGTGACGAACTGAATCGCCCCCGGCGGGCAGACGCCGCCGCACGTCTGGCAGAACGTGCAATTGGCCGTCCGCGTGGTGTGATCCTCCCGGATGGCGTCGAAGGGGCAGATTTCGACGCAGCGATGGCAGTCGATGCAGGTGTTCTCGACCTTCCGTTGGCCGATCCGCAGCAGGTTGCCGACCGAGAACAACGCGCCGCTCGGACAGACGTAGCGGCACCAGAACCGGCGCCCGAACAGACTGAGGAGGAAAACCGCCAGGAACAAGCCGATCGACAGGTAAAACGTCCAGCCCACGGGCGCAAGCTGGCTGGGTCCTTTCATGATCGCCAATTGCAGCCGCGCCGCCGTGAACATGAGGCCGCGAGTCAGCACGGGGATCGCGGCCACGAACCCGGACAGCAACACGCCGAACAGGGACGAAATCAGCACGGCGGCCAGCAGGTAGTATCTCAGGTGAACCCACCAGCCGGCGGTTCCGCCGTCGCGCACATGAGGCCACCGTAAACGCCGGCCGACCAGCCAATCGAAGGCGTCGATCAACGTGCCCAACGGACAGAGGTAACCGCAGAAGCCGCGGGGAACCAGCAGGCACACCGCCAAAATTGCCGCCGCCCACCACAGCGTCGCCCCGTTCACGAATCGCCCGGCCAACGCGGTGGACAGGCCCACGAGGGGATCGATCAGCAGAAACAACTCGACCTGGAAGGACTCCTTGTTGCTGAACGTGTCCTCGTTGAATGTCTCGGCATAGGGCCAGCACACGTAGAAGAAGGCGTACAGGAAGGCCAGCAGGCAGAGGACCTGCAGGCCGCGGCGGATCGGCGACGCGCGGGTCACTGGGCCGATGAGTTGCAGGGGAGCGTACCACAGGCCGCGCCAGCCCGTGCGTTGGGACCTCGTGCGGAGCCGAACGAAGATGTTCAGGCCACGGCGGCGGCGGACATCACGGTTCATCGCAAGCCCGCCTTCTTCAAGCACTGATAGACGCCGTGGACGATGGCGTCCTTGGTCACCGTCGCGCCGCTGATGCCGTCCACCTGCAGGCTTTGCGCCTCGATGATTCGCTGCGGGATCAGGACGCTGGCATTCTGGTCGATCTTCTCCTCGTGTTTGAGCCGGATGTCCGCGATCTTGCCCCCCTGGACGACCAGAGTGACGTGGATCTCGCCGGCGTATCCGAGCGACTTGTCCTGGTACTGGCCGTCGCGCAGCGTGGCTGTCGCCAGCGACTGGAACGCCATCAGATCCAGTTTCGACTGGACCTGGGCGGCTCGGCGCGGCAGCAGATGACCTCCATAAGGCGGCTTGGCGGTGGGGTACAAGGCGGCCGCCTCGGCGTAGCATCGCTTGGCTTCCTCGCTCTTGCCCCAGGCAACGTACAGGTCACCCAGCGCGTCCAACACGTCGGCCTTCCGCATCACGTCCCAGGGCGGTGGCGGCAAGCCGTTCATCGCCACGTCCAGGGTCGCCTTGGCCTTGTTGAATTCGCCGTATTGCGCGTACAGCGAGGCCAGACTCAGATGCGCGTGGATCGGTGTCTCCGCGTGCGGCTTGGCGAGGTACTCCTCGTGAGCCCGGATCGACCACACGGGCTCGCCGCCCAGAAACGTGTACATCGGATACTCGTGGCCGTCGCCGATGTCGTTCTTCTGCAGGTAGATCCACGTCAACTTGATGGCCTCGCGGTGCGTCTCGGCGCGGCCGAAGCCGAGCAGGCGGCGGATCTCCAGACGCGCCTCCTTCCACGGCTTCGAGGTGTCGTACTGCGTCGTCACTTCTTCGAGCCAGGGCGGCGGGATCACGAGTTTCGCCAGCAGTTCGTCGAGAGACGCCGACGCAGCGGGAGGCTTGGAGTCCCGCTCACGCGGCTCACGAGCAGAATCCCCGGCCGGTTCGGCTTTTGACATGTCTGGCACGGCAGGCGCATCCGCCGCGCGAGCCGTTGCCTCGCCGCTCGGCACCTGCGGTCCCGCGGCAGCCGGCGCCGCATTCGTCGGTTCACCGCTGACGGCCGACGGTGCCTCCGCAGGCGGTTCGACCGAGCGTTCCGCCGTCGGGGCGGCAGGTGGCTGGTCGTCCACTCGCGCTGGCGGATCACCGCCGGAGCACCCCATCACCGCGGCCGCGATCAGCAATACGCAGGCGAACAAACTGTGCAAAACGGTCCCAGTTCTGGAAAAGGAATTCATGGAAGACCTCGGTCTTGAGCAAGGCACAATTCGGAGCGTAGCCGAATTCGCCAGAATTCGGCTTTCTTGGCCGCTCTCCCCGACCTCTGCCGAGTTCGCCTACGGCCGAATGCAAGCCGGGTGCGGCATCGCTTTCTCGGAGAGGGATTGTTGCACGGTGAACGTCCGATGTCGATACGAAATGGAGGGGGGATGTTGCCGTAATCGGCCGAACGCACCAGCCATGCCGGACCGGCGCATTGTCTACCGGGGCGGAGAGGTTCCAGAACGTGGTCTCGCGGTCGATCGTCTCGCGCAGCCAGCCGAGATTGTCGGCGGCAGAATGCGGACCCGCGAGACTCTGAGGCGATGGCCAGCGATTACCGTCTGGAAATCGAGCGCATGCAAGCTGAGGTGATGGATTATCTGTTGTCTCCTGTGGGCACACCCCGCGAGAAACAGGTCGCGTGACGGGCAGCAAGCGAAACTCAATACCGGCGGCTGCGGTGGCATGAACAAGTCCGCGGACTGATCCCCGATGCGGGGCACCGACTCAGGCTCTCCGTGGATGCGAAAGCATGAGCGAAGAAGAGTACATCGCGCTGGCGGCCATGATGTGCGTCGAGATGGCGGAGGACGCGAAGCGCTACCTGGAACACTGTCGCAACCACGCCGGCGCAATTTAACAGGGCATCCAGCAGTGGCGTCTGGCGACGGGCCAATGAGGGCCGCCGTCTGCGGTTCCGCCGGACGGGGGCCGAAAGCGCGGAGGCGCCCGGGCGCGAGAAGTGACAGCGGCATCAGAACTACGCCGGCCACATCCTCAGCGAACAGTGGCAGAAGCAGCCCAACGGCACATGCCGCTGGGGGCCCGAAGGCTCCCGGTCTGGTCACCCGTTCGTCGCCCCCTCACGTCGCGGCATTGACGTCGCGCCGACGTGGGAGGAACTCCAATGCGTTTACGGCGGTGTTGTTATCTCATTTGCCTTGCCGACGTTCCAGCAATTCCCGCAGGCGAGCCGCCTGCTCGTCACTCAGCCCACCTGCGCAGCCAAAAGGCGAACCCGTACCTCGACGCGACGACCTACGCCATCGCCGCCCGCACCATCTGGGGCCTGTGGACCATCCGGCCACAGCAAGGCCCGCCGACCAAACCAGCCCGAAAGCCGCCGCCCCAAACCCAAGAAACGCCGTCAGGCAGTTCGTGGATTCAAACCCGTTGAAGAAATCGCAGTATGCCCAGAGTGACCGTGAACGCGCTCGGCGCAGGTCTCCCGACCTCGCCGAAACAACCGACCGCAGGCCCACGTCAACCTGCAGCTCATCAGAAACCGCAGCCCCAACGGCCGCAACCTCCTGCATCGCCTCTGGTGGGGCCTGAAGGAGACAGGCGCGAAGCTCGCCAACGGCCGAAAGGTATTTAACCGGGACGATGGCGTAGTCTGGCTGATCGAGCAGTTGAACGAACAGACCTAGCTGCGCCCGGCGGCCAAGACCACCCAGCGGAAACGGCAACGGAAGACTAAAGACAATCTATTACCCAATGCCAGATCGCGGGTTCCGCTGAGGTTCAGCGTTTGGTTCGGCAGCATCTGCAGACCATACGAGGGTGGGTCCATACTTTTCGCCCAAGTAACCGATGCATTTGAGCTGTCTACCGCAGATATTGAAGCTCTCACATTGGGCGACAGCATCACCGCGAACGTCGGGGTTCCGGTGAAACTTCGCCAGTTGTGGAATCGCGTTTGAACCGTCCGAAACGACGATCGCGTGACGGTCCAATTGTGCGAAAACAGATTTGATCATCGGACGCCGTAGCCAGTAGAAGTTGCTTCCACCGTTGCCTTGGCTGTCGCCTCGATGGAAAAAAACCGACAGCAGCCTTCCGGATTCTTTGAAGGCAACGCGAAAAGTGTCGTACCCTCGCCCGCGACAACTGTTTGTGACGAAGACGCGACCGTTTGGCAGATAGGTGTAACGCTCAGAACTCACTTGAATCCTGAACGGCTCGCCACGCTTCAGAGTGACACCCAACATTTCGAAACGCTGTGCCGAATCCAGTCGGTAATCTGCGTGTACGAGCACTGGATTGTCAACATTGTGCGAGACATCAGAAAACCAAAATCCGTCGATGAACGCCATGAAGCTGCTAATCGGTTCGAGAACGTCAAACCCCGCTGAGGGATAGAAAAGCCTTCGGCTTTCCAATCGCGAGCAGGCAGCAGCGAACCATATTGCGTCTATATTCAATTCCTGCTATCGAGTTCCTGGCAACGGAGGCATGAAACCAAGATTCACTACAGCTAGGAGCGTCGGAGCCGAACGTAATCGATTTGTTGTCCGTCATTTTGATCGCTCTGGGCAAAACAGGGCGATGACTCAGAGATCCAAGTCAACGATTAATGCCAAATGGTCACTTATCGTCCGCCAATCACCGTGCTTAGCCGTCCTCGGCGTGAATCCGGCGACGATGCAACTCGCCCGGCTGGATATCCTCGATGAACGTCGCCAGGAGCCGATTAACGACCTGAAACAACTTGGTCTGTGTGTGCAGTGTTTCGACCCCCTTGTTGCCGTGAAACAGATTGTTTCTGATCCGATGGGCGATCAACAGAAGCGCAAACACGATGTTGTTCAAGTCGTGAGCCTCGCCCAACAATGCCCGGCGGACGGCAACCTGACTCTCCGTGTGGGTCATCAAGAGCCGCTCAAAAACATCCTCGATATCACCGGCGTGGAGATAGCGATCTCGGAAGTAATCAAGGAACTCGGCATACTTGGCGTGGTCAAGACGCCCGGCTTGGTCCGCGTGATCGACGGCCTCACGAATGGAGCGAACGTTGGCCCACCGGCGACAGGCGACCGTTTCGAATAGGTTCCAGATGAGGGAGAAGCACATGACAGGGCGAAGTTGATCATAGTCCAAGCGTGCTCGCTCGGCGAAGTATCGGTCGATCCAGGCGAGTGCGTCGAAGGATTCGAGTTCTTCTGCGAGCATCGCGGTTCCCTCCTCTGCCGCCTTAACTGCAATTGTTGACCAAAATCTGCAGGGCCACTCCCCGAATTATACCACGCCAGTTAGGGTTGCGATATTGAAGCGGCCACATTCCTGTCGCCAGACGACTCGCCGTTTTTCGCTGCGGCATCTTCCATGCACGGCGATTCTTCGTAATGCATCAGTTGCGAAGCACTTGCGACTTATGAAAGGTCAAGAAACGCCCTGACTTCCCGCTGACATCCGCATCAGCCTGAAGAAACGCCGAGGGCGGACACACCGCATCGAGCTTATCCGCCAACGTGTTGGAAAGCGGTATTGGATTCGCCGCGATGGCAAGAACCCCGCCAAGTTGCGCGAGGCCACGGCGAGTCCGATATCCGAACGCATCCGCCGGTGGCTTGTCTCGAATAGCTGACCACGGGAGTTGTTCCAGCGACCTCTCCCTTCCCCGGGATCGCCCCCCGCCATCGCTCGCGGACTGGTCGGCCTGACGGTCCGTGGCGGACCATGCGCCGGCAACTTGCGGACGAATCATGACCGTGCGTTCAACCGGGTCGAGCCACCCGGGATCCACCAACGCGATCCCGTAACGGTTGGACGACCGCTGAACGACCTGGTAAAAGACGTGACCTTGGACACGGAACGGCAAACGCATCTCGCCTTCCGCCAAATCCCGCTCCATCCGTCGACGGACTTCTTCCAACGAACATTTCGTCCCGTTATGGGCCAGCGTGTCGCCGTCGGTGATCCAGAAGTTCGACCACGGGCCATCCGTGCGCGGCGTTGCGCCGGGCACGAGGCAGACGAACCCATGCGGTGCGGTGACGGGCAGGTGCGCGGCCTCGCGGCGGGTGCGGCCCCAGAGATGCGTGGCCACGTCGGTGGGCGGCAACGGCGCCATGGCCCAATACGTGTCGAGCCGTTCAATCGCCCGTGGCTTCGCGTGGGAGCGATCCGATGCTCTCCGCGGGTCGCTCGATCACAAGCACCCAATCGCCTTTGGCCGGGGGTACAAAACGCCGCTGGCCCTGATTCGGCATGTGGCCGGTCACCGGAAAACTGCGGCCGCGGACCGGGTCGAACCAGCGGGCCACCACCGGGGCGGAAAACGCCGACAAATTCACCTCGATCTCGTCGTTGTCCGGCAGGTACGCGACGGCGAAATCGCGTCCGGGAAGCCTGGCCAAGACCATCCGTCGCGTTACTTCGTCTGGCTGATCGCGGATCAGTTCGTGAGCGGGCTCCAACTTCCACCACTCGATCGTGGCCAGAAAGTCGTGCAGGTACTGCATCTGGAAGGAGCTTTCCCAACCGATCGCCTT
>ERZ795059.4922-NODE-4922-length-12325-cov-12.486716_pt1 | contig 12325 bp, 23 predicted proteins | sample MGYA00375143_ERZ795059 | MGnify/ENA primary metagenome ERZ795059 (study PRJEB30188, sample SAMN05720168) | activated sludge metagenome | isolation source: Anaerobic digester | place: USA | collected 2015-01-07 ... | reverse complement strand
TATCTTCAACGATAGGGTCTTCAACCACCGGCTCTTTTTTAGGGTCTTCAACCACCGGCTCTTTTTTAGGGTCTTCAACCACTGGTTCTTTGTTAGGGTCTTCAACCACTGGATCCGGTTCAACCGTACCTCCCGCAGCTTGCGTTAGCATCTGCTCTAAACTAAGTTTGTTGTTGTTTTCTTCCATAATTATTTATCTCCTTGATATTTATTTAATAATTCAGTATAGACTTTGAGGCGTACAGCAGCAAGCTGTACCTGACGGCGCAAATATTTAATGGTTTCATCTTGTGAAACAAATACGCGCGAGTTATTAACGGTTCGAAATATTTTTTCAATATCGTCATCATAGACTTCGATATCAGCAGATGGCATCTTAGGTGGGGGTGTGATATGGATATCTGGTACCTTTTTGCCACGAGCCAACTTCGAAACATACGATGGCGAGACTTGATATTTCTCCGCAATCACACGATGAAGCATTCCGATACCAAGGTCGGCTAGGATTTGCATATCGATTTCAGCACTAATTCGGCGTGGCACGTGCAACACCTCCTTTCGTTTCAGCCAAGTAAAGTAACAGAATTGAATGACGGCTGATTAAATTGCCAATCAATTGTTTATTCATGAAGTCATTGCTGTAGTTAATGGCTAGAGGAACCTGGATAACTAGGGGGGCTAGTTTAGAAATAGCATTAATGATAATCCAAAGTGGTTGTTGTTCAATGGAGGCTACTACAGTCACTGTAGTTAAGACAGCAAATAGAAATGTCACTACTAAACTAATTGTTATCTTATTGAAAGCATCACTGGATATTCGCTTGGCGTCGGTTTTGATTAATGAATAACTATCAATCGTTTTACCAATTCCATTCTCGCCATTATAGACAAACATCGGATAGATATGGCGGAAGTATTTAACACGACCGCGGACAACATACTCCTTGATGTAGGTATCATTAAGCAAGTAAAGTAATTTTTCCTTTTTACTAAGATAATATCGTTCACGAAACTTCAAGGGTCCTAAATCCTTTAGAATATCTTTAGGATTATAGGTAATCAAAGCTGCGTCTTCTCGTCTAACTCCATTGAATTGTCGAACCTCATCAAAGTACGGTTTAAGCTTGCGCTTGACCTTATAAGGAGTATGGCGCTCTAACTTATCAATCTTATATTTAACGTTGGCTTTATGTTGTTGAATCTTGCGCCTTTTATTAAAGTCATTCTCCAGCCATGGTTCAAAGGTAACTGGATCAAGACACTTATCAACCGCATCTGTCATTTTGTTATCAAGCTCAACATACTTTTTATATTTTTCTCGCATGATAGTAATCAAATAATTGAATGTACTATAGAACAAAATGAGTGCCGAACCTAACGAGGTGACCGTGGATATGTACCAAAACGGATGCTCATAGAAAAATTTGGTATACATCCTAACCTCAAATGTATCTGGCACAGTAACCAGCATCCACTCGTCCTCGGTTAATTCTGGGTGGGCCCGGATGTATTGTGCTTTGTATATTAAGATGTTTTGTTTCGAAGCCCACGTTAGTCGGATATGTTCATCCGAATCCTGGGCAGTTTGGAACTCACCATAAGTAGTCTCTACCGTTCCAGCAGTATAATGGGCATCACCTTCGATGATGGGTAGCATCGAGTTAATACCAAGGATAAGTATCCCCGATAATGCTAGAAAAATAACACTACGCGTTCGTTTATTGGTAATAATCTCCGTAGCTTTGGTAACTGCTTGTTCGGTTTTAGTTAATTGTTCGTCTGCTGGCATTAGGACACCTTCTCAGTAAACTCGTTATTGAGTGCCTCCATATCGGCATCACGTTCTTCTTCAGATTCGTAGGTGGCTACGATTGGTTCTTTACCATCTTTAAGCCAGACCGACAACGCAAAGAACTCAGGAGTTTGCAAAGTTTGTGGGATCTTCATTTCCCCATATGCTACAACTGATTCGGCACGAATCGTTACATCTTTAAGTTTAATAAATTTCATATTGTTTATCCTATTCCGGGGTCAAAGCCACCATCATCATCGTAGTCAAACGTATCAAACAGGTCTGTATTATCGTAATCATCATCAGGTTCAACGCTTAATTCATCTTCGAGCACGTCGTGATAAGAAGTAAGTCCTGTTTCTGGATCATATTTGGGCGTATAAGCTAATGGACATTCATAGTACATTAACTCGCCACAACGGGCACAGGCAAATTCACGCACCTCAATCTCATCATCGTGCCTTGGGACAGCCGGTGTTGTGGTACGAATGAATATATTGTGCCCACATTTCTTACAGCGGATGTTTGTCTCCATCATTATCTCCTTGTTGTGCAACATCTACCATTGACTTGATAAGATCAACAACTTTTTGCACTTCTTCTTGATGAACCTTAGCTTCTTCAGGCGTTTGCTCCGTGGTTAAGTGTTGTTGATATTCAATTGACTCTTCAATGTATTTAACATCGGGGAATAATCCCATTAAGATACCATTCATAACATCAGCTAGTTCATGATAGAGTTGCTTCCGGGCGTTGTATAACGCATTATCCTTCTCAACATCCTTAAAGACATAAAGGTGAGCATCTACTTCTTCTTTAACAGCCGGGCGAAGCATCTGTTCATTTCCTAAAAGAATTTGAAGCCCAATAGCGAAGCCATTAATGAGACCATTAACGTGTTTGCCCATGACTTCACGGTTACCTTCTTTTAAATTTGGCGTAAATGACACCTTAACTTTGTTGGTGTCTTCATTAACTGTAATCACAATTCGTCTTGTGTGCGTACCTTTTTTCATTGATATCCTCCTTCTATATTACATTATACTATAAGATAAATAAAAACACAAGACATGTTAATCTTGTGTTTTATGTGTTTCTTATTTCTTTTTCTTCTTGCGAGGTTTACATTTAGCCATTATACAAATCCTCTTCCTACCGCTGGGTTCTGTTTCATAGCATTCTTTTCTTCAATTAGAATGGCAATCGCTTGTTGTGCGGCTTCTTCTTCAGAAAGTCCTTGTGATAGGAGCCGCGAGAATATTGACGCGAAGTTAGTTAAGTCGGCCACTAGATTCTCAGCAATCTTATTCTGGTCTTCCTTGGCTAATCGTTCAAGCCAGAGCTGTTTTTGTGGGAAGTCGGAGTAACGAATTAGTTCTTCTGGAGTAATGATGGGCTTTTCAAACTGATATTGACCCTGCATTTCATAGAGAGCCTTAGCACTTTCAAACAAATTAGCTTGGTTCATTGGTAACAATGTGGATGCCGCAATTTGATAATCAAACTTAACTGGTTGTGGACGATTGCGCATCTCACCAAAGTTAAGCTTATGTTCTTCAACAACCTTATTAGTGCCGGTGGCTGAAAGTTTCGGAACACTATAAATATGATTACCACCAAACTCAAAATAAAAATCAACAACTAACTTAGTAAGATCTTCACAGAATTCTTCTAACATTGTGATACGCGAGTTATCAGTGAGCATCGTAACTCGAGCTTGGAAAGCTTGAGTGGCTCCCGTTGTTTGCACGGAGTTAGTGTCTCGTCCCTTATAGTAAGGATCAACACCTGTGACTTGGAAAATTGAATTTTCTAAACGTGTTTTAATATTTGTCAGATCGGGAATGGTTGGAATATCTTGGTAATGAATTAGTGTACGAGGATCACCACGGACTTCAAAGGAAGCGCCGGGCGTGTTGCCGTAGTCGGCAAACGAACGCATATTGATACGCCCATCAACATTTACGAATCGCACACGGTTAAGTAAGCGGTAAGGTTGTGTAGCTTCCATCGAGTCCAGGAGGTTAAGGGCAATGACAGTATTTAAAATCTTTGTGAGTTTAGAGTTACCATAAGGATTACCATCAGGACGCTGTGGTGAATAACACACAACAGGGAAGCGGTCAAACGGAATACCTATTCGTTCAAAAATAATCTCAGCTTCATCAATAATAAAGATTTGGTCGAGGCCACCTTCTTCGTTTCTAATAAAACATTCAATTAAAGAAACCGACTTATTATTAGAGCTGGTTATGTTCTCATAACCACCAATCCGATTGATAGCAGTCTTGTCGGTAAAGTGGTTCTTCATCTTGTCTTTATATTTCTTAGCACCTTCAGCAAAATCAGGATTCTTAATTAGGGTGTCGATATTAACTGCGCGTTCTAAGAAGATGGCTTCACCATTCTTGTAGTTATCGACGGATGGATCAAAGTAAATCTCTTGAGGCGAAATGGCTTTCAGCTCAATGTGGTGTTTCCTGCTATTCCAATCAACACGAACGGCTCCAAGATTATATAGTTCCCCGTTTTCACCAACATGGAGGAACTTGTTCTTCATGCCCCACTTGCTCCAGTTATAACTGACGAACGCATTAAGGTCATCAACTAGACGATCGTCATCTTGATGACGTGGTGTTAAGGTGCCAATAAAAGCACCACTATAAATAGAGTTAAGATAACCTTGGACAACATATTCGAAGTAGTTCCAGTCGGGCGAAATAGAATAATCTTTAAGATATTCACTAAAGATTGACCAGAATTCACCACGATAAAGTGAACGAATGACACGCCACTCCATTAAAGTATTTTGTTTGTAGGCGTTGTACTCGCGAAATTTGGTCATTAAATCTTCTACCTTATAGATATATTGTGACCCTTTGGTGTGTTCTTCGACTGATTTTGGTGTTTTAGTGGCCATAGTAGTTACTCACTTTCCTTTTTATCTTCTAGCTTTTGCTTCTCGCCGGTCATAATTTGTTTCATAGCCAGCTTATAAGCAGTATCAAACCTTGTCATATTAACAGTCATGGCTTTTTCAATAGCTTTCCGGGCTTCTTCGGCTTTACGCTCTTCATCAGCTGTGCGTTGGGACACAGCTTCCGCCTGGTCGGCTTCAGGAGAATCCCCAAAATGTTTAATGTAACCAATATCTTCTGTGGCTACACCAGATGATGTGGGCGTAGGCCCCTTTAATGTTCCTTGATAGACACCATTAACTACTGAAGCATTCGATTTAACGTCCGGGAGTGAATGCTCTAAGCGGTCCGGGGGCATACTCTTCTTCGTCTTCGGTGTCATCCGAATCGGTAACATTTGCCAGATTAAAACCCCGGCTATCAGGCAGAGCAGCAGGACGGTTGCTGTTAATAATACGGCTATTAAAATTAGAAGTGTGTTGTCGATCATGGGATTTGTCCTCGGCCAGTGGATTATACACTTGGCTCTCTTTCTTTATTATATCATTACCAAATTTATCGTGAAATACTTTTGTGCCTGGAGGTAGATAAGCGTTCAAATGAAATTCAGTTAGATTGTGGGGGAGGTCAACAATGGAAAATTCTAGCGCTGTGATACCATGGTCATGACCGTCTTGTGGTTTACCGGTAGGTGCACCAGTCTTATCAAGTTTAAACTTATAGTTAAGCGCCTCTTCAATTAGAAACTCACAGGTGGAATAGATTTCAATTTGACCATGATTAACTAGGGAATTCAACTTAATGATACGGGATTCATGAGAAGCAAATGCTGGTTCAAAGAACAATCCTTCCGCCTCAAACATGCCACCAATAGACACAAGGTCGCTTTCTCTTTTGTTATAACTCTTACCGTCGAACTTCGGACGCATTAGCAATCCATCGAGGTCAGTACCGTTTATCCGTAATTCTTTCCGGTAACCTTTAGCGATAGTCTTGATGTCCGAATTGTTAAGTCGGTACTCCGCAAACACATATAGTTTCTTAGTCTCGAGTGAGAAAGCACTAAACACAAAGTGCGTCGGATCATTGATACCATAGTCAGCACCAATGATAAAGAACAATACCCGGCGTCCATCTTCATTAAAGGCACGAGGTAGTGGATGTGGAGCCACAATACATGCACCAAAGTTAGGGAACACCAGGTTACTAGAGAAGTTAAAGCTTCCTTTATAGAATTGCAAGATGTAAGCCTTACTCTTACCACGTGTTTGCTCTTCTTCATATCCTTCTGGTAGATAAGGATTGGCACTAGTAGAAACAATCTGCGTATATTTATGTGGATCAGGGTTGGGGTTATAACGATAAGCTTCGTTATATGCATCACCAAAAAACTCTACTAGATGGGAATCTAAGAGGAACTTAGACTTTACCCAACCCGAGTCCGGGTTAGTTTCAAGGTTAATATGACGGACATCGACGCGATGCTTGGGACGGTAGATATGTTGGCTAGCATCATACTCCATGACTGGTTCGCCATTGGCATCTAGCTCAGGGAGCATCGCTGCCGTGTTACGAATACGAGATTGGAGCATCGTGAAAGCATTGTAATTTACATCTGATGCCTCCACAATCACAGCCATGGTCAAGTTCATTGACTTAAGTTTCGTCTCATCATCAAATGAACGAAATAAAATTTCAGATCCATTCGTTAAAGAGATCTCATGCTTCTGGTCATTCTTACGGCGAACGAGTTTAGCTGGAAACATTGAGTAGAACTCTTTAACAAACGTACCTTCAAGGGCGGGATAGGTACGAGCAGCCACGCATACCCGGGCATTAGGAATAAGAAGTAGGTGTTTGATGACATCTTCGACGTTACTGCGACTTTTGCCCGATCCAAACCCTCCGGCCGTCATCTTATAACGCTCCATCCTTCGCAAGTATCTCGCTTGGTAGGATGTTGGTTTAAAAGTATTAATCAGTGTGCCACATTCAGGGCACTCTTTGAATGATACACTCTCATTACCTGATACAGCCATGGCTGGGACGAGTGGCTTACTGCACCGCGGACATGCTTGAAGTAATTCTAACCTAGTAGGAACTACTAGCGCTGCTGGTGGCGGTTCTACAAACGCGGCATATTCCTCAGTCCCAGGAAACTTAACGGCGTAATCCAAAGTAACAACGGTCTCTTTTGGTTTCTGGAGATCCTTGAACTCAATTACTTGTTCATCAATATCAATTAAATTCTTAGGCATTAGATACTAACCTTCTTATTCTCAGGAACATCGGGGAGAAATTCCCGCTCATCTTCCGTGAGTGGAGTTTGAATATAGATATATTGAACGGGCGGAGCAAAGGATGGCTTATGGTCGTCTCGATATTTAATAGCACTATTAAGTTTAGTGGCATCAGCGACACCAACACGGGCATCTCCTTGCATGTATTTGTTGATAATTATACCGGCTTGGGTATAAATGATACGGTCAATATAATCTTGGACACGACTATCAGATAAAAATTCCTGCCAGTCGTGGTAGTTAGTCCCTTGTCCTATAAGTGTAGCCAGTTCGTGGGGGTTAGACACAAACATAACATCGTATGCCTGTGGTTGGCTCTCAGCAAAGTTCCACAAGTTAGCCAAGTGAATAAGCTTAACTTCGCTTTTATTAAATACTGTTAGTTGTATCATCGGTATTCCTCCGGTAAGTTATCAATTGATCCACCTCTAGTGGTAGTTATCACTAATGGCACCTCAGCGAAGTAGCCATTAGTCATACGGCGGTATAGCTTAAAGTTTTGTAATGGATAATAGCGGGATAAACTAAGTAATTCAGCTCGAGCTTCCCGTAAAGATTTAAATTTATAATTAATCTTACGTTTACCCTCTAGGCGCACTAGCATTGCTTCTTGTTTAGATCCAGCCTTTGGGCGTAAACCAACTGTTCCCCGAAAATTAGCAAGACCTGGGTACTTATCTAAGGATTTAAGATCCTCTTCCGTGGCTTTGGAAAACACAAGCGGAAATACACTACGCAAAAACATAAGTGACCAAGAACTTAAAACACGATAAAGCCATTCAAGACCACTATCAGTTAAGTAATACTTATGATGAGCAATCTCTTGGGACTTACTGTTGTTCAAGTCGTAAGGAAGTCCAATAGTTAGGGCATATGCTTTAAGAACAATGGCCAAATTCAGTGGACGAAGAGGATACTTTCTGAAAGAGGAAGGTGAAAGTATCCCCAAGTCCACGCATTTAGTAATGTAGGTGTCGGTGTGTTCTAGCATTACTGCCCGAACATGTCATCCTTCGCCGCTTGTTCCGCTGAAGTTTCTTCCGCTGGCGTTTCTTCCATCGGCTCTTCGGATGGCATCTCGCCTCCGGTGATTACGAGGGAGTTTTCATCGATCGTGAATGGTAACATCGAATCATTGATGAGTTGAATCACGGAAATAAGTTGAATCTTATCCATAGTTCCCACATCAACCGTCAATGTTCCGGCTTCGTAGTCTTCGGTGTACTCCACACCCATCCCGTCTAACTGTGTAATTAAATCTTCAAACATAATTTACTTTTCCTCCTGGTTTGCTTTCATTATATCACGAGCATTTAATAAATTTCGCTCATATTCGACAAGTTTTGGTCCAATTTCCATAAAAGCCAGGCACGCTTCCTCTAGTTGAGCCAGTTCTTCCTTAGTTGTTACCACAAAATAGCGGTGTGGATCACACTTTAAGAGATATTTCTGCCACCACTTCTGGATTTCAGTCAAGTCATAGTAACTTGTACCCTTAAATTCTACATAAATAGTACCACCACCATCAGGTAGCATGGCGAACCGGTCAGGAAATCCTTTAGATAGGCCAACCGGACCCTTAAGTGCTGCAATTCTGCGGTCACGACACCATTTTACGAAGGAGAATTCAAGAGTTTTTTCTAAAGTGGTGCTCATTTAGTCAATAATTCCATTCTTTTTGAGGGCATCGATGGTCATCTTGTACAAATTGGCCTTCTCTTCCATCATTCTAGCCTTTGAATCCAGGTCACGCAACTGTTTCATGATGTTATTAAAGACACCAAGCAGAATAATGAACATATCTTTGGTGATAATATAGACGCGATCACCGATGGCATTGGTAAATTGGTTACCATATTGCACCTTAACACCCTTCTCTACGAAACAATACCGTCGTTTATCGTTACCTTTTACACGACCCTCGCATTCCATCAGCTGAAATGTGGTCGCATCAAACATTACCTTCTCGGTACCAGGTTGCGAGACTACCGTTCCGATGCCCGGCGTGTTAGGATTAGCCGGTTGGGTGGCCGCTACGTCACTAGCAATCTGTTTTCTAATATCCGCTGCACTTGGCATATCACTTCACCTCTTCATAGGCAAAATAGAAACCCGTAGCAGATGCAACCTCAAGTTGTCCCCCACTATTTAAGATAACATAATCGCCGGGGAATACAGAAATCTGTCCCGTCTCCGTAGTAATGATAGCACTATACCTATCATGGGATCCATCAAGGATGTTTTCCTCAACGACCATCTGGACTTTGCCATCCATTCGGGCTTCACGGAACCAGTGTGGTTCATTTTTAGGATCGCCAAAGCAGAAGGCTTCAACGAATTCAACACGTTTACGATATTTGGCCATGGTTATTTTCCTCCCTTATATAATGCGCGTGGTTTATTGCCACTTCCAGTATATTCAAGAAGTGACATCGGACTTATCGGCTTATAGGTACGATTACCATTTGGGAATTTAGTTTCTAAGACTGCACAAATAGATTCCATCTTTAAAGCCGGGAGATGATTAATAAATTCATAAGCAAGATTTGCTTGAGCAAAGACTCGAGTAGTGCGTAACCCACTGCCTCGGGTATCCGGGTATTCAACAAAGAAGCGATGACGATTACGTTTTACCATTAACACATGTGGCGAGGTAACTCGCTTTCTCCTTCATCTATAATTTCTAAAGACACTTCAATGTTTTCAATTGAGAATGTTTCGCTGGTTAATGCTTCAATTACCTGCTCCTGTAACTTCTGGGCCAGCTTGATTTTCTCAGCGGTCATTAAGTTAGATTCTTTAAGGGGCTCTTTGGATACCATGTCATAAGCCACCTTAATCTTAAGTCGTTGTTCCATTAAAATTCCTCCTTTGGAATAATGTGTAGAGCGCCTCGGTATTGCTTGATGTCGAGGTTCATTAAGCACCGATATTGTTAATTTGCCTGCTGAGAAAGGGGCCTTGATTGCTATGTGAGCCAGCGTTGACGGCGCTCTTAGTTACTTACTTTTGATATTCTGAGATAATGTTTTCTATCTCGTCGTAGTGTTCGACTAGACAGTATATAACATCTTCGACCTTGGCGTTATCAAAACTATGAAGCCCATAAGCTTTTAGGACAGCTATTGTAACTTCATATCGAAGAAGTTTTTTATCATCTTCGGTTTTGATGTCAACCTTTTTGACTGCAAACTCACTATTGTTAATAGTTATTGTCTGTTCCATGCTCGTTCCTCCTTTCCTATGCTTTGAAAAACTTTGCTTTTTCGATAATCATCTTTTTAACTTCGTCGTCGGTTTTCGGCTCGTTGCCTTTGCCAAATAATTCGGTTAGGTTAATGGCTTCGTGTTCACCGTCGTCGTCGTTGTACCACCAATCGCCATATATGTCTTTGCGTATCATTTGTCCTCCTTGATTCATAATTCTTCAATTATGCTATCAGCTAATCTAACTATGGCAGTTGCGTAAGTTGACATAAAGTCGCATACAACTTCCGTTGTCCATTCATCAATTTGCCCAAAGCCATATGAACTCATAAATGCGTGAGTGAGTTCGTGTATGAGTGTTCTTCTTGTTTCTTCTCTTGATAGACTATCCAGCACTTGTATCTCTTGCGTTAAATATCGAGTAGTGCCGAACTTTTCTTTATCGAATGATTTTACAAAACTAACATTCCAATTAAAGTTATTGATTGTGCGTATCACCTACTTGTCCTCCTCGATATAAATGTATTGCCATGATTGTGGGGCTCTACGAACTTGTGTTTTAACTTCATCAAAATATGGTGGGCAGCACATCACTCACCCACATAACTTCTAACGGCGTTAACCACCGCGCGTATGAGTCTTTGAACTTAATGTAAAACACTGATGTATCCTCCGTACAATAAGTATCCGACAAAGACGCAGGCGGCTAAGATGACCAATGGTACTAATATCTTTAACATTGATAGCCCAAGCTTGATCATCGCACCGACTAAGGCATATAGACAGATAACGGCAACTACGATCAGACCGTCAAACAATAACATATCATATGAACTCATAACTTTTCCTCCCTGATATAAATGTATTGCCAACTTTGCGGTGCTTTACGAACTTGTGTTTTAACTTCATCAAAATATGGTGGGCAGTCCATACCACAATCAATCAATCGCTTTTTGTAGTAATGAAACTCGCCTAACTCTTTCGGCTCATCAAAGATTTTGAGTTCGCTGATGTGAATGGCTTTACAGTCGCCAAAAATATTGTTTATGTCTTTAATAGATATACATGATTTTAAGGATAAATTAAACTCATCTAAGGTGTCGGTTTGTGTATCCCAATTTAAGGTTAGGACTTCTTCCACATTATCTACCCAAAAGCGACATACTACTTTGCCATTTAACATAGGTGTAGTGAAATCGTTGTTTAAGTCAACGAAACTTCTTTTTGCCACATTTTCAAAAATGTATTTCTTACTTGGTTCATTATAACCCATATTGACTAAACAACCATGTCTTATGGCTTTCGTGCAATATAGATAAATCCAACCTCGATAATCGAGTGGGAATCTTTTGCGAAGTTCAGCGGTCTTTTCGCCATTGAGTATTTTCGCTAACTGTTCGGGTTTAATCGACATTAAAATTGCTTTCATTTCAAATGCTCCTTTAATTCGTTGTAATCGTCTATGCCGATGTAAACGCTTTGTCCACCGCTAAATATAACTATATAACTATTGCTTTCATGTGGGACGATTGCGGTTATATCGTTATTGATGATTGTTCCGCTTTCCAGCGTTATGTATTTCATTTGTTTTTGCTCCTTTTCCTTACTGCCCTTTTATATAAGCGTAATGCTTTTGCTTTGCGTGGCTCGACAATTTTAATTCGAGTGCTATCATCAACTTCGATTGTGATGAAGTAATATTGCTTATTATCATCTAGCTTGACTAACCATAACTTGACATCGCCATCTTGTTTTAACCCGATATATGCTTTGCTTTGGGCTTCTTTGAGTGCTTCAAGGCTAATCATTGTTGTCCCCTTCTTCTTTTTCTAAGGCATCCCAATCAACGAATTTACCATTTACAACCACTTCGCCATCTTCTACAAAGACATAATGGCTCTCGGTGTGGTTGCTGTCTGTAAATTGTCCTTCAAGCACAAGAGTATAACCATCGGTTGTAATGAGAATAGAAATGTTTTGCTTCTTGGCAATTTTGATAATGTTAACAATATCATCATAGCCCCCATTTTCTAACTCGTCAGGCGTCCACGATAGATTGAAACTTGGTGTCTGTTTTTTCATAGTTTTATGTTCGCTTCTTTCTAAAT
>ERZ795059.4921-NODE-4921-length-12327-cov-6.088820_pt1 | contig 12327 bp, 12 predicted proteins | sample MGYA00375143_ERZ795059 | MGnify/ENA primary metagenome ERZ795059 (study PRJEB30188, sample SAMN05720168) | activated sludge metagenome | isolation source: Anaerobic digester | place: USA | collected 2015-01-07 ... | reverse complement strand
TGTATCTGAAGACTCCGGAGGAGCGACGGGAGATGGGCCGCCGCGGCCGGGAATATGTGCTGAAGAATTTTAACTGGGAAGACAAGGCGCGGGAGCTCTTTGAGCATCTTAAGAAGCTGGTTCCGGCGGAGAAGTTATGAGGATCTCCGTCATCACTGCCTGTTATAACTCCGGCATCACGCTGGCCGATACGCTGGATTCCGTGTCGGCGCAGGATTTTGACGGCCTCGAGCATATAGTCGTGGACGGCGGTTCCACCGATAAGACGCTCGATATAGTTAAGACCCATGGCCGCAGAGTGGCAAAGGTCATCCTGGGGCCGGATAAGGGCATTTACGACGCTTTAAACAAGGGTATAGCGGCCTCTGCCGGCGAATTTATCGGGATCATGCATTCGGATGATATGTACGCTGACCCTTCAGTCCTGCGGAAAGTCGCGGATTATATGTCCAAAAGCGGGACTGACGGCTGCTATGGGGACCTTGTCTATGTGCGGCGGGATGAGCCGGCGAAAGTGGTGCGCTATTGGAAGGCGGGCGATTTTGAGCCAGAAAAATTCCGCCGGGGCTGGATGCCGCCTCATCCTGCCTTCTTCCTGAAAAAGTCGGCCTACGATAAGTACGGCCTGTATAAACTGGAATACCCGCTGGCTTCCGACTATGAACTGATGCTGCGCATGCTTTACCGCCATAAGGTCAGTTGCGCCTACCTTCCTGAGATACTGGTTAAAATGCGCCGCGGGGGGGCAAGCCGGGCGGGGGTTTTCAATACGGTCCGGATGCTCCGGGAGAACTACCGCGCCTGGACGGCCAACGGGTTGAACCCTTCCATATCCACCTTCCTGCTCAAGCCTCTTTCCAAGCTCGGCCAGTATGCCGCCAGGCCGTGACCGGCGGACTGTAACTTACGTCACAGGAGCGGACCACCGTCCAGAAGTTGTAGAATCGGCTTATGAGGGTAAGGGTCTATCAGTTACTTCTGTTCGCCGGCGACATAATCATATTTTATGCCGCTCTCGCCCTGGCCCTGCTTTTGAGACGTCCCGCTCTTTTCAACGCGGATTATTATCTCCATCATGTCGGTTTTTTCAGCGTCATCCTGCCCGTCTTCCTGATAGTGAATCTGGTCATCGGTCTTTATGATTTCCGCCAGATACGGGACCTCCCCCGGATCATAGGGGAGAGCCTGCTGGCTTTCTTCTATACTTTCATCGCCGCGATAGCCATTTACTACTCCACGAGCGATTTTCTCCCGGCCCCCAAGACCCATCTTTTCCTGACCCTTTTCTTCTCCACGGTGATGGGCATCTACTGGCGCCGCCTCTGGATGAGCTGGAGTTCGTCCTCCGTTTTCGCCACGAAAACGGTCTTTTTGTGCGGCAATCCGGTGGTTTCGGGCATGATAGCGGATATGGAAGGGCAAAGGTACAGCCGCTTCCGGGTGGTCAAGCCGGCGGTGGTGGCGGGGTGGCTCGAGCGCAATGAGCCGGGCACGCCGGCCAGAGGCGGGAAACTTACGGACCTGGTGGACCTTATAGTCGTGGACGCGGACAAGCTGGGTGTGGGCGAAGAAACGCGGAGGATACTGTCCGCCGCCCTGGAAGCCGGTATCCCGGTCCGGACCCATACCGATTTTTACGAGGAGATCTACAAGAAGGTGCCGCCGCAGGTCATCGACCAGTATAACTGGATGCTGACGCATGTGCTGCCCCGTCGCAACGATGTCTATCTCCGGATCAAGGAGATCACGGGACGTTTCGCCGCCGCCCTGGGTGTCCTGGTACTGCTGCCGTTGCTGCCTTTGCCCGCCCTGGCGATAAAGCTGGAGGACGGCGGTCCGGTGTTCTATTCCCAGCCGCGGCTTGGCTTCATGCGCAAGCCTTTCGCCCTCTGGAAGTTCCGCACCATGCGCGCGGGGGCCGATAAAGAGGGTTACGTGTGGCACAAGGGCAAGCCGGATCCCCGCATAACCAGGGTGGGGCGCTTCCTCCGCAGGTTCCGGCTGGACGAGCTGCCGCAGCTCTGGAACGTCCTGAGGGGGGAGATGGCGCTGGTCGGCCCGAGGCCTACCTGGACGGGAGAAGCCCAGGCCTGGGACTTGCCGGATTATAATATCCGCCTGCTCGTGAAGCCCGGCATCACCGGCTGGGCGCAGATAAACGCTCCCGCGACGGAGAGCCATGAGGATACGGTCGAGAAGCTCTGTTACGACCTCTACTACATCAAGAACATTTCCTTCGCTCTGGACCTTCCCATAATGCTCAAGACGCTGCGGCGTGTCTTCGAACCCGAGCACGTGGTGCGCCGCCGCTCCCGTGCGGGAGGCGCGCCGCGGTAATTGGCGGAACGGACGTTCGACATGATGGACCTTGCCAAAAAGCGGATAATGGTGACCGGCGGGGCCGGGTTCCTGGGGTCTTTCATCGTGAAGACGCTGCGGGCCCGCGGCTGCCGGGACATCTTCGTCCCCAGGGAGAAAGAGTACGACCTGGTGGACGGCGCCGCGGTCAGGCGGGCTTACGAGGATTCCAGACCGCAGGTGGTGATACACCTGGCCGCCAGGGTGGGCGGCATCGGCGCCAACCGCGAGAACCCCGGCAAGTTCTTCTACGATAACCTGATGATGGGCGCCCAACTGATGGAGGAGGCGCGGCTGCGCGGGGTGGAGAAGTTCGTCGCGCTTGGTACCATCTGCGCCTATCCCAAGTTCGCGCCGGTTCCTTTCCGCGAGGAGGACCTCTGGAACGGCTACCCCGAGGAGACCAACGCGCCCTACGGCATCGCCAAGAAGATGCTGCTGGTGCAGGCGCAGGCCTACCGTCGGCAGTACGGTCTTAATTCCATTTTCCTGCTGCCGGTGAATCTCTACGGGCCGGGGGATAATTTCGATCCCGGTTCCTCGCATGTCGTTCCGGCGCTCATCCGCAAATGTGTCGAGGCGGCCCGGCGGGGGGATAAGAGCGTGCCCGTCTGGGGCACCGGCAAGGCGACGCGCGAGTTCCTCTACGTCGAGGATTGCGCCGAGGCCGTCGTACTGGCGACGGAGCGCTATGAGTCGCCCGAGCCGGTCAATATCGGCGCGGGTTTCGAGATCTCCATAAAGGACCTGGCGGAGAAGATAGCGGCGCTGGCGGGTTTTAAGGGCGTCCTGGAATGGGACGCGTCAAAGCCCGACGGGCAGCCCCGGCGCATGCTGGACACTTCGCGCGCCGAGCGCGAGTTCGGCTTCAAGGCGCGGACGGGCTTCGACGAGGGCCTGCGCCGCACCGTCGAGTGGTATAAGTCGTCATTGGCGAAGTAGCCCTATTTGGGTGACAGAAGACTTAATTCCGGGTTAATCCCGGCCTTTTTTTCCTGAAATCCTGATCATTTACCCTTGACGGGCGACACAATGTTGTCGCGCGCGTGGTTTACGCTATTTGTGGAGTTTGTGCGGGGTTGACAATTTGTATCCCATAGGATACACTATAAGGAGAGGCATATGCAGGCGCGGAAACGGACGGTGCTGCACTATGTCGTGGACGGGAGGGATATTTTTGAGCAGTGGCTGCGAGCCCTTCCGGATCTTGTCGGTCAGGCCGCGACAGTTAAGCGGCTGGGCAGGATGGAAGAAGGCAATTTCGGGGATTGCCGCGGGCTGGGAAGCGGTCTTTGGGAACTGCGTGTTCATTCCGGGCCAGGTTATAGAGTTTATTTCGGTGAGGATGGCCCGGTGATAATAGTGATTTTGTGTGGCGGGGATAAGCGGTCTCAGACGCGGGATATACGGAAAGCGCGCAAATTTTGGGATGAGTATCGGAGGCTGAAATGAAACGGACGGTTTCGCATGCATCGTTCATGCGCAAGTATCTGGCCGGGTCGGAAGAGGCCGTGGCCTACCTGAATTCTGTTCTGGAGGATGGGGATATCCCTTTCCTCCTGAAGGCCATACGCACGGTGGCCGGGGCTCAGGGGGGGATGGGCAAGCTGGCCAAGGCCGTCGGGATGAGCCGCACCAGCCTTTACAAGACGCTTTCCCCCACGGGCAATCCCGGCATACACACCCTCGAGAGAATACTGGCGGTTTACGGCGTGCGGCTGGGCTTTTTCCCGATAGATAAGAGCCCGCGGCCTTCCGCGCAGCGCTCTTCCTCCAGACAGGCGCATTTGTAAGCCGGGGTTTCGCCTCTGCTGCGAGCCACCGCCGGGCGGTTTGCCCGCCTTTGTTAACTTGTTTATAATATCAGCATGATAATCCTGGGCATCAGCGCTTACGATGAGAATTCCTCCGCCTGCCTGGTCATAAACGGAAAACTGATGTGCGCGCTGGAAGAGGCGCGCGTGCGCCGCTGCCGGGGCTGGGCCGGCCTGCCCGTCGAGGCTGTCAAGGCCTGCCTCGCCTACTGCCATTTCGACCTCAAGGACGTCGACCTTATCGCCGTCGGCCGCGACCCGCACGCCAACCTGGACCGGAAGGTCTCCACGCTCAAAGGCGAGCGGATCTCGCTGAAACTCCTGAAGGAACGGCTCGGCTTCGGCACCAAGCTGGCCGATATAAAGAAGGACCTCTGCGCCGTGCTCGAGCGCGACCCGGGCGCCGTGAAGGCGCGCGTGCGCTTCGTCGAGCATCACAAGGCGCACCTGGCCGGGGCCTACCTGGTCTCGCCTTTCGACTCCGCGGTCTGCGTCTCGCTCGACGGCTTCGGCGACTATGTCAGCGGCATGCGCGCGCTGGGCAGCGACAACAAGATACACGACCGCGACCGCTGTTATTATCCGCATTCACTGGGCATGTTCTACGCCGGTATGGCGCAGTTCCTGGGCTTCGGCGGCTGGGGCGGCGAGGACCGGCTGATGGACCTCTCCCGCTCCGGCCGTCCGGAGTTCGAGGCCGAGCTGCGCCGGCTCATAAGCCCGTCGGACGACGGGTTCTACCGCGTGGACGGGTCGTATTTCGCGCACGGGCCGGCGGCGGCGGCCATGTTCTGGCGCGACCGCGCGCCGGACCTGCCGCGCCTGTTCTCGGCCAAGCTGGAGGGCCTTATCGGCCGGCCGCGCGAGGGCAACGACCCGCTGGAGCAGCGCCACGCGGACCTGGCCGCCTCGGCCCAGTCCGTCTTCGAAGAGGTCTTCTTCCACGTCCTCGATTCCGCCTATGAGAAGTTCCGCAACGACAAGCTCTGTCTTTCGGGCGGCTGCGCGCGCAACGCGCTGGCCGTCGGCAGGATATACTCCCGGACCCGCTTCCGCGACGTCTTCGTGCACGCCGGCCGCCCTGCCCGTCCCTTCCGTCCCATCAAAGGCGATAAATTTCTGTTGTAAATAGGGGGACACAATACCTATTTCGGCCGAAATAGGTATTGTGTCCCCGTATTTATTTCTCTAGAATCAGGACGCCGTAAGGAGGCAAAGATTCCGGTAGGTCCCGCCGGGTCTCGAAGAGCGGCCGCCAACCTTCCAAAGCTTCCGCGTTCAGCGGTACCGCCCCCGCCGTCGGATTCAGAACTATCGCGTACTTGCGCCACCAGCGCTTCAGGCCGCGCCCCGTCAGCCGTCCGTCCAGGCCTTCCGGCAGCGGTATATCCTTCCCCTTCACCAGGACCTTGCTCATGGCGTTGAGCTCGGCGGCCACCCGCGTATAGCGCGACCACAACTCCGGCCGCTGCGGCAGGGGTACGCCTTTGTTGTCGGAATACTTGAAATAGAACACGCCGGCCGCTCCGCGCGCCACGGCCAGCCAGGTCATGAAGCGCACCTGTTCGAAAGTGGGCCAGCCTCCTACCCGCTCCTTCCGGCGCTGCGGGTACTCCCTCCAGTCCAGGGCCTGCAGCACCGCCCAGAGCGGTTTCTCCGGCCGCGCCGGGTCCGTCGCCCGCACGCCCTCCCGCGCCAGCGCCAGTTCCCGTCCCACCGACTCCAGCGGCAGATGCGGCACCGGGTACCAATCCACCATCACCGCGTCGGCCGCCGCGCCGTAGGTGAAAGAGGGGAAACCGTGTCCCATGACGAAGGCCGTGGGCTGTTCGGGCGACCAGGCCTTGACCCGGGCGTCCATGGCCAGCAGTTCTTCCGGCTTCGTCCAGCTTACCTCCGGTTCGTCCTTGAGGTACCAGGCCAGCACCGGCCACTTCCGCGCCCTGTCCGCGTGGACCGACTCCATCACTTTGTAGGGCGGGGCCACCATGCGCATATCCAGCCCGCGGGCCGCCTCGGCCAGGCCGGCGAGCTTCTCCGGCTCGTCCAGGTAGGTCTGGAAACAGTTGAACCCGGAATTCCTCAGCACCGCCAGCGAGGCAGGTTCGCTCACCCCGTAGAAGCAGACCGGGAAGCCGCCCGCCGCGGCGGGCGGCGTGAGCGCGGCCAGCGCCGCGCAGACCAGGTAAAGGCCCTTCATAGGCGGAATTCTAGCATGGAAGCGGGTCAGGTGTCACCGCGACGGCCGCCGGAACCGCGACTGTGACTTTTATGCTATTGACACCGCCGCGCCATAACTGGTATTATTGCCTGTCTTTAACCGGTATTTCGGAGGTGGTCCGCATTATGAAATCGCTCTCCATGTTCGCCGTGGCGGTGTTCTTTTCCGCTGGCGCCGCGTTCGCGCAGACCGATACCCCGGCTCCCGCCGCCCCGTCCTCGGCCGTCACAGGGTTCAGGATAACGAGGATAACCGGCACCGTGAACATCATCAAAGACGGCAAGGTGCTCGTGACGCTCAACCCCGGCGACGCCGTTCCGGCCATCGAGGGGGGATGGATAACCTTCGCCGTGGTCGAGGGCACCCTGGAGCTCGAGGCCGCCGGCAAGACCATCACCGCCGCCACCGGTTCCAATTTCACCGTCGGCTCCGTAGACGGCCGGATGGATATCTCCGTCGCCGCCGGCACCCCGGTCGTCGTCAAAGCTCCCTCGGGCCATAACCTGGTCGTGACCGCCAACAGCGCGGTACGCCTGTCCGCCGCGAACGGCGGGACCGGTATCAGCGTAGAGAGGGGCATCGTCGTCATGACCGACGCCTCGGGCGGCCGGACCCAGACCCTCAGGACAGGCGAGACCGCCACCGCGGCGGTCCCGCCCGCCCCCGCCGCGACGGCCGCCGCGGGGACCGCGGCCGCGGAAGAGCCGGCCGCCGCCGGGGAGACGGCCGAGGAAACGACCTCCGCCGGCGAAGATCTCCCTCCTCCGCCGCCCTCCGCCGCCGCGCCCATCGAGACCGAAGTGCTGGAGGAATCACAGGAGACCAGCGCTTCCAATCCCTGAGTCCCGGCGTCATCAAGGAGAACCCTGAATGAAGGAACTCATAATATCCGCGATAATGCTGCTCGCCGCGTCCAACGCGGCCGCGACGGGCAACCTCAAGTTCGGCAACCTGGAGATAAACCCTTTCATCGCCACCCAGGAGAACTACGACAGCAATATCTACCTGGAAATGGAGGGGAAGGATTCCTCCATGATAAACCGGACCTCGCTCGGCGCGGACCTGATGCACAAACTGGGTTCGCGCGTCGACCTGAGCGGCGGTTACGCGCTGGAGCTCCTCTCCTACGACGAGAGCCCCACCACCAACAACGCCGACCATCACCTGGCCCATCTCGGCGCCAAAGCCCGCCTTCCCAAGGGCATGACGGTGTCGGTCGAGGACAAGTACGCCGAGACCACCGACCAGGCCACCACGCAGGAGACCGACCGCGCCGAGCGCGTACAGAACGACATAAAGACCCGCTTCGAGGCGCCCATACGCGGCAAGTTCGGCTTCGCGCTGGAAGCGGCCCATACCTACCACAACTACCTCTCCACGACCAACGCCGTCCTGGACCGCGAAGAACTGCTCTCGGGCTTCGACGTGACCTACCAGCTCATGCCCAAGACCAGGGCGATGGTCTCCTACCGCTACGGCGACCTCAACTATGTCAAGAACACCGGCAAGGGCGACGCCACCTACAACAACATAGAGGCGGGCCTGGTCGGCAATATCGCGCCCAAGCTGACCGGCGCCCTCAAGGCCGGCGTGCAGATGCGCAGTTATGCCGATAACAACGCCGGCGTCGATAAGGACATCGACACCTTCGGCTACAGCGCCCAGCTGCTCTGGAAGGCCGTCCCGCGGACCGAGATCGTTCTTTACGCGAAGCGCGCCAACGTCGAGACCAGCTACGGCGACAGCCGGTTCTATACGTCCACGCTGACCGACCTCGCGTTCAGCCGCGAGGTGCGCAAGGTGAAGCTGACGCTGGGCGGCAGCTACGAGATGATCGAGTACGCCGAGAACACCGCCGGCCAGACCCGCCCGCGCGAGGACGACAATATCACCGCCCGCCTTCTGGCCGAATACAGCGTCCGGAAATGGCTCAAGGCGGACCTCGGTTATAATTACAGGGCCCGCCTCTCCAACGACTCGGACGCGAACGGCGTCGAATTCGGCTACCGGAACACCGTGATAACCGCGTCGCTCAAGCTCATGTTCTGACACAGGGCCCGGAACCGATGAAAAAACCGCCGGAGCGCCGGCGGTTTTTTATCGTCCGCGGAAGACCGTCTCAGGTCCTGCCGGTCATTTTGGCGACGGCCTCTTTTATCCTGCCCATGACGGAAGCATAAACCTCCCCGCCCCTGCCCATGGGGTCCTCCAGGTCGCCGTCCTCCCCCAGGAATTCCATTATCTTCTTCGTCTTGCGTACGCTCTGCGGGAAACGCTCGGCGAGCAGTTCCCGGTGCGCCTCCTCCATAACGACCACCAGGTCGGCCCAATCGATATCCTCCCCGCGTACCAGCGCGGGCTTGTGCGACAGGTTGCGCACCCCCTCGCCCGCCAGAAATTCCGCCACCGCTTCCGTCATCGCCGAATAAGGCTGCGCCGCCGTCCCGCGCGACCGCGCCTCGAAGCCGGCGTCCGCACCGTAAAGCAGCAGCAGCTTCTCCGCCGCCGGGCTCCGGCACATATTTCCCGTGCACACGAACAAAACCTTCATTGCACAAATTGTACCAATTACGCTTGAATCGGGGGACACAATACCTATTTCGCCCGAAATAGGTATTGTGTCCCCGAATTAGATAAAATCTCACCTTATGCAGGCGGCGATCATACTGTCATTGATATTCGCTCCGCTGGCCTTCGCCTCCGTCGAGCCGTGGGCTTTCGGCCTCCTCCAGGCCGCCTTCTTCACCCTCGCCGCCCGCATATACATAAAAGGCCTGCACGTCCATCCCAACCCTCTTTACAAAAACCTGCTCCCCGCCGTCCTGGCCGTCGCGCTCATCGGCCTGCTCCAGTCGCTCAACCAGAATCCCGTCACCGCTCCGTCGGCGATCGTCTTCACCGTCTGGCGCCCGGCCACTCTCTCCGCCGTCCAGCTCTGGCTCTTCTACGCCGCCGTCCTCTTCGCCGTGCCGCAGCTCATCGACACCCCCGGACGCTTCCGCCGCCTGATGTGGACCATCTTCATAACGGGCACGGCGCTCGCCATCATCGGCATGATACAGAAATCCGGCGATACCACGCTCATCTACGGCCTGCGGCGCGTCCCTAACGACGCTTTCGGTCCCTATGTCAACCGCGACCACGCCGCCCATTTCCTTGCCGTTTCGGCCATGTGCGGCCTGGGCCTGTTCTTCTCCGGGCTTAAGCCTCTCCTTGTCCAGCAGAGCCGCACCCGCCAGTTCGACCTGCTGTCCATACAGTTCATCGAACTCGTCATGCTGGTCGCCATCGTCTACGGCATAGTGCGCACCGGCTCGCGCGGAGGACTTCACTCCTTCGCTATAGCCGCGGCCGTCACCGGTTTCATCGCGGCGGGCTTCGTCAGGTCCCGCCGGGGGAAATACCTCGCTCTCGCCGGCATGCTGCTCGCCCTGTCCGGCTATGCGCTCCTGCTTTCCTCCAATGAAAAACTCCGCGGTCTCAAAGACGGCGACTGGGACCTCTCCATCAAGGCGCGTTTCTCGATGTACGAAAGTTCCCGCCGCATGCTGGCGGATTTCCCGGCTTTCGGCGTAGGGCTCAAGGCCGTCCAATACGCCTTTCCGCACTACAAAAAGCCCCCGTTAAAAGAGATCAGCCGCGTCCTGCATGTTCACAGCGACTGGCTGGAGCTCTTCCTCCAGGCCGGCCTCGCCGGCGGACTCATCTACCTCGCCGGCCTCGTAGCCGCGCTCGCCCGTTCCTTCCGGAACTGGCGCGACAATTCCTCGTTCACGCTCAAATGCATGCAGGGCGGCGCGATAGGAGCAGTCCTGGCCGCCTGCGTCCACAATTTCGCCGAGTTCGCCTCCCAGATGCCGGCCAACGCCCTGCTTTTTTACGTCCTCGTCGGCGCCCTGGCCGGCCCCGGCGTCCGGCGCGGGAACCTCGACGAGGACGGCCCCGAACCCGCCCCGCCGCCGCGCGCTTACGCCAGGGCCGCGGCCTTCGCGGCGATACTTCTGATCGCCGCCGTTATCCCACGGTTCATGGCCTGGCGGGCCGACTTCCTGGCCGGGGACGGGGATATCCCGCTCAAGACCAGGCTGGAGTACCGCCGCGAGTCCCTTAAATGGTATCCCGACCCGCAGGCCGCCTTCCGCCTGGGCGCCGACATCTACAATAACGCTCTTAGGGACAAGAACGACTTCGCCCGCTGCCAGGCCATGCTGGAGGCCGATAAGTCAACAACTCAACAACTCAACAACGTCCCCTATAACGAGGATCTGGCGCGGCTGAAGAGGAACCTCCGCATTCAGCTGGCCCATTGCTATAACCCCCGGCCGGAGGGGAAAATCCGGGCTCCCGGAGCCAAAACCGAGGCCCCGCCGACCCGCTCCGCCTCCCGGCCGTAACATTAGTCACTCTAATAGGGGTTTGCTTGGGGGCTCATCCCCGTCTTTGCTATAATACCTAAATGAAATCATTGGGGATTTGGGGCCCCTTAGCCCTCGCTTTATCTCTTACGGCCTGCGCCGGCATGCAGACCGGCCGTCATTACCCGGCCAAGACCAACCACCACACCGCCACCCCGGACCAGCAGCAGGCCATAGAAGAGCGCATACTCCGCTCAGCCGAGGAATTCAAGGCCAGAAGCCAGGTCAACTATAGAATACAGGCCGGCGACCTGCTGGAGATAAACGTCTACCAGGAAAAGGACATGGCCCGCACCGTGCGCGTCAGCGGCAACGGCACCGTAACCTTCCCGCTGGCCGGCAATGTCAAAATGTCGGAACTCTCCGTGCCGGAGGCCGAAGCCATGCTGGCCCGGGCCCTGTCGGAATTCATCATCAACCCGCAGGTCACCGTCCTCATCAGGGAATATTCCAACAAGCAGGTCTATGTGCTGGGCGAGGTCAAGAAGCCCGGCGCCATACCGCTGCCGGTCGAGCGCCGCCTGACCGTCCTGGAGGCCATCACCCTGGCGGGGGGATTCACCGATCTCGCGGCACAGGATAAGACCAAGGTCCTGCGCAACAAGGACGGCCGCAACGAAAGCATCCAGGTGGAAATAACCAGGATAACCAAACAGGGCGACAAATCGGCCGATATCTTCCTCGAGCCCAACGACACCGTCTTCGTCCCCCAAAGCTTTTTCTAAGCGAACCGGCGACAGCCCCCTATAGTTATACCTGAAGGATGTATATGACCGAAGAGAAAGAACTCGAATTCGACCTTACCTACTACTGGGACCTCCTCCTGCGCCGCCGCTGGGTGGCCCTCTCCGCCTGGCTGGCCGCCGTCATCATCACCGCCCTGGTCACTTTCAACATGCGCCCCGTCTACCAGGCCCAGGCTCTCCTCGTGATAGAAAAAGAGCGCGGCAATAATGTCGTCTACCAGGGCGGTCCCTCCGTCGAGCGCAGCAACGAGGACTATTACCAGACCCAGTACAAGCTCCTCAAGAGCGAGGCCCTGCTCAAGACCGTCCACAACCGCCTCGACCTGGGCAGGCACGAGGAATTCAAGGATCCCTACGGCTACCGCAAGCTCATAAAGCCCGTCACCATCGCCCCGGTCCCGCGCAGCCGCCTGGTCTATATCAAAGTCGACTCCCGTGACCGCCTGCTCGCCTCAAAGATCGCCAATACCATAGCCGAGGTCTTCATCGAACAGAACCTCTCGAACCAGCTCTTCATCTCAAAGGACGTGCTCGCCGCCCTGCAGGACGACAAAGGCGGCAGGAGCCGCGCGATATACGAATCGCTCCCCGCCGTGGTCAATAACCCGCTCATCCAGCAGCTCAAGCAGGACACCGCCAGGCTGCAGGCGCAGGTGGCCGAGGCCTCCAACCGCTACACGCCAAGGCACCCCCAGCTGATGGCCATGACCGCCAATTACGAAGCCCAAGATCGGAAGAGCACACGTCTGAACTCCAGTCACACCATCCAATCT
>ERZ795059.4916-NODE-4916-length-12338-cov-4.823496_pt1 | contig 12338 bp, 10 predicted proteins | sample MGYA00375143_ERZ795059 | MGnify/ENA primary metagenome ERZ795059 (study PRJEB30188, sample SAMN05720168) | activated sludge metagenome | isolation source: Anaerobic digester | place: USA | collected 2015-01-07 ... | reverse complement strand
TCCCGCTGTTCGGCCATGAAGACGACGCCAAAGCCCCCTTCGCCGATCTCCTGCAAGAGCTTGTACCGGCCGATCATCATGCCGGGTTTTTCGGCGACGGGTATATCGAGAGTCGGCGCGGCGTCTGCTACGGGAGACTCCAGGAAACTCGGGTCTTGATCGTATGCGCGAAGTAAAGCAGCGACGCGGTCAAAGAGCGGGGCATTTTCACCGCAGGCCTGCTTCAGGTAGTCGCGGCGGACTTCCGTCGACTGGATGCCACAGGCAATATTGAAAATGGCTTCCTCGTCAAGCGGCAGGTTGGTCATGGGGTTGCTCCAGAATCCGCTCTGTGCCTCTATTGCTCAGTGCGAGAATGGGCCAAGAAATGTGAACCAGAAAATCGGAAAAACGCCAAAAGAACCGAACTCATGCTCTCGTATCAGTCGCTTCCGACAGCTCGACGCGAAGCCACGCTTTTGCGTAAGTCCAATCCTTGTAAGCAGTTCTTGCGGAAATACCGAGCGTTTGGGCGGCTTGTTCGTTGGTGAGGCCGGCAAAAAATCGCAGCTTCACCAGTTCCGCTTTGCGAGGATCTTTCGATGCCAATGCGTCCAGCGCCTCGTTCAGCGCAAGGAGATCAGGGGCGGGACCCTGAATCTCCGGATGGACTTGGGACATCTCGATACGCTGATGGCTGCCGCCACCTTCCGGGCCAGATTTCCGGCGCGCCTGCTCCACCAAAATCCGCCGCATCGCCTCGGCGGCCGCCCCAAAGAAGTGCCCCCGGCTGTTCCAGTGCTGGGCCTTGTCCGTGTCAACCAGCCGGATGTAGGCCTCATGGACTAGCGCGGTTGGCTGGAGTGTCTGTTCCGGATTCTCCTGAGCCATTTTGGCAGCGGCCAACTTGCGGAGTTCGTCATAGACCAGCGGCAGCAATTTCTCGGCCGCTTGCCCGTCGCCCTCTTCGATCTGCCCCAGGATCTGTGTAACGTCGCTCATGGACTGATTGCCTACACTTGGGGATCGAGCGAGATAGACTATACCCGTCAACACCGCCTGCCGGCAATCTTCATGCTTGCGGCAAGCAGCTAGAGTTGCAACTTCTCCAGGAGTCGGAGCACCTCGGCGCGGATTTTGGTTTCGGCGTCCACATCCAAGAAACTCGACCGGGCGGGCCAGGTTTCGTAGCCGCCCAAGCCGTGTTGTTCAGGCGTGGGAAGGTAGCCGCCGTAGCCGTTGGCCACCTCGATCGTGAACGTGGCGCCCAGCGGACTGTGCTGTTTGATGGCCAGCCCCGTTTCGACGAACACTTCGCAGGGGGCGGCGGCAATTCCCAGGTTCCCGATGCGGAGGGCCTGCAGCGGCAGCTTCACGAATTCCGGATACTGGCTCAAGTGCAGGGCCTCGCGTGCGTAGATCGGCGTCCAGCGGTGCGGGTGGGGGCCGCTGGGATTGGCGAGCACTTCTTTGGCCCAGGCAACACGTTCCGGATCGGGACGGCGCACACGCAGCTGCAGTTCCGACTCCTGCATCGCCAGCGTCACGTCGTTGCCGTGCTCGATCCCGTCGACGACGCGCAGCGCATCTGCCGCCAGAATCTGCCCGGAGGCTTCGATCCATCCGAACGGAGGACGTTTGCGGCCGTCCCCGGCCAGCGCGCCGGTATTGCCGCTGGTGCCGTTGGACATGATGCCCACAGACGGCGGGTGCTGTTCGCCCGCCTGCAGTTTCGCCTCCAACGCTTGGGCAAAGTAGCCGAAGTAGTCGGCGCTCACCAAGCCGCTTTGGTAGCCGCCGCAGTAATGAACGCTGTAGTTTGCCAGGACCGCCAAGGGCTTGCCGTCCGCGTGCCGCAGCGACACAACGGAGACTTGGGGATCCACGGGGCCGGCCGGCTCGATGACGGCGGAACTCTGGCCCGCCACGGACTTGACCTGTTCCCCTGACTGGCCGAAGGGGTTGGCCCCGACGCTGCCTTTCTGGCAGAGAAACCGCCGACAGCGCACGAACTCCGGCTTGTCAAACGAACCCCAACCGACTTGAGCGGGCGCGAGGTTCTTTTCCGCTTGAATCACCGCCGCGGCGATTTGGCGAGCGAGAAAGTCCAGATACTCATCATCCAGCGGACCCGTATTGATGCGCGTCGCCCGTATGGCCGCGTGCGTGTGGGTGGCGGCCATCAGCATGCGGTTCGTCGGCAGTCCGGTCGCCGCGTGTACGATGGCTTTGGCCGCGTCGTACACATCGCGTCCGATCACGCACGCATCGCAGATCACGATTGCCAGGCGAGTCGTGCCGTCGTCCAGCACCAGCGCCCGCGCGTGAAGCGGATCGTGCACGCCTTTGACAGGCCCCTGCTTCATCAAGTAGCCGTCCAGCGACACACCGGATTCGGGAGTAATGTCCGCCTTGGCGGCGCCGGCTCGAAAGACGACCTTCTGACCGCCTTTCTGTTCTGCGGCAAGAAGCGGGCAGCTGAAGGCAGTCGCCGCAAGTGCCGAAGCGGTGGTCGAGAGAAACTGACGACGAGTGGGAGATTCCTGCATGACACGGGCTCCTGAACTGGAAACGATTCTAAAGCTCTCGCACATGGGCGTCGAGTACCAGACGACGACTGATTTTCTTCGGAGTTGCGCAACTTCGAAGTCTGATTTCGCACCCTCTGTGCAGAGTGGAGATCTTGGAATATCGTCTTGCCATGAAAACGAGACCACTTGGAAACAGCGGCCTTCAGCTCACGACCATCGGGCTGGGCACCTGGGCCATGGGCGGTGGCGACTGGGCGTACAGTTGGGGACCGCAGGACGACGAGCAGTCGATTCGCACGATCCACCGGGCACTGGATCTGGGCATCAACTGGATTGACACCGCGGCCGTCTACGGGCTCGGACATTGCGAAGAGGTCGTGGGCCGAGCGCTGCGGGGCCTGAGCCGGCGCCCGCTGATCGCCACCAAGTGCGAACGCTGCTGGGACGAACAGGGGCGGATTGTGAAGCGGCTGAAGCGGGCGAGCGTCCGCGCCGAATTGGAAGACAGCCTGCGGCGGTTGGGCGTCGACGTGATCGACTTGTACCAAATCCACTGGCCGCAACCCGACGAGGACATCGCGGCGATTGAGGGACTGCTGAAAGGGAACCCCTCGCGCTGAGGTGGATCGCAGAAGCCCGGCTTTTTGGAAGAACCGGGCTTCTTCAACTTTCGCTCCCGTGAGTCACTTCTTGACGGAATCTTGGCCGCGGTAGGGTCTGCGGTCTTGGTAGTGTTCCAGTTGTTGGCGGAGCCTCGGACCGGGGAATTCGTTGGGCGACTTGACCAGCCGCAAGGCGGCGGCGGCCACGGCGGCTGCCTCGGGGTAGTTGCCCTGTTCCGCGTAAGCGGCCGCCAGCGTGCTCAGCAGCACGGGATCGCGGCGAGCCGTGACGGCGCAGGCGCGCTGTGCCAACTGCAACGCCCTGGCCCCGTCGCGAACCTCGGCCTGCGGACAGACCGCCAGAAGCCAGGCGAGGTCGTTGACCGCCCTCAAGTTGTTTGGGTTAGCGGCGATTGCTCGCTGCAGCTGCGCGGCGGCGATGGGGAACTTGCCCTGCGCGGCCAGCGCCTGAGCCAGCAGGAGACGGGCATCGACGAATCCAGGATCGATCTCCGCCGCTTTCTCGAGATGCCCGACGGCTTCCTCCGGCAGCCCTTCGGCCAACAGGACGCTGCCCAGGTCGAAGCGGCTGCGCGGATCTTTCGGATCCAACTTCACCGCCCTGCGGAGATGGGCGGCGGCTTGGTCGAACAGCCCTTGCTCCATCAGGGCGATCCCCAAGTTCGCGTGGCCTTTTGCGTAGTTCGGGTTGTGTTCCAGCGCCTTCTTGAAATGGGTGATCGCCTCATCCAGTTTCCCCTGTCGCGCCAGAATGATCCCCACGTTGCCCAGGGCGTCCCAGCGGTTCGGGTTCAGCGTCAAGACCGCGTTTAGACGCGTCATGGCTGCCTGGGTCATCCCCTTGTCCAAGAGCGCCACCGCCGCGTTCACGTGACCCTCCAGGTACTCCGGATTGATCTTCACCGACCTTTCGAACTCCTCCATCGCTTCTTCCAGTCGCCCTTCCCGGGCCAGTTGGACCCCTCGCAAGCCGTGCCGGAGGTAGTCCAGTGCGGGGACGGTGATGCTCAGGAGTTGGTCGTACGGGACACGGACAAACTCGGGGATGTTCACCGCCCGGTTGGCCGCCGTGGAATTCGGCACCAAGACGGCCGGACTGTCATTCCCTTCCGGGTCGATGTGCGTCAGGAACATCTGCGTGTAAGGCGTATTGGCCTTGGAGGAAAAGACCATCCACCGGCCGTTGGGCGAGAAGCTGTGCCACGAGTTCATCAACCGGGTGTTGCAGCGCATCCGCCGGGCGGTGCCGCCGGAAGCCGGGACGATCCACAACTTGCCGTCCGGCCGCATCAGCTGTCCGTTGCGGCACTGGACGAACACGATCCACTTGCCGTCCGGCGAGACCTTGGGAAACGTATTGCTCATGCCGTTGTTCGACGCCCCTTCGATCGGCTCCGGCGTGCCGCCTCGTCCGCCGTTGAACGGGATCCGCCACAGATCGTACCGGATCTGCGTCTCGGCGGGATCGTTGGGATAGGCGGCCAGCGTACCGTCTTCCGGGTACGGATCCTTCGCCTCGGCCCTGGCAAACACGACATAATTGCCGTCCGGACTCCAGACGGCGTCGCAATGCACGTAGCGGGGGTCGTCGGCGCCCGGCAGGGCCTTGATCTGGCCCGACTTCCGCGAGTAGTACCCCAAAATGCCGCGTGTGGGATAGAAGACCTGCAGAAACCGGTAGTCCAGAAAGTTGGAAACGTACAGCGATTCGTTCAATGTCGTCACCACGTACTGCCCATCGGGCGAGACCTGCGACAGAAACCCGATGGTCTTGTGGTTCTTCGGTTGGTCCGGAAAAGAATTCCAGCTGATGACGTCCCGCTGGCTGATCGCCGTCTGGGGGGCCAGCGGAGCGATGACGTAGGCGCCTTTGTCACCCTGCGGACCGTCCAGGTCCATGCCCATCGTCTTCCCGTCCAAGGAGAACGAATGGCAGTTGGTGCAGGTGGGCACGCCGCTCAACAGGAGCCGACTTTGGGGCTGGGAAATGTCGCGCAACCGCCACGCGATCAGCGTCACCGCCTCCTCGCCCAACGGTTTGATCACGCCCTCTTGGGTTGCCGACGGCGCCAGAGGCACGTCGCGGTAAAAGATCGGCGCTGCTACCGGGTCCGTCGAGGTGGTGAGCGTGACGTGGCCGCGGGACAGGGCCTGGTGGGGTTCAGCGCTACGGAAGCCGAGGATCGTGATCTCGGCCGCAAGACCGGTGGATTGCCGCTTGACCTCGGCCCACACTTCGTCGCCGGGTGACCAACTCCTGGCCGACGCCTGGTAGGGAGTCGGACGGTAGACTTCGTTGTTCTCCGTGATGCACTCCGGGTCGACCGGTCCAGCGGGAAGCGGTCGTCCCGGCACTAGCACGTACAGCGGCGGCGCGCCGTTCCCAAAAACTGCTTCGATCAGCCATGTGTCCGCTTCTGCGGCGGGTTCGTGCCACAGGAACGCCGGAGCGACGATCTCCGGGGGAAAAATGGACTCGTTCTGCGGGTCGTCGATCACCAGAAGAGCCAGGTCGTCGCCGCGCCGGCCGGCTTGGGAAACCGCCCGGATCACTTCGGCCAACTCGGGCCGGGGCGGTGAACGCACCGCGTCGCCGCCTTCCATCAGCACCACCTCGCGGGCTTCCCCCAGGAGAGGATGGACCGGGCCGGACGCCGCCGTTGTGGCGAAAGACGGATCGGGCCGGACACCCGTCGGCGAGTCCTTGGGCGCGATGACATGCTCGCCAATCGTGCCGTCTCGCCGAATCGCCGGGCCGTGCGAATCCGTTCTGTCCTGCTCTGGGAGGGCGCCAGGGCGGTCTCGCCCCATCCAAACCCAGGTGACGGACAGCAGTACGACGACAACGCCTGCAATCCCCCAGCCAGTCGTCTTGTGCAACGGTGCGCTGCTCCTCAGAACTGCCCCACGGGCTCATAGTCATGGATGTAGCACAAGCGGAGCAACGTCAAGTAATCGATGCTCTCGTTGAGGAAGTGCGTCGAGGCGTCCACGAAGACAAACTGCGCGCCGCCCGGATGCTTGCTGCCGAACACCCAGGCATACGTCTTGCCGTCCGCGCGGCCCTGCCACGGCCCGTTGATGTTCCAGTTTCCGAAAAAGTTGCTACTCGTGGGGTTCGTATCCAGCGAGTCAACAGTCGCAGTGCTCAACGAGACCACGCGCCCGTGGCAGCAGGTATGGGTTCCCGTCATCCCCCAGGGCCCGTAGTTTCCGTCCGTCTTGAAGGCGCCGCCCCAAGCTTCGCCCACCGCGATCGAGTTGGCAGTCCCATCGGTGACGGCGGCGAAACTCGCAGCGCCGTCGTTGCCGAAGGCGCCACGCCGGATATCGGCGCCGTTCGCATCCCACGGAGAATTGTAGTCGGTGAAAACACCCGTCGAAAAAACATAGGTCGTCCGGTACGCATTGCGGCGCGAATAGAACTGGGCAGGGTCACCCGCGGAAGCGGTCGACTGCTGTCTGGTGTCGGGATAGGACGGACACACCAAGGCGCTCAGGTAAACGTTGTACACCCCGTCGTTGACCAGGTCGGTGTTCAGAGGCGCCGGCGGGTTCGGAATTCCATACGGCGAAGACACGGACGAAGGAGCCCCGAACTCGTATTGCTGGTAGAGCGCGTTTTGCTCCAGGAAGGGCAGCAGCATCGCCCAACCCGTCGTGTTCTTGACGCCGCCGCGGGCCGCATGGTAGGCCGCGCTGTTGTACCGCCCGGAAGCCAACAGGGCCGGCGGAAACACCTTGTGGTTGTCGCTGTAATTGTGCAGCGCCACGCCAATCTGCTTCAGCCGGTTGATGCACTCCGTCCGCCGGGCCGCTTCGCGGGCGGCTTGAATCGCGGGCAGCAACAAGGCCACCAAGATGCCGATGATCGCGATGACGACCAACAACTCGACCAAGGTAAAACCGGGAGACCTTCTTTTGCGAAACATCGAACTGTTCTCCACTTGCGATAAGAAATCCCGAAAGGAACGACCACAGAACGGAACTTGTCCCTCAGGCAGATCGCGGATAGAACCGAGTACCCGCGCCCGCCAACGGTGCGCGCTGGGAGAACTCCCAGCCAGCGCCGAGACATCTGCAAAAACCGGAAGAGTGTGACACTGAGAATGACCAGGTTCAAAGGAAGACCGGCGATACTCGCCCGGTGGACCCTGCGCGACGAGGGGCTCCGGTGCCATCTGCCGGGCTCCTTCACCCTCGACCCGATTCCACTGCTTTCATCATTTCCTGCTGGTTATCCAGGTCCTGTTTCATTTCTTGTTCGGTCGGCTGTTCGATGCGCTGCTGCCCACATCCGACGCAAAGGCACCCCAGCACGCCCATCAGAAAAACGCTCCAGAACCGTTTCATTGCTGCCTCACTTTCTCCAGTAGAACACGCAGTCCTTGGATTAGGAACACGGATTGCCAAAGCACGGAAGCAAACCAAAACGGGCGCGAGCAGATGGAGGTCGTTGTCCTATCGTCGTGCGGGCGCCCCAAAGGCGGACGTGCTCCGCGACAATCCACTCACCGCGTCCGAAATGCGAGGAATCTCCGGCCCAGAACGAAAAGCAAGCGGCAAACCGCCTGTTGGTCTAGCCTTGATTCGAGCCCAAAGCACCGCCCGTGTCAAGAAGCCAGTGTCAAGAACTGGAGAAAAAACGGGGCGGCGTCAGGTCTGCCGCCGTTTCAGGCCGGCCCGGTCCAGCAGGCTCTGGGAGAGGATGTCGCGAATGGGTTCCTCTTCGGCGGGCGGCGGGCCGCTGGCGCCCAGATCGTCGACGGGCGAGTAGCGCAGTTCGTACTTGTGCTTGGCGACCGAGAGCACGTCGCCGGGGTCCAGTCGCTTGCGCAGCGTAGCCACGCGCAGGCCGTTCACCTTGGTGCCGTTGCGACTGCCTTTGTCGATGACGAACCAGTAGCCTTCGTCCGCCATCAACTCGCAATGCTGACCGGAAACGTTGGCAAACCGCAACACGATGTCACACGTTTCCCGCCGGCCGATCGTCAGCCGCTTTTTCAACAACGGAATCGGATCGCCGCCGCCGAGAGGGACAAGTTCACCGTACATGAGCCACGCTCCCCTTGTTTCACGTTGCCCGATATGCTACTTAATCTACATGAGCCCCCCCCTCTCGTCAACTCGCACTTTTCCGTCCTCCGCCGCAGCCGCCGATTTTGACTGGCGAGCCGCCGGACTGCGCTATTTTTCGTACAGTCTCTTTTTGCGCCGCAAGTTCGGATTTCGCGTCCAGCGGATCAGCGTCGACGCCGGCTTCACATGTCCGAACGTCGACGGCACGGTCGCGACGGGGGGCTGTGTGTTTTGTGACAACCGCAGCTTCAGCCCCAGCCGCCGCCTGCCGCGACGGTCGATTGCGGAGCAGATCGACGAGGGCATCCGCCGCATGCAGAAACGCTATGACTGCGAACACTTCATGGCCTATTTCCAACCGGCCACGAACACCTACGCGCCCGCGGATCGCCTGCGGCAGGTGTACGAGCAAGCGTTGGTCCACCCGCGCATCGTGGCCTTAGCCGTCGGCACGCGGCCGGACTGCGTCCCCGGCGATGTCCTGGATCTGCTGACCGATGTGGCCCGTCGCACGTGTCTGTCCGTGGAATACGGAATGCAGACGTTGCACGACCGATCGCTGGACTGGATGAACCGCGGGCACCATCATGCGGCGATGGTGGATGCGGTGCAGCGGAGCCGGGGAAGGGGATTCGAGATCTGCGCCCACGTCATCATCGGACTGCCCGGCGAATCGCGGGACGACATCTTGGCCACGGCTCGAGAACTGGCACGGCTGAAGGTCGATGCCGTCAAGATCCACAACCTGTACGCGGTGCGGAACACGCCGCTGGCGGAACAGGTCCGGCGGGGCGAAGTCCCATTGATGGAACGGGACCCGTATGTGGACACCCTGATCGGTTTCTTGGAGTTGCTGCCGCCGCAGATGATCGTGGAACGGATCAGCGGCGATGCGCCGCCCAAGTACCTGGTGGCGCCGGCCTGGTGCTTGGACAAGCCCGCCTTTCGCGCCGCCCTGGATGCAGAACTCCGCCGCCGGGACACCTGGCAGGGAAAATGCTACCGGCCCGCGGACTGAGACACACAAGAATCGGGTATTTTTTTGACGGCTGCTTGATTGCGGAGACCGTCGTATTGTTCGATAATGGAAATCGTGGCCGTTGTCCGGACGGCCAACAGCAAGGAGCAAGCGTTGCCTGAACCCAATCCCAACCAGCGCCGGCCGATGCCGGGCGGGGAGACGCCGCTGCAGGCGGCGCCTCCGGTTCCCGGCACGGTGCCGCTGCCGCTTCACCCCGAACAACGATTGGCACCGGCACCGGCGGTCCCGATCGGTGGCGCGGCGTCAGCGGGGCCCGCGGGCGAGCGTCCTCTGGCACCAGCACCGCTTCCGCACAGACCCAGTGTGCCGGTGGGCCGTGACGGTTTGGCCTATCCGACGGTGGTCGGGGGCGAGCGACCGATGGCTGCCGCACCGGCGCCGTTGGCCGGCAGGAGTGCCCGACCGATCGCACCGCGCCCCGAAGTTCCGCTGGCACGACCCGGCGAGCCGCGGCAGGTGGGCTGGCCTCCGACCACAGCCGTCCCGAATTCCGGCTACGCGCCGGCAACGGGCATCTCGCCACAAGCGGCCAATCCGGCCGGAGTCGCAGGGCAGCCCTACGCGCTGCAGCAGCCGAGTCAACCGACGCCGCCTGCGGAGCCAGCCTGGCACCAGCCGCCTGCCAGTCCGCCGCCCGTGCCCCCGCCAAGTGCCGGCAGCCTGCCTCCGCAACCGCCCGCTGAGCGTCCCCTCGGCTGGTCCCCCCACACCAAGACGGGGCCGGTGGGAACCGCCGTCAACGCGGCCATCGACGGACATGTCGGGCCGCCGTCCGCGAAGACCAGCGCAGCCCAATCGCTCCGCCGCGCGTCCCGCACGCGATCGTCCGTGTTGGCGCTGAGCTTCCTGTGCGTGGCGGCCGTGTTTCTGATCGGCATGCTGGTGATCCTGGCCGTCACGCTGGCGAGTTGAGGCCTACCCCCCGCCCTCCCATTGTCCAGCGCTCGTAGAACCGCAGATCCAAGTCGCCGAACGACCCCGATCACGCGGCGGGCGTCCAGGACCGTTCCACTGTCGACGACGTCATCGCCCGCTCGCGTTCATCCGTTGGTTCGGGGCCATGCTGGGCACCGGTGTGACTGACCGCGATCTATGCGTTGAGTTCTTCGATTCGAACGCGCTTTCCTTCTCGGAGGCTTTGGCGAGCACGTTCAATGCGTCGCAGGAACCGGGGATCATGTTCGAGCTTGTAGTCGAACCAATCATCCTCCGAGCCAAATCCAACCAGAACGCCCGCCGGCCGGCCGTGCCGCGTGATGACGATCTCCTCGGTTTCCGCCAAGCGCAAGTATTTGGACAGGTCGTCTTTGACTTCAGACAGAGCTACTTGTTTCATCGATTTCACCGTATCGCTCAAGCCATTCGAGGGCTTCCGATTTGGGGACGATCCCCAAGATCTCCACCGCGTGCTCCGTGACGTCGTAGAACACACGAATCTCTCCGACCCGCATGCGATACTCAGGTCGGGAGTACCCTTGCAGTCGCTTGATCCGGCTCTTGCTGGTCTTTTTCGGTTCGTGCCGCAAATGGGACTCGATGCAATCTCGCACTTCGGCGCGCCGGTGCGCTGCCAAGGCATCATGGTCTTCCACCGCTTCAGGAGCGAAAATGATATCGTACCGCATTCTGGCCAAATTGTAGCCAGAATCGTTGGGCCGGGCAATCCCTGGGCGATCAGGCCGACCGGCAGAAGATCGTGACACTGGTCCGCCGGGCGGCGTCGCAGAACGCGACCGGAACGCCGAAGGCTACGATGCGGTCAACCGGTGCATCAGGCCCTTGTTCGTGCGGTATAGATCGAGATACAGCTCGAAGGACCGGTGATACTGCTCGGCATGAGCCGGATTGGGGACCACGCTCCGGGCGACTCGCGTCCAACTGCGGATGTCCTGATACGAGGCGAAGGCCCCGGCGCCCAAGCCCGCGAGGAACGCGTCTCCGTAGGCAGCACCGAGCGTGATTTCGGGAACGATTTGCGGCACATTGCAGGCGTCGCTGACGATCTGCAGCCAGAGCGGATTGCGCGTGCCACCGCCGACCGCGATCACCTCCCGCGGGCGGGCGCCGATCTCGTCCATGACCTCCAGGTTGTGCCGAATGCCGTACGCCACGCCTTCCAGGATCGCGCGGAAGACGTGAGCCCGCGTATGCGACAAGGTGAGGCCGAACACCACACCCCGGGCGCGAGGATCGTTGATCGGAGTTCGCTCGCCGCTGAAGTACGGCAGCACCACCAGCCCCTCTGCACCGGGCGCCACCTGCCCGGCCGCGGCCGCCAATTGCGCGTACGCGCTGTCACCGGAGGCGTTCTCTGCGCCCGCCAGGTCGACCGCGAACTGGTCGCGGAACCACCGCGTCAGCGCGCCGCCGGTGGACATGCCCGCCGCCATGCTGGACGTGCCGGGGAACACGTAGGGCGCCGCCCACAACCGCCGATCCATCTTCGGCTCGGCCTGGACCGCGTACATGAAGATCGTCGAGCCGTACATCAGCATCATGTGGCCCGGCGCGACGACGCCCACGCTGACCGCCTCGGCCGCGGCATCCGCGGTGCCGACGATCACCGGGGTCCCGGCGGCCAGGCCGGTCGCCCGCGATGCCTCGGCAGTGACGGCCCCCGCGACGTCAGAACACCAGCCGATTTCCGGCAAACGCCCCGTCTCGACAATCCCCGCTCCGAGATCGCCCCAGCGGCGCGCGGCGAAGTCGTACAGCGGCACCCAGGTCGAGGCCGTCAAATGATCCATCACGCACCGGCCGGTCAACCGGGCCACCAGGAACGTGGTGGCTGTCACGAAATAAGCGGCGCGGGCGAAGGTTTCGGGTTCATGCCCCTTCAGCCACAGCAGCTTGGGCCCCACCGCCTGGGCCGACAGCGAGTTGCCGCACCGCTGGAAGACCAGGTCGGCGCCCAGTTGCCGCTCCAACGCCTCGATCTCGTGCATCGCGCGCGTGTCGATGCCATACAGAATCGCTCCGGGCCGCAACGGCTGGAACGACGCGTCCACCGGCAAGAGGTCGGGCGCGATGGCGCTGAGGCCCACGGCGAGCACCTGCCGGGGATCGACCCCGCTCGCGTCGAAG
>ERZ795059.4914-NODE-4914-length-12340-cov-6.382987_pt1 | contig 12340 bp, 10 predicted proteins | sample MGYA00375143_ERZ795059 | MGnify/ENA primary metagenome ERZ795059 (study PRJEB30188, sample SAMN05720168) | activated sludge metagenome | isolation source: Anaerobic digester | place: USA | collected 2015-01-07 ... | reverse complement strand
CACCGCCCTACAGCTCGAACGAATACACCGCCGAGAAGGTGAGGCCGTAGAAGCGGTCGGCGGTCTTGTCCCAGGCGCTACCCGGGTTGTCACCGAGCGGGTCCGATTTCGCGGCGTAGTTATCGTTGTACAGGTACTGGTATCTCGCCCCGACAGACAGTGTCGTCGTAATCGAATCGACATACCACGCGAGCGAGAGGCTCCCATTGGCGCCGTACGATATATACGCCCAGCTTTGTTTTTCATCAAAAGTCGTGTCAAGCGTGCTGTACATCACGATGCCAGAAACATTACACAGAAGGAACAGGCTGTCGCCGAGCGGAAGCGAAACGCCTATTCCAAGCCCGGGACCGATCGACCGCCAGCCTATGCGTCCGCTGGATTCATCGACAACCAGACCGGACGCGATATCAATATTCCGATCCCGGGTTTGATATACATATCCCTGGTATTTAGCCCCGGCAAATACCTTGATGCTGCCGGAAACCGCGTAATTTACGGCAACATCAAGATCGTATTTTGTTATGTCGAAACGGTCCTCAGTCCGTTCGGCGCCGAAGTTATCCAGACCGTTTTTCTCCGCTTTATACCATCTGGTCCACATCAGGACTCCGGTCAGGCTCCACTTCGGCGAAAAGCTGAGCGCGAAGGCCGGTCCCACCATAAATGTCGAATTGATATCCGAATCGAGATACGACTCGCCCGGTTCATTGTGACTCGATTTCTTCCATTCCTTCCAGAAGGCAGGCGTCCACCAGGCGTACCACACCGCCGGACCGATGCTGACGTCGAGCGCGTGCGCGGGCGATGAAAGAGTCCAAAGAAACAGCACTCTAATTATGGGACTGATTACGACAGACGCGGGTTTACGCATCGCTTACCTCCTGATATCGGCCGTTGTATTATTACTAAAAGCATGCCACCCTTCCGATGATTACCACTGAAATAGATCTCGTAAACTTCTATTATACGAGCGGTAATCCGGCTTCCACTACCGTGAAACGTAAGACACCCACCGGTTTCGGCATCAACCATCCTTGCCCAGGCGTTTCCCGTATGGCTTGGCCACCGTTCCGCAGTTCCAGTACCTGACATACAACCTTGAAAGATTGTTTTCGGCGTATATAAGTTGCGCGGTATCCGCGTTCCTCCTCAGGCCCTCCTCATACAACAAGGTAAATGGTGACGCTCCTGCCAGCGTTCGTTCGAAAACCGCGACCTTGCCGAGCGGTTTGCATTTCTCATAATGCTGAATGCTCTGTTCTTCCTGGCCGTAGGTGATATTCAACCGTTCACCCTTGTATTCGGGCATCTTCGTGACGACGCACGAAAATTGAAAAAATACAGCGATAACGACGAAACCCGCCCTGCGCCATTGAATATTTTTCATCATGGCATCTCCCTTTATGAGTAATTATAGTTTCTTGACCACTTCTCCATTTATGGTGACGGTGGTACAGCCGGGCCAGATGGGCAGGAAGGTAAAAAATACGGCCAGATTGGCGTTCGTTTCGGATGAGGTGACCTTCAGATTAATTATTCCATCCCCATTCAGTTCCTTTATCCTTTTATTCATGGCGATCGCCACATCCGCATCGCTTGAAACCGGGATCACGCTGTAGCCGATGCCCCAGAAATCCTTTACCATTTTGAATTCCCCTACAACTTTAAGGTCCTTCCCCTTCGCGAGCACGCTGCCGTCGACGTCGTACAAAAACGGGCTGAGCGAACATGGGTAGGTCAGCGCATCAAACCTGAGCGTTTTCCTCCCTCCGGCGCAACTGATTATGGAGAGCGCGAAAACCAGGACCGCGAATACCAATATTTTATTTTTCATGGCCGCACCCCGCCTTTGCCGATATTCTTTTGTTCAGGATACACAACCCCCTCTACTCCCGCATAGGTATTGGTCACAAGCACAACTATCGGCCAGAATCCCCACGAGCCTATGCGTATGCCCAGCACATCCACTCTGTCACCCTGCCGGGCGTTTTTCATGATCTCGGCGTCGACCTTGTTCGAGCCCTCGGAAATTCTTCGATATTCAGTCACCGAATATTGCGCCAGCTGCTGGTGTGACACCGAAAACATGTCGTCCACGCTGACGGTAAACGTTGTCCCGGAGACGGTTCGCTGTTTTTCCTTCTCTGCGCTTCCGCCAATGTTCTTCACAGGACCTACCGATACCGGGAATGTCACATTGACCGCGCTGACCGTCGCCCTGGAGTAGGCGCATGATAACGTGAATAAAGTGATCACAGCCATACAATTGAATAGATTTATAGCCACCTTGCCCTCCTTCAATATCGTAATGACGCCCCGACCAGAACCTGCTGAGTTTCGACATCAAGCGATTCCATGCAGATATTCGAACTACCATATACACACTATTTAAATTCTGTCTGGCCATATTCCGAGGTCGGAATATGGCCGGTTTGTGAAGGGGGGAGAGAATCGTTTATTTAACGACGCGTGGTTTACGCGGGAGGGGTTGGGTGTATACGCGGGCGAGGTCACGTGACCTCGCCCGCGTGCTGGAGGCGCTGTACGGGAAGATACGATTATCTAAAGGGAAACATACGGACAGGGCAATCCTCATTACAGGAAAGGCGCAGGCCCGCCCTCATTCCCGCTTTACGAAATGTAATTGCTTCATTCAATTCACAACTCACCTTTCACCACAACCTCAGCCAGCCCGGCGCGCCATGGCATAGACCCTGAGATCGCTGTCGGGGACCGGCGCCTCCTCCAGGAGCATGAAACCGAGGGCCTTGTAAAAGGGAACGTTTCTCCGGTCATGCGTCTCCAGGTAGCAGGGGATCTCCCGCGCGTCGGGGGCCGCCAGGCGGCTCTCCACCAGGCGGCGTCCGAGCCCCTTCCCCTGGTATTCGGGCCGCACGGCCAGCACCCACAGGTACAGGTGCCTCCCCGGCATGAGTTTCTTGTGGAGCTTCGAGACAAAGCTCTCCTGGGCGTCGATGCGGGCGAAGTCCTTTAACCCGTAGCGGAAGGGCATGAGAGCGAAGCCCCCCAGTAGCGCCCTCGGAGTGGTGAATTCGGTGTTCCCCGGCGACAGCCAGCAGGCCACCCCCGCGGCGCCGGGAGTGCACCAGCACTCGCCATAGCGGCGCACGTAGACTATGGTTTTCAGGAAGAGCCAGGGTAAGTGCTTTTTCTTTTTCTCCGGGTCGGGGAAGTAATGATTGAAGAGAGGGTAGTGGCTGTAACCCTGGAACAGGGTGTCGACGGCCGGCGCCGCGAGACTCCGGTCAAGCGCCATCATCGCTGTTTTTTCTTTCATCACATAACCTCCTTTTATTTTTACTGGAAGAGGACCCACCGATGGATAAACCGGTAATCATGGGGAACCGTTCTCCCGCACGAAGATTCAGAAACCGCACCCACTTCTGGCAAGAAAATTGAGCACATGGTGTTTGATCGCGGATGAATGTGCTGGTTTTCATTTGATTGATTTTAACATTTTATACGCATTCGGGGTCACGTGACCTCACCCGCGTATAAATCTCACTCCACGCCCGCCATCCCGCGATGACGGCGCGGGCTGTGGCCCATGATCCTCCGGAACTCCCGGTTGAAGGTGCGCAGGCTCTCGAAGCCCACGTCCAGCGCCACGTCGATTACCCGGGCGTCGCCGCGCGCGAGCCTCCGTGCGGCCTCGCGCACGCGCACCTCGCACAGGTACTCCATGGGCGTCTTCCCGGCACGCAGCTTGAACTGCCTGCACAGGTAATCGGGATTAAGTCCGGAAACCGTGGCGAGCGTTTCCCGTGACATATAGTTCGTGTAATGGGCCTCGATATATCTCCTTACCGAATCGATCTTTTCACCCGCCGCAGGATTTTTATCGGGTTCTTCGCTTCGGGCCGGTTCCCGCTGTCCGGCCCCTCTCCCCAGGGCGCGCGCGGCCAGAAGCGACTGCGCGACGAGCGTGCGCACTATCTCGGCGTCGGATTCGCTGAACGCGCGGCTCACCATGCAATTATCCAGATAACAGACCGCGTGCGCACCCCGGGCGCCCGTCGCGGCGACGCACAGCACGCTCAGGGGCGCCGGTTCTCCCCCGGGGCCTTCCGCCGCCTGGCAGGCGGGGTATGTCGCTATCAGGCTCCCGTTTTCAGTGTGGACGCGGGCCATGGCCGCCGTCATGGAATCGGGGACCTTCCCTTCGATATTCACCAGCGCGGCCGGGCACAGCTCGCCCGTTTCGTCCGCGGTGAAGAGCGCGCCGCGCTGGGCGCCGACCAGCCGCATGGAGCGGTCCAGCGTCATGCGATACACCTCGCCTTCATCGTCCAGATCGCTCAGCTCGCACACGATGCCGGCCAGCGCCCTGTATCTCTCCTGGCTCGCCCCCGGAGACTCCCCCGGGTTCACTGGCCGCTCCCGGTCTTCATTCCGTCGAACGCCGAGCCGCTTGAAAAGAGCGTCGGCCTCGACGGATTTTTCGAGCGCCTCGGCGAAGCGATTGGTCCGCACGAGGAGCGCCGACAATTCCGCGAGTGTCAGAGCGAGCTCGTACGGCCTGTTCAGGGCGCGGTCCGTCTCCTCGGCTTTCCGGCAGTACCGAAGCGCGCCCCGCGTATCGCCCGTGCGCGCCAGATAACGGGCCATGGTTCGAAGCGCCCGCCCATGGAAGTATCTCCATCGCCTCGATTTTCGCACGGCCGCGCGGCACAGATCGCCGCATTCGCGCAGGAGGCCTTTTATCTCACCCTCATCGCGCGTGGCGGCATTGTCCAGTCCCGCGAACGCGGCCTCCGCGAGAAAGACATGCACGCCGTGACCGAACATCGGAGGGATCACGCGCGTCCTTTCCAGGCTCAGGGCAAACCGGAGTAATTCCAGGGCGGCCGCAGAATCGCCCTTCTCAAGACCCAGCCACCCGCGCCACATGGCGTTCAGGAACAGCGGGAAGGACAGATTTTTCTCCACAAGATCGTGGTAATGGCGTAAGAGCATTTCTTCCGCCTTTTCATACTCGCTCCGCGCGATGAACACAAGCGCCGTAAATCCCCAGCCATGCAACATGACATCCTCAAATGCCGTGCCCTCCCAGTTCAGCGCCTCGCGATACAACCGCTCGCAGGAATCGAATTCGCCCAGCAGGAAATCGACGAAACAGGACTGGTTCAACGGCTTGAGGAATTCCCAACGGTCGCCCAGACGCCGGAATATATCAAGAGACCCGGCGAAGCCCTCCCTCGCCGCGCGCGGTTCGCCCCTCAACAGGAAGTAAAAACCTCGCTGAAACTCGTGGTGCGCGCGAACATACAGGTCTCCCGGCGCGAAATCCTCGGTATGGGTTTTTCTGATATACCTCCGGCCCATTTCGGGAAATCCGAGAAAGGCGAAGGCCATGAATACGAACGAATACGACTCCGCGAGCTGGCGTGAACGACCGAGGTGCTTCAGCGCGATAACGGCCATTCGCAGCGCGATATAGGTCAGCCGGATTCCGCCGTAGCAGACGTTTATCCAGCCATGCCAGTGGAAGTACCAGAAGATGAGATCATATTTCGTGTATTCCGACGAATTCGCTTCGGGCCTCCGGGCGGGAAGAGCCAGCCCCGCGAGAAAGCGCGCCAGCTCGCGGACGATGCCCGCCGCGACAGCCGGCCCGGTACGCGGCAGGCGTTCGCCCAGAAGTCCCAGGCCGGTCTCGGCGTGCTCCCTGGCCTCATCCAGTTCACCCGACCTGTACAGCGCCTGCATAAGCTGCCGGTGCAGAAACGCCGCGTCCTCCGGCTCCGTCGCTGTTTCCAGCAGACCGCGGAACAACTCCGCCGCCTCGTCGTTCCGCCCCAGGAACAGGAGCGATCCCGCGCGCTTCACCGAACATTCCCGAAAAAGGCGAGCGAGGTCGGTTCCGCGCATTACGCATCCACCCTCTTCCAGAATCCTCAGGCATATCGAAAGGTACCGCTCGGCCTCCCGATGGGCGGCGCGCGAGCGCGCCAGGTCCGCGGCGGGCAGGCAATACAGAAAGCTCTTCACCCTGTCGCCGGCCTCGGCGAAATGGTGCGCGAGGTCGAAGACATTCACAACGCGCCCGCGCCAGCGCTCCTCCTCGATCGCCAGCGCGACCGTGCGATGCATGCGCCGTCGAAGCTGCGGAGATATGTCCCCGTATAAAATCTCCCTTATCCTGTCGTGGCTGAAGCGGACCCGCCCCGTCGCCTCGAGATCGCGCTCCAGCACGCCCGCGTCCATCGCGCGGTCAATGCGTCCCAGCACATCCAGCGCCGCGCGGTTCAGGCCGGGAAGGCGCGTCGCCGGCCCATACCCGGCGTCCGCTCCGCTCTTCACACTTCCCATCACCCTGAGTAAAAGCGTCACGTCAAACTCGCGGCCCATTACCGAGGCCCAGTCCAGCACAGACCGCTCCCCGGAGCTCAGACGCGCGACGCGCGATGCGACCGCCTCCGCCACCGAACCGGGAAGCTCCATGGCCTGGAAGCGCCGACGATCGAACACGAGAGAATTGCGCTCCTCTCCCAGAATACCCGTATCGCGCATCCGCGCCACGAGCTCACCCGCGATGAGAGGGTTCCCGCCGCTTCTTTCGAAAACGGCGCGGCCCGCCTCCTCCACCTCCGAACGGGACGCTCCGAGCGCCAGCGCCACAAATTCCGCCGTATCGTCGGGATCCAGTCCCCCGAGCTCCACTATCGACACCCTCTCGCGCGAAAGCGTCGGACCCAGCTCCCTCGGCCATTCGTCCGCATCGGAACGCGTTGTCGCGGCGAGCATCAGCGCGCTGTTTCCGATCAGACGGAGCATCTCCCGAAGCGCGGACAGCGTGTCGACGTCGGCCCGATGCAGGTTGTCCACGCAGAGCAGCAGACCGCCCTCCGCCTCGGCGAGCGCGTGGAAGACGCAGGTGAGGGACCGGCGCGCCTCGGAATCGATGTCCGGACGAACGGTCCGGCGCTCCGGAAGCTCCCCGAGCACCGGCGCGAACCCCGGGACATGCCCCGCGAGTGAGCGCGCCTCGAACCCGCAGATTCGTGAAATATGGCCGCGGACGCGTTCCCTGTCATCGCGCCGGTACAGGGCGAAACGCCGCTCATACGAAACGAGAAGATCGATGATCGGGCCGAACGGCGTCCGGCCGCTTTCCCTGCATTCAGCGGTCAGAACACACCATCCATCGCGCGCCGCCCGCGCCCCGAATTCGTTGAGCAAACGCGTCTTACCCACTCCTGGATTTCCGCTTATCACGCAAACGCATCCCCTGCCCGCGGCCGTTCCCGCGAGCGCGCGCTCCAGCCGCTCGAGTTCCGCTGAACGGCCGACAAAGGCGACCCCCGTTCCCCGCGAGACGACGCGCGCACCTTTGGGCAACTCGATCCCTTTCAGGCCGGCGAGAATCGAAAGGGTTTCGCCTGAACTTGCCGGTCGACGCGCGGGGTCCTTTTCCAGTAAAGCCAGGACAAGCTTGTCCGTGGCGCTATCGAGCATCGCGTTGAACGACGAAGGGGGATCGGGACACACCGCCAGATGACCGTGCATGAGCTCCCAGGGTGTCGTGGAACGATAGGGATACGTTCCTGTAAACAACACGTACAACACAAGGCCGAGCGAATACAGATCGGCTCGCTCGTCTACCGGAACGCCGGGAACCGGAAAACACTCCGGCGCGAGATACAAAAGCTCGCTCACCGCCGGCGCGTCCCCGCGCCGCCCGTAGGGCTGCCTGAGTCTCCAGAGCCCCGCCCCGCCGAGTACGACGCCCGCGTCGTGCCGCGCGGGATCGGTCGCGAAGATGTTATCGGGCCGTATATCGCCGTGAGGCATGCCGTTCCCGTGCAGGTGGCACAGCGCCCCGCAGACGGCAAGACCGATATCGATCACCGCTCCGACCGGAAGAGTCAGCCCCCCGCCCGCACGCATCTCTACAAGCGAAACGCCCGCAAGCGGCCCGGTTATCAGCCTGATTACGGTCCCGTCGCCCTTCTCGCTGACTTCTATGACCCTTTCCAGTGACACATGCGGCGATCCGGCGAGGGCGTTCATCTCCATAAGGAAGCGAAGGCGCGCCTCCAGCGGCAGGCCCTCTCCGCATCTGAATGTTTTGATACATACCGGCTCTTTCCGCAGGCGGTCGAATCCGCTTACGCATTCATACCAGCCCCCTTCGGCGGTCGATTCACCATACTCATACCGCTCATCGGCTGGAATGCCTCCGGCCCTTGTCCGGAACGGGAAGAACTCTCTCGCGTTCATAGCCAACGTACGCAACCTGCCCTGCGCCATACGCTTCCTCCTTCACGGTGCCGAAGCTACACCTGTTCTTCGCGCACGTCATGGGAGGAAATACTTAGTACGCGTTTTTTTTTATTATCCGGGATACCGGTTGCGTCCTTAAAAGATTGGTCATTTCAGCGATCCCGGGAGGGTTACGATATTTCTCCTCAGTTCGATAGTATCCGGTATTTAAGCGCGATATTGTACAATTCGATCTTGTTGTCCACGCCCAGCTTGTTGTAGATATTGAAATGGTGGTGCTCGACGGTCCTTTCGGAAAGCCCCAGCCGCTTTGCGATCTCGCGGTTCGAAAGCCCCGAAACCGAAAGATACAGAATCTCGATCTGCCGTTCGGTGATGCCGAAGCGCGCCCGGAAATCGCGTATGGACGGGTCCTCCGAGGCGATCACCAGCGCGCCGATGCAGTCGTCCACCTCGTTCTTTATTCCCTGGATGTTCAGCGTGTAGGCGATCCGCTCGCCCTTCCTCGTGGAGATGGTGCAGTTTACGTAGCCGCTTCGGCTCTTCCCGGCCGCCATCGCGTCAAGCTCGCGGCGGATGATTTCAATGCGCGGAAAGAGCTCGAAGACGGTCCGCGGCGCGGCCGCACCCGCGTTCGCGGACAGCGCGCGCGCCATGCCGTTCCCGAACACGATGTTCCCGTCCATGTCGACCAGGAAAACCGGCTCGTGCATCCCCGCCATAAGCTCGGCCGCCGGGCGCTCCGGGGCCAGGGTCATCAGGCCGTAACGCGCTATCGACCACCGCACGCCGACGATAAAGGGCGTAACGAACAGGACGAACGACAGGTTCGACACCACGGTGACCAGCACCGGGTCGTCGGCATAGATGCACGCCAGACTTACCGCCCATCCAACGGTGCCGGTGATAAGCGCGATCGTTACGGGACGGGCCTGAAGCCGCTCCCTGCCGGGCGGCAGAGCGCGGTACCGCCGGACCATCACCGACAGGCTGGCGATATAAAAGCCCACGCACTGCGCGATCCCGATTACGGTCCATATCGAGTCGGTGGCATGGGCATGCTCCCACCCCCAGGGTGTCCGGTAGATGTCGGGCCCCACCACCAGGCGGAAGCCCTGTACCGCGATGATCGCGACAGGAGCGTACAGCAGGGCCCATACCACTGGACTGCGCGCGGCGGGCCTGGCGCCGATGAGCAGGGTGAAGTGCAGCACCAGCGACGGCAGGAGCATCATGGGCACTATGAGCACCCTGCTCCACACCCAGGCCGTTTCCTTCGTCGGGGAGTACATGAAAAGCCCGAAGGCGACGCACAGAAGCGCGTAATCCATGGTGAATACGGCGTAGACGAGATTGACCGCTGCCCGGCGGTTGAGCCGCAGCACGGTCAGCGCGCTCTCGAAGGCGATGAAGGCGCTGGCAAAACAGACAATCGGAATGACGATCATAACAGGCGCTCCACGATATCTATGTGGTGAAACGCCCGGGCCGCGGCGGGAGTTCTGGGCGAACAAGATAGCCCGGTGCCGATTTCGCGGTTATGTTCAATACGGTGGGCGGATGTGCGCAAATGTCAAGCAGGAAAAGGTCGAAGAACCGGCCAAGGACACCCTCGGCGTCCCGCTGAGCATAAGGGGACCGGAGCCGTTGTTGGTAATATTGAAAACGAGAGTGATCAACGCCGGTTGGCATCTGTTCTCATACTGGCAGGACCACATATCATCCCGGTTGATAACCTCCCCCGTTGACAACGAAAGGGCCATCCGGCTTTCCAGGTACCCACCGCTGGAGCTGTCGTTAGGATTGTCACGTGCCGTATTTACCAATCCGCAGTCAAAACGGCACAGGCTTACAACGACCCCAAGCAGAATCACTATCCGGAATACTCGTTTCTTCATGAGCTTCCTCCTGGTTATTTCCTTTCCCGACTATCTTTATCATCGCGCGTATAGAAAGCCGCCCATCACCGAAGCGGGATACGCCTTCCATCTCCGTTCCGCATACTTTTTTAAAACCTCACCCCCGCGCTCCCGTACACAATTCGTTCCAGGCCGCTGGCGTTCGAGTACACCACGTCCAGTCGAAACGGCCCCCCGTCACCACGCGCTGCCGTCTTCTCCCCGAACTCGGGCCTGGAGAAGAAGAGAATGTCCACCCAGTGCGCCGCGTACACCAGCGCCGTGATGCCCCCGGCAATCATGAACATATTGGCCGCCTTCACCTTGGCGTCGTACTTGGAATCGAACTCGCTCTGCGGCGCCCCCCGAGGCACGGAGCTGTAGTCGTCGGCGGCCCCGGAATACCTCATGTAGCTGAACACCGCGAAACCGGCCGACAGGGCGAAGCTCCCCAGAAACACATAGCCCTTCGTGTCCCGGTCCGCGTAAAACTGCCCCCAGCCCGGCACGTGGCACGGGTGTAATAGCCGGAGCGGGTCTTCCGCTCCACGAAGTACTCTTTATTTCCTTCCACTATGTTTTGCGCTAGTTTACGGGTTATCCCGGCGCCGGCTTTATCCAGCACGTCCTCGTTCTCCGCCTTCTCGTTCGCCGCGAACTCCGAGACGCCCTTCTCCACGTCCACAATGCGCACCGTGATCATGAAAGCCTTTCCCACCCGGTTGATCTCACCCACCAGGATCTTCCGCGCCGAGAGGAGCTTTCCCACCTGCACCGCGCATGCCTGGTCGGTGCAGCCGGTCATCTGGAAGCCCTGCTCTTTCAGTATCTCGTTCATCTGGGCGCGTTCCACCACGGTGAAAAGCCCCGTCTTCACCATCTCCGAGCGGATGATGTCGCTCACCGCCCCGGTAACGATCTTCGATACCTCCCTGGGCTTGAGGTCCAGCACCGCCACCTGCATTTTCTCGGCCGCGTACAACGGTACAGGGGACACACAGACAATAACGGCGAGAACCAGGAGCAGACTTTTGTTCATGGCCACCTTCCATAACACGTTGTTTATAAGGCACTACCGGCCATCGTCAATGATAGACCAATAGCATTAATGGCGCTTTAATGTCTGTCATATAATATGACGAACACGATTTTCATGGATCATTCTCCACGTAGAAGGCGAGGTCACGTGACCTCGCCTTCTATTGCACAAAAAAACGGGGCCTCTCGGCCCCGTTCCCCACACTGTGTTATGCGAATCTTATTTTCCGCCGCGCCACTTCCGTTTCTTCAGGCGGTCCTTCACTTTTTCCTTCACCTTCTCTTTTATCCGCGCGACGGGAGGAAGCTCGACCGCGGGAGCGAACTGCACGCCGTTATCGAACGCGTCCTTCACCGATCCGGCGACCTCCGCCTTCGGACGGAAGGCCCCTTCGATCCACTCGCGGAAGCGGTCCACGTACTCGAAAACCGCCGGCACCACGATGAGCGTAATTAGCGTCGAAACGATGAGTCCGCCTATGATGACCACCCCCATGCTCTGCCTGTACTGCGCGGCCTCGCCAATGCCGAGCGCAAGCGGGAGCGTGCCCGCAAGCATGGCGAACGTGGTCATGAGGATGGGGCGCAAGCGGGCCATTCCCGCACGCCGAATGGCCTCCCCGCGTTCGAGCCCGGAGCGAACGCCCACCAGCGCGAAGTCCACCAGCAGAATGGAGTTTTTCGTAACAAGGCCCAAGAGCATGATGATGCCGATCATGCTGAACATGTCCATATTAAGCCGCGTAACGAGGAGCGCGAAGAACGCCCCGGAAAGAGCCGGGGGAAGCGCCATAAAAATGGTGACCGGCGTGATGAACGACTCGTAGAGGCTGGCCAATACAAGGTAAATGAAAAGGAGCGATAGCACGAAGGCGAACAATATGTTCGACACCATGTCCTCGAAAGCGTCAGCCTGTCCTACGAAGGAGTAATCCACGCCCTCGGGCATCGGCAGGTCCTTTTCTAAAAGCTTACGCGTCTCCTCGATCGCGTCGCCTACCGCCCCTCCCGGGGATATGTTCGCCATCACCTGGACAACCCGCGCGCGGTCCTGCCGGAGGATCTTCGCCGGTCCTACCGCGTCCCTTCCTGTCGCGATGGCGGGAAGCGGTATCATCTTCATCTGGACGTTGGGCACCCGGGTTTCGTCAAAC
>ERZ795059.4910-NODE-4910-length-12354-cov-5.001951_pt1 | contig 12354 bp, 11 predicted proteins | sample MGYA00375143_ERZ795059 | MGnify/ENA primary metagenome ERZ795059 (study PRJEB30188, sample SAMN05720168) | activated sludge metagenome | isolation source: Anaerobic digester | place: USA | collected 2015-01-07 ... | reverse complement strand
ACGACAAAGGAGCTTTTGCCGAACACATTACAGGTTTAGATGTTTCTATCTTAAATTTCGACGCCAAAACTATACGCATATATTATACAAGCAACAATGCTCAAAAAACTTCAGATTTAGTAAATACTATAAGCGAAGATTTTTTGACATATAATATTGAGAAAAAGCAAGAACGTGCCGAAAAAGTACTAGCATTTATTGAAGAGCAAATGAGTGTGGTATACAGCAAACTCGACGAATCTGAAAAACAACTTGACCAATTTAAAAAATCAAATAATATAACCGGGAGCATATTCGACGACAAAGCTGCAATACAAAATGCATTGATGGACAATTCGCAACAAATAAAACAATACGACACCCAATTGCAATCGCTTCAGAAGGTTAATAAACAAATAGCTGCCGGTAAAGACTTTAATGCAGTAGAGCTTATATCTATACTTTCCGGTTCATCGAGCGAAAGTATGGTTTTAAACTTTTTAAACGGTATACAACAATTACAAAAACAAAAAGAACAATTACTAATAACCGTTACTCCCGATAATCATAAAGTTAAAGTAATTGACCAACAAATATTAGAACAAAAAAAATTATTACTCGATTTTATTAAAATATCCAACGACCGCATAAAAACTGAATTAGATGCAGCCAAAGCAAAAACTAAAGTCGAAAAAGCAATAGAAATAGATGAAATAGAATTAGCAAAACTCAAACGCATTCATTCTATAAACCAAAACTATTACGACCAACTGGTAACCAAACGTGCCGAGTTTATGATTTCAAAAGCAGGACACGTAACCAACAATTTAATACTACAAAAATCCGATGTACCTCAATTCCCAATTTCGCCAATTCCCTCATTCATAATATTTATAGCCGTAGTATTATCGTTTATGGCTATGGTAATGCTTACGCTTATTCGCTATATGCTATACAATGATATTACTTCGTTAAACGACATTAGTAGATTTACCGATGTACCTGTTGCCGGATTAATACCTGTTTCGAAACAGACCAATAAAATCAACCGATTTGTAGTTGAAAACAAAGCAAATTCGGTGATAACCGAAGCATTTAGAACACTTCGTTCCAATTTGGAATTTATGCATCAAGTTAGCAACGAGAAAAAAATTATTGCAATCAGTTCTACCATTTCGGGCGAAGGAAAAACATTTATTGCCATAAATTTAGGTGGAGTTCTTTCTATGGGTGGCAAACGAGTAATTTTGATTGACTTAGATTTACGAAAACCCAAAGTACACTTAACATTCAAATCGAACAACGAACATGGATTAAGTACTATACTTATTGGAAAGACCATTATAAAGATTGTATAATTGAAACTGAATTCGAAAATTTCAACATTATAACTTCCGGTCCTCCTCCCCCCAATCCGGCTGAATTGGCAAATTCAGAAAGTTTTGACAGATTATTGGAAACACTCAAAGAGGACTATGATATAATAATAATAGACACTCCTCCTATAGGTATTGTATCCGATGCTATTTTTAGCTTTAAACGTGCCGATTTGCCTATCTATGTTACACGTGCCAATTATTCGAAACGAAATTTTATAAATAATATAAATTATATTGCCGAACAAAAAAGTATTAAAAATATATCAATAGTATTAAATGCAGTAGAAATTATGACTAGCAAATACGGCTATGGATATAAAGGATATGGGTATTCGCAATATGGATACGGATATGGATATGGATACGGATATGGATTTGGTTATGGGTATTATTCATATGGTCCGGAAAAAGAAAAAAAGAAAAAGAGCATTTTAAAGGTTTTTGAGAAAGAATGAGTTATTTTACAATTGTAGCATTATTTGTAGCTGTATTAAGCTTAAGTTTGACAGGATATTGGTTACTTTTACAAAAAAAAATATTCCAATTTTTAAAGAAAAAAAATACAGGAGCCGAACGATGGGCTTCGCAGTCGAAACCAATTTTTGGTGGTGTAATTTTTTACTTAAGTTTTTTATTTGGAATTGTTATTTCACTGTTTTTAGTCGATTTTAGCCTTATATCGTCCAAATATGTTGGGGTTCTTATTGTTTGTGTAAGTATATCTTTTTTTATGGGACTTATTGATGATTTGAACAATCAAGGTCCATTATATAAATTTCTGATTCAAATAGCTTGTGGTATAATACTTATAGCTGCAGGCATGCACATACAAACATCCGATAATATTTTCATAAATTACGGTATTACCATACTTTGGGTAACCGGTATAATGAATTCCATAAATATGTTAGACAATATGGACGGTATTACCGGTTCTGTATCGGCTATAATACTACTTACCATTATAGGGATTATAGGATTTTCGCCTACCCCTAACCTATTCGATTTAATTATTCTAATTTGTATTTTTGCCAGTATTTTAGGATATATGTTCTGGAATTGGAATCCATCTAAAATGTATATGGGCGACAATGGCAGTCAATTTTTGGGGATTATTTTAGCAATATTCAGTATTCAATATATTTGGAACTCTACCGGAAATGTTGAAGGTATAAATTATAGAGAATTTTTACTCATCGGTCTTTCTTTTTTACTTCCGTTAACCGATACAATTGTAGTATTTATAAACAGATTAGCAGCAGGCAAATCACCGTTTGTAGGCGATAGAAATCACACTACACACAATTTTGTATATTTAGGACTTACCGAACGACAAACTGCAATAGTATTTATAGTAATATCGTTGCTTACAAATGCAGCAGTATTCTATATTATATCGTTTACAGATGTTGTAATTCATAAAAACTATTATCTTATTTTAGCATCTATTGGTGTTAGTATTTCTATTTGTTTATATATATTGTCGAGAATTGTAAAACAAAAAAACAGACAATAAAAAATGAATACACACTATAAAAAAATCGGATACATTTTACTCGGTATCGGTATTTCTGCTATTGCTATATTACTTGCATTTTCGGATAATCCGGAACAATCGGTTCAAAAAAATAAATCTGAAACTACGTTTGTAGCAGTTGATTTATATATTCCCGATTCACTTTCACTGTTTGGCGAAGCAGTACCATTACAGTACTACGATGTGGTAGAAAGTCTTGAACGAGAACTATTAGTTAATGTATATTTTCAATCGCAAACTGTTCAATTTTTAAAATATGTCCATCGGTATTTTCCTATAATTGACAGTATTCTGAAAGCTAATAATTTACACACCGACTTTAAATATTTGGCTTTAGCAGAAAGTGGCTTAAAAGTAAATATTTCGCCCAAAGGAGCAGCAGGCTTTTGGCAATTTTTGGAAACCACTGCAAAAGAATATAATATGACAGTAACCGAACAAATAGACCAACGCTACGACCTCATAAAATCAACCGAAGCTGCTTGTAAGTATTTACAAAGAGGATATTCAAAATTTAATTCGTGGACTATGGTTGCCGCATCGTATAATTTAGGTATGGGCGGATTAAAAAAACAAGCTGATTTTCAAAAAATAACATCGTTCTACGATTTATACACAAATTCAGAAACTGCCCGATATATATTTCGCATTGCTGCATTAAAATTAATCATTGAAAATCCCGAAAAATATGGATATCATGAAATTAAACCATACCCATCGATTCCATATAGTATTGTAACTGTTGATACTACAATTACCAATTTACAAGAATTTGCTGCGGCTCAAGGTTCTAATTACAAACTACTTAAAACCATGAATCCTTGGTTACGCGACAAATATTTACCAAATGAGCAACGAATACCTTACCATATCATAATAATAAAAAATTCAGATAGAATACTACAAAAATAAAAACATATGTGCTCTCAACCTTCATCACAAACATCATTATATCAAGATTCGCTTATTGTTGAAGGAGCTCGGGTGCATAATTTAAAAAACATTTCGGTAGAAATTCCTCGCAATGCATTATGTGTAATTACCGGTTTGAGCGGAAGTGGTAAATCATCGCTTGCATTTGATACTATTTACGCCGAAGGACAACGGAGATATATTGAAACTTTTTCTGCATATGCACGACAATTTTTAGGAAATTTAGAACGTCCCGATGTTGATAAAATCACCGGATTGAGTCCCGTAATATCTATTGAACAAAAAACTGTAAATAGAAATCCACGTTCTACTGTAGGAACTATTACCGAAATTTATGATTTTTTCCGTCTTCTATACGCTCGAATAGGCGAAGCTTACTCGTATGAAACGGGTGAAAAAATGGTAAAATATACAACAAGTAAAATAATTGAATTAATAGAACACGATTTTGCTAATAAGAAAATACTCTTGTTGGCACCCGTAATTAAAGGGCGTAAAGGTCATTATCAAGAATTATTTGAACAATATCGTCGCAAAGGATACTTATATGCTCGTATTAATGGCGTGGTTAAAGAATTAACCTTCGGCATGAAGCTAGACAGATATAAAACACATACAATAGAAATTGTAATTGATAAACTCAAAATATCCGAAAACGATACAGATAGAATAAAACAATCGATTGAAACTGCCATGAAAATTGGGAAACATGTAATAATGATTCTCGATACCGACACAAACGTTGGTAAATATTATAGTAAAAAATTAATGTGTCCAACTACAGGTCTTTCATATAACGAACCCGCTCCTCACACATTTTCGTTTAATTCGCCCCATGGAGCTTGTCCTACCTGCAATGGTTTAGGCGAAATAGACGAAATAGATATAGATAAAATAATACCACATCCAGAATTAAGCATTCATAACGGAGCAATAAAACCATTAGGAACGTACAAACGCAATCTTATTTTTTGCAAACTTGAAGCTATTTTACACAAATACGGCTATAGTTTACAAACAGCATTTAAAGAATTACCAAATGATGTACGAAATATCTTATTATATGGTTCTAACGAAATGTTTTCGTTTAAAACTGCCCCATTAGGAGTTACAACAAATTATTTTCTGAATTTCGAAGGATTACTTGCCTTGATAGAAAAACAAGCAGAATTTACCGAAGGAAAAACAGACGACGGAAGCGAAACTACACTATTCAGAAAAACTACCTGCCCCGATTGTAAAGGGTTGCGACTCAAAAAAGAATCGTTACATTTTAAAATCCAAGAAAAAAATATTGCCGAAATTTCTTTATTTTCGTTACAAGACCTGCATAATTGGATAGAAATTGTTCCACAACATTTATCGAAACAACAATCGCACATTGCCCACGAAGTATTAAAAGAAATACGTACCAGATTAGGTTTTTTGTTAGATGTAGGTCTCCATTATCTTTCTCTTAATCGCAGTTCGCGAACTCTTTCTGGAGGCGAAAGCCAACGAATTAGACTAGCAACACAAATTGGGTCAAAATTGGTAAATGTTTTATATATACTCGACGAACCAAGTATAGGACTTCATCAACGCGACAATTTACAACTAATTCAAGCACTTAAAGACTTACGCGATACCGGCAATTCAATAATCGTAGTTGAACACGACAAAGACATGATACTTGCCGCCGATTATGTGCTTGATATTGGACCCGGTGCCGGCAGAAACGGTGGTGTAGTTGTAGCAAGCGGCACACCCGATGAATTTATGCAACAACAAAGTATTACAGCCCAATATATAGCTGGGACAAAACAAATTTCGATTCCAACAAAACGCCGTAAAGGAAACGGAAAAACATTACAATTACTCGGAGCCTCGGGTAATAATTTACAACAGGTAGACATAACTATTCCATTGGGCACATTTACCTGTATTACAGGTGTATCGGGAAGTGGTAAATCGAGCCTTATAAACCATACTTTACACCCAATATTACAAAAGCATTTTTACAATTCAAAACAAGAACCTCTGCCCTATACATCTATTATAGGATTGGAACATGTAAACAAAGTTATAGAAGTTAACCAATCACCACTTGGTAGAACTCCACGATCAAATCCTGTAACGTATACCAATATATTTAGCGATATACGAAAATTATTTGAACAACTGCCCGACTCAAAAATACGTGGATATAAAGCAGGCCGTTTTTCGTTCAACGTAAAAGGTGGCCGATGCGAAACATGTAAAGGAGCCGGTGTAAAAACCATAGAAATGAACTTTTTGCCCGATGTATATATAGAATGTGACGATTGCGGTGGAAAACGGTATAATAGAGAAACATTAGAGGTTCGATTCAAAGGTAAATCAATAAGTGATGTGTTGAATTTAACCATAAATATGGCTGTAGATTTTTTTGAACATGTACCCCAAATTTATTCAAAACTCAAAACATTACAAGATGTAGGATTAGGCTATTTAACACTAGGTCAAGCATCTACAACATTATCGGGAGGCGAAGCTCAACGGGTGAAATTAGCAGCGGAATTAGCTAAAAAAGATACCGGAAACACAGTATATATTTTAGATGAACCTACAACAGGACTTCACTTTCAAGATATTGACATACTTTTAGGAGTATTGCAAAAATTGGTACAAAGAGGTAATACCGTTTTGGTAATTGAACACAATTTAGATGTAATAAAAGTTGCCGATTACATTATTGATGTAGGTCCAGAAGGTGGCAAAAACGGTGGCACCATAGTAGCCCAAGGTACACCCGAACATATTGCAACTATTGAAACAAGTTATACCGGAATGTTTTTAAAAAAAGAAATACATAGTTTGAAATAGCACTAATTTGAATTTTCTTTTTTTACCATTGTGTGTAAAATCTCACAAACTTTATAGAACAACGTTACACTCATTGAACATTTTTTTTATATTTGCAATATATACAATAACATAAAACATACATGGTAATTCAAAATAATTCATTTACAGGTAAATCAAAAATTAAACGAATGATATCGTTTGTGTTTGTTATTATTTGTAGTTCAATATTTTTATTTTGGGATGTTGCATTATACGAATTTGGAGTTACCTATTCATTATCGTGGATTCAAACATTACTATTTACAACTTTAGTATTTGGTGTTTATGGTATTATTGTATGGCTTCGATTTCGAAAAAAATACTATTTTGTATATGTAACCGACGATGACAATGAAAATCTTGTATTCCGATTTTATCATATCCGCACATTTGGCAAAAAATTCAATACGTACAAGATTCCTTTTATAAAATTTCATTCATTCGAAATAAATCAAACAAATGGTAATACAGATTTGTATTTATTCCAAAAAGTAAATAATTCTGTGGCAAAATATCCCCCTATTAGTCTCAATGCTTATTCGCAAGAAGAATTACATGATTTACGAGAATTATTAACTAATTACTTACCTAAATAATAATTAAACATGAAAAAAACAGTATTTTTTATAGCAATGTTACTTACAATAGCTACAGCGGCTTCGGCACAACGAGCTAATCAAAAATGGTATAGACATGCAATAGGTGTGAGAGGCGAAAATTCGTTTTATATCTTTCCTACGCTAGTAGGTGTTACCTACGATAGATTTTTATCGAACCAAACAGCTGTTGAACTTATATTAGTTACAGATTTAGAAACCGGAACAGAAATATCCGGATTATACAAATATGTAAAATCTATTCCCGATGTTCCTGCATCTGTACGATGGTATGCCGGTATTGGTGCTCATTTTGGGGAATGGGATGCTACAGATATAGTTGCGGGTATCGACGGTATTTTAGGTATTGGATATACGTTCGACCAAATTCCAATTAATGCAACATTAGATTGGCATCCAATAATTAATGCAGTAACCAGCAATACCCAATATATTTTCGTTCCTACCAAATTTGGTTTATCGGCTCGCTATATTATTGAATAATTAGAAAATTCTACTAGTATGAAGAAATTATTGTATTATGTATACGCTCTTGTAGTAATAACATCAGCTTGTACCCCCAAAGATACCGACACAAAAGATTCTGATTGCGGCAAACAAAATCATCTCATTCCTTCAACAGTTTCGTTGGTATACGAACAAACTATGGTGGTACCTCAAGAATATGCGTTTTTCTTCAAAACAATTGATTTTCAAAAACTCACTTCAGATATAATCGAAAAATCTAAAAAAGGAACCATTGTTCCATTATTTCCTTTTTCTGATATACCATTAACGAAACAAGATATTGAAGAAAAACTTTCAACAGTTTCTATCAATGAATGTAAATACGCTTTATTTGATGAAGAATGGTTTATGGATACCGCTACATTTGTAATGCAAAAAAATGTTCGTTCCTATACTATTGTAAGAGAATATATGCGTAAAACCCCATTGGGTACCGAAGAATTATCAAAATCTCTTATAGCTAAAATTCCCTGTACCGATAGTGTTTCAAAGAAATTTTCAGAACTAACTTTACTAGCAAAAAATGTTGCATACGAAATTCCATTAGTTAACGAATTTAATCCCGAATATTTGGAAAACATTCATGTAAAACATGTTATGAATATTCTTATTGCAAAGGCTTTGTCGGGAACTACCAACGCTTATAGTTTTATGCTACGTGACACCTTGCAATCACTTTCGGCTGAAGATATTAAACTTAGATTAGGAGAACAAACCGAGAGCTATGTAAATATTGACGAAACTACAGGTGATGAAGATACCGTAGAAATTGAGAAAAAAATCGATCCAAGTGAATATACAGGATTAGCATTCATCGAAGATTGGTATGTAAATCCTAAAACTATGCATATTTACAAAGATGTAAAAGGTGTAGCGTTGGTTCGAGAATACATGAAACAACTCGATGGTAACGAACCGGAAAAGGTGAAAACTATTCCTTTGCTTATGTTTTTCTCTAATCATAAAGACGGCAAATAAGTCGTATATGTATTCAGAACAAACGTTGTATTATATTGCTACCAGCATGTTGCCGGGTATAGGTCCTATACTGGCACGGCAACTTATAGCGTATGTAGGAAGTGCAGAACAAATATTTAAAGAATCTCCAAAAAATCTTGCTAAAATCCCAAAAATTGGTGAAACACTAGCTCGTGATATTAAAAAAAATAATGTAATGCAACAAGCTGAACAAGAATTTGCATTTGTTCAAAAAAACAACATAAAAATTGCATTACACACGCATGATGACTACCCACGGAGATTAAAGCATTGCGACGATGCTCCGCTTTTGTTTTATTACAAAGGCAACAACAACTTTAATCATCAAAAAATTATAAGTATTGTAGGAACTCGAAGTGCAACAGAATACGGTAAACGATGTTGCAAACAATTGCTTTCGGATATTAGCAAACATAATCCTCTTATAATAAGCGGACTTGCATTAGGTATAGATATTTGTGCTCATAAAGAAGCATTAAAAAACGGATTAGAAACTATTGCTATTTTAGGTACGCCACTTACTACCGTAACACCAACATCGCACATAAAATACGCACGAGAAATTATTGACCACAATGGTACTGTCATTTCCGAATGCCATAGTCAGACTGTATACGACAACGCACTATATGTAAAACGAAATAGAATAATAGCCGGCATGAGCGATATTACTATAGTTGTAGAAAGCAAAACACGTGGCGGAGCTCTTATTACCGCTGAATATGCAAATCAATACAATAGAGATGTTGCCGCATTTCCGGGTAATATAAACAATACATATTCACAAGGTTGTAATATGTTGATTAAACAAAACAAAGCTCATTTAATTGAATCGGCACAGGATATCGAAAAAATTTTGAACTGGGATTTAGATATACAACAAACAAAATCTACAATTCAAAAACAATTATTTGTTGAATTAAATAGTGAAGAACAATTAATTTACTCTATATTGCAAGAATACAAGGAGTTAAGCATAGATCAAATTGCAACACAAAGCAATATTCCCATGAGCAAAACATCATCGGTACTGTTGCAATTAGAATTTAAAGGTTTGATACAAACGTTTCCGGGTAAACGATTTAGTATTGCTTAGCAATTCGTTTATGTACTACTAATGTATAATTAAGAATAGCAAGTTTTGGAATACACACCTGATCGCCTATAAGACCATGAGCTAAATGAGGAGGAATAAGTAAGCGTGCACTATCGCCAGCACACATTAAACGCAATGCCTCTTCAACCCCCGACTCTACGCCACCCTGCCCTACTTTAATACGTTTTACACCCGATGAATCAGACGAATAACATACAGTACCGTTTAATAGTGAAACGGTATACCCGTACTCTACAATATCATCTTTTCGAATTGTATCGGCAGCACCACTTCTTCGAATAGAATACCATAGCCCGGTGCCTGTTTTTTGCATATTCCAATTATTTTTTTTCGCAAAAAGAGCTATTGTGTCTTGCAAAGCTTTTACTACTTGCCTATTAACTTCAATAGATTTTTGCTGTATACGAGCAATTTCTTCGGGACTCATCTCTTTTTTTTTGTTCGACGAACAAGCTGATATACTGAATATAAGAATTAGAATAGAATATAATAGAATTATATGTTTCATGGTTAGTTAGTAACTGTTATTTTAATTTGCTTACTTGTTGATTTCGTTGCCTTATCGCGAAGCAAACAATTAAGAATATACGTTCCTTGTTCAGAAAAAGCACAAGAATACGGAACTATAGTAACACTATCGGTAAATGTTTGCAACTGAGAATTTGGAAAGCGAAATACAACCTTTGAATTATGCGAAACAATTAACGAATCGAGCGGCCGATTTGCCTGTTTACATGCAAATAAAAAATTAATTGTTTGATTTGTCGATATTGTAGTATCGCTATACACACCACCTTCATCAAATAGAATACTTGGAGACGCAAGTTGACGTACAAAAAATTGTTTCGATACAGAAGAATATAGTTCTTCGGTATTGTATGCTATAATCTGAAGAGTTTGTAAATCTTTATATCCAAACAAAGTTGTTGAATACATATATTCAAATTCACGAACTTGAGGAAGTATGGTATCAAAAACAATAGAATTATTATGTTTTATTTGGAAGCTATGCAAAGGCTCATCAATAGATGTAACGTTACATTGTAATGTAACAATACTGTCTTCATATACTGAATCTATAATTGAAGCTGAAGTTAGATTAATAATTGGAGAATCGCTAATGTTAGAATTACATGCGAACATATAACCAACTATCAAAAAAATAATGAGATAATTTTTCATCTATTTTTTATTTTCTATAGTGTTGCTATTTTATATTTGATGAAATCGTTTAATTGTGTTCTTGCCAATTATAGTAACCAAATTATATATAGAACCTATAATTAAACAAAAATAAAAAAAAATGCCGATTTGAAATCAAATCGGCATAATAAAAATAATTTAATTAAATATTATTTTTGAACTTTCACATTAATTTTAATATAATCGCCAGTTCCTCCACCCACAGTTTCAGTAACTATTTCAACTATTTCAATTAATCCATATTTTTCATCAGCTGTCATAAAAGCAATTACTTGTCCTTCTGACAAATTATCAATTCTACCATTTGTATACATTCCAGCACCATCAGAAGCTTCAGTACCTGAAGTAAAAGTAGCAGCTAAATCTTGAACAGTTGTTACCGATGCAAAAGTAGCTGTAGTTGTTGCATATTGAGTGAAATTTTTTGTAGTCCAAGAACTAACATCACCATAAGCATTAGTATATACATCTGAACTTGAAGCGTTTGCGTCTGCAGGGCAACTTAATTGAGCACCGGTAGTTGCACCACCAACAGCATATAAAATATCAACTAAACTTGAATTATCTTTTGCTTCAGATTGTGTATAAGTAGCTCCTGTAGAAGTAGCTAATGCACATTTTTGTAAACCACTTGCAAGAGGAGCATACAATAAAGTTGTAGTATATTCAGAAATAGGACTTTCTACAATTACATTAACAGTTTTTACAAATTCTAAACTTCCTTTATCTGTAACAGTAATCGTAACAGTATATGTTCCAGGAACTTCCATTAATTCATTTATTTCAACTAACATTCCATCTTGAATCTTTTCAGCATCAACTGAAGCTGTATAAATTGGCTCGTTTACTTGACCTTGTCCTAAAGTAACAACTACATCTTGAATTTTTTCATCACCTTGTTTTACAACAAATGAAAAATTTAATTCTTCTCCAGAATTAAGAATAATATCACTTCCATCATAATTTTGGAATGTAATTTCAGGACCAATTGGATCTACATCTTCACCACATGATGTAAAAAAACCTAAAGCAGCAACCATTGCAGCTATAATAATCACATTTACTTTTTTCATAATTTTTAAAATTTTGTTAATTAATAATATTGTTTGTTCGTTTATATGTTAAATGTTTGACAAATGTAATTATATTTTTAATATAACAAAACATTAGTAACCGAGAAAAAATAAAAATAACAGATTAGGTCGATAGTCACTAACC
>ERZ795059.4909-NODE-4909-length-12354-cov-6.010977_pt1 | contig 12354 bp, 13 predicted proteins | sample MGYA00375143_ERZ795059 | MGnify/ENA primary metagenome ERZ795059 (study PRJEB30188, sample SAMN05720168) | activated sludge metagenome | isolation source: Anaerobic digester | place: USA | collected 2015-01-07 ... | reverse complement strand
AAAGGTAGTCATTAATCCCGTCAAAAGGTTTACCAAAGTAGTTAATTCAAGTCAAAAAGCACTTGTAACCCTTACTTTTTGATTATGCAGTTTTGTATCGAAAGGATGACTTCTTGCTGATGAAGAAAGGCATAATGATCTGATGGAAGGCATAATCCTTCTTTAAATAACTGATCTGAAACGCCATTTAGTATGGATTCATATTCCTGAAAAACAGGTTGCCTGTGCATCGGATGCCACATTAATCTGGCTTCAATACCTTTCTCAGCCAATTTTTGCATTACATCTTTCGCCTCAACCTGATTTGGAGTTCGTTTTTGGTCAATTAAAAGGGTTGAGAACCAATAATTGCATCGTTTATCATCACCTTGTTCCTGAAAGTGAACGCCTGGTATTTCTTTCAGGGCGTGCCTGTACTTTTCAAATATCACAGCCCGTTCTTTCAGCTTTTCAGAAAGATCAGTCCATTCTGTTAAACCAACCGCAGCATTGATCGGACTCATTTGATAATTAAATCCGACTTCAAGATGCTCATAATATGGTTTATCCTCACGTGACTGAGCAGCCCAAAAAAGAATTTTCTTGTAATGCTCCTCACTTTCGGTAAGAATAGCTCCACCCCCAAAGGTTGTTACAATTTTGTTTGTGTTAAACGACAATGTTCCAATTGCTCCAAAACTTCCAACATGCTTCCCTTTGTAGTATGAGCCTATCGCTTCTGCCGCGTCTTCAATTACCGGTATATTATGATGATTGGCTATTGAAAGTATCTCATCCAGTTTTGCAGGCATGCCATAAGTATGCACCAGAATAATGGCTTTGGGTTTTTTCTTTTCCGCAATTAATCTTTCAATTGCCTTTTCTAATAATTCAGGATCCATATTCCATGTCTCCCTTTCACTATCCACAAAAAAAGGAATGGCCTCCTGATATAGAATGGGGTTTACAGAAGCTACATAGGTAAAGGTTGATACTAAAACATAATCACCTTTCGTAACACCTAATGCTCGCAAAGCCAAATGAATAGCAGCTGTACCCGTATTGAGAGCCACTACATATTTGGAACCTGTGAGGTCTTTTATTTGATTCTCAAAATCACGAACGATTTCACTGTGATGACGACTATGATATGCCTCTAGTGTTTTGGCAATTTTGTTTCCATCAATGGGATTATAGGAAAGATTGATACGGAATTTCATTTCGCTCGAGAATCAGTTCGTTTCTTTTGATATAGAAAAGATACCATTAAAAGAATCATCAAGGTAGGATTAATTATCAACCGGTGTATCTGCGAAAGCAAGGGTGATGACAATTCACTATCACCTTCTGTTGATAGCTTGATCCAAAAGTAAAGTGGTAAGATGACAAACAACTCAATCAGAAAAAGATAGAACGCAACACTCAAATATTTTTTCTCTTTGAATAATACATAAATAAAGAAAATACAGATCGCATCATTGATTAGAAACCGAATTAACTTATTCACGACAAAGGGAGTATAGGGCCAGCCCGAGTTTTCCAAACTATCCAAACTAAATAGACTCTGCAAATGAGCGAAGTAATCAAAACGCTGAAAAATAAAAACCATCGCCAGCAACAAGCAGGTTAGACCGATTAAAGCGAATAGTCTTACTTTACTCTTCAACTTGCTGTGATTGTTTTGTACTTAATTTTGCAACCCAAAGAATCCACAAGCCGATAACCACTACATATAATGCCGCAGTGAAAAAATATTTATGGATGTAATAAAAGTATTGACTCTTATGCTGCGCTGCCACATAAAGCAAAAAAATGCGGAACAAATTAAACAGGTGTATAACGAATAAACCAAGCGGTAAAAACCAAACCATTCGCTTTACTGATCCACCGTATGCCACTAAAAATGCAACAAACACAATCATCACATTCACACCGTTGCATCCTTCAAATACATTCACTACCCCATCTCCTTTGTATCGCATAGAAATGCTTTTTATTCCTTCATTTACTTTGATGGATGATTCACCACCGAATGCATTTTGAAGATCAGAAGTCTGTTCTGTAACCCAATAGGTAATAGGATCTGGCGTATTGATGTACGAATCGATATAAATTCCATACAGGATATTACCTACGAAATAGATCACCAGGAATTTTCCGAGAAAGAGAAAAGAATATTTAAAATCTTTGAACATCCAGTGCTATGTTAGTTGCCAGTTACCGGTTGCCAGTTACCGGTGACTGGCAACCGGTAACCTTCTTCCTCAAACTTTCTCCCTTGCAGGAACCCCCAACAACGTTACATCTCCTCTTGAATCTTGAATGACAACCGCCCCCGCTCCTACCTTGCAGTTATCGCCCATGCTTATATTCTGAAGAACGCGAACTCCTGAGCCTATTAATGTTGATGTACCAATCTTCACATTTCCAGAAATACTACACCCTGGCATTATGGTACTGAAACTACCTATTGTTGCATCATGCCCAATGGTACACGCCAAATTCACAATCACAAATTCCTGAAGATTTACATTAAGCGTAAATATGTTTCCTGCTGTAATGATGCATCCACGACCAAATTGATTTGACTGATCATCACCCAAAAAATTATGCGGATGTTTTAACACTGGAAAGTCAATATTTTCATTCGAAATATTTGAGACTATTCTCTTCCGCGTTGCAGGGTCTGCCACGGCAATGGCAAGCGAAAGCTTCTCTCTTACTTTATTCAGCTCTGCCAAGCCCCCAAGAATCTTTATACCATCGACTACATTTCCTTTTGGTAATGCATCATCATAAAAACCAATAAGATTCCAATTGGGTTGCACTTCATTGATCTGTCGTATCATGAGAGCCGTTTCACGTCCAAATCCACCTGCACCAAAAATTGCGATATCACACGTCATGACTTCCTGTAAATTTTTTCTCTAATAGTGATGTATCTTTTCTAAACGACAGAAGAAGAATAATGGTCTTCACCACAATCTTAGCGTCAAACAGAAACGATACTTTCTGAACGTACATTACATCAAACTTAAATTTCTGTTCCCAAGATACTGAATTGCGTCCATTCACCTGTGCCCAACCGGTAATACCGGGACGCACATCATGCCGTTTTTTTTGTTCTGCTGAAAATAAAGGCAAATATTCAATAGGTAAAGGACGCGGACCGATCAATGACATATCACCCATCAAAACATTCAGGAGTTGAGGCAGTTCATCCAACGAAAGAAATCGCAAAACATTTCCGAGTACAAATCTTCTGTCCTGTTCATCGGATACTTTTAATGTTCTGAATTTTATCATGCGAAAGGTGATACTGTTCTTTCCGATTCGATCCTGAACGAAGAAGACAGGAAGGTTGAATGTTATCAGGTAAAGTAACATCAACAGCATAAAAATCCAGGATGTTGCTACTAACAGTAAAACAGAAAACACGATATCCAGTACTCGTTTAACATATTTCTGATACACCATCACTTGTTCTTTTTAAAGATGGAGAAAAGTGTGGTAAAGATGATCTTCATATCCAGAAACAACGATTGGTTTTGAATGTATTGACGATTCAATTCCAATTTGACAGGCATAATCTCACGAATGTAAAATTCAATGGGATCGGCTTTACCCTCCAGCATTTCGTTTTCATTTCGAAACTCGATGGAGGCAAGATCAGTGATGCCCGGCCTTACCGAAATAACTTCACGTTGTTGATCAGAATATAAATCAACAAACTTTTTCAGTTCTGGTCGTGGTCCTACTAAACTCATGTCACCTCTAACCACATTAATCAATTGAGGCAGTTCATCCATTTTATATTTCCGAAGGTAATACCCAATAGTTGTAATGCGCGGATCACGCTTGCCTACGGTAATGGCAGTAAGTTTATCCGCTTCAACATGCATGGTGCGAAACTTAAAGAGATTAAAAAGCTTTGCTCCTCTTCCAACACGCTGCTGCAAGTAGAAAGCCGGACCTTTTGAATCGATCTTAACGATCCATGCAATGACCAGTAAAAACGGCAGGAGAATGCACAATCCCAATACTGAAAATACAAAATCAAAAAACCGTTTAAGCATGATGCATTAGCGATTGATACGCTTTTACCACGGAAGATACAATGAATTCAATCTTCTCGCTGTCTAACTGCGGATAAATAGGTAATGAAATTTCGCGCGAATAATTATCGTATGCGTTTGGATAATCCTTAATAGAATACTTTCGCTCTTTAAAAATGGTAAGTAATGGCAATGGTTAAAAGTGTACGTTTACCGAAACACCATAAGAAGTAATTTTATTAATCATCTCATCACGCTGTTGTTCCGATATTGATTTAATACGCAATGCAAATAAATGATACGATGATTTTTTCTCTTCATTATCCATTGGTGGTAACTCTGCCCACGTGTGTTCAGAAAACAAACGGACGTATTCATCAAAGACTCGTTTCCGTTCCGGTAATATTAAGGTGTAATACTTCCTTGCTTGTGCTAATCCAATGGCTGCACAAATATCGGGCATGTTCATTTTAAAACCCGGATAGACAATATCATACTTCCATCCTGCGCCATTTGTTTTGGCAAGTGCATCTTTATTCTGACCGTTCAATGACCACAACTTGATTTGTTTATATACTTCCTGACGGTTAAACGGAGCAGGTAAATTAATACACATTGCACCGCCCTCTGCTGTTGTCATGTTTTTTACAGCATGAAAAGAAAATACACTGAAGTCGCCCCAGTTGCCTATCTTCTTATTCTGATACTCCGCACCATACGAATGCGCTGCATCCGACAGCACCATGATGCGCCCTAATTTTTTTTGATGCTCTGTCTGTGCACTGAACTTCTTCAGAACACTTTCTTCCTTCACCACCTTAATGATGGCCTCATAATTACAAGGCCAGCCAGCAATATCGACCGGCACAATTACTTTTGTTCGCTCCGTGATTTTGTTTCGAAGCTGATCAACATCAATATTAAAATCGTTGTCACAATCAACCATAACCGGTGTTGCTCCAAGGTGCATGACCACTAACGCAGTAGCAGCATACGTATAAACCGGAATAATTACTTCATCGCCTTTTGTTACACCATACCAATGCAAGAGCAGCATTAATCCGGAAGTAGCCGAATTGCAACATGCCACATGCTCAAGTCCAATACTTTCAGCAACCACTTTCTCTAATGCCAATACTTTAGGGCCAGAGGTAATCCAGCCACTGTTTAGGGTGTCTAACACTTCCTGTTTTACATCATCATCGATAAAGGGGGGAGCGAATGGGATTTGCATATTAAACTTTGCGCTAAACTATACATTGAAGTTTACTTGGACAATGTTTAGAGTTTCAAGTTTCGGGTTTGAGGTTTCGAGTTCAAGGTTCAAGGTTCCAAGTTCCAAGTTGCGGGTTTGAAGTTTGAAGTTCAAGGTTCCATGTTAAGGTTGGAGGTAGGTGTGGTTTTACCGCGGAGGCGCAGAGACGCTGAGTAAGTTTTTCTTTTTTCCATCAGTGTCACTCGAAGAGGACGCTGTTGCTTCAGCAATTTAAAACCGAGCAGTGAGAGGCGCAGAGACGCTGAGTAAATTTTTATTATATAATGTTATGCACAGTGCCTATCAACCCAATAGTTCTTTAACCTCTTTCTCAAGGTCGGGTAGATTTCTTACTATGATTCCCCAAAGTATGTCCTCCGAAACGGAGTCATATCCGTGAACTATTCTGTTCCTCGTGTCGACAATTTTTCTCGTATGGCTTACCTTAACGTTAGGATCAACCTTAAGAATTCTGCTCATTGCTTCTCCAATGATTTCAATATTTCGCTCAACCGCCCTTTTAGTTTTTAAGTCTTTTTGAAAGTCATTAAAGTTCTTTATTTCTGGTATGAATGAGTTGATTTCTATAATCGCTTGTTCGATATCCTTTAACCAGGTCTTTACTTCATTGTCCATAAATGAGAACTTTTGATTTGTCAATATTCTCTCTAAGGAGTGGATTTTTGATGGCTCTATTCTCCAAGAGGTCAATAGATCGATTTAAAATTCTTTCGAGTTCAAATTTTAAGTCAAAATAGTTGTCTGTATACTCAATGGGATCATTTGTCTCAAAGTCGACCATCAAGTCAACGTCACTTTCATTGGAAAATCTTGTCGTGTTAACTGACCCGAATGAGTATAGGGTCTTAACCTTGTGGTTTATACAAAGTCTCAGTATCTGGTCTTTATATGTTTCAATCAGTCCCATGTCTTAAATTTAGTCAATTTTTCCTGTTCCGAAATTTCATCAGGACAGTTCTCCCCATTAGTGTCCCGGTTTCAAGTTTCGGGTTCCAGGTTCCAAGTTTCAGGTTCCAAGTTGCCGGTTTGACGTTTGAAGTTTTTGGTTTGAGGTAGTTACTGATTCGATGTGATCAACTATCGATTACCCGTTACTGATTACCGATTACTTTCACCCCATCAGTGTCACTCGAAGAGCGCTGATGCTTATAGTAATATTTTCAGGTTCAATGTTTAAGGTTTGGAGTTACGGGAATTCGTTATTGGAATAAAAAAAGTGCGTTAAAACTTATATGTGCATTATACTAAAGAATCCAAATATTCTTTGTGTTGATTTACAATATTTCTTTTTACCTCATGCCAGGCAACTGGAATGAGTTGAAGTGGATCTGCATCTTCTTCTGCATCGTCAAAATAAGTAAGGCTTTTTAATACCATGAACACCGAACCATCGCTATACTTTTTACTATAGAAGTTCAAGATCTCCTGTACTGAATAATGTTTTAGTAAAAAATATAAATCAAAAAAGTCTTTTTTGGATCCTCTCCCTGTGATCGCTGCAAGTTTCATCGCTGCAATATCCTTTTCATTTGCCAATCGAAGATTATCCACATCCATTAACTCACTAATCCAAGGGTAAGGATAATTTACAATATCGACTTTAATTCCGTTGATGAGATAGGATTTTATATTTTGGAGATTTTGCAAATTCTTAACATCGCCCAAAGAAGCGAGACTTGTCGTTAGTGCAATTGAATCAGGTGTCAGAATGCCAAACAAATCTATATCAATAGACTTACGATGACCATACTGTAATGCAAGGGAAGTACCGCCAGCTAAACGCATATGTTGCAAAACATCTAATGACAATAGCTTCTTTAAAAGTTCCAGTGTTGGGGAATCGATTGTCTGGTAGTGTAGCATCTGAATGTATTTACGGGAATTCCTGAATAGGTGGCGATAAAAGACATGGCTCGTCTATCCAGACTCCTGAATGAAGTCGCAATGCGTCCTATCTCAACAATGCCGTAGTAATTTTTAATGATAATCCAATCGCTCAATAACCCATATTCGAGCACCCGCCTTATAATAAATTTCTTGTGCGTGCTCATATCCAAGGTCATTCTGTCTACATCCCAAAAAAGGTGGCTTGAGAGATTATTGTTTTCAGAAAACACATTCATCGTACTCAAAATTATCAATTTTATTCCATACTGTATATCTCAAAAATGATTTTATGGCGACCAAGGCATTATTTCAACAACATTGTACTTTATCCTTGTTGCCGGTGAGCAGATTCAAGTTTCGGGTTTGAAGTTTGAGGTTCAAGGTTCAATGTTCCAGGTTTGAGGTTTGAAGTTTGAGGTTACGGGTTTGAAGTTTAAAGTTCAGAGTTTGAAGTTGCAGGTTTGAGGTTGTTGTTATTCGTCAATGCGAGAGAGGCACGAACGAAGCAATCCCCTTGCTATGAAATGCAAACGAGCGAGACAGGTTTCAAGTTCTAGGTTTCAGGTTCCAAGTTCCAGGTTCCAAGTTCCAAGTTGCCGGTTTGACGTCTGAGGTTCTGGATTCCAAGTTTAGATTACCGATTTCTGATTACTGATTACCAATTACTGATTACCGATTAATGGGATGAAGCCGAAGGAAAGTTTTTCTAGCTGGGACTTTTCATAGACACGCGGAGGGTTTGAAATTGTATTGATTTGATGGGTGCTGAAATTCATGGCCTGATGATCGGTGTCCTCGTCACCAAAGGTTACGCGAATATCTTCACGGCCCACTTCCTTCAATAACCTTTCGATATACATTTTTCCCTCTGCTTCGGTTTGCAATACGATTCGATTGGATATGGCAAGCTTGCGTACTGTATACATGCGTTCCTTTAACACAGCACTTAAGTACACACTTACTTCCGGATATAAATCTTTGCCCATGTGAATTTGCATAGCATGTGTTTGGCGAACTACCATCTGATCCACTTTATACTGTGGGGCATTCAGATTCGCGCGCGGCAATATGACTTGCTTAATCGAATCGTTATGATACACGACTTCAATTTCTTTGAGGTTCAAATAGGCGGTGATCTCCACCGGCACTTGCACGATGGCGCGAATTGCCTTTGACTGATTATTCTTCTTGTGAAGAAAAAATAAATCCTGATAGACGTGCTTTACTAAGTGCAATTCTTTGATGGAAAGAATTTCTTCCAATCGAAGTGGCTGAGTTCGCAATGCGGGTTTACGATGACCGTAATACATACCTGCAATGAATGATGCAAGGATTACGATTAGTATTGGGATGTAGATGAGGGGTTTCATGTCTTTTAAGTTTGAAGTTTCGAGTTTGAAGTTTCGGGTTTTAAGTTTCCAGTTCCCAGTTCCCGGTTGCCGGTTTCAGAATCTAAGTGAAGCTTGGGTCGTGAAGCGTGTAGCGGTGTTCTAAGTTTAAAGTTCAAGGTTTCGGGTTTGAGGGTATAAAAAAAACCTCTGCAGGACCTGGTCCGCAGAGGTTTTTAGGGTGTTGCGGAATGCATTAGTCTATACTTATAGTCTGGATATCAAGCGCTTTCAGCAATGCATATTCCTGACTGGAAGGGCCATAGATGGCACGCACGTATTTCTTAACGGATCGTGCTGTTTTTATAATGGATACTTCCTTGTCGTACATTACTTTGTTGCGCTCAATGATTGCCTTGCTCCAGAGTGCCCGTGCATCGGATACCTTTCGGTTCACCAGATTCAATTCAATCAACTTTGCATCCATTACTTCCTGGCCAAACTCAATCTCTCGCGGTTGATACAAAGGCTCTGTCATGACTGCCTTTATCAATTTTGCGAAAGCATCTGCTTTGCTGACATACGCCAACTGAAGATGAGACCGCTGAATGACTGGCTTCACTTCGGTAGTAGCCGGAATAGTAGTGCTTTTCCTGCGTGTTTTACCGGTGATGAGCTGAACGAAGGTACGCGCGTCATCCAACTTTTCCGGTGTTGCTCCCGATGCTTCCAACGTTCTGAGAACACTGGCTACAAACGGCCGCAACTTTTGAAAAATTTGTTTTCGCGTGTTCGCCTCGTTGTCGAAAGCAGTCTTGAAAATGCGGACATTTTCAATTGCCGCTTGTGTCTCGGCCATCTGGTTTACTAATGCATCCATCTGGAGGTTTGGGCGAGCGGGATTGTACTTACCTCCATACCCGTTGCAGAAGCTAATAAGCCTGGCAAATGCTTCTGCGTTTTTTACATGTGTCATAACTTTAATTGTTTTAGTTATGTGTATACAACGGTATGACCAGTCATAATAGTTGTTCATTTCAATTCTTTTTTTGAAACTATATTTTTATCATTATGAGCAACTGAAAAGGTAGTGGCACGTTTTGATTCAGTCGTTCACATGCTATTTTTATTTTCTCGCTTAAGGGTTGATTAAGTCTTTGGTTTCAAGTTCCTGGTTTCAGGTTACAAGTTTCAAGTTCCAGGTTTAAGGTTCCAAGTTTGAAGTTTGAAGTTTGAGGTTGTTATACGTCATTGCGAGAGAGGCACGAACGAAGCAATCTCCTTGCTATGAAATGCAAATGAGCGAGACAGGTTTCGGGTCTAAAGTTCAAGGTTCAAGGTTCCAGGTTCAAGGTTCAAGGTTCCAAGTTTCAGGTTTGAGGTTGAATAGATGTTGGCAGTTGACTGACCATGGACGACAGTTTGTTTATGGTCTTCCCTGTCCAAGGCCGCTTGCCGCTAACGATTAGCTATAAAACGTTAGCGTTTAAGTACGCACGTCTTTGTCCCTCGTTGCAAACGAAATTTACTAGCATACACTTTAAGAACCGACAATATAGTTCCCGTGTTATGGCGTGTACCCTACTTCCGCCAATTCTCAATGAGCAGTTTTTGAATTGGTTCATAGTGCTTTTCATTGTTTGTCACTAAGGTCAAACCATTCTCAATGGCTATCCCAGCAATCAAAAGGTCGGACGTCCCAATTGTAATTCCACGTTTTCTTAAGTCTGCGTAAAGGTCTCCCGATATTTTAGCTGATGTTTCTGAAATATGAATTATGTTATTGTTGGTTACAAATTCTTCAAAATCCTGAATTTGCTTTTCGGCACTTTGTACTTAAGTCCGCCCAAGATTTCAAAGTAGGTAACTATTGAAATATTAATCTGATCGAATTCCTTCAAGTAGTCCTGAAATCGTTCAACTACTTTTGCGTCTCCTTTAAAATAGAAAGATAAAATATCGGTGTCAATGAGAGCCTCTGTCACAGGGAATCAATTTGTCGGTCTTTGGCTCTATTGTCATGGAGTCTTTCAGTCAGTCCATTGAACACGTCCTTGTCCAAGTCTTTCCATGTTCCTGCTAACTTCAGTGTCTTGTCCTTAGATTTGAATTGATTCTCAATTTTGCTCAATAGGCTAGTAATTTCAGTAAGCTTTTCCGTAGAGAGCTGCTGAATTTTTCTTATTAAATTGTTCCTTAGCTTATTCTTAATATCCATATGTCAAAATTACGAATTTGTTCGGAATTATGTGAGCTGCTTGGGTATGTGCCATAACGTTTAGCCATAAAACGTATGCGTCTGATTAAGTTCCAAGTTTCAGGTTCAAGGTTCCAAGTTTAAGGTTCCAAGTTTGAAGTTTGAAGTTGTTATTCGTCATTGCGAGAGAGGTACGAACGAAGCAATCTCCTCAATATGAAATGCAAATGAGCGAGATAGGTTTCAAGTTCGAAGTTCCAGGTTCCAGGTTCTAAGTTTGAGGTTTGAGGTTTGAGGTTGGATAGATGTCAACAGTCCACTCGGACGACAGTGGTGTTCTTAAAATTAAAGGGTTGGGACTCCGCATTGCCTTATCAGGATGTACCTTTTAGTGAAAGGCGTAGTTACCTTTGTACTGGTCGGAGGTTGCTTCTATCTTGGTTGGAGGTAGCGACTATCTTGATGTCATGTTGCAACCATCCCTACTGAAGTTGCCATGTAGTTTATTCTCTTGTCCGCACAGGTTGATGCGTTGTCCGCATTACTTTGTTCCTTAGTCCGCATTAGGTTGCTTCGCTGTCCGCATTACATTGCTTCGTTGTCCGCACTACATTGTTTCGCTGTAGTATTACCGCGGGTTGGAGGTACACATTGTTTGGGTTTCAAGTTTCGGGTTTGAAGTTCCAAGTTTCAGGTTCAAAGTTCCAAGTTTCAGGTTTGAGGTTTGAAGTTTGAGGGGGAGGTAGTTTTTACCGCGGAGGCGCAGAGACGCTGAGTATGTTTTTCTTTGCGTCATTGCGACTTTGCGGTAGAGTTTGAGGTCTCAAGTTTGAGGTTTGAGGTTTTTCAGGAATAGAGCTCGATTATTTTTTGGATGATTCTGGTTGAGGTCTTTCCGTCCCAGAGCTCTGGTATCTTTCCGGTTCTCCACTCCTTTTTTATTAAAGACGTTAGCGCGATGGGTATTTGGTCGTAGCGCTCTCCTATTAATATGTTTGTTCCAACGGTTACAGTTTCCGGGCGTTCGGTTGTCGTTCTTAATGTGATACAGGGCTTATGCAAATAGGTAGTCTCTTCCTGAATTCCGCCACTATCTGTAACCACACCCATTGCGTTCTTTATTAAGTACAAAAACTCTAAATAGCCAAACGGTTCACAGGTATGAATCGAAGCTGGCACGTTTACGCTCGCCAGCATCTTTTGTGTTCGTGGATGAACAGGGAACAACACGGGCACATCGTTAGCCGATTGATGAATTAACTTTAAAAGACTCTCCAGATTTTTAGAATCATCTACATTAGAAGGTCGATGCAAGGTTAAAACCAGGTATTGTTCCTTCTTTAACTTCAGGCTTGTAAAGATAGCCGGTTCTTTAAACTTAGATTCCTGCGCGATGAGTGTATCTATCATGGTGTTCCCCACCCAGAAGATTTGTCTTGGATCAACTCCTTCTCTCATCAGGTTTTCACCCGCCTGAACTGTTGTAGTAAAAAAATAATCAGAAATTGAATCGGTCACTAGCCGGTTAATTTCTTCAGGCATCATCCGATCTCCTGATCGAATGCCTGCTTCAACATGTGCTACATCAATATTCAATTTCTTTGCAACGATAGAACAGGCCAGCGTTGAATT
>ERZ795059.4904-NODE-4904-length-12360-cov-6.042584_pt1 | contig 12360 bp, 6 predicted proteins | sample MGYA00375143_ERZ795059 | MGnify/ENA primary metagenome ERZ795059 (study PRJEB30188, sample SAMN05720168) | activated sludge metagenome | isolation source: Anaerobic digester | place: USA | collected 2015-01-07 ... | reverse complement strand
TACACTGGATGGTACACTCTTTCCCTACACGACGCTCTTCCGATCTTGTCTTTTGGATCCAGTATTCCGTGGGACACCAACCTGAAACACTCGACGGCAAGCGTCGAGGATCGGAGGACTCGCCGCCCCCGCGGCCTGCGTCGGATACCAACCTGAAACACTCGACGGCAAGCGTCGAGGATCGGACCGCGACCAGTCCGGGCTTAGCCGGTCAAAATCGTGGCTGTCCTTGACGGTTGGGCTTGTGCCGGGGTTGTGGACACAGCCTGGGCCGTTTACGCTTAGCAGCGTTCGGGAAACAAGTGGCGTAAGCTTCCAGCTTGCGATGGCACTATCTGCCGCAAGCTGGAAGCTTACGCCACGGGAGCAAGCTGGAAGCTTACGCCACGGGAGCAAGCTGGAAGCTTACGCCACGGGAGCGGCGGAAACCACGGCTCGGAGAGCCATGCTACGAAAGAGAGAGGAGGAAACCATGCCCGTGTCTGCGTTGGCGGAACGCCTTCGGCCCGCCTTGGCCGGACTGGTGACGAAGTACGCGGTGCCTGCCCCTGCCGGCTGGACACTGCACGCCGGTCCGGATGAGGCGGCGGGCCCGCACGCCATGTTGCCCGGTTGGACGGCCCTGCAGCGACCGTTGGCGACCGGTTGCGTGCCGCTGCTGCCCTGGCGAAGCGAGCGGCGATTTGTGGAACTCAAGCGGTTGCTGGACGACCAAGTAGTGACGCCGGTGTGCATGGCCCGTTTTGCCTGCCAGACCGACGGAGCATCGTGGGATCTGGCCGCCATCCTGTACCGCGAATTTGACTTGGCCGAATGGCTCCTGGGCTCCAGGCTGACGGCGGTGACAGCGTCGATCGCGGGGCCGGTCGCCAACGTGATTGTCCGGCTGGCCAACGGCGTGGTGTGCGGCGTCGAGGCGGGCGCGGCATTGCCGGCGGGCACGGCGATGCTCGATCGGCACGAGCTGATCGCGCGGCGCGGCGTGGCCTGCGATCGCGTGGTGGACACCCAAGTGCCGCAGGATTCGATCTACGCGCTGACCAGCGGCGGGACCAGCCGGTACACCGACACGGACGCCGAGCTGTTCGGTCTGGAACCCGACGAAGTGCTCCTGGTCCGCGCGGCGTACGAGACGCTGCTCCACGCCGAGCGGGCCGGCGCCCTGCGGCAGCAGCACCAGCGGCTGGCCGCGCTGGTGCGTCTGGCTTTTGAATCGGACCGGCGGCGCCAGCGGCTGGACGTGGAAGGAGAGTTGCCATGACCCCCGTGAAGATCGCCATGCTGTCGCTGACCCACGGCCACACGCGCAAGTACTACCAGACGTTGCGCGATTCGCCCAAGCTGGATTGGGTTGCCGCGTGCGCCGAAAACGAAGCGGTCGAACGCCTGTTCCGCAGCACGAACCCCGACGTGCCCTGCTACCGGGACGAGCAGGAGATGTTCGAGCGGCACCCGGACATCGAAGCAGTCGTGCTGGCTTCGGCCAACAGCCGGCATCTGGAACAAGTGCAGGCCTGTGCGGAACGCGGGATCCACATTCTGTCGATGAAGATTCCCAGCTTCGACCTGACCGAGTACGACCGGATGATCGAACTGGTCGAGCGGGCCGGCGTCGTCTGCCAGATCGAGTTGGAACTGCACTACAACCCCGTGGTCCACCGGGTCATGAAGTTGCTGGGCGACGGCGTCATCGGCCCGCTGCGCGCTGTGGCCGCAACCAACATCACCCTTTCGCCGGTGTGGGCGTTTCCCTGGCAGGGCGTGCCGGAATTGAGCTACGGACGGCGCGTGCCGCTGGCCCCCGGCAACCCCCGTTTCCGCGGCGGGGCGCTGTGCGATCACCCGCACATCTTCGACCTCATCCGCTGGCTGACCGGCGCCGATTTCCAGACCATTTTCGCCGAGCAAGCGCCGAACTTGCGGACCGACCTGGAGGTCGAGGACCTGCTGTTGGTCAACGGCAAGATGACCGATGGCACGACGTTTCTGCTGGATCCCTCCTGGTCGCGGCTGGAGGAGCGTCTGACCGTGCCCGGGCCGGGTTGGGAGGTGTTTCCCAAACGCATGGAGGTCAACCTGACGTTGCACGGCGAGCGTGGGACCCTGCTGGTCGATTGCTTCGGCCCCAACGTCTACCACAACGGCGCGCCCCGCGATCGCTACACCGTGCAATACACCTACTTCGACGAATGGATCGGCTTGGTGGACGAGTTCGTCGATTGCGTGCGGAACGGCAAGACCCCCAAGATCAACCTCCGCTGGCACCGCCGCACGATCGAAGCGATGAACGCGTGCTACGACAGCCTGGATCGCGGGCAGCCGGTGAGCCTGTAGATCTTCGTAGCATGGCTCTCCGAGCCGTGCAGTCTGCACAGGAGGAATGAGATATCCTTGACGTCACGGGCAGGGCTCTTGGCGAGCCATGCTGCAACGTCGCGGCCCGGCCGCACCGGGAAGACATTGCTCCATCAGGGAGAGGACACATGAACTTCAATCTGAGCAAACACGCCTTGGGCACCTGCCTGCTGGCGATCGCGGTGACGACATCGTGGGCGGATGGCGCGCCAAAACCCGCTTGCCCGTTGGTGCCGGTTCCCAAGTTCTACCGCGACCACGGCCGGACGTGGCAGTTGCTCGGACCGGACCAGACGGCGATCGTGATGGGTGCCCAAGCCACCGAACCGGAGCGCTACGCGGCCGGGCGACTGCAAGCGCACCTCGAGCGGCGCTTCCAGCGGCGGATTCCCATCGTTGCCGAAGCGGCTGTGCCCGAGGCGGTGCGGCTGGTCTTTCTGCTCGGCCAGCGCAGCACCAACGCCTGGCTGGACCGGCTGTGCCGCGAGCAGAAGATTGAGCAGGGTGGCCTGGAAACGCTGGGGGATTCCGGCACGCGGAGCGTGCCGCCTACGATGGCGGGCTCCGGCACACGGAGTGTGCCGCCTACGATGGAGGACGCCTTCGCGATCGAATGCCTTGAGGACCAAGGCCGGCAAGTGGTGATCGTCGCCGGCAGCAATCCGCGGGGCGTGATCTACGGGCAGGACGCGCTGTTCGATCTGATGCGAGCCGAGGCGGGACAGGTCATTTGGCCCGTGGTCTCGGTCCGCGATTGGCCGAGCATCCCCTGGCGCGGCCGGCCGCACTCGGTGCTCCGCCAGCATTTGGTGCCCGGTGCGCTGGACGCCTATATCCGCGCCCGGCTGAACTTTACCGACGTGCGCGACGACCCGCGCGTGACAGCCACGAACGTGTTTCCCGCCCGGAAGGCGTCGATGGGGTTCCCGGCCGGCGTGCCGATCGATAGCGACACGGTCCAGCGGATGGTCACCGAGTCGCATCGCCGCGGGTTGTTTGTCTACGGAACGGTCTCGTGCGGCGTGCCCCAAGCCAAGCATGACGAGGTGCTGGAGACGTTTCGCCAATTGAGCGATCTGGGCGTGGACGGCCTGTGGGTCTCGTTTGACGACGTGGGCGGCGGCGAGGATGCACCGCAGCTGATCGGCCGGGTGCTCGAATTCGGCCAACAGCGCGGCATGACCGGCCGGCAGATCGCCACGACTCCGCCCAGCGGCGATTACCAGAACATCGACACGCCTTTCAACCGCCGCGCCGCGCAAGTGGCCGGCTTCGCGGACGCCCAATGGTTCTTTACCCGCGTGCCTTGCGAAGGGGATGCCGCAGCGGCGCGCGACATCGGCCTTCGCCGCTTGCCCGGCTGGTGGCACAACCTGGTCGATTTCGGCGTCACCGGCGGGTTCCTGCACAACGGCGACGTGCTGGTCAGCCTGCGGGCCGACGACCGGCCGGGCTATGTAGAGCCCCAACCGTTGTCGCACGGGTGGCACGCTCCCCAGTACGAACAACTGCGCGACGCCGACAAGTACACGGACCACGTGCTGCTGTGGGGCGTGGTCGGCGGCTGGCCGGAAGAATATCAAATGGCCGTGCTGGGCATCTGGGCCTGGAATCCGGCGGCCCACGACTGGGACCAGACGCGGCGCGCGATCTACCGCTATGTGTACGGTCCCGCCCAGGTCGAGACGGCCTGGGCAATCGACGACAAGCTGGTGGAACTCAAATCGCTGTTTCACCTGCCGTTGTGGCGCTACGAGCCGAACAAGGGTTGGCCGTGCCGGCTGAAGCAGGCCGGCGATCGGCCGCGGGCCCTGGCCTTGATCGACGAGCTGGAATCGCTTAGCCGCGATCTGTCGACTCGCGCACCCTCCGAGTCGGCCATCGACCCGGCCCGGCTGGAGAGCGTCTATCTCGAACCGTTGCGCACGACGCTCGTCTACGCCCGCAAGATGACGTTGCTGGAGTACCCCGAAGACTGGGCACCCGACGTCGAGGATCGTCTGTTCGCCGCGTTCGATGAAGGGGATCTCACGGCGGCGGAGCAAACGCTGGCCGCCGCCCGCCAGCGGCTGACAGAACAACTGGCGCGCATCGCCGATGAACTGCAGGGTCTCAAGGCCATCGAAGGATACCGAACGCACTGGGAGAGCCGGTTCCCGCCGCTGGAAGCCTGGCAGGGTCTGGCTGCCCAGCGGCGCTCTGCCATGCATGGCCGCCTGAATCGGCTGCTGAAACAGAGCCCGACCGAGCTGTTCCTGTACAAGCCGGCTACCGCAGAGGATTTAGCCGCGCTATTTGCCGACTGGGAGCGCCCCCCCGCCGGCAAGATTCTGGCCGAGCTGACCGCCGAGGATTGGCTCCGCGCCGCGTCGCGCTGGCGGGGCGCCTTCGTCGTCGGGCCTGGCGAGCTGCAAGGACGCAAGAGTGTCGCCATCGCCCATCCGGCGAAGATCGCCTCCACGCCCGGCGACTATGCCGAAGTGCGAGCGGAGTTGCCGGTGCCCAAGCCCGCGAAACGGCTGCTGCTGGACGCTTGGGTCGAGGATACCCGTTCGGACAACCAATGGCGGGAGTTCCGGTTCATGCAGTTGTGGGTTAATGAACAACGGGTGTGGGAGGAGGACGTCGCCCCGGACCGCAAGGGCCGCGCCTGGGTCACCATCGACGTGTCCGCCGCCGCCCAGACTGCCGATCTGCTGAAGCTCCGGTTCCGCGTGGAGGAAAAACGCGCGGTGAGCAACCATCTGAGCGTCACCTTCCTGGGACCCGTGCGGCTCCGCGAAGGCGAGTGACGAGCCGGCGGGAGGCAAGACCCTTGGGATCGGCGAATCCGTACTGTCGCGGTTTCAAAGTAGCCATCACGCTCCGCGTGATGATCGCAGGCCAGCAGCGGACCGTTACTGAGTCGCCGCTCCCAGCGCCAACTGCGCCAGCAAGTCCTTGATGCGGACCACGGTCTTGTAGACAAACGCGTTGGCCGGCAGCGTGGGCACGCCGAGTCCCGTGGCGGCGGCCACGCCCAACAGGATGCGTTGATCGCGGAAGGCTTCCAGCGTCTGCAGTTTGGCCTGCAGGTATTGCGGCGTCCAAAAGCCGACGATCTCCAGCAGCACGCGGCGGCCATCGTCGTGTTGCAGCACGAAGTCCGGCACGAACGTTTTCTGGCCGCGAAACAGCACCTCGCCTTCGCGAATCAGCCGCCAGCCTTCGCGCGGTTGGTCGCCCCATTTGCGAGCCAGGTTCTGTTCGATCTGCGAATCGAACTCGGCGGGCGACGGCAGATGGCTGTGCAAGCCGTCGGCCGCGGACAGCTCCAGCGCCAGCGTCCAGCCGCTGCGAGGCGTGCGGATCAGGGCCTGCATCCGCCAACTGCGGCAAGCGATCAGCGCGGGCAGGAATTGAGCGAGCTTGACGCCGTAACGGCGGGTCTGACGCATCACGGAGGCGGGTCCGTCCAGCCGGATGCGGTACTGGCCATCGTCCAGCCGCGTGATGTCGTGCATCAACTGGGCCAGCTTGGCATAGCGGAGAATCGTCTTGAAGTCCTCCAGCGCCCAAATCGTCATGTGTTGGGCATCGTACAACGCCGCTTGCACCTGAGCCACGTTGTAGCGGGCCAGCAGATCCGTGGGCTGCGGATAGCCTTCGAATTGCACCAAGCGATGAAAGTCGATCACGTCGGCAAACAATTCGCGGTCGATCTCCGGCCAGGTGCGGCCCAACTCCGCGGCGATTTCCGCCTTGACTCTGTTTTCCTCGGCTCCGAACAACCGGTCCGCCTGGCGCACCAGCGGATGCTTGGCCGCCGCCCGCCGGAAGACCTCGCGGCGCAGCTTGGCCGCTTTGCCGCGGCGGTCGCGCTCGTACGTCGAGACGTCGTCCAGCAGTTTGCACAACGCATCGATCCGGCGCTGCGGGCAATCCTCCTCGTCGGCCAGCAACTGCTGCACCGCGCGGTGCAAGTCGCGCCGCGTGCTGCCGATCCCGTCCCGGTAAACCTGCAGCATGCGTGCGGCGTAGTCCACGTACTGCCGATGCGTACGGTGTGTCAGCCGGTCCGGATGGATCTTTCCGGCCCGGAAATCGTACTCGGCAATCGCGTGCTCTCGTGTCAACATCTCGCACAAGGTCGCTACGTCAAAAGGTCGAAAGGTCGAAGAGTCGAAAAGTCAGAGAGTCGAAAAGTCAGAGAGTGAAAGAGTCGCAGAGTCCAGAATCTGAAGAGACGAAGCACCGTGAAATGCCGTCCGCAGGCTCGGTGGGAGTGCCCGAAACGTGCCGGCTTGCCGCGCCGTACAAGCAAACCGTCTGGTCTTTCTGCTCCCCAGGATTCTCCGACTCTTCCACTTTTCGACTCTTCCACTTTTCGACTCTTTGACCTTTCGACCTTTCGACTCTTCGACTTTTCGACTCTTTCACTCTTTCACTCCTCACTGGGGTTGCTCCGGCCTGCGGTGGATGGTCCCTCGGTAGGCGTCGCTGGCGCGTCGCTGGCGCGAGCGTTGTTCTTCCTTGGTGTCCGAGCAGACGATTTCGTACAATCGGGCCTTCGTGTTCCCGCGTTTCCGCAGGATGCGGCCCAGACGCTGCTTGGCCTGGCGACTGGAGGCCGTCCCGCCGATCACCACGGCGACTTTGGCTTCGGGCAGATCGACGCCTTCGTCCAGCACCTGATTGGCGACCAGCGCGCCGTAGGTGCCTTGCTCCAGTCCCTGCAGGATCTCCAGCCGTTCCTTCTTACCGCAGTGGTGCAGCAGGCAAGGAATCAAGAACCGGCGGGACACGTCGCGGGCCATCGAGTTGGAGCCGGCGAACACGATGACCGGTTCGCCGACGTGCAGCCGGAACAGATCTTCCAGCACCCGCAATTTGTCCTCCGCCCGGTCTTCGATGGCTTTCTTGGCCCGATAGGCTTTCAACGCCGCCCGTGCCGCAGGCGTCTTGCCGGTCTCCGCGCACAGGTCCTGCCAACTGTACTTGGGGTCGTCCTTGCGGCGCTCGGCCATGTATCGGCGCACGACCGACGACAAGCGATCGTAGCGGGCCTGCTCGGCGGCCGACAGGTGGACCGGAATCCGCACGACTTCGTAGTCGGCCAGCACCTGGCCTTTCGCTTCCGAGATGGGCATCTCGTAGACCACGGGCCCGATCAGCCATTCCAGGTCCAAATGCCGCCCGTCGGACCGTTCCGGCGTGGCGGTCAAACCCAGCCGCCAGGGCGCGGCGCACATCCGCGCCGCGTCCCGCCGCACGTCGCCGGGCAAATGATGGCACTCGTCGAACACGATCAAGCCGAAGCGGTTGCCCAGCTTGTCCATGTGGATGCAAGCGCTGTCGTAGGTCGTGACCGAGACGGGCTTCACGCGAAACACGTTGTCGCCGATGATCCCCGCGTCGTACCCCAAGCCGCCCAGGATGCGGCGGTGCCATTGGTACATCAAGTCGCGGACCGGCGCAACGACCAGCGTGCTGACCCTGGTTTCGGCCATGATCGACAGCGCGATCTCCGTCTTGCCGGTCCCGGTCGGCATGATGATGCAGCCGCAGCGCGTGGCGAGCCAGGCCGCCAGCGCCTCACGTTGCTCGGCTCGCAGTTCGGGCAGTCGGACGTGCGGCCAATGAATCGGCCGCCACTGCGGCACCGTGTCCGCCGCGGCGATCTGCAGCCCGGTCAGCCGCCGCCGCACCTGGTCGTACTGCAACGCATCGCACCGCCAAGCGTTGACGCGGCTGTCCCAAACCCAAACGGGCGCGTCAAAGGTTCGCTGGACCTCGGCACGCACCATCCCCTCCAGCATCAAGGTCCCGGCGGCAAACGTCAATTTGGCGTTCATCGACATAGACTCGTACACGCAACGCTCTTCCACGTCCGTTCTTCACTTCAATCTACTCACATCCACTGCTGTGATAAACTAAGAACCAGACGACGTTGATGAATCATCCGCATCGCCGCCTTCGTCCGCCATCCCGCGCGGCGGAATCGGAACGGAAGCGATCAGGCGGTCGAGGGGTATGAGCGGCCTGGCGGCCGGCGAGTTGTTGTCGGCCGTAGCGGCACAGCGGGAGCACGCCCCGCAGCCACCGGCGCGAGGACTCGAGAATCGTTTCCAGGTGCGGCGGACGAGATAACCGGCCGCGGCTAGGAGGATGGCCAGTGCGAACAGTTGTTGTGCGTCCGGCATGGGATGGGTGCTTGGTTCTTCGATTTCAGATTGGAGAGTTCAGAGTTCAGATTTCAAATCTCAAATTTCAGATCGCAGATCTCAGATCTCAGATCTCAGATTTCAAATTTCACATTTCTGTCACGCCATCTTTCTGTCGACCTCTTCGATTTTCTTGGTCTCATGTTCACGCCAACACGTGCCCGGAAGGGGCGTCCTGCGTCGGTCGCGTTCCGCGCGGGCCTACCTCGCTGCGGCGATTCGTCTTTGGCGGGCTTCCTGTACCTGGCGAACCCAGCAGCTGAGACAACGGCAATTCTCGTCGCGGCCGCAGGTGCCGGCGAGGTCGTGGTGGGGCAACGGCGGGATGGCGGCTTGCACGAGTTCGCGCATCTTCTCATAGCCGGGATCGTCGGTGCTCGTCCAGCCGCCGAGTTCGATCTGGCCCCAGCCGCCGGCCGACTGGGACAGCGGCGCTTTCAGGATGCGGCTCTCGTCGGGCAAGGCCACGTTGACCAGCGCGGCAAACGGTTGCCCGGCCAAGGCGTCGCCGAACGTCTGACGGATGTGCTCGCGCAGCCGCTTTTCGCCCTCCGGGTCCGGCTGCCGCCATTCGTCCTTGTTCCAAGAATACGTGCCGTAGAATTGGCCGTTCAGGTCGAGCCAGTCGATGATCCGCTGGCGGCTCGCGGGATCCAGGCCGAGATCGACGCCCTCGTGGGTCTTCAGCAGCAGTGGGCCCAGCGCGCCGCCGTGGGCGAAATAGTCTTTCGGTTGGCTGTACCAGGTTTCACCGCCGTACTGAGCGATCTTCACCAGGCGGCCGTCCATCGCGAGCGAGGCGTAGGCGGTGCTGGGAAGCAAATGATGATAGGTGCTCGCCACGTTCTCGTCGCTGGCGTCGATCGTGCCGAGCAAGTCGGTCTTTCCCGCAGTCTCTTTCAAACCGTGGCAGTCGATACAGTAGCGGTCGAGCACCGGCTGGACGGTCTTGGCGAAGCTCAGGCCGCCGGGATACTGCGGGCCGGCCGGCGGCTCCAACGTCAGAATCTCCTCCCCGGCGGGCGGCGAGTTCTGAATCAGAGGGCTGGAGGTGCGGGGTTCATGGCAGCCGACACAGCCCGTTTGCTCGCCCGGCATTAAATACGTGGACGACCGCATCGTCATCACCGCCATGCCGTTTTCATCCAGGGCCTGGAATTGCAGCGGCACGCCGGCCGGGGCCTCGAACGCCACGGAGCCGCTTTCGCCGACGGGCACGGTGCCGACCACTCGCTTGAGCACCTCGAAATTCACACGGCTGGAATACGGCACGCGCTGGGTCGGTTGCGGGATGAGTGCGTTCACCCGCAGCCGCTTGATCGTGCCGCGGGGAATGCTCTGCGTGCTCCGATACACGTCCTGAAGGTAGAAGACCCCCGTCGCTTGCGTCTGTCCCTCCGCCACCAGCGACGGCAGCACGGGCGGCATCGGCCGCGACCGGACCGGCATCGGCTCGAAGCAGGAGATCTCCGGATCGCGATAAATCAACTCCCGCCCGCCCAGCGTGTCGACCAGGTAGATTCCGTAGGCGTCGTGGCGCGGATATTGCGCCATGGACGCGGGGAACGGCTCGGGGCAGAACTCGGCCAGGAACAGGTCTTCGCTCAGCGGATACGGGCTGCCGAAACTGACCGGCGAATGGCCTTCCGATTCCGGGAAGGTCGCCTCCGGCGTCAGCCGCGTGATAGCGTCCAATCCGTCTTCGGCGATCTCGCGGTCGATGACAATCAGCGATCCGTTATGGGTTGTGTGGTGGCCGGCCGCCGTGGCCACGATCTTGTGCGACCCCGGAATGGGCCGGGGCTGGCAGATCCGGCACGGGTTCGGCGTGTAGTTGCCGAAGTGGTGGACGGCGGCCGAGCCGTCGGGCCGGGCCAGCCAGAAACCGAACGTCGGGATCACGGGCCGGTTGATGTAGTCCCAGCGCATCCAGATGATCCGGCCGTCGGGCATCATGGCAGGATCCCACTCGCTGGCCTCGTTGAACGAGATCTGACGGATGTTCGAGCCGTCGGCGTCGCAACGGAAAAGCACAAACGTGGGGCAATAGCGGTCGCCGTTGTGGCAGCGCACACCGCCCTGATTGCGCGTCGAGATGAAAGCGAAGCCGCCGTCGGGCAAGTAGCAGGGATCGTAGTCCTCGCACAGCACGGTCGTCCTGCCGAAGGATCCGGCCAGCGGGTCGTCATTCCGGCCGGTGATCTGCCGCAGGCCCGTCCCGTCGACGCCGATCTCGTACAGGAAGAACTGCCACAGGTCGCGGGGCGGCGTGTGATCGGCGTACGCAAACACGATCCGCCGGCCGTCGAACGATACGTCCGCGTGCATCGCGCAGCCGGACGGCAGTTTGCCTTCCAGCAGCACGATCTCTTTCGGCCGGTCGGTTTTCCAATCGTCCAGGATGACCAGTCCCGGCCCCGTGCCGTTGTGCATGCCGAAGTAGTTGTCGCCCGGAGCGCTCAGGACCGGCGGCGGCCGCTTGCTGACCAGCAGCCGCTCGAAATCCAGCGCGGGGTGGGAGAAGATGATCCGCCGCCGCAGTTCGACCGCTTGAGCGAAGAGGTCTCGTCCGGCCGAAGACACTGCATCTGCGGCTTCGCGATCGAGACGCTGTTGCAGGGATTGGATCTCCGCAGCCATCTCCGGCCGGGGCGCTGTTCGCTCGACAAGTTCCAGCGTCTTGCAGGCCAATTCCAATCGCTGCCGCGCGTGCGCGAGATAGAACGCATTCGGGGCGGCGCTGCCGGTCGAGAGATACTCGTTCCAAATCCCTTCGCGCCGTTCCAACTCCATCTCGATTTGCGATTGCCGGTCGCGGAAGTCGCGGGCCACGGCGTCCCACAGCGTTTCTCGGACCTGCCGGCACTCGGTCGCACGGGCGACGATCGGCTGGCAATCGACGGCCGCGTACGGGGGCAGGCCTCGTTCCGGCAAGTAGTGGACGAGCACTTCCAGACGCTCGTATCGGCCGTCCAGTTTGAAGCCGACTTCACCCACCGCGAGCGCCCATCCGTGATGCGTCGTGTCGCCGATCGTCAACTTGGTGGGTCTGGCCGCACGGGCGTCGATTTTGCCCTCGACCAGCGTGCCGTCGAGTTCCAGGCGGGTAGAATTGCCCTGTTTGTCGAAGAGCTGTGGGCTGAGGAACTGCGCCGACCCGCTTTCTGCCGGGCGGCCCAGGGCAGCGAAGTACACTCGCTCCAGTCCGGCGACGCGAAACTCCAGCCGCATCGGCTGCCCATCCGCGGCGAGCCGGACCATGGCCGGCCGGAACCCGCTGGTGCCGGCGGCAAGATCCTTCTCGACGGTCGCTCCGAAGGCGGCCTCCAGCGACGCGCGCATGGTCTCGTGCCAGGTGTCTTTCCTGACGTACGCCGGGGCCGCGGGCGCAGGCCTGGCCTCGTGCAGTTGCGTGCCCAGAAACAAGAGTCTCGGCGGCTCGCCCCCGTGCACGGCCCAGCAGAGCCCGACCAACGACAGAAGCCCAAACAGCAGGATGGCGAGCGGCATCCGTTTCATGCGTGAGATCTCCTTCTGTTTCCGCGCGGCCGCTGGCGTCCAGCAACGGCCGGGATCGATCGGTTGCCTAGCCATCCCATTGTCGCCGGGACGCCAAGATTAGACAACAGGTTTCGCAACAATAAGTGCCCGACCACAAACCTTACCGTTCGGCGCGGGTCAATCGTTCGGCGCGGGTCTCCGCCCCCAATCGTTCAATCACCGTTCGGCGCGGGTCTCCGACCCCATCGTTCGGCGCGGGTCTCCGACCCCATCGTTCGGCGCGGGTCTCCGACCCCATCGT
>ERZ795059.4899-NODE-4899-length-12364-cov-4.221464_pt1 | contig 12364 bp, 11 predicted proteins | sample MGYA00375143_ERZ795059 | MGnify/ENA primary metagenome ERZ795059 (study PRJEB30188, sample SAMN05720168) | activated sludge metagenome | isolation source: Anaerobic digester | place: USA | collected 2015-01-07 ... | reverse complement strand
AGTGAAGTTCATGGATATGAATGATATCATGTGGGCTATGCTGAATATCATATTTTTCGTGTTCGAATTCTGAACAACTTTCCCATTATGCCGGCAGATTATATTTAAATTCTGAGGGTCGCCAATCTTATCAGGCGGGACAAGGCATGGCCCGACTGGAGCGAAAGTATCAAAGGATTTAGCCCTGAACCATCCGGAAATATCACTCTTCTGGAGATTTCTCTGGCTTACATCGTTCAAACATGTGTATCCAGCAACATAATCTAGCGCATCTTTCTCCGATATATTCTTGCACCTCTTCGATATCACAAAAGCCAGTTCAGCTTCGTACTCAACCCTCGGATTCTTAAATCCATATTTTTTAAGAAAGGACGGTATCACTATCACATCCCCATTCCCTACAAGAGCGTTAGGCGTTATGGCAAAAAGCACTGGCTCAGAAGGAATTTCGTCTTTGAAGTTTGAAACATCAACTTTCAGGTATTCCTTTATGTGATCGAGATAATTTTTCCCAATGGCAATTATCTTTGAAGGCGCTAAATCAAAAGTTCGGTTTTCTCCTTTTACCGGCAGTTTTATCATCTTCTTTCTCCTCTTATTATTTTAATTCCGCTCACTCTATCTCAAACTCCAAACTCACCGCGAGTTTTGCGACCTTCTCAATCGTCTGAGTGTCGTAAACTCCCCAGTCACTGGTGTCAGATGAATTCATTTTCGTTATCTGTATCACGCCCTGTCTCGCGGAAACAAGCCTGCCAAGAGAATATCCCGCACTTTTCGCCATTTCTTGGGCACGCGCCTTTCCGTTCTCCGTAGCCTGTCTAACAAGATTAACTTTTGTGGCTTCAAGATTGTTGACAAAGAAAGAAGGTCCCTCAATCAACGCCATCACGCCTTTCCCGTTCAGATCATTTATCGAGGCGGCAAGCTTCTTCATAGATTCAACATTTGAAGATTCGATCCTGATTGCTCTTTTGACCGCATAGTTATCGACAAAATTTGTCTTATTCCCCTTGTCATCCAGTTTGCAGATTTCATCAACTTCCGTATTAAGGTCGCTTATTTCATGTTTCCCGAGAATGCTCGAAGCAAGTGCTTTCACCTCGTTCATCTGCGTTGAACACAAATCATATGCATCAGCCAAGGTCTTAGCGACGTTTTTTATTGTAACTGTCATAGCTGATGAATCCGATTTCACCTGAAGCTCCGCGTATCCCTTCACTTGCAGGGTATCTATTTTTCGCAAGGAAATCCATGGCCGAGCCAACATGTAAGACGCAAACAATAGGGTTGCTGAAGCAAAAAAAACGATAAGAATCAATTTGGAATTTTTCATTTTTACCTCACATAAAATCCAAGGGCTGGAATCTAACATTCCCAAAGCTTTTTTCAATCATCCTATTATCAAAAAACTAACCCACGCCAAATCAAATTCTAATCATTTAGCTATAGTCTTTCATCGTGCATACTTAGCATGCTCCACTTAAGTTAAAAAATGGAGATGGAGGCATGTCCGATGACGCGAAAAAAGAAAGTTTTGTTTATATGTACAGGCAACTCTTGCCGCAGTCAAATGGCTGAGGGGCTATCTTGAAGCGGTTTTTTATTTCCACAGGCTTTCTTTTTTTTATTTGTGGATTAGTGTATGAGCTAAACAGAAATAAGGGATTCACAATGATCTTTAAAAGAAGAAAGCTTGGTCCTACTTACACGCGCTCTCCGGTGCAAAATATTCGGGAAGGAGCTACAACAAATTTCTCCAAAATACTTTTTGCGATCGCGTACTCCGCAGGCTTCCTCGTAGTGTTATACGTATTTGTAGGGGTAATAGTATTCCTCGGAATTCATTTCTCGGACATGTGGGAGGAAGGCACAACGACTCTCAGCGTGTTCAATAGCCCTTACTGCCTGCCTTGGAAGGTCGGAGGAGTTATCGGAGTATTCCTTTACGTATTCAAGGATAATCTGACAAAACGCTGACCTCCGATGTCCGACATTCCAGATATTTTGTCCAAGATCGTAAAGAATAAGCGTAAGCGCGTCGATATACTTTCAGCAAACCTTTCAAAAATAAAAGACGCCGCATTTTCCCCTCCCGCTCCAATAGATTTCCTGTCGGCGCTTTCAAAAAAAAATGGATTTAGCTTAATATGCGAAGTGAAGAAAGCGTCTCCTTCTGCCGGCATTATATGTGATAAATTTCAACCTGCTAAATTCGCAAAATCGTACGCCGACGCAGGAGCTGACGCGATAAGCGTGCTTACCGAAGAAGATTTTTTTCTTGGATCAACCGAGGATCTTAAATCAGCTAGAGTAGCCGCAAGTCAAACTCCGATACTTAGGAAAGACTTCATATTCAGCGAAGTCCAAGTCTATGAGAGCAGAATGATCGGAGCCGACAGCTTCCTCCTGATATGCGCGATCCTGGATAAAAATGAACTCACAAGGATGATATCTCTTGGTAGATCCTTGAAGATGGAGCCCTTAGTGGAGGCGCATGACAGAAAAGAGGTTGACAAAGCTCTCTCCGCCGGAGCGAAAATAATAGGAATAAACAATAGGGATCTGAGAACGTTCAAGGTCGAATTAGAAACTTCTAAAAAACTATCAAAATATATCCCTGGCGACATAATAAAGGTGTCAGAGAGCGGGATAAAAGATGCAAGCGACTGTAAATTTCTGATGGATTTAGGCTTTCATGCCGCGCTGGTGGGAGAAACATTCATGAGAACCGGAACAGCGAATCTATCGCAAAAGATAAAATCATTCAAAAATATACCATACGAAAAAACTAAATAGGAAAAATAAAAATGCATAAAAAAATCTTCCAAAAAATTTTCCTTACTCTTATGCCGTTTTTGATCTATTCCTGCGCCACTGATGAAAGTTCAAAAAACATCGCCGTAATGTCAACCAACGAACCGAGAAGATTCCCGGAGATAAAAAACGCGAACGCCGTACTCGAGTGCGTGTCGACCAGAAGAACTTTCTTCAGCGACGAAGATATCCAATTAACATTTAAACTTAGAAACCTATCCGAAAATAGACTTCTAATATACGAATGGATGCGAAAACAGGAGGACAACATAAGACTCTATTATTTCCTATCGGAAAATCCAGATGGGGCTCCTCCGATCTCAGAATGGAAGGTACTCGCTCCAGAAATAAAAGTTCCAGCCAAAAGGCAAAGTATCGAACTCTCATCATGGAATTCAACGCTAGTAGACAAAATTTTCAAATTAGAAGAAATAGGTCTCGACCCAAATTCGATGTTTGGACCTAAAATTTTACTGGTCGTCGGAGAACTGAATCTCAAATCCATCAAACTGAGAAGCGAAATTGTAAATATAGAGATCAAAAAACGATGAAGAAAAGAATCAGCGGAACGAACTCTCTTATATTGAGATTTCTCTTCGCCGCACTCATAATATATCTTTTGACCCTCGGCAAAAAGAAATTGATATTGCAGACAATTCATACTACGGATCCTGTATGGCTAATAGCCGCGTTCATGTGCTTCTTCTTGAGCTTTCTGGTCTGTGTCGCGAGGTGGCATTCCCTTTTGAAGATGCAAGACATAGACCTAAGCCTCACGGAAACTTTTGTCCTATCAATGCAAGGAATGTTCTTCTCTCTCGTAATTCCCGGAGCAGTCGGAGGAGACCTCGCAAAGGCTGGTTTCGTGTCTGCCAAGGCTGGTGCGGGATCAAAAGTCAAAGCCGTTTTTTCTATATTGATAGACAGAGTGATAGGACTGATGGGATTGTTCGTACTTGCGGGAATACTCGGAATCGTTTCCTACTCACAAATTGCCAAATTATCCAATTCCGCCAAGATGATAGTAACGATCTTGGTTGCTGGTTCTATTACGGGTATAGCTGGAGCGTCGGTTCTCTTTTTTCATCGCAAACTGGAAAAATTAACTCCTATCAAATACTTGCTCGAACTTGCTAATAAATACGGCAAATCAATGCCAACCCTTTTGATGGAAGCACTCGATGGCTACAGGGCATCATACGTGAAACTGATAACATGGATAATTACTAGCGCAATATTTGTCCATTCTCTTCAGGGCTTCGCTGTATATTGCATGGTGATTGGCGTTGGACATTCTGAACAACAGGTTCAATACGTTGTCTTGTCAGCATCAATGGGAAATGCCGTCGGAGCGATACCGCTAACACCATCCGGTTTCGGGACTCGCGATGCTGTAATAGCCGCCTTGCTTTCAGCCTCAGGCATAGAATATAAAACCGCCTGGAGCATCGCCTTGATGAATACCGGATTGATAATAATATTCAACCTTATCGGCGGAATATTTTTTATCACAGGCGGCAGGAAAAAACAGAGCCCGCAAACATCCTGATCATCTCCTGCCCATCAGCACAACGCTTTCAAAATGAGGCGTTCGTGGAAAAAGGTCGGCGAGGAAAATTTTTTCGACAGCGTATTTATCCTGACAAAGTATTTTCATGTCCCTGGACATTGTGTCAGGAGCGCAAGATACGTAAACGATTTTCTCCGGCGGATTCGACATCAGCGCAGTCAAAAGGCGTTGTTCCATCCCTGACCTAGGAGGATCGACTATGGCCATTGTTCCTGAACCAGAATTTTTCGTCAGCAAATCCTCGGCCTCTTCTCCAGCGAAATTCGCTAGAAAAAACGCCCTATCTGAAACGCGGAGGTTTTCCGCGTTGATTTTTGCCGCCTCCACCGCCCGAAAATCGCTTTCCACCCCTATTGCGATTTTCGCGCCGGAAAGCGCACCCGAAAGCGCGAAAATTCCTGTCCCGCAGTAAAAATCCAACAGCGTCTTGGGTTTCAACTCTTCTAGCACATTCAGGACAGTTTCAAATAATATCCTGGAGGCAAATACATTGGTCTGAAAGAAGGATGAAAGCGGCACGACGAGTTCCCCTATGCAGGTTTTTTCCTTCAGAATCTTCTCCGGGGCCCCCTTCCCGTCAATCCAGTCCATCACCCCGTCATTATGCGAAAATCGCAAAAATAAAACGTCCTGCTCATTCATATTTTTCAAAGCGGACTTGTCAGACAGAATCTCTGATATCCTGGAATTTATAGGTTCAACCGCCAGTGGACAATTTTTTATTTCGATAACGCTTTTATTGTCCGTCATCACATATCCAAGATATTTAGAAACTTCCGTTTTTTTTGCCAGATGCAGGGAAATCTTGTTCCTGTAATGGAGTTCTTGCGGTGAAGGAATTGCGATTATATCAGGCTTTTCCGGCAAACGACCTATTCTGAGGATTAAATCTATCAATTGTTTTTTCTTTATTTCAATTTCGTGAGCGTAGCTGACATGCTGATATGAGCATCCAGGACAAAATTCACGGGCAGAGGCCCTGCCGGGCACAAATGCCAGCGGGCATTTAGCCTCAATTCTGTGAGGAGAAGCCAAAATTATTTTTGAACATGAAGCCTTTGCAAATCGTTTTCTGTCTTCGACTATACGGCCTGACACTTTTTCGCCGTCTATTACTCCCGGCATGAAGAGAACCTTCCCGTCCGCCCTGGCAACGCCATCGCCGCCAAAAGCTATATCCGACACTTCAACTTCAAAATCTCTTTTGTCTCCGCGCTCTTTCATCTTTTTAGATTTTTCCCGTTTTCGTGTTATCTTGTATTCCAGTTTTCAGCATGGAAATGCTTTATTCATTCATGCTTTGGGTCTCTAATGTCGTTTTGTTTTTGCGTTATTTCAAATCATAATTCTGAGGAATATCATGATTAGTAATTTTTTAACCTGTCTGAAAAGAAAGTCCGCAACAGTGGTTTTGTTGTCATTTCTAGCGCTTGCTTCTGGCTGTTCAACAGTTCCATACACTGGGAGATCTCAGTTTTTAATGACATCTCTTTCTGAGGAAAACTCCATCGGCGAACAAGCTTGGCGGGAAGTACTTTCAAAAGAGAGAATATCAAATGATGCTTTTTACAACACGGTCTTAAAGGAGTCTGGAACATACCTGTCACGTGTCGCAGAACGTCCCGATTTCAGATGGGAATTCAGAGTGCTTGAGAATCCTGAAGTCAACGCGTTTTGTCTTCCGGGCGGCAAAGTGGCAGTATACACCGGACTCTTCGGTTTTTGCTCGAATGAAGCCGAACTCTCCGCTGTCGTAGGCCATGAGATAGGACACGCGATAGCAAGACATGGCGGAGAACGTATGACCCAGCAGTTGATCCAGCAGGCCGGAGCGGAAATTGTCAAGGCGAGCCTTGGAGCAAGTGGCAAGACAGAAGCGTGGCTTACAGCCTACGCCGGGGTATCAAACGTCGGCATAATTCTTCCGTACAGCAGAGTCCATGAATATGAGGCTGACCGCATAGGGATGATTCTTATGGCGAAAGCCGGATATGATCCAAACGCGGCACTGAGCTTCTGGGAGAAAATGTCGGCAAAAGAAAACAGTGTATCTGCACTAATGGAATTTCTGTCAACTCACCCGATAAGTAGCAACAGGATAGCCGAGATGAAAAAAGTCCTTCCTGAGGCGCAGAAATTTTATCAGTCCGCTCCTGTCAAAAGAGGAACGGGAAGAAATATCGGAAAATGAATTTCAAATCCCAATGATTATAACAAGTTCAAAAAATGAAAGGATAAAAAGGCTGGTCCGCTTGAGGAGCCGCAAAGGCAGAGACGAGGAAAAGACCGCTCTCATAGAAGGATACAGGGCTCTCTCAAGGGCACTTGAGACAGGAGTCGAAGTAAAGGAGATTTATTTCTGTCCATCTCTTTTTCTTGGAGAAAATGAGCATAAGATTCTTTCCGCCGGATCTTCTCGCGGAGCTGAACTTTTTGAAACCACTCCGGAAGTTTTTGCGAAATTCGCATATCGAGATCGTCCTGAGGGGCTTGTAGCAACAATTCCGACAAGGGACCATAATATTAACGAAATACCATTATCCGCAAATGCCACATATCTTGTTCTTGAAGGTATAGAAAAACCCGGAAATCTAGGTTCAATACTCAGGAGCGCAGACGCCACTGGCGTGTCGGGAGTGATAGTATGCGAAAAACGCACCGACATATATAATCCTAACGTGATAACGGCCAGCACTGGAGCGATATTCACCGTGCCACTGGCTGAATCCAGCCGAGAGAACACATATAAATGGTTAAGATCAAATAACATACGCATTATAGCCACGACCCCTCATACGAAAAAAATCTACTCCGATGAAAATCTCCTAGGCGCCGTCGCCCTACTTTTGGGCTCAGAACAATGCGGGCTCGATCCCTTCTGGCTGGAAAATGCGGACTCCAAAGTCAGAATTCCCATGCTAGGAATGGCTGATTCTCTGAATGTATCAGTATCAGCTACCCTGATGATGTATGAAGCCGCAAAACAAAAAAACTGGAAAACCTCAGGCTGAAATTGGATTTTTGTCTAGAGGATTGATTACAATTCCGGGGCTATTACGACACGAAATCCGATTGATTCTTCTGTTGATTTGAAATAGAAAGCCGCGCGAGAATTGCTTCTGATATGTTCGGATCCGCTCTGAAAAGAACCCCCTCTTGCGACCTTTGTGTCGTCCTCATTTTTTTCAGTGCATATAGGATCTTCAACATCCGCCTCAATGTATGGAGCGTAACTGTCCAAACACCATTCCCATACATTTCCATACATTCCATGCAGTCTCCACGGATTCGGAGTTGTTTCGGAGACCGGTCTGGTCTGTCCACCGGAATTTCCTTTAAAACATGCGTGCCTTTCGATTTCTTCGCCCTTTGGGAAATAAAAATCTTCCTTCGTTCCCGCCCTGCATGCGTATTCCCACTCGGCCTCAGTAGGCAGCCTGTAGGCATATCCCTTGGGGAGGCGTTTCTCTTTTTTCTCCCTTTCGGTTAGCCATTTGCAGAAGAGATTTGCCGCTTCCCAGCTTATTTCTATCATCGGCATGGCTGGATCTCCCCAAAACTTAGCTTTGCCGCCTTTCATGGCGGGACCTTTTTCCAAGGGGCAATCCTTGTCATTCCAATCTATACCCCGATTCACTTCATCAGAAGCAGAATCTTTCAAAAAGAACACGAATTCCCCTATCGTAACCTCATATCTGCCCATCCAGAAATCACGAGTTATCTTAGATATATGCGCTTTATCTTCCGCATTCTGTTCCGTTGAAGAAGCGGGGTTTCCCATCAAAAAAGCGCCTTTGTTTATGAATTGAAATTTCATTCCAATGTCCGGCACGGTCCATTCCCTGCCAATCTCAGGACCGGAATAAAAAGCCTTTCTGAACAATTCAACAGAGGCTATGAATTCGTTTAGGGATGAAAGCTTGTCCTGCGGAAGAAACTGCCTGTATTCCCTGGAGAAATCTTCTAGCGTGCTGATAGCTTCCGAACTGAACCTGACGGCTTCGGGATGATTTTTCGGATCTGACGAAAGCTTTTTCGCCTTGTCGAATGCTGTTGACGCCTTTGCAATCGCGTCTCTATAGGCCTTTTCCGACGAGGCTTCCTTGCTACGAAGCCCTGCGCCATCAGCAGCGGAGGCCAGCCCCGCTTTGGCGTCTTTATCTTCTTCGTAACCGTGGACAGCCATGGCTTTTTTAAAACAATCCTCGGCGGCATTCCATTTCTTGGCCTTGATCATTTCCCAGCCCTTGCTCATGGCCGCCCTATAGGCATCCCTCCGGCTCAACAGTATTCTCTGCGCCTCGGCTCCTTTCTCAGCCTGCGCTATAGCCGAAACAATTTCTGAATCTGATTTTATTCCCGCAGCTTTTTTCAAAAATGTCAACGCTCGCTGATAATCCTTTTCTCTCAATTTAAGCATTCCGTATTCGCAGAATTCTTCTGGTGACAAAGTCAGCTCGTAGGCGAGAAGCGAATATAGACCTTCCAGATTTCCGGGATATTCGCCGGAGGCTTCAGCGGTCAGTTTCACCTCGCCCAAGCTGTCGGAGGCGTCAATGAGTTTTGCGCTGATTGAAACTGAGTTACCTACGACGATTATTTCACCGGTAACGAGAAGATTTGCGCCGAGCATCTGACCGACCTTTCCAGCCTTTTGCGCATCGTCAACAAGTTCTGAAGACTGAAATTTCAGCTCAGTTATAACTTTGGATATGGCGCTGCGGTTCACGATGCGATAACGTTGTCTTGCGAAAATCGCATTCTCAAGATTCTCCGCCACGGACCAACCCGAAACGGATTTGTCTTCGCCGGTAACCTTGAATTCCACAACAGCGATAACCTTCTTAGCGTCTTCCGCCCGCAGATCCGGGAGCAACAAGCACAAAGAGAAGGCAAAGGCTACAAAGAAAAATCGCATGCAACTGACAGGAAATCTGTCATTTTTCCTTTTGAACGGATTTGGGTTCCGTAATTCACTGCTCACGTATGTACATTGCTCCCAATTTTTACCTTATTTTGTCGTCCCAAGCCAAACAAAAAATTATTTTTTTCTTTTGAACACGATGACAGCCACAACAACTACTGCGGCTGCGAAAATCGCAAAGCCGACAACTATTGCCGCCGCTATTATTACTACCGATGATGAAAACTTGGAAGTCCCCTGTCCCGACAATGCTTCATCCGTTCTCGGAGGAGGAGTTTCCTTCAACTGCCCCGCCACATCCTTTCTAGCGAACTGAATCAAATTCCTGCCGTATCTGTCCAGTATGAATCTATCGCCAAGGATCTTCTGTATTTCATTCTTCAGCAATGATGTTTCCAATTTTGAATCGCATTCCAGCACGGAAAGGAATGCGCTGTCGAATTCCCTGATCCATACGGAAGGAATTCCGTCAACTGCTGAAAGACCATTTTTAAGCTTGTCCAGGCTGTCTTTGTCTATTCCCGCGATTTCTATTTTAATCCTGGCTCCGAGATCAAGATCGCTTATCCATCTTGCCATGATTTTTTTAAAAAGCGACATGACATTCTTTTCTTTTGTGGCTGGGCTGTCGCCTTTTAGCATGCTTATAAGATATTTTCTCGCAAACTGGTCCGGGGCGTTTATAGGATCAAAAAAATCCTTACCGTGAACGGTCGCTACTGGCAATGTGAGTGCCGCCATGCTTTCTCCGCTGTCGAGCCATACAGCTTTCATTTCCGCACCAAGAGATAAGTCTCTGCTCTTGACTTCGTAAGCTTCCTCGATCGGGCCAACTGTTCCACCGACATCCGCGCTAATCATGAAATCGGCTTTTGAAGAAATCCCCGCCTTTCTTGCCTGAGCAATAGCTGTCTTATTTAGAAGTTCATCTCTCTTGGCGTTAATGTCAGCTGAGGAATCCGCGGCGCCCTCGTCCACAACCTGAAAACCAAGCTCAAGGGCGATTTCAGATATCACCGATTTAGCGACGTCGGTTTTCTGTTCCGAAAGTCCAGCAATTTTCTCTTGCGTTTTGATGATTATCCTTGGAGAGCCCTTCCTAGCGATTAGCGCCTTGATTGCCATCGCGTCCCCGGCGTCAGGGCTTCCTTTGCCAACCGTAGCCTTTATCTTTACGTTGTAGGTTCCGGCGGCCTTGTCATATCCCTGCTCTATTATCTTGTAGTCCCTGATGTATCCGAATGAACGAGTCATTACCTTGTCATATTCCAATACGAAGTTTGTCACCTTGCTTTCGTTCATGAGCTCCACGCCGGCTCCATTTCTTACGGCATTTCTCATTGCATCGGCAAGCGCCTGTTCCCTTGAACTTTGTCCATCGCCGACGGCAGAACCTGCACCCACAACTTCCGAGAAAACAGCATCCTGTCCAAATGATTCTGAAATTGCGAAAATCGCAATTATGGCCATAAGCAGGATTTTCAGTGTTATTTTCATTCAAATCCTCTCGTTGATATTAGTTGGAGCCGATTACAAAATTGCCTTTTAAAAGGATCGCCAGCCCTATGGCTGGCTCTTAAGCCGGTCATCCGTCTTCGCCTCCAGCTACGCCGGATAAGACGACGGGACAAGTGAGACCGGCGTTCCAACGGCAATTTTGCAATTGGCTCAGTTGATTTTAATACTTGCCAAAAGACCCAACTCATAATATATTGTGCCAAAGGGTATTTTCATTAAATCATGAAAAAAATGTGTACAAAAGCTGGATTATTGTGTTTTGCGATTTTCGCATCTGCGGAACTTTTCGCACTTCCTAAGACGATGGGGATATTCGGTGGTGGTGATGAAGGCGCGAACGTGGAGAACTCAACCATTAGGACGGAGACAACGAACAGTCAGATAAGAGCCTCTGATGGGTCGAATGTTAATACTGGGGTATCTGCAAAAGGAGCTCAGATTGAGAATTCCGAGGTTAAAAGCAATTTCACCGGCAACATCAATGTGATAGGCTCCACTGTAAACACCGGGGTCAAAGTGGATGGGGCCACGATCACTGACTCATCAGTATCATCCACAACCAGCGGTGGCAGCATAAACGCATACAATTCCAGCATCAACACCGGCACCAGGCTGTCAGGAGCGGAAGGCTCCAACATAAGCAGCAACGTAAGTTATGGAGGCATAAGCGCCGAAAACTCCACCGTAAATATAGGCTCAATCACAGGCAGCGCCCAGGGCAAGGATGTTTCAACAAATGTCGGCATTGCAGGCGTAAAAGCAAGAAATGAGACCATAAACATCGGGAACGTAAATCTTAACAGTGGCGGCGGCGGGCGTTCAAGCTCGGACCTCAGTTTTGAGAGGAAAAAGAGCGGAACAAGCATCGCGAACGTAAACGTTGAAGACGACGATGTCGACGAGGTGAATGTCACCGTCGGAGATGCTGGCAAACTGAGCGACAAGATAAAAACACGGCACAAAGCGAAGGTTTACGAGGAAAACGACGGAGTCGACGCCAGCGGCACTAAGAGCGTTTTTATCAACAAGAAAGAACGCAGAGAAGCTGAAAAGGAAGGCTCAGGCGTAGGGAATGTGAATATCGAAAAAGGAAGCGATGTTAAAAAAGTCAACGTCTACTCGGAATAATTTGTGTCCCAGATAATTCTATCGGGATTGCTATCACCCTTCGCCTTACGAGCTGCGGGGCATAGATCCTATTCCTAATCGTAATCGCTATCGCTATCGTAGTCGTAATCGCTATCAATCGAAGGCAATTCCGATGTCGACTCCGACGCCGACTTGTCCCTCATAGCAAAGGAGGGCGGGTTTCCCAACCCGCCTAACGGCTAGCATCCCATATAAATGCGGCAACAAACAATCCCAAAAGACGAAACGTCCTTCGCTACCGCTATCTTAAAAACACAAGTATAACAGGGATAGTTCCATAAATCGGGGTCGGCATCGCTTCCGGTATCGAGACATGAATTCAATCGATTACGACTTGTCCACCATGGCTCACTGGACAAAGGGAACCTGTCCCCCGTAGCTCAAGT
>ERZ795059.4898-NODE-4898-length-12367-cov-6.029159_pt1 | contig 12367 bp, 9 predicted proteins | sample MGYA00375143_ERZ795059 | MGnify/ENA primary metagenome ERZ795059 (study PRJEB30188, sample SAMN05720168) | activated sludge metagenome | isolation source: Anaerobic digester | place: USA | collected 2015-01-07 ... | reverse complement strand
CCCCTTTGAAAAAGGGGGGTAGGGGGGATTTCTTAGTGCTGTTCTGTATTTCATCCTTTTCGTAAAAAGATGTCATTGGTAAACGAATTGAGGAATCTCAATGCCTGTGGTAGCAAGGAGTTGTGAGATTTCTCACTTAGTTTCGAAATGACAAGACTTCGAAATATCAAACTGCGAGGCATCAAGAGTTCTGATTTCGCTGTCTTGTCATTATGAACCCCAAAATGAAGTAAGACCTTTATTTAAATAGATATGACATAAATTAAACTTTAGCAAAGTTAAAAAAATTTACGAAAATATTAAATCTTCTTACTTTGCAAAAGTTTAAAATCTATTAAAAGTATTTGAACTTACCGTGGAAAGAGTTTTGTTTTCTTTTAACTCTGAAGGAGTTTTGCAAACTCAAAATACTTTTTCTACAAACAGGAAGCAACTACGTTGCTTTTTCTTGCACTTTGCGAAAGTTTCTTAACTTTCGTAAAGTTTTGTGGGTTAAAAGTATTGATGTCATTGGCAATATACAATAAATTGATAATAAATTGCTCTTATAAAGAAATTTAATATTGAGAAAAAGAAATGAAAAATAGATTAAGCAAAGAACTGAGTCCTTATTTAAAGCAACATTCACATAATCCTGTTGATTGGTATCCTTGGGGAGAAGAAGCATTTGAAAAAGCCAAAAAAGAAAACAAGCCAATTTTTTTATCAATTGGCTATTCTACCTGCCACTGGTGCCACGTAATGGAAAAAGAATCCTTTGAAGATTTGGAAATTGCAAATATTTTGAATGAATATTTTATTTCAATTAAAGTTGACAGGGAAGAGCGCCCAGATATTGATTCTGTCTATATGCACACTTGCAACATACTTACTGGAAGTGGTGGCTGGCCACTTACTCTCTTTTTAACCCCAGATAAACTTCCTTTTTTCGCTGGTACTTATTTTCCTAAAGAGACAAAATATAATAGAATTGGTTTAAAAGAACTTTTACCAAAAATAATAATTACATGGCAGGAAAAACATTCAGATATATTAGAATCTGCTCAGGAAATAACCAGTCACATTATGCAAACTCTTGCTCAAAAAAGTTCTACTGAAATTGGAGAAGATGTCTTGCATAAATGCTTTGAGCAATTAAAATTCACTTTCGACAGTATTAACGGTGGCTTCAGTCCTGCACCAAAATTTCCAATGCCACATCAGATTTCATTTCTTCTAAGCTATTACCAGTATTACAAAAATGAAGATGCTTTGCAAATGACTGAACTTACTTTAGAGAAAATGTATTTCGGTGGAATTTTCGACCATATCGGCAACGGTTTCCACCGCTATTCTACTGATGAAAAGTGGCTGCTTCCACATTTTGAGAAAATGCTTTACGACCAGGCACTTTTGATTTACACCTATACTGAAGCATATCAGGTAACCAAGAAAGAACTTTATTTAGAAATTGCTAAAAAGACAGCGGACTATTGCATAGAAAACCTGCTAAGTGAAAACGGAATGTTCTGTTCTGCTGAAGATGCAGATAGTGATGGCTTTGAAGGAAAATTCTACCTTTGGGATTTTGATGAAATCAAAAGTATATTAAAAGAAGATTTTTATGAATTCATTGAGTATTTTAATATACAGGAAAATGGCAATTTTTCTTCTTATGAAAAAGAACATACGAGAAAAAGTATTCTTCATTTGAAAAAGAATATAACTCAAAATGAAAAAATCAAAAATTGTTTGATTAAACTAAATAAAGAACGCAGTAAAAGAAACAGACCATTTAAAGATACAAAATGCTTAACAGACTGGAATGGACTAATCATTGCAGCATTTGGAAAATTAAGTCAGGTAAAAGGATGCGAAAAATATCTTGATTACGCTGAAAGATGTGCAAAATTCATATTTAGTAATATGTTCAATGAAGAAGGATTACTTTTGCACCGAAATATTTGCAGCAATTCAGAAATTATAGCGAAACTTGATGATTATAGCTTTTTAATTTGGGGTTTGGTTGAACTTTATGAATCAACATTTAATATTGAATACTTAATAAAAGCTAAAGATTTGAGCTATCAGGCAATTGATTTATTTTATGATAAGGAAAACGGTGGCTTTTTTATTTCTTCAAACAAAGAAAAGGACTTAATATTTAGGAAAAAAGAAATTTATGATGGAGCAGTTCCATCAGGGAACTCAATTTTGATTATTTATTTATTAATTTTATCTAAATATTTTGAAAATGAAGACCTTAAAAAAATAGCAGAAAAAAGTTTTCAAATTTTTTCTGCTAATATAAATGAATACCCAGTTGGATATACAAAATTATTGGAAAGTATATTTTATTTATATGATAAAATAGATGAATATACAATTGTCTATTCAACCAATTCCGGACAAATTGATGAAATTATCGACATAATAAAATCAAATGGGCAGAAACATAGAATTATCCATAAGTTCCCATTTGATGCAAAAAACAATAATCACTATTTAGAAGTGTTTCCTCAATTGTTAGAAAAGCAATTGATTAATAATATATTCACTATATATTATTGTAGAAATAATGTCTGCTATAGTACTATAACAGACATTTTAACACTAAAAAAAATACTTACTTAATTGGTTCTACAAAAAGATTGCGTGCTATTTCATAGCTTATTAATCTTTTTTCTTTGTTATAAACGATAGTTAAAGGTCCTTGAAAAGGAGCTATTTCAAGAACATCAACCTTTACATTAGGTAGAAGTTCAATTTGTTCTAAATATGCTAGTAATTCTGGGTTGTGGTCTTCAAGGCGTCTAATAATGACATTTTGTCCGGGTGTAATATCACACATAGGAATATCTTTTGAAGTATCTTCAATTACACCATTTTTTGTTGGAATAGGATGTCCATGTGGGTCGTATTTGGGATGCTTAAGAATTTCATCAATCTTGTTACACAAATGCTCTGAGATGTAATGCTCGAGCATACAAGCTTCGTCGTGAATTTTATCTAAAGAATATCCGAGAACATTCTTAAAATAAGTTTCTAATAAACGATGATTTCGAATGATGCCTATTGCGGTTTTGTTACCTAAATCTGATAAAGTAACGCCCTTGTATGAATTGTAGTTAACTAATGCTAACTGGTCTAAACGCTTAAGCATTCCTGTTACAGAAGCGCTGGAAAGATTTAACTCATTGGCTAAATCTGTAGTTGATACTGGACCATCTTTCTGTAAGTGGAAGATTGTCTTTAAGTAATCCTGAACTGCTTGGCTCAACATATTACTCCTAATAAATAATTCAATAAATTGTTATTTAATATTATTGAAAAATCAATGTTTTCCAATTTTAAAAATACAAATTATTTAATTTTTCTTAAAAAAAAAAATATATTTTACTTTTTTTGTTTTTCAGACAAAATTTTTTTTAAAATTAAAAATTTTTAATAATTCTATCAATTATTTTTAATTTTTTGGTTTATGTATTTATGTTATTTTGTAGATACAAGGTTATTTTCAAATCTCACATCTACCTTCAATTGCACGAGTAATAGTTGCCTCATCTGTAAACTCAAGTTCCGCTCCCATTGGGATTCCACGTGCTATTCGTGTGATTTTTATGCCTATTGGTTTTATTATTCTTGCAATATATTGAATAGTAGCTTCTCCTTCAATGCTTGGATTTATAGCTAAAATTACTTCGTTTACTTCTTGTAGTCGCTCAATTAGTTCCTTGATTTTGATATCTGTTGGTCCAATATTTTCAAGTGGATTTAAAACACCATGCAATACATGGTATAGCCCAAAAAATTCATTTGTTTTTTCTATTGCCATTACATCACTGGGTTGTTCAACTACACAAATAATACTTTTATCTCTTTTGTGTGAAGAACAAATTGGGCAGGGGTCGGTATCAGTGAAATTATGACAAACTGAGCAATACTTAACATTTTTTTTAAGTTCTAGCATTGCATTTGCAAATTGCTCTACGAAACCATTGCTTTGGCGAAGCAAATGAAAAGTTAAACGCTGTGCTGTTTTTCGCCCAATAGTCGGAAGCGAGGAAAACAATTCTACCAACTTTTCTATAGACTCTGATGTATATTGCATAAAATTATCCTTGCAAGCCGGGAAGATTAGGCAACATATTTGAAACTTTGCTCATTTCAGCCGATACCATTTGCTGAGCTTCGTGAGTTGCTTTATTTACTGCTGCAACTACTAAATCCTCAAGCATTTCTATATCATCTGGGTTAACAATTTCATTTGATATTTTTATTTTTATTATTTCGTTTCCACCAGTCATTGTAACTTGCACCAAGCCACCACCGGACTCGGCTGTTACGAGTTTTTGATTTACTTCACTTTTAATTCTTTCGATTTCCTGCTGAACTTTTTTTGCTTGTTCCAACATATTTTGCATACTAAACTTCATAATATTCCCAAAAAAAATTATAACAAATTTATTATTTATAACGTATTTTAACAGAATGAATTTTGAATTTATCAAAATAAAATGTAAATTTACAAAATTTTTGAATAAAAAAATATTTTAAAATAAATATACAAATAATGGAGATTTTATGGGAATATTTAGTAGAATAGCAGATATTTTCAAAGCTAATGTAAACGATACATTAGACAAAGCAGAAGACCCAGAGAAAATGCTAAAACAGATGGTAATTGAAATGGAACAATCTGTTAACAAAGCTACATTAGCAGTCGCTAATGCAATCGCAAATGAAAAGAATTTAGAACGAAAACTCGAAAAAGCTAGAAACGAAAAAGCTGATTGGGAGCAAAAAGCTGTTCAGGCACTTAACGCCGGAAGAGACGACCTTGCTAAAGCTGCTCTCGAAAAAAAGGTTATTTCTGAAAGAAATTATCTTGATTTGCAGCCAATTTACCAGCAAGCTAAAACAACCTCTGACAAGATGAGGACGCAGCTAAATTCTTTGAAAGCGAAATTAGACGAAGCAAGGAGCCGTCAAAGCACACTTATTGCTCGTTCTCAGGCAGCAAAAGCTCAAAAGCAAATTGCACAGTCTTTCAGTGGAGTTGGCTCAGATGCGTTTAGCAAATTTGATAAATACGAAACAAAAATTGAGCAACTTGAATCTCAGGCGGAAGCTTTTGAAACACTCGCAGGCGAAAACACTAAACTTGATGATGAATTTAAAATGCTCGGAACAAGTTCTTCGGTTGATTCAGAATTGCTTGCATTAAAAGAAAAAATGGGTATGCTTCCACCAAGTGATAATCCACAGTAATTTAATAATTCAAATGGAGAAAAATATGATGATTAATCAATTTATAAAAAACCAGCATAGTAAAGAAGATTTTGATACTCCACAAGAGTTGTTAAATAAAACTACTGAAAAAGTTACTACTTTTCTTAATAGTTATTATCCCGATAATTTAAATTTTGGTAATGGTAGTTTTACAATTTCTTCCGGCTCTACTCAAGTAATGATTATTATACGCCCTTTCACTTCTACTGAGACCTGCGTTGAACTTATATCTAACGTAGTTACAGGCGCTCTTATTAATGATGAATTACTTCGCTTCCTAATGCATAAAAATGCAGAACTTCACTTTGGCTCCTTCGGAATTTTGTTCGATGGGACTATTACTTTTTCTTATTCGCTTACTGGTTCTTGCCTCGAAGAAAACCAATTTATTACTGCACTCCAAGCCGTTTCAATAATTTCTGACCATTATGATGACATTATTGTTAGCATTGCCGGCGGAAAGCGTGCCAGCGATGATATTGACAGCTTAGAATAGATTCAGTTTTCGTTGATATTATGACTAAAAAAGTCAGATGTCCTACATTTCGCAGATGTAGGACATCTGGTTTTTAACTACAAATCCTTAAACTAACCACTACTCTGCATCTTCAATTTTTTCTACCTGCTTTATACCTCTTACAGTAAACAGCTTCGTAAATAAAAGATTCAAAAAGATATTGTCTTTATTGTTTAAAGTAAAAACTCCCTCAAAAATAGAATTATTCGAAGAAATGCTGATTCGTGCAATATTTTCCGTTCCGATAGCATTTTTAATATCATTTAAAATATTTTGTCTGTCGTCAGCAACTACTTTGTATTTAGGCAGAACATTATCAATTTTACTAATATGAATGTTGGACTTTTTGCCGTTTTTCTTAAAATAATTATAAAGTTTCACAACTGCTTTATGGCTAACGACAAAGTTTTGCCATTCTTCGCTCGGAGTGCTATGCGGCGAAGTAATAAGTTCGACATAATCATTATTTTTTAATTCGTAATTTAATCCCTTAATTTCACCATTAACTTTTGCAGCAATACAGTGGAGAGCTTTTTCGTCAGAAATAATGAAAGCCAAATCAATAGGACAGCAGCCATTAGGTAATCTATAAGACGAGCCGCATTTTGTATGGACAATAATGTCGTCTTCGTAAAGATTCATACGAATAGACCCCCAGATTTTTTGTATTGCCTCATCTTCCCCTTCAAATATAATTTCGTTCATCCATGAAATCCATTCTTCCATATCATCTTCTTCCAATTCGAGCGACTTATGCCCTTCTTTTAATGAAAACAATGCAGCAATACCGCCATCGGCAATTCTGTCCATCTCCTCGGTTCTAATAATGATTTCCACTAATTTTCGTTCAGTTGAAATGTGAGTAGAATGTAATGCACGGTAAAAGTTTATTTTGGGACGGGCTATATAATCTTCTAATGTATTTACAGGTCCAAATATACTTGCAATTACTCCATAAGCACGGTAGCACTCAGCAAAATCATTAGAATTGAGTACAATCACAAGTGAGTAGAAATTATCAATTTCAGAAATTCCTTTTCCTTGCTCAATCATTCTATAGATTTCATAGACGTGCTTATGCTCAATTGTAATTGTGTGCTTAATTTCCTTCTCGTCTAATTTTGAATCAATCTGGCTGGTAAAAGATTTCATAAAATTTATAAATTCACGTCTTTTATCGGTTAATGCTTTTTTTATTGATTCATAAATGTCTTTATTCGTATAATAAAGAGAAAAATCTTCAATTTGCTTTCTTATTCTTGAAAGCCCAAGACGTTGAGCAAACGGCACATAAAAGTTCAGCGTTTCTTCACCGATTGCTTTTTGCTTCTCTACTGAAAAATAGTGTAGAGAGCGTAAGTTGTCATATCTGTCTGCAAGTTTGATTAATATCACCCGAATGTCTTTAACGAGTGCTGTGAATAGCTTAGTATATGTTGCATATTTGCCTTCTTTTCTTGTTCTTTCACTTCTGATTTTAGTCAAACCGTCAACTATTTGTGCTATCTCAACTCCAAATTCTTTTTCAATGTCTTGAAGAGAAATATCGCTAACATCTTCTACTATGTCATGTAGCAAGGCAGCCACAACGGACTGGTTATCTCCGAAAGATATTAAATTCATTAGGAAAAGAGCAACTTTTAAAGGGTGGGTATAATACAAATCGCCAGACAAACGCTTTGTATAGCGATGTGCATCAAGAGAATACAAATATGCTTTTCTTATTAATACTTCATCTAAATTTTTGATTGAATGTCTGCATTGCTCAATTAAGACCAGATAATCCTGCTCTTCGTCTTGTCCATAAGGACATTGATGTTCGAAATCAAGTTCGTAAATTAATTCTATAGGTAATGAGTTGTTTGACATTTTATTGCTTATTATTTCAAATTATTTTATATAAAATTTTTTAACTGATTTTCTTAATTTCAATTCAAATTAGATAACTAAAAACAATAATTTTAGAATTATTGTTAAAAACAATTTAATAAAAATTTTAATATAAAAAGGAAATTAATTGACAATCGATAATTGTTCGTATTGTTGTAAAAACAAAGATGTCCTGCATCTTCGGAGACGTAGGACATCTGTATTAATTATTTTTTAAAGAAGTAATACTATGATTTATTTTGCGATAATCACAATTTCAGTTCTGCGGTTGAGACGTTTGCCAAAATCAGTAGTGTTATCTGCAATAGGTCTTCTTTTCCCGTAACCCTTTGTGCTAATCCTATGAGCTGGAATACCTCTTCTAATAAGGTATTGCTTCACACTTTCTGCTCTTCTCAAAGAAAGGTTATCATTTAGAGCGTGCCCACCGACGTAATCAGTATGCCCTTCAATCATAATAGAAATATTGGGTTTGCTTCTCATAAAATTTGATAAAACGTCTAATTCCCCTACAGAATCAGATACATTATAAGAGTTTGTATCAAAAAGTAAATTTTCTAAAATTAGTTTTCTACCAAGTTCTACAATTGGGATAGTCTTCCTGACAAGAGTTCTTTTGTTATCGCTTAGAATTGCAATTTCTATAGAATCAGGGATAGTGTATTCACCAGTCTTGTATGTCAAAGCATAAAGATTGGTCAATTGATTAGAAAAATTATCTAAAATCGAAGCAAAAGGAAAATCAATGTCATAAAACATACCACGTGTTTTTTCAGAAATAAGTTTATAGTTAGGCAAATTGCTGGGAACAATAGTGAAACATCTTATATCTTTATCTTGAAGAACTTTAATAATATTATTAGTAGTATAATTTGTTTTCCCATCGCCGCTTTCGCCAAATTGATGATAAGGAGCATCAGTAATAAGTACAACTACTCTATTCGCTGCATCTCTATAATTTACTCTTGAAGCTTTAAGTAAGGCATCAAGAGCATTTTCTTTTTCGTCTCCCCCACCGAAAGCTCTAACTGGGTTAATCCATTCAAGAAATTCCATAACATCGCTTGTTAATGAAAACTCTCTGTCAATAATATCAGAAAAAAGAATTAAACCGATTTGATAATCAATGCCTCTTTTAACAAGTGAAGTAGTAAATCTGGAAATATTCTTTTTTACTCCGTCAATCATTGGCTGCATAGAACCGGTAATATCAATAAGGAACATAAAATCAACTGGAACTCTCTCGTTTATGCTAATTTTCTCGACAGATTGAACTTTCCGCTCAATACTATTTTCGAGAACTGTTAATTGGTCTGCATAAAGTGTATCAACTGGATTTCCCATTACATTGCTTGCTTCAACAATAATTTTGATTAAAGGAAACTTAGTAATATCAACATTTCTAATTGTAAGTTTAATCTCTTGCTTATTAGATTTTACACTTGCCTCCTGAAGCAACTCTCTTGCTTTTTGGACAGAATCTTTGATTTCTACTTTTTCAATTTGGGAATAAATTTTTGTATTTATTAAAAATAACAATAAAAATAAAAGTAATTTTAAAAAGATTTTATTCATATTTATTTTTTAAAATATTAATCAAAACAAAAATACCCTCTAACATAATCAATTTCCGATGTTAGAGGGTTATAAAAAATTCATAAAAAATTATATAGTTAACCTAATAACAGGTGAAACCATAAAGAAATTCTTAATTTCATAAGGTCTAACTCCACGCAGAGGAGTAGAATATTTAGCTTCAATATATAACCAATTCCCTAAAAGTGGGAAATAAAGTCTTCCAAGAAACATTTGATTCGAGTACTGGATACTTGCTCCAAATGGCCAGGTTGCCTGATTACGGTACTCAGCTTTCATATAAAGCCAATCGCCGAACTCATCTGGTTTATATGTTTTTAAGCCATTTACTCCATCAGAAGTAATTATAGTACTATAGACAGAATCAAAAATAGCCGTCTCTTTAACTTCAGCATACGCTAGACCCAAATCGAATCTTAAATAGTTCTCTGGATTTTTTTCATCAAGCCACCAGTTATAAAACAAGGCAATTTGTCCTGTGGACCTTAAAAGAGGTGCAACACCGTAAATGTTAAACTGTCCATTTCTTGGATTGTTCGGGGTAAATTCAACATTCTCTCCGGGAGTTTGCATGCAGTATTTGTATTTGTCAATACCTTCATCTTGAGTGCTTTTCAAAGGTAATTCCAAATTAATATGCAAACCGGCTTCAGGTTTGAAAGGCATATTAACATCTAATCCTGCAACTAATTTCCCACCTGGACCAGAGTTTAAATGTCTGTCAGTAATCCAGTTTAATGCAGACGATTCGTCATTAATACCGCTTGTAATTCTGTAGCCAGCACCTACATATAAATTAATGAGGTAAGGAAGTTTACCTCTGGTCTTTGGGTCTTTATTTGCATAAAGAGGTCTTTTAAGTATTGCTTTTGCTTCGCCAGCTTCCCAGAAATGATAACCAATTTGGTCATTACCAATTTTATTAATTAACCAGAAACCTGAATTACCAATCTTTAAAGATTGCTCAAAAAGAGAAATAGTAATTGCATGAGTAACATTGGTTGGCTCTAAATAGCTGACAATAGCTTGTGCCTGAGATGAGGTAACAGGAATTTCTACTGGTATATCTACGAAGCAGTAATCCTTTCCGGAAGGAGTTCTTCCGAGATATTCTCTTCTACCTGCTAGAATATCAACCAACTTTGCTGGTATGTATGCTTCAATTTCAACTGAGTTAAGATAAGCTTCACCGCAGGAAATTGTAAGAATTTCGCTGTATTCTTCGTCTATACTCCTTGGAGCAGCTAATATCTCAATTTGCTGCATATTAAGCTTGTCTTTATCAAATCCGTAAAGCGTAAATGCTTGGTGGATTTGAATTTGGAGGTCAGTTTCGCAGACCTTCCATCGCGGGAAATATCCTCTGATATTTTCATCAATAGTAGTTAAACTATCAACTAAACTATCAGTATCCTGTGCGTTCACTTTATATGTAGTGAACAAAACAAATGCTACTAAAATAAATCCTAAATATCTTTTCATATTCTACTCTTATAATCAATATTAATTAAAAGTTAAAGATTAAACGAGCCATTGGAATAAACAAACTTTCTGATTCCCAAGCTCTGGGCTCTGACTTAAATGCAGCAAAATATGCCTTTGCATCTAATCTTAAAGCAACTCTATTGTCCATAATTGGAAGTGGTATGTGTAACCAGGCATTAGCTCCTATACCTTCATCGAAATACTGAGCGCTTGCTCCGAAGGGCCAGGAAACATTAGTTGCCATAAATTCAATTTTACCGGAAATACCACCAACTACTTCATTATCCTGTTTTGCGAAACTGTATTTTCTGTCTAATCCAGTTGTATCAAGTTTATTATACCATTTTTCAACATTATAAACAGAGCCAAGGACTCCAAATCTCAATGAATAATCTTCATCAATTTTTACACCAAATGTATAATGCAGTTGAGCATTTGCTCTTATCAGATAATCATTGTCATTAATAATAATAGTTTGATCATCATTTTCTGGGTCTAAATGTCTTTTTTTATACTTTGATTCTTCTGCATCACCAAAAACATACCCAAAGCTAAATTTAAATAGTCCGCTTTGTGGAATAATTTTCACAGGGAAATCCATACTTCCTGCTATTCCTACACCGGCATAAGTTAAACGTCTTTCCTGAGAAAGGATTTTGCTTTCATCTCCGAACCAACCAGTAGGCAATATTATTCCAAGTTTGACATTCTTCATTATTGCACTTAAAGTTAGACGCTCACTCCAAATGGAAGGATAATTTATATCTTCTAAACCATACTTTAGTTCTAATCCAAAATTAGGTAAGTTGTCATTTGTAACAAAATACTGGTCAATAGCATAATTTCCGTTTGAATCAACAACGAAATTTCCATCACGGTCAATTTGATACGGTGGCTCATACATTCTCCAACTGATTAAATCCGGGCTAACAATAAGTTCGTTTGAAGTACCGATATAATCAATTGGTTGTCCTTCAGATATACGAATAAATTGCTGTATATCCTGAGGATATAAATCATTTTCATCAACAACTAATGATGAGGTTATTCCATACACTCTCGGAGCAAAATAAATATCTGAACCAATTCCCTGAGCTTCAAGTGTTTTGTTATCAACATTACCCTGAATTAATGCGTTCATCATTAAATCATAAAGTGTACGTGAACGGAAAGATTCATCTAATTTTACATCTTTCAATTCTCTAACTGAAAAAATGTTAGAAATTTGAACTGACCGTAAATTCTTTTTTATACTTTCTGAATCGTCATAAGAAACGATAAGACCAATAATCGTATTTGGAACTGTATTCCTTTCAGAACGGGTTGTTACTAAATAAGCACGTTCAATTTGCTGTTCTTCAGCGCCGCCACTACCTCTTATAACATCAAAGATACATTGCAAATCCTCTGGAGGAGGAATACCTTTGTTCAAAAAGTCTAAAATAATGTCATCGAAACTTTTTCCAGAAGCTACGCCTTCTTCAACAATTCGTTTAACTTCCGGGTTAGCTTTTTCAACACATTCACTTGACTTTTTAGTAGAAGTAGCTTCTTCTTTTGATTTTAAAGCTCTACGCACTTCGGCAAGATTCCTTATTTCATATAAAG
>ERZ795059.4895-NODE-4895-length-12371-cov-9.751949_pt1 | contig 12371 bp, 5 predicted proteins | sample MGYA00375143_ERZ795059 | MGnify/ENA primary metagenome ERZ795059 (study PRJEB30188, sample SAMN05720168) | activated sludge metagenome | isolation source: Anaerobic digester | place: USA | collected 2015-01-07 ... | reverse complement strand
GAGAACACCTTGCCCGGAGGTAAAACAGTGGCATTAAAGACTGTGGCTGCAATAGCTCATCTTTCTGTCAGGGGCTTTCCAGTCCCCTGCTCTTTTGCTAAGATCCCGTTTTTTAATGAAATCTTTATAATTCAGGGTGACAACCAGAGTGCTGTTTCGGGTGAATCAAGTTTCTCAAGCCATTTGAAACTGCTTTCCGAAACATCAAGGGCAGTCACTGAAAAAAGTCTTGTGCTGATAGACGAAATAGGAACAGGTACTGATCCTCTTCAGGGCGGAGCGATAGCAAGGGCATATCTTGAATTCATTGCGGAAAAGAACTGCCATGCCGTCGTGACAAGCCATCTTGCCGAAGTTAAGTCCATCGCACTTGAAAACAAAAAGTTCATTCCTGTCGCAATGGGTTTTGATACCGGATCTGATAAACCGACATACAAATTTTCTTATAACATCGTCGGCAGCAGTAACGCTTTGTCGTTAGTAAAAAAGATCGGTTTCCCTGCAGAATTTGTTACAAAGCTTGAAAACCTTCTTTTCGCAAAAGAGAACAGCATCGAGCCATTAATAAACCGCCTCAGGAAAAAAGAAGAGGAGCTTGACCGGCTTAAAGAAGAAACTGAACAGCTCCGCACTGCCGCAATTATTGAAAGGGAAAATGCCGCCGCAATAAAGATAAGTCTTGAGAAAAAAGAAAAACATTTTGAGGCAAGTCGGCTAAATTCATTAAAGAAACTTGTCGAAATGGAGGAGATGGAATTGAAAAAGAAAATCTCTGCTGTTGATAAAAAAGATGCCCCTGTGAAAGTGGCACTGATCAAAAAGGAAAAAGAGAGCATTCAGGATGCCATAAACAGGCAGAAAGTTTCTCTTGATGAAAAAAAAGGTGAGAAACTTGCAGATGTCGCAGGGTCGATAATCCCCGGCAAAACGATAGTTTATGACAAACTTCTCAAGATAGAAGGGATACTTCAGCAGGTAAAAAACGGAAAAGCAGAATATATCTGTAATGGTAAAATGCTCGTTTCCCCTGTTGAACGGCTGATCGTCCTGAAAATGGAATCCGGGGTTAAGACATCATCATCAAAGAACCCTGTTGAATCAAAGTATGCCGAAACATGCGATGTGAGAGGTCTGTTTGTTGAAGATGCCGCTGAAAAGATCGAAAAAGCGCTTGACAATGCTTTCGGAGGCGGAGCCGCGTCTCTGACAATAATTCACGGTCACGGTTCAGGGAAACTTAAAAAATTCATCCGCGACACACTCCCCTCCTTCCAGAAAAGATACCGTTTTGAATTCAATTCAGGGACCAGTGAAGAAGGCGGTGACGCAGTTACAGTGATCAGATTTTCAAAATAGATCCGAGGTGTTAAATTGAACAATATTTCAAAAATAATAAAAGAGCGACCGTTGCTTTTTGACGGAGCAATGGGAACATCCATTATTAATTTCGGGTTGACTGCCGATGATTATCACGGACATATCAACTGTAATGACTACCTTTCGATAAGCCGTCCGGATGTCATAACTTCCATTCACGAGGCATATCTTGAGTCCGGCTGCGATATAATTGAGACCAACTCTTTCGGATCGAATCCCCTTTCATTTTCCGAGTTCGGTATCGCTGACAAGGCATTTGAAACGGCAAAAGCCGCCGCCATGACAGCAAAAAAAGCCGCATTAAAGTTTTCAACTGATTCAAAGCCGCGGTTTGTTTCCGGTTCAGTCGGTCCCGGAACAAAGCTTCCGACTCTTCTTCAATCAGATTTTGACACACTCTATAATTCATATCTCATTCATTTTTCAGCACTTATCGAAGGGGGAGTAGATCTCTTCCAGATTGAGACATGTCAGGACCTTCTCCAGATAAAATCGGCACTTGCCGCCTGTTACGACGCAATGAAAAAATATCGGTGTGATCTGCCCGTTATAGTTCAGGTGACAGTTGAAAAGAATGGCAAGATGCTTCTTGGCACAACTCTTGAAACTGTTGTAACCGCTCTTTCAGGATTTGATCTTTTTGCTCTCGGGCTCAACTGCGGAACAGGCCCTGAAGGAATGTATGAAAGCATAAAAACACTTAAAAAGATATCCCCCTTCCCTGTTTCAGTTCTTCCAAATGCAGGATTTCCTGAACTTATCAACGGAAAACTTCAGTATTCGCTTTCAGCGGAAAAATTCGGAGAACACATCGGTTTTTTTGTTAAAGATCTCGGTGTGGAAATTGTAGGCGGCTGTTGCGGAACAACTCCCGAGCACATCAGATCTGCTTACGGAAACATCAACGATTTCAAAATGATGGCTCAAAAATATCCTCTGGCTGGATCGGCTGTATGTTCAACATTTGCAGTGAGTGAACTTGATGTGGAACTAAAGCCACTCATCATCGGTGAAAGGGCAAACGCAACAGGATCAAAGGAATTCAGAGAAGCTCTTCTTTCCGGTGATACTGACGGGATGATGGACATTATTTCATCTCAGCAGTCAGAGGGCTCGCACATAATCGATCTTTCAGTCGGATATGCCGGAAGGAATGAATTGGAAGATATGGCACAGCTTGTAAAACTTATCAACCGTGATGTCCCGACACCTCTTTGCATTGATTCGACAGATCCGCAAACAATTGAAACGGCTCTTAAATGTTACGGAGGGAAAGCTCTTATCAACAGCATTAATTTTGAAGATGGTGGGGTAAAAGCTGAGAAAATATTAACACTTGCGAAAAAATACGGTGCGGCGGTCATAGGACTTACAATTGATGAAACAGGGTTGGCTGAAACAGTTGAAAGGAAAATGGAAGTCGCAGAAAGATTGATAAATTCAGTTCTTAAAGCAGGGTTGCACAGATCAGATCTTCTTATTGATACCCTTACCTTCACTTTGGGTTCGGGTGATCCGAAATATTTTAATGCCGCAGTTGAAAGCTTTAAAGCTGTAAAAAAAATAAAAGAGCTTTACCCTGATGTTTTTACAGTTCTCGGGGTCAGCAACTGTTCTTACGGTTTAAAGCCGAAAGCGAGAAAAGTGCTTAATTCCGTTTATCTTTTCCATGCAGTGAAATGGGGACTCGACGCTTCAATTTTTCATGCCGGCAAAGTAGTTTCTCTTGACTGTGTCGAAAGCAGTGCAAAGAAAATTTGTGAAGATCTGATATTCAACCGTAGATCAGATGGATATGACCCGTTACACGAACTTATAAACTATTTTGAAAACGATAAGCTTCAAGATGAAAAAAGCAGTGCCGCCGCTTCACTTGATCCTTCTGAAAAACTTTTCTCTCATGTCATTGAAGGGAAAACAAAAGGGCTTGAAGAAACTGTAAGCGAGCTTCTTGAAACCACTGAGCCACTTGAAATAATTAACAATATTCTTCTGTCTGCGATGAAACAGGTCGGTGTAAGGTTCCAGAACGGAACGACCCAGCTCCCGTTTGTGCTGAAAAGTGCTGAAGTGGTAAAAAAGGCATGCTCGATAGTTGAGCCGCACATAAAATCGGGTGAGGTTAACAAAAAAGGGACCATCGTTCTTGCAACTGTTAAAGGTGACATCCACGACATCGGCAAAAATCTGGTTGACATCATTCTTTCAAATAACGGATATACTGTTCACAATATCGGAACTGACAGGTCTGCGGCAGAAATAGCGGCGGCGGTTGACGAGATCAGGCCTGATGCGGTGGGATTGAGTGCGCTTCTAGTTAAAAGTGCTCTTGAAATGAAAAATGTCGCCCAATTCCTTTCTTCAAACGGAATGGAGATTCCTCTGATCTGCGGCGGAGCGGCGCTGACAAATGATTTTGTGGAAAAAGAGGTCTCCCCTCTTAACAGAAAAAGTGCCTATTATGCAAACGATGCATTTGAAGCGATGAACATACTGGAAAAACTAAAGAATGGATAATGGTTTAAATTTATTTGAGAACATTCAATTTTCCGATATTCTTGCCCACTTAAACAAAGGTGTTCTTTTCAGGTCAAGATGGCAGTTATCCGTTTCTGAAGGGGAAAAAGAACTTGAAAGGATATTAGAGGAATACCACACCGGGCAGCTTGTAATAAAAGGGGTCTGCAAAATAATCACTAATGAAAAGAAAGGATATTTTGCAGTAACAGTCGGAAGTTCGGGGCATGAAAAGGCACTTGAAATATACAAAATGGACAGGTATTTTGACTATTTTCTTTTCAACGGACTTCTCAGTGAACTTGCTGAAGCCGCAGCAGAATGGATAGATCAATTTATCCGCCTTGAACTTGGAATTGATAAATCATCAAGAATATCACCAGGATATCCGCTCTGGCCTGACATAACAGATCAGGAAAAACTTCTAAAAATGCTCACTGCCGAAAAGATCGGAATATCGCTCACAGAAGCTTATCAGCTCGTCCCCGAACACAGCATCACCGGAATGGTTGTTGAAAATAAAAATCTTGAAAAAATCAAACTAAACGGCTAATGTATTGCGAGATTTTTCATTGAGGAGTTAATATGAGAAAGTCAGTTATTTTTCTTTTTGTGATTTTTTTATGTTCATCAGCTGTTGCGGCAAAACCCAAAATCGCTGTCATGGACATTCATGACCGTTCAAACAAAATGTCAAAAGACCTTCTTGAAAATGCGACCGAAATGATCCGTGGAAAGCTTTCTGCAACAGGTCAGTTCATGGTAATTGACAGGTCGAGCCAGCAGGAAAAAATGAAACAGATGATCGGCAAGGAAAAAAAGGAAAGTTACAATCAGAACTACGACAAAGAGTCTCAAATCCCTCTCGGTAGAGCACTCGCCGCAGATTCAATATTAAGAAGCACCATATCCTGCCTTGGGAACGACTGTATGCTTTCCGCCGAAATAGTTGATATCGCAAGAGAAGTTTCTACAAAAGGGGGAACTTCAAAGTTCATTTTCGACAAATCAGACCTTTCATCTCTCATCGCCGCTATTGAAGATGTCGTTGAACAGATGGCTGATATGAGTAAAGGCGAACTTTCATCAAAACCGTTTCCTCAGGATCCCGGCAATGATGTTTTTGTAGATCCCAACGCATCATTCAAGATAATTTTTGATGCCAGCGACCAGGCGGAAGTTTATGTAGACGGAGCAAGAGTCTGCAAATCGACACCCTGCCAGCAGTATGTAGGCGGCGGAATGCATCAGGTTAAGATGGTGAGCAGAAAAATGGCCCCTCAGGAAGAATCCATAAAATTCTACCGCGATGAAAGAATAATTTTCAATTTCGCTCCCGCCGGTGCCGGCGTAACCATAACCCCCGTTACAGTAAAAGGGAGAACCATTACCGATGTTTCAGTCTACAACGGAAGGAATGTCATCGGGACTCTCCCCGGAACACTTTTCCTTACTCCTGATAACAACAAGATCGTTTTGAAAAGAGCCGGTTTTCAGGACCACAAAATGAAAGTGAATGTAACAGGAAATTTTGATCTCAATTTGAGTCCGATCATGGAATTTGAAAAATACAGACCCTACAAAGGCGGAGCCATAGCAGGTTTTGTTGTCGGCGGAATCCTTTTTGTCGCCGGCGGAATCGGTTATCTGGTTGCGGAAACGATGGATGCTTTAGGCGAAGATGCAGATACAGCTTTTATTGCAAGCTATTCACTGCTGGGAATCGGAGTGGGCGGAATAGTGCTCGGAGCTGTTCTTATCTCAATAAAACGGCCTGTTCCCGGTGCTGAGGGCTTCACTTTCGATGTTTCAGGAAACGGCGCAAAGGTATCATACACATATAAGTTCTAATCCCCTATCCCTTGAAATAATCAAAACTGTCACTATTAAGTTATCCGGTAATTTTCAGGGAGGTTTTTTATGAACAGCTATCAGAATAACAGCGAAAACGGGAACCAGGATCCGTTGAAAAAATACGGCAGGAATCTTGTTGAACTTGCAAAAAGCGGGAAACTCGACCCTGTTATTGGAAGAGACAGCGAAATAAGAAGAATTGTGAGGATCCTTTCCAGAAGAACGAAGAACAATCCTGTGATAATCGGCTCCCCCGGTGTAGGAAAAACAGCAATAGTTGAAGGTCTGGCAAGAAGGATATTGCGTGGAGATGTGCCTGTAAGCATTCAGAATAAGGAGATATTTGAGCTTGACATGGGTGCTTTGATATCAGGTGCCAAATTTCGCGGAGAATTTGAAGAACGGCTCAAGGAAGTGCTCAAAGCCGTAAAAGATTCAGACGGGAAGATAATCCTTTTTATTGACGAACTTCACAACATCGTCGGAGCCGGAAGAGCTGAAGGAAGCATGGATGCGGCAAACATGCTTAAGCCGATGCTTGCAAGAGGAGAACTGCACTGCATCGGAGCAACAACGCTTGATGAATATCGAAAATATATTGAAAAGGACGCCGCCCTTGAACGGAGGTTTCAGCCACTCATTGTCCAGCCGCCTGATGAAGAAGAGACCATCTCAATTCTAAGAGGTCTCAGAGAAAGATTTGAGATCCATCACGGAATAACAATTTCTGAAGGAGCAATGGTTGCCGCAGTAAAACTTTCAACAAGATACATTTCTGACAGATTTCAGCCCGACAAATCAATAGACCTTATAGATGAAGCATGTTCGATGCTTAGAACTGAAATAGACAGCATGCCGGCTGAACTTGATGATCTTAAAAGAAAAAAGATGCAGCTTGAGATCGAAATGGAGGGCTGTAAAAGGGAACAGAGCGGATCCACTAATGAACAGGTTGCTGCAATTGATAAAAAACTTCGGGAGATAAGTAAAGTATATGAAGAAAAGTTCAAAATTTGGGAAAATGAGAAAAAAGCCGTAGAAACTGTGAAAAAACTGAAAAAAGAGATCGAAGAGACAAAAATCGAAATAGAAAGGGCTGAACGGGAATATAATCTGAGCAGAGTAAGCGAACTCAAATACGGAACTTTGTCCGACCTTCAGAATAAACTTAAGTCGGCGCAGGAAAAGACATCCTCGGAAAATGTTATGGTCACGGAAATGCTTACCGAAAAACAGATTGCTGAAGTTGTCAGTAAATGGACTGGAATTCCCGTTGCCAGCATGACTCAAAGCGAAAAGGACCGCATCCTTTCTCTGCCGGAAAAATTAAAAGAGTGTATTATTGGACAGGATGAGCCGATAGAAAGTATCTCCCGCTCAATATTAAGATCAAAAGCGGGACTTACAAACCCGAACAGACCGCTTGGTTCTTTCATTTTTCTGGGACCTACCGGTGTAGGAAAAACTGAGCTCGCCAAAAGAACCGCCGAACAGCTTTTTGACACATCTGAGAACATGATCCGGATCGACATGAGTGAATATATGGAAAAGCACAGTGTTTCCAGACTGATAGGAGCACCTCCGGGATATATCGGTTATGACGAAGGAGGTCAACTTACCGAAGCTGTAAGGAGAAAACCGTATTCAATAATTCTCCTTGATGAAATTGAAAAAGCCCATGATGATGTGTTTAATATTCTGCTTCAGATCCTTGAAGATGGACGGCTTACTGACAATCAGGGAAGAACGGTTTCATTTAAAAACACTATCATCATCATGACATCAAACATTCAGAAAGATCTTGTCAAATCAAAGTTTAAACCTGAATTCTTAAACAGGATAGACGACATCATTGAATTCAAAGGGCTTGGACATGATGAGCTCAAAAAGATAACTCAACTCCTGATAGCAGATATTAATAAAGTGCTTGCAGATCGTGAGATCTCCTTTGAACTGGACAATTCCGCAATGGAAAAAGTGATAAAAGAATCCTTTGACACCGAATACGGAGCAAGACCGGTGAGAAGATATCTGGAAAAGAAAATCGAAACACTGCTTGCTGTTTCTATCCTGAACGGAACTGTTACGGCTCCTTCTAAATCTGTCGTAACTGTCGAACAAGGACTATTTAAACTTAAAACCCTTAAATAATACCTGTATTTTAAAATCCAATAAAAATTTTGACAAAAAAGGTCCTTTTTATTACTCTGTCGTGAATTTGTGGTTTCATGAAAGCAGTTGTAGTGATCTTTTCACTGTTCATTTTAATATGTTTGTAATAAGAAAGGTGTGAAAATGTTAAGAAAATTCTTTGTTTTATGCTTCGTTGTCCTCTCTATTTCGGTTGTTTCCGCTCAGTCAAAGATTGCTGTTCTTCCCGCAGCAGGAAAAGGGAAATCCGCCCAGATGGCGAAAAATCTCGCAAAAGAGATCAAATCCATCTACAAAACAGTAAAAGATGTCAATCTTATTGATGCAGAAAGAGTTTTATCTGCAAGTGAAAGAAGCGATTTCAATGCCTGCTCAACAAAACAGAAATGTGTTGCAGACAGATCAAAAGGGATAAACAAAGTTGACATGATACTTTTCCCCGTTGTAAGGAGCAAAGAAGGAACATTCAATGTAACGCTCTATATTTTCTCAACAAAATCAGGCAAAAGAGTTGCAAAACCAGTCGTAAAGGGTGAAGAGGATATAGATGCCGAAGACCTTGCAGCCGACATTGCAGCCGCATTGATAGATGCATCTTCAAATCTTACTGTTGAAACTGATGAAACTGATGGCGAAGATGACGAAGATGATTCAGGATCTTCAGCAAGTGCCGGGAAAAAAGAGGAAGTAATAGAAAAAGTATCTCCGAGAGAACAGAAGAACCGTCTCCGTGCAGGATTCAAAGCTTACAAAAGCGGTGATGCAAAAGGTGCGGCAAAACTTTTCAGGGAAGGGGGAGACGAAACTCTTGCAGGGATGGCGGAAGATATCGACAATGCAGTGCAAAATGCAAAAAAACTTATTAAAGACAAGGATTTCGGAGAAGCTGTAAAGATATTGAACAGCGTTGAAAGCAGGGATTTTGAACTGCGTGAAAAAGGTTACAAGGAGCTTCAGTTCATAAAGGAAACAAACAAAAAACATAAATATAATGAGCCGAGTGACTCTGATTACACAAAAGTAAAAAACATTTTCAGAGATATAAAAAAGGACATCAAAGCAGTTGCAGACTGGAAAAACAAAGAGATCGAAAAACTTGATGATTCGATGCGCGGAGAACTCAAGCAGAAAGAACGGATAACAAGAGATTTTGAAAAATTTGAGAAAGAACAGCGTGAAAAAGAAAAGAATATGGAATCTGATCATCTGAAAAAGATCGAAAAGATGAAATCAGACCTTGAAAATCTTGATTCAAAATATCGTGACAAGATCTCTGATATAGAAAGAGAGATATCTTCGCTGAATAAGAAACTGGAAGACACCCGCTCACCTGAGGAAGTTTACAAAACAGATATCGAGGGTGAATTAAAAGAGCTCGATAAAAAATACAAAAGACTTTCTCTTGAGCAGAAAAAGCAGCTCGTCATGACTCAGAAACAGGCAAAAGCTGATATTGAAAAAGCCGAAAAAGATAACGAGGCAAAGCTCAAGGACATCGAAAAAGCGAATGCCGATCTTGACAAAAAGATACAGGAACTTTCAAAAGAGATCGAAAAACTCAACAACGATTTTGACAAGAACGAACAGCGCGAAAGTCAGCAGTTTGAAAAAGGACTTGCCGCACAGGAAGCCAAAGACAGAAAAGATCGTGAAGACCTTGAGAAAAAGAGTTCTGCTGAAATAGAAGCAATGAACAAAGAGCTTGAGGAATATGACAAGAAAATCCAGGCCGCAGCGGAAAAAATAGATAAGCTTGACCGCGAAATAAGCGATTATGTTGATAAGCAGGATCAGCGGCTTCAGAAGGTTCAGGAAAACACAGATAAGAAAAGAGAGGAGTTCGAAAGAAAATTTGATGCCGATAGACAATCCGCTGAATCCAAAGCCGAACAGGAATATCAGAAAGGTCAGTCTGCTCTTGCAAGAAAGATCGAGCTGCTTGAATCCAGTATTCTCAAAATAGAAGATAAGGTTGATAACTATGAAAAGGATCCTAAATGGAAAAATGAAAAGAAAAATCTGAAATCTGCCACAGATGAACTGATAAAATACGAAGATGCACACGATGCATTCATAAATAAGCAGATCGCTCCGGTTGTTAATGCACATAAAGAAAATGTTGCTAAACTGGATGCTTCTTTCAAAACTCTTGAAGGGACCATAAAAAAAGAGATCGCCGCTTATAAAACTAAAAAGAATGCTGAAAGAAGTTCTCTTGACAAAGAAGTAAAATCTCTTGAAAAAGGAAAGCCCGCATTTGAAAAACAGCTTCAGGCAAAGATCAGAACCGCTACTGCAAACAGAGAAAAGCAGATGAAGGCGATAGACAGCAGAAGTGCCGCAAGAGACAAAGAACGCGAATCAAAATCGAAGGCGAGAAAAACTGAATTTGACAAAACTGTCGATGCAAAGAGAAAACAGCTTGCCGCACTTGAAAAACAGATTTCGGTAAATACGGCAAATGCAGATAAGCAGAGAGCCGCTCTTTCAGATCAGCTTGAAAAAACAAGGATCGCCAACGAAAAGAAACTCAGCGACCTTGAAATTGCAAATGAAAAGAAAAGAGAAGCAAATGAAGCGGCTCAGGAAAAGGAGCGGCTTGCAATATATCAGAAATATGAACAGAAAATGGCGGCTGACAGAAAAGAAGTCAATGCAAAAATAGCTCAATTTGAAAACAATATGAGAAACCTCATAGCCCAGAGAGGCAAGGAAGAAAACACATTAAGAGCAAACATTCAGAATGCTGAAAAACAGACTGATACTATGCAGAGCGGCTGGGCTAACGAGGCAAAAAAGAGACTTGCCGCTTATGATGCAAACCTGAAAAATGCTGAAAAGAAGGAAGTTGCCGCAAAAGCAAAATATGAAGCAGCTCTAAAGAGCATTGAAAATCAATATAAATCTAAAGTTGATGCCATCATTCAGACTGCATCAAAGAAAGCTTCATCAGGTGGAGCAGGAGCAGAGTTTACAGTTGAAAGAGATCGCAACTTCGAATTCAGCAGTTATACAAAATCCATTAACGCAACTAAAGCAGATGCCCTTTCTGCAAGAGGAATGGAAAAACTCAAATCAGATGATATTGCAGGAGCAAGAAAAGATTTCTTTGAGGCACTTTATGCTGATACGGAAAGCAAATCAGCTCTTGACGGATTGAAAGAGATCGAAAAAACCGCCGGCGCAATGTATGACAAGGCATATAAAATGGTGACCGAAGATCCTGACATGGCTAAGAAGATCCTTATTGATCTTAGAAGGAATCTGAGTCCGAAAAGTGAATATTACCTTAAAACTCTTGCTCTTCTTGAAGAATTGAAAGCCGGCGAATAAAATATCATAATACCGCTCCCCTTTTCTTTTGATTCAATAGATGATATAATAATGAAGTTTTTTTTAACAAGAGGTACAATATGAAAAAAATTCTCCATTATATTTTATTTGCGGCTCTTATGTTTTTATTTTCTGCCTGTGACAGCGGAAAAGACAAAATATACGGAGATGATGCTCTGAGTGACTCAAATGCACATGTTGACGATGAAATGACCGAATATATGGAACGCCCGGACAGTGACACATATCCTGGCGGCGGAGGAACAAAAACCGATCCTGACAATCCCGTCACAGACGATGTTGAAGAAACTGATGACAATCCTTCGGTTGATGTCAACGATGAAACGCCTGATGAAACTGATGAAGGAATTTACTCTGAAGACCCTTCTGTAGGAACATGCGAATCGGGACGGGTTGCAGAAAACCAAAAGACTCTGGTTCTTGACCGGCTTAATTACATCAGATCACTGCACGATCTGCCGCCTGTAGTGTATGAAGAAGATGATGATGTTGTTACTGCGGAATGCTCCCTCATTATTGCTGCCAATAAACAGTTGAGCCACACTCCGGATAACAGTTGGAAATGTTTTTCTGCAGATGCCTATACCGGGTGCAATAAAAGCAATATTTTCATTCAATGGGGCGGAGATCCGCTCTCTTTTCCAAGTGAATCCGTTGTAGATGCTTTCATGACCGATGAAAATGTTGAATCGCTCGGTCACAGAAGGTGGTTCATTGACCCCTGGCTTGCCCATATTTCTTTCGGGCGTGTTGATGATACCTACAACAAGGTGCTGGGATCTGCGATCAAAGTAATAAACGATACTGAACAGAGCATCGCTTCAAGCTCAATTGAATATGTTGCCTATCCTTACGAATACTATCCGGCAGAACTTTACAACGATAATGTGATGATGTCTTTTACGCTCATTTATGACAGGAATAATAAATGGACAAACAACAAGATAAGTTTTGCTTCTTCTGCGATAGCCATAACCGACCCGTCAAATAAGACGATGAAGATCTCCGGCATGAAGTTTGATAATGACGGGTATGGGGTTCCCAATAATATCAGATGGTTTGCCGAAGGGATAAAATCAGGTGTAAAATATAATGTCGTTATAACCAATGTCAAAGTA
>ERZ795059.4891-NODE-4891-length-12379-cov-5.100941_pt1 | contig 12379 bp, 6 predicted proteins | sample MGYA00375143_ERZ795059 | MGnify/ENA primary metagenome ERZ795059 (study PRJEB30188, sample SAMN05720168) | activated sludge metagenome | isolation source: Anaerobic digester | place: USA | collected 2015-01-07 ... | reverse complement strand
ATAAAAGCGCTCGTGGCACTCGCGGCAGCTTTTGGATGCCGCCGCGTTCGCCGGTTCCGAAAGCTGCCGCGAGTGCCACGAGCGCTTTTATGGACTCTGGGCCACGTCGCATCACGGGCTCGCGATGCAGCCGGCTGACGAAGCGTTCAGCCGCCGCGCGCTCACGCCGCTGACGAACGCAGTCGAAATCGGCACTCGCCGATATCGCACCGACGCGGCGGCGCGCGCCGTAATCGAAGAGCAGCCGGACGGGACCCGGACAACCTATCCGATCATGCACGCGATGGGCGGAAAAAACATCTATTATCTGCTGACCCCGCTGCAGCGCGGCCGCCTACAGGTGCTGCCGATCGCCTACGACGTGCACAGCAACGGCTGGTTCGACGCGGCCGGCAGCATGATCCGCCACTTCAATGACGGCACGATCGACGAGGCCCTGCACTGGCGCGATCCGCAACTCACCTTCAACACCGCCTGCTTCGGCTGCCACGTCAGCCAGATCGCCAAGAACTACGACGCCGCGACCGACACCTACCGCACGGTCTGGCGCGAGCCCGGCATCAGTTGCGAGTCGTGCCACGGCCCCGGCGGCGAACACATCCGCGTCTGCCGCGCGGCCCCCACCAACCAGCCGCCCGCCGACCTCAAGCTCATCAGCATGCGCAACATGACGCGCGTACAAAGCGATGAGACCTGCGCCACCTGCCACGCTAAGCTGCGTCCGCTCACTGACGCCTTCACGCCGCGCGACCGCTTTTTCGACCACTATGACCTGATCGCCTTTGAAAGCCCCGACTTCTATCCTGACGGCCGCGACCTCGGCGAAAATTACACCTACACGCTCTGGCTCACCAGTCCCTGCGTCAAAGCCGGCAAGCTCGATTGCACCCACTGCCACACCTCCAGCGGACGGTACCGGTTTGCCGGCGAGCGGACCAACGAATCCTGCCTGCCGTGCCACCAGTCGCGCGTCGACAACGCCACGGCGCATACCCGCCACCCGGCCGGCAGCGCCGGCAATCAGTGCGTCGCCTGCCACATGCCGACGACCACCTTCGCGCGCATGCGCCGCTCCGACCATTCGATGCGTCCGCCCACCCCGGCGACCACGCTCGCCTACGGCTCGCCCAACGCCTGCAACCTGTGCCACACCGACAAAGACGCACGCTGGGCGGACAACCGCGTGCGCGCCTGGCGCTCACGCGATTATCAGGCGCCGGTCCTGCAGCGAGCCAGCCTGATCGACGCGGCCCGCAAGCGGGAGTGGTCGCGGCTCGACGACCTGCTGGCCGAGATCGGCGATCCGGCCAGCGACCCGATCCTCGCCGTCTCGCTGCTGCGCCTGCTGGCACCCTGCGCAGACCCGCGCAAAGGCCCCGCGATCCGCCAAGCCTTGTCACACCCCCATCCGCTGCTCCGCTCCTCGGCAGCCGCATTACTGGCGGACGAGGTCTCGCAGCAGAACTTCAGCGCTCTGGTGACCGCCGCGAGAGACGATTACCGCGTCGTCCGCATCGCCGCCGCCACCGCGCTGGCCCGTTATCCGCAGGGGCTGCTCGACCTTCCCTCGGCGCGATCCGTGTGCGAGGCGGCCTTCCGCGAACTGGAGGCAAGCCATCGCTGTATGCCGGATTCGTGGGCCTCCCACTACAATCTCGGCAATTATTTCGAGGTGCGCGGCCTGACCGACCGGGCGCTCGCCTCCTACGCGCATGCCACGCGGCTGCGGCCCGACATGGTGCCGCCGCTGGTCAACGCTTCCATGATGCACGCGCGGCGCGGCGACCTGCGCACCTCCATCGCGCTGCTGCGTAAGGCCGAGGCGGCGGACCCGCGCAACCCGGCCGTGCACCTCAACCTCGGCATGGCGCTGGCCGAGCAGCAAGACATGTCCGGCGCGGAACGCCACTTCCGCGCGGCGCTCGCCGCCGACCCGACGCTGGCGCAGGCAGCCTTCAACCTCGGCGTGCTGCTGAACCGAACCGCGCCCACGGATGAGGGCGTCGCCTTGTGCCGCCGCGCCGCCGAGCTGGCTCCGCAGCATGCCGGCTACGCCTACACCCATGCGTATTACCTGATGATGCGGGGATACGCGGACGAGGCGGCCAAGGTGTTGCGCGACGCGCTCCAGCGCGGCGTGACCTCCCCGGAAATCACGTCGCTGCTGGGCCGGCTGACGCGCGCGCAGCCATGAGAGTGGCGACACGGGCGCGGGGCTGGCCGTTCGTTACTGCGCCACCAGCTCCAGCCGGTCGATGCCCTGCATGAAGCTGTCCTTCTTGGTTCTTGGGTTGGCACCGGTCAGCGTCACGGTCAGCACATTCTCGCCTTGCGCCAGCTCCACACTGCCCGCCTGAACGGCATGGGTCTCGACCCTCTCCGCAAAGGCATCATAAGCGGCGACCAGCCGCTTGCCGTTGAGCGCGATATCCGCGACGCCGTAATCGTTCGCGTGCGTGAGGTGCAGCGTCAGCGCAAAGCGTCCCGCGCGGGCCATGCCGAAAGTTAGCGTCAGCACATCGCCCGGTTTGCCGTCGCGCCACCAGAGCTGTTTGCCGCCGCTCCACTCCGCATCCTTGTGCCCGTCCTGCACCGACACATGCCCGCGGCTCACCACGAACTCCAAAGCCTCGCCTTCGATCACGCCCTCCGTATGCAGCTTGAGCGGAATGATGTCACGCCGCGTGCGCGCCACCGGCTGTGCCGCACGCTCCGGCTCAGGCCCCCGGTTCGCGCGGCCGCCCGGTTTCATGTACCAGCAGGCGCTCGGCGCGTAATCGATCACCGTATCCGCCCAATGCCACAGCTCCATGTCAAACCTGAGGCTGGAACGGAACGGAATCCGGTCCAAGACCCGATAGCGGACATTGACGGCCAATCCTTCGCTGTTGGCCCCCTCGCCGATCGGCTGCGCAAGGAAAGGATGCGTAAAGACATTCGGATTACTCCAGGCATAGCCGTAGTAATCCTCCGATCCCGTGCCGATGAATGCGGGGAAGGCCTCGCCGTCCACAAAGATCTTTTCGTCACCTTCTCCCCACCAGGCCCGAGCCGTGTTGAAGAGCGTCACGCCCGTGCCTGCCAGCACACCCTCTCCGTGCAGCGTCACATAGTTGAGGTCGTGATGCCCGTCCTGGCCGACGCGCGTCGGCTCGTGCCGATACTCGGTCCAGCCCGCGCCGAAATACATGCTGCGGTTGTCCCAGCGCCACGGCGCAGTCACCAGCACACCTTGCGTCACCGTCACCGCGTTCGTGCCCAGGTTGCGCAAGGTCAGTTCGCAGCGCCTGCGGAACGGCATCACCCAAGCCGACTCCATCAAGCCGCCGCGCGACACCTGCGTGTACCAGGTCCTCGACGGCGCGAGCCGGCACCCCGTAGCAAAGAATTCCCCGGCCGGCATCCAGACCGTGCGCACACCGTCAAAGGCCATCTCGATCACAGTCGAGCGCAGCGTCTGATCGTCGCGCCCGCCGTTCAGCGTCAACGCCAGCAGACGTACCGCGCGCGCGCCTTCAACCGTGTGCGTGACCGACGCTCCCGGCGCAAGCACGCCGTCCAGCCGAACCTCGCGCGTGGTGCGCCGATCCATCCCCAGACCGCCGCCCGCGAGCGCGCGGTTCACCTCAGAAAGCGCCCTGACATCGCGGCGTGCCGCTTCCAGCGAGAAGCTTTCGACCGCCGTCCCCGCGCGGTACGTGCGGTATTCCGCGTTGTAGTAAAAGTTTTCGCCGTGGCCCAGCGTCGCGCTCTCATACGTCACCACGCACCGCGCAGCGTACGGGATCGGAAGATACAGATTGTGGCCGCGCTTCAAATAATCCGTGCGCTCCGAGACCGAGGCCGCCAGCGGATAGCCGCACAGCATGCCGCCGCTGAGCACATCTAACACGGGCCCTTCAATCTCCGGCGTGGTCTGTCCGTCCAGATAGACACGCAAGATGCCCGAGCCGTCGGTACCGGCAACCGTGACCCAGAAGCGAACCAACGCGCCGGGACCTGCGGCATCCACCATCACCTGCTCACGCCGCACGCCGTTGGTCGACACGCGCAAAAAATGGCTGCGGTCGTCGTTCGCGTACCAACCGGGCTGGTCCGGCGCGACCGACGCCCGGTCATAGCTGCTGAACTGCCGGCTCGTATAGGCCGGATCAGGAAACCGTGCCGCCTCGTCGCGGTCTATCATCTCCGCGAGTAGTGAGATCACCGTGACCGTACGTTCTGAAGAAAACCATCCCGCCTGCGACGTTCCTGCCGCCAGCGCCAATGCCATGCCGATCATTTTCCGCCGCATCAACTCCTCCTTCCATTCCTTTCGGGTGACACTCCCCGCCTCTGTCCGCACGCGTTCACCGCGCGTTAATCACGACGCGAAAGCCGACGTCGAACACGCCCTGCCACGGCGCATACGGCCATGCTTCACTGAAGACCGCACGCCGGGGCCGCGACCACCACGAACCGCCGCGCGCGAGCCGCCGCGCGCCGTCCGACGCCGCATCGCTCGTCCACTCCGCCACATTGCCGTGCGCGTCGCACACGCCCCACGCGTTCGGCTCGAAGGACCCGACCGGCGCGCTCACGCGGAAGCCGTCGTTCACGGCTGCCGCGGCCGGCCGCCACGGCGGGATCGCCCCGTGCGGCAGATCCCAAGGCGTGAACCGCTTCACCTGCCGAAACGCCTCGTCCGCGAGATTCGCGACCTTCGCGAAGTCCGTCTCCGCTGTCCCGTAGGCCCATTCACCGGACGCACCCGCGCGAGCCGCCCACTCCCATTGCGCACCGCTGGGCAGCGCGCACGCCACACCGCCTGTTTGGGCGAGCCACTCGCAAAACGCCTGGGCCTGCTCCCACGCGACGCGACACACCGGCTGCTCCGGGCCATTGACCGGATCGCCCCGCTCTTCCGAGCCGAACTGCATGAAATCGTCCGTCTCGATCCGGCTGTCATGCCGCGGATCGAACCGAGCGAACTGCCGGTTGGACACCTCGGTGCGGCCGATCCAGAACGGCTGCGACACCTCTGCGACACGTCCGTCCGCAGCAATAAACCGCCCGGCCGGAATCTTCACCAACTCCAGCGCCACGCCGCCGCCCAAATCGACCGAGCGGCGCGTTTCGCCTGCGGCCGCCTGCCTGCGCCGCGCCTCAGCCACGTCAAAAGGCCACCCCTCCACCTTCTGTCCTCCGACCTCTGACCTCTGGCCTCTGGCCTCTGACTTCTGAACTCTGGCCTCTGACCTCTGACTTCTGACCTCTGACCTCTGATCTCTGATCGCTGACCTCTGACCTCTGATCGCTTCATCTTCCAAATCCACGTCCACCCCGCCGTAGCGCCGGTTAAGTTCGCGCTGCCGCGCGGCCATTTTGGTCACGCGGTTGGTGCCGCAGATCTCGGTCCACGTGCCGTGTGCCGGCGTGTTCAGATCGATCCACGTCGTGATGCGGTCCCACGCTTCGGCGGAAAGCGCGACCTGCTGATGGCCGCGCTCAAGCAAGCGGACCAACTCGGTGGTCGAGGCATGGCACTCATACGGATTGAGCAGATGCAGGTCGCCCTCCATCGTATACCCGCGCACAAAGCGCTTCAGCGCGAGATAGGACGGCGGAAAGTGCGCAGGTTCGTCATACCCCTTGGCCGGACGTCCCGCGCGCACATCGGGCAGGCGGCGCAGATCGGGGCGGCCCGCCGTGCCGTCGTGGCAGCGCACGCACGACGCATCGAGCACCGGCTGCACCTCGCGGTTGAAGGAAAATCCGCGCACCGGTCCGCGCCACGGCTGGATCTTGGCCGGCGGCTTCAGCAGCGCGAGGCGCTGCGACTCCGCGCCGATGCTGCTGTTCTGCTCTTCGTGGCAGCCCGCGCACGACTGCATCTCGCCGGGCATGGCGGTGAACCAGCTTCGCATCGTCTGCAGCGCGCGTCCTTCGGCATCCAGCGGCTGGAGCGCGATCGGCGTGTTGGCGGGAACCTCGAAAAAGGCCGAGCCGTCGGACTCGACCGGCACGGTGCCCAGAATGCGGCGCACGTCCCAAGGGCCGTCAAATCCCACGCTGTCCCACTGCGCCCCCATGCCGCGGTAGGAAAAGGCATAGGAAAAGACGCGCAGCCGTTTGACGGTGCCGCGCGGCACGCCCCGGAGGCCCGGACCGCTGTAAACATCCACGATTTTGGCGAGGCCGGTTTTTTTCGTCGTTGCCACGCTGTCGGGAAACTGCGGCGGCCGCGCGCGCGGCACAAGCGGAACCGGCTCGAGTACCGCCCACTGCGGATCTTCGTGGAGCAACAGCAGATTGCCGTGCAGATCGGCGTAATAGAGTCCCCACAGCGCGTTCGGCCCCGGCTGAGCCGCGACCAGGAAGGCGTCGCGCGTCATGGGCGTAGGATCCAAAAACTTCGGCCATGACGCATCGACCAGATTATCCAGAATCACCGGCTTGACCGCGCGATTCGGCGACCCCGCGCGCGCCACTGCGCCGTCAGCCTCGAAGCGGCCCCGTCCCGGATCGAACACCACCAGCTCGCCCATTCGCGGCACGCCGTGATGGCCGGAAACGATCCCCGCCACGCGCAACGGGTCGCCCGGCATCTGACACGGGAAGAAGACGCCGTTGGGCCAGTACGAATTGCTGCCATAGAAGGCGCGCTGCCCCGTGCCGTCCGGATTCATGGTAAACAGAAGGCGCGCCGCGTAGTGCGGGATGTCGCTGTATTCCCAACGCAGATAGAGCACCCGGCCGTCATCGAGCACCGTCGGATGCCAGTTGTGCTCCTGGTCAAAGGTCAAACGCCGGATCGTGCCGCTCGCCGGCCACCAGCGGTAAAGATGCGCGATCCAAGAGCTGCCGCGCACGCAGGGCACCCCGATGAAGGTCGCCGTCGACAGAAAGATCAGGGAGTCATCCGGCAGGTAACAGCCGGCATAATTGTCCACATCCGGATCGGGGATCAACGGCAGCTCGACCGCCCGCCCGTCCGCCAAAGTCAATTCCTTAACCCGTGAGGGGCGGCCGGGCGCCCGCTCGGTAAAGATCAAACGCCGCGCGTCCCAATGCAGGCCCATCTCGCCGGCAAACGTTTCTGGCGGAGGCTGATAGAGCGGCCGGACCGACGGCTCGCCGCGCAAGCCAGTCAACACCGCGATCTCGTTGGTGAGCCCCTTGAGGTTCAGCTCGCGGACGGCGGCCCAATTCGCGGGCTGCGCCAGGTTGCCGTGCGTCCGGCGTACCACCGCGACGTGCGCCACGCCAAAGGCCTCCGGGGCCAGCAGCCGCTGGCGGACCTCACCCAGCCACGCGCGCGCCACCGCCTCATCGAACCGTTCCAGCAGCGCCGCGCGCCGCGCGGCAAGGGTTCCGGCCCAATCCGGCGCGTCCCCCTGCGGAGCGCCGGCCTGCGCGCGCACCGCCGCGGCCACCTGCTCCGGAACGAGTCGCTCGACCTGTTCACGCAGCGTCGCCGGCCCGGCCATTGCGCAGCCGGCCACCGCCCACATGCTGATCGTTCCCCATTTCATGCCGCCCCTTATTCCTGACCTGCTTACTGAGACCCCTCATCGCCGCGATCCGGCATCAAGTCATACCAGTTCGGATCACGCGCAGGCCCGCGCAGCTTCCGCAACCACGCGCGCGCCGACACCGACGCCTCCGGCGCGTCGCCGGCTTCAAAAGGATTGTCGGTGTCGAACACCTCGCGGAACTGCTCGTCGATCCGTTCCGGATCTTCGCCGGCCTCGATCCGCGCCATGGCTTCGCGCACCTCGGCATTGAAACGGAGCCCGCCCGCATCCGCCAGTTCACGCATGACGCGCACGGCATCGCGCGGGTCGGCATCGTCGTCATCCAAGGCCTGCAGACGCTCACCCAGCCGCCCGGCTGCCTGTTCAAGCCGGTCGGACATCGCATCGCCGGGCTCCGTGGCGTCCCCTGCGGCATCCGGCGCCTTCGACGCCCCGCGCACGATGTGGGCGAACACCGACACCTCGCGCTTCAACGGCCGTCCGCAGGCCGGACAGCCGGGCACGGTGGCTGTGTCAACCCTCGATGATCGAAACGTGAAAATCGTGTGGCAGGCTTCACAATAAAACTCATACAGCGGCATCGCGTGTGCTCCTCTCCCAAACGGTACGTGCCAAGTGTAGCAGACAACCTGCGGATTTCAATGGCCGAACACGCCTAAGAGGCAATCGGTTGGTCGCCGGGAGGCACGAAGATCATGCGTTTCCGATGAAAGCACGGCGCAAGGCTGGGAACGCGGACGGCCCCGTCCGCGGCCAAGCATGTTCGGCAGGAACGGATTGCCGCCCTGATTGTCCGCGGCGTCAGTCCCGGCAGATAGTTGCCCCCGCCCCAGTCGGCGGGAATGCTCTGCCCAATGACCGGGTCGAAAAGAAGATTCCCTTGGCCGTCCGCGATGTAGATGTCCTCCAGACCGCAGTCGTGAAGCACCTCGTGCGCGATGGTTCTGCTGCCCGCATCGCCTGCGATCGCAATCCCCTTCGGGCAGCGAACACCGAAAGGTCCCGTTTTCCCCGTCCAGCGTTTGCACGAAATATAGCTCCACCGCATTGCCCATGCTGTTCGTGCTGTCCATCATCGCATCCATCACAACATTGGTCTCCGCAAAGACGACCGTGTGGTTCAACCATGTGTCATTGTCCAGATCACGCAGCGTCCCGTTCTGGACCAACATTAACCCGCTCTGCCACAGAATCTTGTTGGCGTCAACAAGAAGGCCGGGAATCTCAGCGGCGTCGCGGGCGGCGATTATGCCCAAGTCGTCCCTCACGATCCACACCGTGACGGACACGTTGACGGCGGGAAAGACGGCGCCGGGAAGGGTGTCGAGCTGCGCGTAGGTGACCGTGAGGCCGTGCGGCCCCGTCGCGTCTGCCACGTATCGCACTTCGGCGGCGCGGCCCTGCCCGGCGTATGCCGACAGCCACCCGGCAGCCTCGTAGGAGCCCTGCAGCGGCTCGTACTGCCCGGCCAGGCGGTTCCTGGCTGCGGCCGAGGCGGCGTTGTCGTGATCGCCCACGACGACCTCCGGTCCGGTGTTGCCGCTCTTTTTGTCACCCCGCTCCATGCGACCTTCTCCGCCGGAATACGAGCCACACTGCTGCGGCGCACGCCGCGAGCGCGGCGAATCCCACTACACTGGCGATCATGGCCTTCATGCGGCCCCCATCCCCGGCGGACACTTCGTCCGGCAGCGGCGGCAGGTCCGGGAAACGCTTACGCAGGTCGATACGCTGTTTGGGAGGCAACGCTTCAAGGAATTCCTTATTGGGCGTGAACTTCTTCCGCAAGTCATTTTCCCAAGCCTCATTGCCAAGTTCGTCCAGATACTCCGTCCACATGGCAAGCCGTTGTCGGCTCGTGGCATAGCCGGCACAGTGCCGAATCAAAAACCGATCAATCATGTCCCCATCTGCCAAGCGAGGGACGGACAACGACTGCGTGTGCGCCAACAGTTTCTCCACAAGCAAGTTCAAAGTTTTGTCCGAGATTTCGCCCTGAGCGATTGCGTCGTCTATTTTGCGGAGACATGCGGGAAGAACGCCAGACCGCCAGCCTGCAGTCCACACTGTTTGATTGCCTACCTTAAGAATCTCCGGCAGGAACGCGGCACACTCCTCGGCCGTCGCGAGAGAGACATATACTTCCGCCGCGCGGCTGCGGACGGTACTGGGAATATTCGCCATCAGACTCTTCTTTTCGAGGAACGGAAGCGCCGCCCGGTCGCCCAGTTTCTCCATCTTGTTGAGCAGCATGCAGAAATACGTCTCGTCTCCCCCCCCCCAGTTGCCGGACGAAGGGTGCGACAGACTGTAGGCGATCAACGCGTTTTCACTCTCGTTGAACCGCTCGATGAGGAGGTCGAGGGTCCAGCCCTTCGCGGTGACCTCTTCGCGTCCCCCGCAGAGCCCGCCCCGCGGAAACGCGGCGGCGGACAGAAACAACAAAATGAGCGCGCGTGACAACATGGTTGCCTCCTTAATAGCTGCCCGGACTCCGCCGGACGGAGCTCCGCCCGACCCCGGCCTGTCCCAGTACTCTAACATTTCCGTTGGTATCTTGGTCCCGCCACCCGCAGACCGTCCCGCGCGGCAGGCAGACGCCCTGCGAAAGCGGAGGCTCGGGGCCGAACCTGCCCGAGCGCATGATGAGCCGCGTCACCAGACTCCGCTGCGTCAGCCCCGGCAGGTAGTAGCCCCCGCCCCAGTCGGAAGGGATACGGCCCTCTGAGACCGGGCCAGGAATCGGGTTGGGATCCGATGAGTCGGGGTTCTCGATCGTGTAGATGTCCTCCAGGCCGCAGTCGTGAAGGACCTCGTGCGCGAGGGTATGGGCCGTATCCTCGCCAGACGCAATGGCGATGCCCTCCGGCCAGCGCACCCCAGCAGACTCCCCTCCTTCCAGCATGTTCACAAAGTATAGTTCCACCGCGTCCCCCGCGCTGTTGGTGGTGTTCAGCATCGCGGAGAGATTGGTGTTGGCCGGGTTGACCACGTCGATATGGTTGAGCCAATTGGTGTTGTTCAACAAATGGTACGATCCGCTCTGGACCAGCGTCAGCCCGTTCTGCCACAGGATCCTGTTGGCGTCAGTCAACAGTTCGGGGATCGTCGTCGGCTCGCGGATGGGGAGGCCATCCTCTTTTCTCACAATCCACACCGTGACGGGCACGGTGACGGCGGGAAGGACGGCGCCGGTGAAGTGGGGCCGGACGTGCGGCGGCGTGATGACGAGGCCCCGGACGTCCGCCTCCAGCGTGAAGGTACCGGTTGCCGCCGCGTTCACTGTGACATCCGGGCCGGCGCTTCCGCCCGCGAAGGCGACGCGCCCCGCGCCGGACTTGACCGTCCACGTGATGTCGGCGTCGGGCACGGCGCCGTCAGCCACTTCAACTTTGAAGTGGCCCGTGCCGCCCAGCGGCATCCCGCCGGGGTTGACCACGTGCCCGGCGGGGTCGGCCGCGGCGGTGACCGGCTCGGACAGGATGCGTATCGCCTCGAACGTGAGGTTGGTCGAAACGGAGCCGGGAAGCGTGTCGGGCTGCGCGTAGGTGACCGTGAGGCCGTGCGGCCCCGTCGCGTCTGCCGCGTATCGCACTTCGGCAGTGCGGCTCTGCCCGGCGTATGCCGACAGCCACCCGGACGCCTCGTAGGAGCCCTGCAGCGGCTCGTGCTGCCCGGTCAGGCGGTTCCTGACCGCGGCCGAGGCGCCGGCCGCGTGCCCGCTGAACAAGACCGTCCCGGCGCTGTTGGTCGGGATCCGGGTCGTGACGATGAGGATGTTGGTGTGGCCGGCCTGCACGCGCGGCGGCGCGCCCGCCGGGGCGTTGGAGAGGCACACGTTTAGACCGACGACCGTGTAGCGCCCCCGGCTGAAGAAGAAGCGGCCGGTCGTCCAGGTGAAGACGTCCTCCCCGACCCTGCCGCCCGGGGCTGTCCCCGTGACGGTGAAGACACCGGCGGTCGAGGCGAAGCCCGCGGCCGGCGCGGCGGAGAGGTGCGCGGTGCGGCGGTAGATCTCGGCGGGCAGGGGGGAGCCGCCGCTCGCGACGGTCTGCGTGCAGCCGCACAGCGTGCAGGCGTTGTCCAGCGGGGAGATGCCCCCACCCTGCGCGGGCGCGGCCGCGACCGAGTCGGGCGCGCCGCCCGCCAGCAGCAGCCGGTGGGGCCGGTCGACTGTGCCGGCGGCCTGTCCCGCGCTGTTGGTCGGCGCGTCCACATGGTACCCGTTGCGGCAGGCCTCGCACCCGCAGACGTCCGGCGATTCGCAGCGGCACGGGCAGGTCTGGCCCGGACAGCACGGACACTCGCCCGGCGGGACGGTGGGTCCGCCCCCATCCCCGCCGGTGTACAGCACGCAGAGGTGGGCGGGAACCGTGTCGGCGTCCTCGCCGAAAGCCTTCGCTGAACCGGCGGTCAGGACGACCCCCAGCCTGACGGGGAGCTGCACCGTGTGCGCGCCGGGCGTCGCCGCCAGATGAGGGAACTTGCTCTTGAGGTACGCCTCGCTCACGCTGTATGTTGGGGACACGTCGGGGGCGGTCCCGAAACCGAAGGCCGCGACATACGCCGGCAGCTTGCCGACCGCCTCCGCGCGCAGAGTGTCGTTCCCGGTGTGCGGGCAGAACGGCACGGGAGAGAGCACATAATTGAAGCCGTGCATGGAACCCCGCTTGAAGCCGCCCGCCGGGGCGGACACCCGGAAGACATTGTCGGCGTCCAGGGCGACGATGATGGGAGCGGCCCCGGGCACCGTGACCGCGGCGTCATCGGCGGAGGTTCCGGAGTGGGGGGCCAGCACGAACGGGACGTCCACGCCCCGCGGGATGGCGACGCGCGAGACCTCCGCCGCGCCCGGCCGGACG
>ERZ795059.4890-NODE-4890-length-12389-cov-6.535998_pt1 | contig 12389 bp, 7 predicted proteins | sample MGYA00375143_ERZ795059 | MGnify/ENA primary metagenome ERZ795059 (study PRJEB30188, sample SAMN05720168) | activated sludge metagenome | isolation source: Anaerobic digester | place: USA | collected 2015-01-07 ... | reverse complement strand
ACCTTAGTAGAAAAATATTAAAATGTTGAAAAAACCTTATTAGCTTATTTTATATGGACTTAATATATATAGTATTGAAATATTTTGTAGCGATGTCATTGGCAACCCACTGATAAAGGAAGACCATTATTTAAATGGAGATGACATCAATAGAAGTGTCATTCTGACGGATGTCAGAATCCATCTTTATAATCAACCCACGGGTTAACCCGTGGGTTGATTTGTAGTTTTTACTGGTCATTTGTTATTAGTCATTAGTCATTAGTATTTTTGCTAACAACAAATTACCAATGACTAATGACTAAAAAGCAAGATGGATTCTGACATCCGTCAGAATGACGCTTATAGTGATGTCATCTCCATTTAAATAAAGGTTTTCCTTCATTTAATGATTCAAAATGACATTATAATCGGAATAATAAAACATTTTAGTATTTACTATTCTTTCCCTTTAATTATTTCTTCCACCTCATTTAATCGAATGTTGAATTTAACAATTTTTCCATTCGGGTCTATTAAAATATAAAACGGATAGCTGTTCGAAAGCAATGTTTTTTCAATATTTGAATTTAAAAAGCCCTGAGTCCATTTCATCTCATATTGTTCAACAAATTCTCTTGCCTTTTTTTTACTGCTTTTATAACAATGAAGCCCTATTATGTTTATTCTATCAGAATATAATGAATCATATTCTTTTAATTGAGGTAAAGTTAAAACACAACCCTTGCACCAAAATCCCCAAATATCAATCAAATTGTATATGCCCGGAATTATCAGTTCTTTCAAATTTGCTTTTTCATTATTAAACAAAGTCAGTTCTAAATCGGGAACCTTGTCGCCAGCAGAAAGTATGTTGTATGGCTTATCAGTTTCTTCCATAATTATATACTTTCCTGTTTGCTCAACTTCTTTTACCCAATAAACTTGGTTATTGATTTTAAATAATGTTTCTGGAATAAGAGCTACAGCACCATCGCAAGGGTCAGAGGATATAATTGAATTTCCATATTCCCCAATCAATACTCTATCAGATAGAGCATAATTAGGTGTAACAGTGTCCATATCAATATATAATCCATTACAATTATTATCAAATAAGCCGATTTGCACTTTTTCACCTTTTATAACAGTATCGCAGGAAAGAATATTCAAACGAACTTCGCTTAACCAATAATCTGGCTCAGTAGTTTTTGCTCCTTCAGAACCTTCACCTACGTAATAATGTTCTACTATACTTGCTTTAGATACGGAATCTCTGAATTTTATTTTTGAAATCTTATATTGGAATATTCCATTTTCTACTTTTGAATTATAAAATTTTATTATGATGGAAGTATCCTTGGTAAGTGTATAAAGGGCATTGTCGTCAGTAAAATTCAGATTATTATTCAAATCCACCCAAATGTATGTCGTGTCGGCTTTGTAGTTCCCAACTATGCAATAATGAACTCTTTCATAAGCAGTTTTTTCTGAACTTTCAAAACCAGTAAAAAATATTCTGAAAAAAGCAGTATCTTTTGAATTTTTAATATCTGGTTTGATTAAGGGTAAAATTTTCACATTTTCCGGATTTTCTTTACTTTTGATTTTTAATGTGTCGAAATAAAGTTTGTAAAGTGGTATCGTATTTTCTGGATGAATATCGGACGCCCTGTTCTTTTTTTCAAAAAATAATTTAATTTCAGAAGAATAAGCAGAGCAGCAGCAAAGAATTGCAATTAAAAATACAAAAACTGATTTTTTCATAATTTTCCTCTTGATTTTCAATATTTGCAAATTTATATATACAATTTGAATATTCAAAATATATTTATATAAATTTTGCTTTTCTCAAACTTTTTATTTAAATTAAGAAATGATTTGAATTAATTTTTTATATTATGAAAAAAGCAATTGTTTTTGTAGTATTCTTATACACTTTGAGTCAATTGGCATTTTCTTATGAAGAAAATGATGGTCTTAATGAATTAAAATTTTTAATCAAGCCAAGATTTGAAATGATGGATAGTTCGAGCGGAACGAAAAGTTTTTCAATTGATTGTGGTTTATCTTATATAGTCAATAGATTTGTTGATTTTAGTCCGGGCCACCACAGTTTTAAAGGCGTTGAAGCTAATCTTGATTTATTCCATATTGGCGCCAATTTAGTTACAAAAAACAATAAGGATTTTAAAAGATTTTTAAATTTTTCTTTGTTAGATTTGTCTTATAGTGATAATTTTTCAAAAAGTATTTTAAGATATTTAATTGAGGTAAATACTTTAAGTTTTAAATCTGATTGCTTCTTTGATGAAAATTATACTTGGTTCAAATATGGATTAGGTATAGGTTTTGGTATTCCTAACGATAATTTTATATCTATGTTTCTGTATGTCAATCATGGGTACTGTTCTTACAAATTAAACGATACTTTTTTCAATGAATCGGTAGATTCAATCTATAATTATTCAGATTTACAATTTAATGCTGGTTTAAGAATTAAGATGGTTACAAGATATGTAACATTTTTTTATGATGGAGGTTTTTTGAGAGTAGCTGATACTAATCCATTAAATAAAATATTTTTAAATTTAAGAGTAGCATACACTTGTCAGAAGGAAAAAACATTAAATGGAATATTTGGACAAACCAATTATTTAAAAAAATATTTTGATGTATATTTAGATGCTGATATAAACAGGTTCTATTTTAAAGGTAATTCGTTTGAATTAGGGAGAGTATCTTTAGGAGTAGATATTTATTTAGATTTTTTCCCATATCCTTCAACATTTGAACTCCCATTTTAATATTTTATTCTTTTCACTCCTTCCCAAGTTATTTTTGGGAAGGACGTTTTCTTTTAAAGCTGTGCTTTACATTTTTTTATGAATGAAGAGTAAAAGCATAGCTTTTGTGAAAGTTGTCTTCCCAAGTGCAACTTGGGAAGGAGTAAACATTTGAACTCCCATTTTAATTTTAATATTTTTGATTTTATGTCTGTTTGAGTATTTAAAAATATTTCCAAGTTTACCTATTCTTTCAAACCAATTTTTTATTAATTTGCTATTTCATATTTTTACTTTATTAATATTTTTAAAATATTGAAATTGATTATTACGTTATTATAAAATGGAAGAAAAAGAAGTAAATAATTTAGAAAAAAAGTCGAATTATGTAGTCTCAGCAAGGAAATTCAGACCGATGACATTTTCCGAACTTGTAGGGCAGCAGCATATTTCAACTACTTTAAAAAATGCAATAAAATCAAGCAGAATTCACCACGCATATCTTTTTAGCGGTCCAAGAGGAGTAGGCAAAACGACAACTGCACGTATCCTTGCAAGAGCAGTGAACTGTCCTGATTCAGTAGATTTTGAACCCTGCAACAAGTGCCAGTCCTGTCTTTCCGTTATAAATGGAAATTCACTTGACATAATTGAAATTGACGGTGCTTCCAACAACAGCGTTGATGATGTTCGCAAGCTTCGCGAGAATGCAATTTATACTCCGGTTTATGGTAAATACAAAATGTATATCATTGACGAAGTCCACATGCTTTCTACATCGGCTTTCAATGCACTACTAAAAACACTTGAAGAACCTCCCCCACACTTGCTATTCGTCTTTGCAACAACAGAACAGCACAAAGTTCCAGCAACTATTTTAAGTCGCTGCCAGCGTTTCGAGTTTTATCGTATTAAAATTGAAGACATTGCCAAACAATTAAGATATATTGCTGACAAAGAAATCATAACTGTTGATGATGCTTCACTACTTACTATTGCGAAAAAAGCAGATGGTTCAATGCGTGATGGTCAAAGCATTTTCGACCAGGCAGTTGCATTTTGCGGAACAAATATTAAATACTCCAACCTGATTGATGCACTTCATTTAATTGACCAGGACTTCTTTTTCCTAATCGACGAAGCAATTTACAATAAAGATGTTGAAAAAGTATTAAACATTGCAAACGATGTTGTAACGAAGGGACACGACCTTCAGGAATGTTTAAACGGAATGTTGGAGCATTACCGCAATCTAATAACCTGCAAAGCTACTGGAGATGGCACTTTTATTGAAACCTCCAAAGAATATATGGACAGATATTTAACTGACCATCAAAAGTATTCAAATTTGGATTTATTGAGAATTATGCACATAATAAGCAGTGCTGAGACTTCACTCAAATTTTCAGCTCAGCCAAAAATCCGCTTTGAAATGTGCTTGCTTGATTTAGCAAATCTTGATTCTTCAGTTGATATTTCAGAACTTTTAAATTCAATTAAAGACGGTGCGAATATAGAACAGATGCCGAGAGTTCAAACTCCTGCTCCTGCTCCCAGACCAGAACCAAACCACATAATAGTTCAAACTCCTGCTCCACAAATTGTTAAAGAACCTACATTTGAAAAAGAAACTCCCAAAAAGTTTGAATTAGTTGAAGAAAAGCAAGTAGAAAAGAAGCCACTGGCAAAGAGTAAAAATATTGAGGAAAATTGGGAGCAATTTATTAGAGATTGCGGAAATTCATCTACCGGCTTACAGATTTTGCAGCATAGCAGTTCAATCTTTCCTAAATTCTTTGAAAAGGAAATTATTTTTTATGTTGAAGATGATTTTATCAAAGATAATTTATTAAAGAACAAACAAAAATTGCTTGATGCTCTTGAAGAGTTCTATGGTTTCAAAATTTTAGTTAAAATTCTAAATCAAATTCCAGATGATTTTGAAAAAAAAAAAGTAGAATATAATTTCTCTCAGAAAGAAGAGGAAATCAAATTAGATGAAGAATTGATTAAAGACAAGCACCCGGTAGAAATCGAAATTCTCAAGTTCGGTGCAAAAGAAATGAGTAGTTGATTGATTATATTTGTTTTTCTTAGTCATGCTATCAGCTTGCTGATAGTATGACATAAATAATATATAGTCATGCTATCAACTTGTTGATAGTATGACTTAGAAAAAATGATACTGGTAAAAATGGAAAATACAATTGAAATAGAAAAAAAAGTAAAATCATCCAATAACTTTCAAAAAATTGATGTGGATAAAACATCAAATTGGAAACGAAAAGTAGTTAGAATAAAAATAAATGGAAAACCATTAAGCAAAACGGTAATAGAAAATCGTGAGTAGTGCTTGACCACATTAATTGTATAATTTTGAGTTTTATTCTGAAGCGAAACGAATAATCTCACAAGTTGTTATTATCACAGAATTTGAGATTTAGATATGGTGCTTTTCCAGTCATACTATCAGCTTGCTGATAGCATGACAATAAAAAGATTAAAAGTCATGCTATCAACTTGTTGATAGTATGACTTAGAAAGAATACATAGTTATTTTTAAAATTTTATAAGGGCAATATATGGCATTAGAAATCAATACAGCAGCTCCGCTATTCAAGGCAAAGACCAATGGTGGTGGCGAAATTAGTTTATCTGATTTTAAAGGGAAATGGGTAGTACTTTATTTTTATCCAAAAGATAATACTCCCGGTTGCACAAAAGAAGCTTGCAGTTTCCGTGATAATATGGAAGATATTACCAAAATGGGTGCAGTAGTTATTGGCATAAGCACCGATAGCGTTGCATCTCACGATAAATTTATAAAGAAATTTGATTTAAATTTTGTGCTAATAAGTGATGAGGACAATTCCATTTGCTTAGAATATGGTGTTTGGGTGGAAAAAGTGATGTGCGGCAGAAAAAGCATAGGAATTCAACGCAGCACTTTCATTATTGATAAACAAGGTGTAATTAAATACATTTTCCCCAAAGTGAAAGCAGAAGGGCATGCTGAAGAAGTAATAGCAAAATTGAAGGAGTTGATGTAGTTATTAAATACAGGATTCCTGATACCTCGTAGTTTGGTATTTTGCAATAAATATAGTTCTGAAGGTAATATAGCGATAAATACATAACTCCTAAATAAATTTAGGAGTTATTCTAATAATTAGATTAACTCCATAATTTATTATGGAGTTAAAATGCGAAATCATTCTTTAAGAGGCAAATCTCCTAACTCCTTTATTTCATAAAAAGAATAAGATGTTTAGAATATTTTTAAATTCTACTTAACCTCTTCAAAACTGCCATTTTTTACTTTCATTAATGTAAATTCATAGTTCGCTTCACATTTCTCATTAAAATTAATAGTTCTGAAAGCACAATCGGATAAATCAGAATTCTTTACAAATTGAAAAACATCATTACGTGAGAATTTTTTGTTACTGGCTGCCTTTTGCAATAATAAACATAAATCAATGCTTTCAGCTGTAAAAGAACCCGGTTTATATCCGTATTTTGTCTGAAAATCTTTTATGTGTTTATTAGTATAATCTATTTTAGGATAAGTGAAAATAAGTCCTTCAGCACTTGGTTCGTCCAATAAGTAATTTGTTAAAATAGGTCTGGTGCCGACAAACTGAGCAGTAATTCCAAGGGAGTTTGCCTGATTAACTATTGTTGCCGCTTCTTTTGTACTAATCAAAACAACTACGTCAGGATTTTTTTCTTTAATTCTGTTAAGTTCTGCTGTGAAATCTACCTGAATATCTGAATATGCTTCAGTTTGAACGATTTTTTCACCTAAACTTCCGGACAAAGTTGTATTCCAAGACACACCATAATCATTGTTAAAATACATAACTGCAATTCGGTTATATTCATTCAACTTATTGATTAAAAGCGTACTTTCATCTTCAACTCCTTCTGTCATTTTAATTGAAGAAAGTAAATTAGAATTGCTAAAAGCTGCACTACCTATTGGAATTTGTAGCATATTATTTTGAGCAATTTTCGCAGCTAAACCATTACTAATCCAGCTTGCCAACGTTACAACCGGTGTTTTTTCTCCTTTTGAAATAAAGTAAGTTAATAGCGAATCTGCAACTGCACTCAAACCTTTGCTATCGTAAAAAGTAATTTCTAAATTTTTGTTGGCATCTTGCATTAATTCCATTGCCTGTTTGGATTCAATACCAAATTGACTATAATGACCAGATAAATCAAGAATGGCTGATATTTTTATTTTCTGCTGAGGAGGATTATCAGTTGAACTATCACTACAACATACTAATAAGAAAAGAGTTACTGCAAAAAGGATATACTTAAACATAACTATTCGATAATAAATTAAACATAAATCATAAAACTAATAAATTATTAATGATTGTAAAAATTTTAAAATTATCGTTATTAAGACCATTTTATAAATAATGAGAAGTTATTTCGGAGAAATCGGGAATCCAGTCCCAGTATGGTTTATGTATAACCATTTTCACGTAGGGCTGATAAGTTCTTAATAATATTCTTAACAGCCATACGAACAACAAGTTGACAATATGGTTATAATAAAAAGATAAAAATCTCCTTAGCGAGTTCAACTTGGGAAGAAAAATTTCCTTCCAAAATCAAATTTGACAAGGAGAGGAAAGAATAACATCGTAGATGTGTTATCTTAATAGCAAGCAAAAACAAAGAACGAATAAGCTCCGTAGGAGTGTTCTCATCACTACGAGATTCTTTCCGTGAGTGTTTTCAAATCTATTATGATAACGCAACTACGTTGCTATTCTAATCAGATATGTGTTTGTAAAATATAATTCCTTGCGGGATAAATTGGATTTTCTTTTGTCTGAACTAAGATTGAAAGGATTTTTGGATTACCTGATTATTACAATTAACAATTAATCAAGAAATCTTATAATAAATTTAATCAATGTTCTGACAACTTAAATAAGGAAAATCAGATAAATCATATTTCAAAAATTATTTGCATCTTCTTCCCAAATGCAACTTGGGAAGGAGAGTGTAATTTATTTATTTTGAATTTATGAATAATACAGGTCATATAATTTGCTTTTAAAAAAAATATGTTGTAATTTTGAAATGCCGTTGGAGGTGCTCTGCAAAATAGTAGGGCTGAGAGAAAACTCCTTGAACCTGATACAGATAATACTGGCGTAGGAAAGACGGAAAAGTCACTCTCGCTTTTTAACCTACTTTCTGCTCACTCAACCTCACGGAAAATATTATGTATTTTCTTATAAGGAGCAGTTATGTTTACAAAATTATTAATGTCTGCAATATTGATTTCCTCATTTATGTATTGCAATGCTAATGGACAAAAAACTACAATTCAAGATGAACTTGCCGATACTGCTAATGCAAGAGTATATCAGGCACCGAGCATCACAGTAACAACCACTCGTGCTTTAGAAGGAATAAGCGGAGTTCCGTTTTCTGAAATGTCTAAAATAGAACTAAGCAACTTCTATACCGTTCAGGATGTCCCTAAACTCTTAAGTTGGATGCCTTCCATTACTTCTTATTCCCAAAGCGGAAACGATATTGGTTACTCAAATTTGACTATGCGTGGCTTCGACCAGCGAAGAATTTCAGTGCTAATCAACGGAATTCCTCAAAACGACCCGGAAGACCATCAGGTTTACTGGATTGACTTTCCAGATTTAAGTTCAAACATAGAACTTATACAAGTTCAAAGAGGAGCCGGCTTGACTAACTATGGTTCTGCTTCGATTGGTGGAAGCATTAATTTGCTTACTTCAAATTTCGTTAATCAAAAAGGAATTAAGCTGTTTTCTGGAGTTGGAGTTCAACAATTTACCGAAGGTGATGAAACTGTTTTACAAAGTAGAGTAAGTAAATTTTCGCTGGAGGTTTCTTCCGGGGTAGTTGATGATTTCGCATTTTATGGACGACTTTCCCGTATAAATTCACTCGGCTACCGCGACAGGTCCTGGACTGAAATGAATAGCTTTTTTCTGAGTGCAATAAAGTTTTCCGGCGATTTAACCACTCAAATCAATGTATTCGGAGGACCAATTACTGATGCACTGGTATATACAGGTATACCCAAAAGCTACATTAAAGACGAAAAGCTTAGAAGAAAAAATCCTTCTTCATGGCAATACGATGCAACTGGCAAGAACATAAGCTATCTCACTGAACGCAGAGAACAGGAAATTGAGGGCTTTTCCCAGCCACATTATGAAATGTTGAACGATTGGAAGATTTCTGATAATATTCTTTTCAAGTCAGCTTTGTTTTACTATACAGGAGATGGTTATTACGATTATGATGCTTCCTGGGCTGATACTTCAACTCTAAGAATTACAACAGTACAGGGATTTAACCCAACTGAAAATCCTACTAATGCTGTTGTCAAAGCAAATGTAAGCAATAGGCACGGCGGCTGGATTCCACGCATAATTTTCAAACATAATGATGGGGAGCTTACTTTTGGCACAGAAATTCGTTTCCACCGCTCTAATCACTGGGGTAAAATTTCTTATGCTGACAAATTACCTCAAAATTATAATCCGGAATATAAGATTTATGAGTATGATGGAATTCGTGATATTTTCTCAGTTTTTGCAAGGGAAAGATATGAATTTACAGAAAAATTTGCGATGTCTTTAGAACTTCAATTAGTTCATAACAGATATGGCATTGAGAATGAAAAAAGCGGCAATTTCTTCACAAGCTATTTAGATAAAAATGGAAATTCAATTAGTGGAAATGGAGAAATTTTTAACGTTAATTATCTTTTCTTTAATCCAAAAATTGGTGCAAGCTATTCTTTGAACGAAAATTTGAATTTCTACTCTCTGATTGCCTGGACTCAACGCGAGCCTCGAATGAGTAATCTTTATTCAGCAAGCGATGCATATTATGGTGCTACACCACTTTTTGAGTTTAGAGTTGATGAGCAGGAAAATATATATTATGATTTTTCTAAACCTCTTGTTAAACCGGAAAAAATGCTCAATTTTGAATTAGGTGGAAGCTACCGGACAGAAGATTTTATGTTTGCAGCAAATTTTTATTTGATGCAATATTTCGATGAACTTGTGAAAAGTGGTCAAACTGATATTTTCGGTGAACCTATTGATGGCAATGCTCCAAAAACCTTACATTATGGATTAGAACTCGAAGTAGCATATTTTCTTTTCAAAAAAGCTGAAACTTATTTAAGCATAAATGCAAATGCTACAATTAGCAAAAATCAAATTATTGATTATAACTTTGTTACTGATAAAGGAGAAATTGTTCCTTTGAAAGACAACGAAGTTGCGGGTTTTCCAAGTTTTATAGCAAATGTAATGCTTAATTATCAAGAAAACGATTTATTTGCTTCGGTTAAAGGAAAATTTGTTGGAAAATCCCGAACTGATAATTTCGGCGATTTAGTTTTAAATGACGAAAGAATTATCAAACAATTAACAAACGATTATATGTCTGGTTATTATAATGACAATACTTTGGATTCATATTTCGTTTTAAATGCTGATATTTCCTATACTTTTAAAAATATTTTAGATTTTCATGCTATCAAACTGCATTTACAAATCAACAACTTGCTTAATGAACTTTACGCAGCTGGTGGCGAGGGCAAGGACTTTTTTCCAGCAGCTGAACGTAGTTTATTCTTTGGAATTGAATTAGGATTATAGTATTTTAATATTTGCAAATCCCTAATATATCAAGTGCCTTATTTAAAAGGATATGAGATAATCAAATAAGTCATACTGGCGAATGTCAGTATCAATCTTAATAATAGTTTTTTTAGGTCATTAGTTATTAGTCATTGTATTTTTATATTTTTACTAACAACTAATGACTAAAGCCCAATGACTAAAAACTCACTATTGTTCCTCTCAATAGAAAAAACCGAGATATCATTCCAAGAATTGTCAGAATTTCGCATTTATTTATGTCATCTTTATTTAAATAAATGCTATGCTTTAAACAAAGTTTCGCAATAACAGACAAAAGTAATTTTTGCTATCCTTTTTAATTAAGAAATTAGTTTTAAAACATCTAAAAAAATGTTAATTTTACTAAAGTTTCAAAGATATTTCTGAGAAACACTAAAAAATTTAGTAACTAACCTGTAGGTTACTTATGTAACTGAAAGGGCAGTGCATTAAGTAGCTTACAGCTTTTAGCAATCGGCTTTTAATCTGTGAATTCCGTGTTCTTTATCAGTGCTTTCAGTGGAAAAAAAATCCATAAATATTACACAAATCTTACACATATGCACTGCTGAAAAGCCAACAGCTGTCTGCCAGAAAACAATAATAACCGATGATTAATGATTAATAACTCACTTTACGCATTTCCCTCTTGAAATGTGAAAAAGATTTGTGTATATACATTTTTTTTATCCACTTTTCTTAATCACACTTTAAAGGAACAGATGTGTGTTCTTGGTTGTATATTTATCATTTTACGAAAATACTTATTATAACTTTTATAGTAAATAATTATTTAGTTGAGAATTATTGCTTTTTAAATATTCATTTTGTGCTCTTAGTGAAATACTTTGTGCCCTTTGTGTTAAAATAAATCACCACAAAGAACACAATGATTTAACGAAGAACACAAAGAATTATATTCTAAAAATTAACAAGAGATTTTAATATTAAATCTCCAATGCGTAAGGTGAGTTAATAATAAAAGACTATCTTAAATGCCTACAGCCTACAGCCGATAGCTGACAGCTGACAGCACTAATTGATAAATTTTATAAAACTAAACAAAAAAATTATGAATTTTGCAATTACGGGGGTAGCAGGTTACATAGCCCCAAGACATCTTAAAGCAATCAAAGAAACTGGAAATAATTTAGTTGCAGCTTGCGACCCACACGATTCAGTTGGTATTATTGACAGCTATTTTATGGATTGCAGTTTTTTTACTGAGTTTGAGCGTTTCGACAGACATCTTGAAAAGCTTCACAGGTCAAACAACAATAAGAGAATTGACTATCTAAGCATTTGCGCTCCGAATCATCTTCATGATGCTCACATTCGATTGGCACTTCGTTTGGACGCTGACGCTATTTGCGAAAAACCACTCGTTATTAAACCTTCTAATTTAAACTATTTAAAAGAATTAGAAGAAGAAACCGGACGAAAAGTATATAATATTTTGCAACTTAGGGTACATCCTTCAATCGTTTCGTTAAAGAAAAAAATTCTTTCAGAAAAGAATAAAACCAAACGCAATGTAGTTTTGACATATATTACTTCACGTGGACTTTGGTACAATTATTCATGGAAGGGAAATATTGAAAAGTCTGGCGGAGTCGCTACTAATATTGGAATTCACTTTTTCGATATGTTAATGTGGCTCTTCGGTAAAGAACAAAGCAGCACTGTGTTTTTATCTGAACCAAACAAAATGAGTGGTTATATGGAACTTGAAAACGCTAATGTCCGTTGGTTCCTATCTATTGATAAAAATGATTTACCCAAAGAAGCAGTTGAGTCTGGTAAAACTACTTTTCGTTCAATAAAAATTGATGATGAAGAGCTTGAGTTTACTGGTGGTTTCACTGATTTACATACTCTTGTTTATAAAGATATAATTGCTGGAAGA
>ERZ795059.4887-NODE-4887-length-12393-cov-5.301426_pt1 | contig 12393 bp, 9 predicted proteins | sample MGYA00375143_ERZ795059 | MGnify/ENA primary metagenome ERZ795059 (study PRJEB30188, sample SAMN05720168) | activated sludge metagenome | isolation source: Anaerobic digester | place: USA | collected 2015-01-07 ... | reverse complement strand
CATGAGCCTCGACTACCTCAAAAGACTCAACCAAAGGTATGAAAACTGGATCGATGGTTATAAAGAAGGTAAATTACTCATTATCAATATTGATGAAATAGATTTTATCAATAAACCAGAAGATTTTGGATTCATCATCAATCAAATAGAAGCCGAAATCGGAGGCCTTTTCAACATCATTTAAAAGCTATGTATCAAAGCATCAAAGATTTTGTAGAGAAATCCAATAAAGCAACGTTGGTCGCTGTTTCCAAAACAAAACCTATTGAAGCAATTCAATCAATGTATGACAAAGGCCAAAGACATTTTGGAGAGAATAGGGTACAGGAACTGGTTGATAAATACGAAGCACTACCAAAAGATATAAATTGGCATCTCATCGGCTCATTACAAAAAAACAAAGTAAAATATATTGCACCTTTTATACACATGATTCATTCTTGTGATGGCTTAGAATTGGCAGAAACTATTGATAAAGAAGCTATTAAAAACAATAGGAGGATCAAAGTGCTGCTACAAGTAAAAATTGCAGAAGAAGAAACCAAACAAGGATATGAACCTTCAGAACTCCTTCAAGATTTGGAAAGCGGCGGTTATGAACAATTAAAAAGTCTTGAAGTTTGTGGTTTGATGGGAATGGCATCTTTTGTGGAGGATGAAATTCAAATCAGAAGAGAATTCAGGTCGTTGTCTGATTTATTTACTCTGATCAAAAATCAATTTTATAAAGACGCTTCCTTTTTTTCAGAACGTTCTATGGGTATGAGTGGTGATTATAAAATAGCTTTGGAAGAAGGAGCGACTATGGTCAGGATTGGCAGTGCTCTTTTTGGGTCAAGATGACTACAAACATGATTTTTAGCAAATATATTGGCGGATGGAAATCCCTTTACAAGACTTTGGAATACATGGTCAAGGTCGGGCCATTAAAATCAGGTAAGTCCATTTTTTCTAAAAACACTTGCAAAACTTGTGCATATGGCATGGGCGGAAGTGATGGTGTTTTAAAGAACGAAGCAGGTGATTCCATCCAGATTTGTAAAAAAAGTGTCCAAGCGCAACTCACTGACATTCAAGCACCTATTAATGTTGATTTTATAACCAAAACTCCACTCGAAAAACTCAGTTTACTGACTCCCAGAGTTATCGAAAAGTTGGGCAGGTTGGATCAAATACTGTTTAAAAAAGATGGGGACCTCCATTTTTCTACGTTGAATATGCCCGAAGCGCTTTCTTTGGTTTGTGAAAGAATGATGGCTTGTGATCCCAACAGAAGTTTTTTCTACAGCTCAGGTAGATCAAGTAACGAAGCGGCATTTATTTTACAACTTTTTGCGAGGTTATATGGTACGAATAATGTAAACAACTGCTCTTATTATTGTCATCAGGCATCAGGAGTTGGTCTATCCCAAATCATTGGAACAACGACTGCAACCATTGATTTGAAAGATTTGAAGTCTGCAGACCTTATCTTCGTCATAGGCGCTAACCCTTCATCAAATCATCCCAGATTTCTCACAGAATTGATGGAATGCCGACGCCGAGGAGGCCATGTGGTGATCATTAATCCTGTGAAAGAACCAGGTTTGGTGAGGTTTTCAATTCCTTCTGATGTAAGGTCTATGACAAGTATGGGTAGTGACATAGCCAGTATTTATTTACAACCCAAAATAGGTTGTGACATACACGTTTTGAGTGCTATTGCAAAAAAAGTGATTGAAAATCACAATGAAGATTCATCTTTTATACAACACTTTACCAATGGTTTTGACGATTATCACGCAGCTTTAAATCAAATGGATTTCAAGCAATTGTGTACAGAAAGTGGGGTTTCAGAAATTGAAGTAATGGATGTAGCTGCTCATTATGTGCAAGCAAAAAATGTAGTATTTACTTGGGCTATGGGCATTACCCACCACACTCATGGCGTTGAAAACGTAGAATCAATTGCCAATTTGGCTATGCTGCGAGGAATGATTGGCAGACCAAACGCAGGATTATTACCCTTGAGAGGACATAGCAATGTGCAAGGAGTTGGCTCAGTAGGAGTAAGCCCTACTTTAAAACAATCCATTTTTGAAAATATTGAAAGTCAATTGCAAATTGCTTTGCCCAAATCCCCTGGCTGGGATACCATGGCTTGCATGCGCGAGGCTGACGCTGGAAATGTTGATGTGGCATGGATAATGGGTGGTAATTTGTATGCAAGTAATCCCAATCTCACTTATGCTGAAAATGCTTTAAATAAAATAAAAACAAAAATCTACCTCACAACGACTCTTAATGATGGACATTTGGTGCCCACTGAAGGAGAAATCATCATCTTTCCTGTTTTAGCCAGAGATGAAGAAATGCAAACAACTACCCAAGAATCCATGTTTAATTACATACGGATGAGCGATGGTGGTATCAAAAGAATGCAAAATGCCCGCTCAGAAACAGAGATAATTGTGAATGTCGCATCGGTATTGATTGATTCCAAAGTTTTTGATTTTTCTCCTTTTATCCTACACAAAAACATCAGAAAAGCGATTGCCAAAACGGTGGCCGGTTTTGAAAAAATTGGTGAAATGAATGAGAAAAGTCCAGGTTTTCATTTGTCGGGTAGAACCAAACATGTACCCACTTTTGACACGGATGATGGAAAGGCCAAATTTGTCATTCCAAAATTGCCCACTCCTCAAACACAAGATGAAAATGAATATTTGCTGATGAGTGTCAGAAGTGAAGGGCAATTTAATAGTGTAATTTATGAAGAAACAGATTCGTGGAGAGGCGCAAGCAAAAGAACACTGGTTTTCATGAATCCTCTCGATATGGAAATTGCCAAAATAATTGCGGGTGATTTTGTTGAAATAGAAAGTTCGGTAGGCAAGTTGGAAAATTATGAGGTGTTGCCTTTTGATATTGCCCGAGGTTGTGTCATGGGTTATTATCCAGAAACAAATAGGGTAGTAGTGGGAAAATTGGATAAAAGAAGTCAAACTCCTGCATTTAAAAATACATTGGTCAGGATCAAAAAAATGAAATGATTGAACAAAAGGAAATAAGTATTGGCCCCAAAAGAAGAGGATATCATCTGGTAACTTCCGAAATTTTACAGGGAATTCAGCTTCCTCAAGCAGGTTTGTTGCATGTTTTTATCAAACATACTTCTGCAGCCTTGACAATCAATGAAAATGCAGATCCAGATGTGCGGACTGATTTTGAAACTTTTGTCAATAAAATCGTACCAGAAAATCTACCTGGTTTAGTACACACTATTGAAGGCCCGGACGATATGCCTGCTCACATTAAAAGTTCATTTATTGGTTCATCGGTCACGATTCCGATCACAAATGGTAGACTAAATTTGGGCACATGGCAAGGAATTTATCTGTGTGAATTCAGAAACCGGGTGTCTGCAAGGAAATTGGTTATTACGATTTATCATTAAGTTTATCGTCAGAGCGGGTGAGTTTATCTATAAAGTATAAGTCAGGGAACATTTGGAGTCCAATTACCATTAACTTTACTAAAAATAAGCATTTAAAATGGAAGAAATAAAGAAAACCAATAGGAGTACAGACGCTGATTCCATCATCAAAAATCACATGATTTGGTCCATGGGCGCTGGTTTTATTCCAATACCTATAGCAGACCTATTCGCAGTAAGCGCCATCCAATTGGATATGATCAGACAGTTAAGTAAATTGTATGAGGTCGATTTCAAACAGACAGAGGGTAAAGCCATTATTACAAGTCTTACAACCAGTGGATTGGCCAGATTGGGAGCAAGGGCTGTAAAATTCATTCCTGGAGTCGGTAGTGTATTGGGTGGAATAACACTGGCAATTTTGTCTGGAGCTTCCTCTTATGCATTGGGTGAAGCATTCAAAAAACATTTTGAAACAGGTGGCACTTTCTTGGATTTTGATCCAATGAGATTGAAAAAATATTACGATGAAAAGTTCGAAAAGGGTAAGGAAGTTGCTAAAGAAATTCAAAAACAACAAAGCAAAAAAGAAAAAGCGGTAGATACTTCCAATGCCATTGACAAATTGAAAGAGCTTGCTGACATGAAAGCTTCTGGCATTCTTTCTGAGGAAGAATTCACTGCACTGAAGAAAAAAATAATCGAAAGCTAAACTTTCACTGCAGCTTTTTAGAATTTCATGATTCACATTTTCCAATAACAATTGGGAAATGTGAAATTAATGTGAAATATAAGTCCCTAAAATTGGCAAAGTAAGGCAAAGAACTATTTTTGCACAAAACAGAAAGTATGTACCCCTACATTCACAGAGACATTAGTTGGTTGGATTTTAATTACAGAGTGCTGCAAGAAGCCAAAGATCCCAATGTACCGCTATTGGAAAGAGTGAAATTTCTGGCTATTTATTCATCAAATTTAGATGAGTTTTTCAGGGTGCGTGTGGCGAATCACCGGTCACTCGTTCGCTTGGGGCACAATGCAAGCAAAGAATTAAACTACGAACCATCAGAAATTTTGGATCGGATTTTGAAAATTGTAAGTGCTCAACAAGAAGAATTTTCAGATATTTTTGAAAATCAAATTGTAAAAGATCTTGCCAAATATAAGATCAATATCGTAAGGCGAAAAAGTCTAAATAAGGAGCAGGTTGATTTTATAGAAAATTATTTCCGCGAAGAAATGTTACCCTATGCACAGCCTGTAATTTTAGATGGTAAAAAAATAAAACCTTTTCTCAATAATGGGGCCTTGTATCTTGCCCTCAACATGAAAGATCCAGATGTAGACAAATCAGTCTATTCTATTGTGAAAGTACCTTCTGATCACTTGCCAAGGTTTACTATTCTGCCAAAGCGAAAAGAAGGTTCATATGACATCATTTTGCTGGGGGATATCGTGAGGCACAATATTCGATTGATTTTTCCTGGTTACGAAATTCTAGATTCTTTTTCCATCAAATTGACCAGAGACGCTGAATTGTACATCGATGATGAATATTCTGGAGACTTGATAGAAAAAATCAAAAAGAGTTTGATCAAAAGGAGCATTGGTGATGCTTCTAGGTTGGTTTATGACAGAACTATGCCCAAGGAAATGCTCAATTATTTGATGAATGTTTTTGATTTGACAAGTTATGATTTATTGCCAGAAGGAAGATATCACAACAACTCTGATTTTTTCAAGTTTCCGGATTTTGGGATGAATCATCTTAAAGATCCAATTTTACAACCATTGCCAAACCCTGATTTAGAAAATGCAGAAAGTATTTTTGATGTTATGCGCGAAGGAGATCAGATGATCCATGTGCCTTATCAAAAATACGAAAGTGTATTAAAATTCTTTGAAGATGCAGCAGATGATGTGGATGTCACCCACATAAAAATCATACAATACCGCGTCGCCAAAAAGAGTCGGATCATGGACGCTTTAAAAAAGGCGGTTGTCAACGGCAAGCAAGTATCAGCATTTATTGAAGTAAAGGCTCGATTTGACGAAGAAGCAAACTTGAAGTGGGGAGAAGAGCTAGAGGCTGCAGGAGTAAGTGTTTTTTATTCTATGCCGGGTTTAAAAGTGCATTCCAAAGTTGCCATAGTCAGGCGTATTGAGCAAGGCAAACCAAAAATCTATGCCTATTTAAGTACTGGAAATTTTCACGAGGGAACAGCCAAGGTTTATAGCGACATTGGTCTGTTTACTGCAAATCCAGATATTACATCTGAGGCTACAAGAATTTTTTCGTACCTAGAAACCAAACAATTACCTACGAAGCCGTTCAAACACTTGGGCGTTGGGATGTTTAATCTCAAAGAAAAATTCATGGGATTGGTCAAAAAGGAAATAGAAATTGCCAAAGAAGGAAGATATGCTTCCATGACCTTAAAGATGAATAGTTTGCAAGATGAAGAAATGATCAATCTCCTTTACGATGCAAGTCAAGTAGGTGTTGAAGTAAAACTCATCATCAGAGGTGTCTGTTGCATCATACCCGGAATCAAAAATGTGAGTGAAAATATTCAGGCTATATCCATCGTAGATCGATTTTTGGAACACGCCAGAATTTATTGCTTCCACAACGACGGTAAAGAAGATATTTTCTTTTCATCGGCCGATTGGATGGAAAGAAATTTACACCACAGAATAGAAACGCTGGTACCCCTTTATGATGAGAAAATCAAAAACACGGTAAAGACCATCATCAACATTCAATTCAATGATAATATCAAGGCTAGAATCATCAGTCAACAAAACACCAATGATTATGTGCGTACAGGAGCAGATTTGGCAGTAAGGTCACAAATCGAAACCTATTTTTATATAAAGAGAAAGATTGAACAAAGAAATTTAGCTAAACAAAAAGAAAATTTATAGGATGCTGAAAGCTGTTTCACCCATTGACGGTAGATATCAAAATAAAACATATACACTCGGAGAATACTTTTCCGAATTTGCATTGATTAAGTATAGAGTTTTTGTTGAAATAGAGTACTTCAAATCATTGACAAACTTAGGTTTATCACAACTCAATGGTATAAATCCCGCGGTCTTAAAAAGCTTGGACACAATCATGGATGCTTTTGATGAGACCGAAGCTCAAAAGATTAAAGACATCGAGAAAGTTACCAATCACGATGTCAAGGCGGTAGAATATTATCTCAAAGAAAAGTTTGACCTATTGGATCTCCAAGATTACAAAGAGTTCATCCACTTTGGGCTTACTTCTCAGGACATCAACAATACTGCATTTCCATTGATGATCAAAGATGCGCTTACAGCAATTTTGATTCCCACCTTTGAAGCAGTACTCGAAGAATTGACTCATAAAGCCAATGAATACAATGGCATACCAATGTTGGCAAGAACGCATGGTCAACCAGCTTCACCAACAACATTAGGAAAAGAGTTTGAGGTCTTTATAGAAAGAATAACCACGCAACTACATGCATTAAAAGGTATTTCTCACAATGCTAAATTTGGCGGAGCGACCGGAAACTTAAATGCACACAAAACAACCTTTCCAGAAATTGACTGGATAAAATTTGCCAATGATTTTGTGAGCAGCCTTGGCTTGACTCGATCGCAAAAAACTACTCAAATAGAACATTATGATCAGCTTGCAGCTTTGTGCCATAATACCATGAGAATCAACACGATTCTTATAGATTTTACAAGAGATATATGGACATACATCTCGATGGATTATTTCAAACAGAAGATTGTAAAAAACGAAGTGGGTTCAAGTGCAATGCCTCACAAAGTCAACCCCATCGATTTTGAAAACGCTGAAGGTAATTTGGGCATAGCAAATACCATTTTTGATCATTTAGCCAATAAACTTCCGATTTCAAGGTTGCAACGAGACCTTACAGACAGTACTGTGTTGAGAAATATCGGCGTTCCATTTGCACATACATTGATTTCTCTTCAATCTATTTCAAAAGGACTGGGAAAATTATTGATCAATACAGAAAAATTAGCCGCTGACCTGGATGAAAACTGGGCTGTGGTTGCCGAAGCTATTCAGAATGTTTTGAGGAGAGAAAATTTTGACAAACCTTATGAGGCTTTGAAAGATCTCACCCGAGGAAAAGCCAAAATTACAGAAGGTGATATCAAGTCATTTATAAACGGACTACCAGTTAGTGAATCAACCAAAATGGAATTACTTCAAATAACCCCATTCAATTATGTAGGGTATTTTTAACAATAATGACTCAATATCGAGGGTATTTGATCAACAAATGATAAAAAATTAAAATATAATAGTCCAATTATTATTGTTTTTGAATTCAATCTTTAGATTTGCGAGAAATTATGGTGCAAGCCAAAACTTTTAGACAAAGTTTAGCGTTATGGACTGCGATTTGAAATATAACCAGTAAATCAACTTACTAATGTCAACAAGTATAACAAGATATTCGGATAGTGAACTAGAAGAGTTCAGAGTTCTGATTGAGGGCAAACTAGAAAAGGCCAAAAGTCAGTACGAAAATCTTATTGAGCAAATAAAGGAAATCACTGAAAACTCAACAGGAGATTTCACCAAAGATCTTTCTGATTTTTCATCTTCTCAAACAGAGGTGGAATTACTCAATAATATGGCCACAAGGCAGCGGACCTATATCCAGGATCTACAAAATGCTTTGATCAGGATCAGGAATAAAACGTATGGTATATGCGTAATCACTGGCACAATGATCGAAAAACGTAGATTATTGGCGGTTCCAACAACAACAAAATCTGTTATTGCTAAGCAGGTAGGTGAAACGCCTTTGAATCCAACACCAAATACCAGTACTCGTACTTTGGATAGTGAGGACGAAGATGAAGAACCAAAAAAGAAAAGAGAGGTTGGCCCTCGCAAACCTGTTATCATTACCAAGGTCATCAAAAAACCAACAGCAACACCTGCAAAATCTCCTAAAAAAATTGCAGACGATGATGATGACGATGAATTGGATGAAATCCTAAAAGATCTCGACAATTTCGGAGAGGAAACTACTGTAGAGTTTGATGATGACATCGATATGGTAGACGATTCTGCAGACGATTTTGAAGATGGCTTTGACGATGCAGCTGATGATGGCGGTGAAGATGATGAGGATTAGTCATACTGATTAGTCCTTCTTATTCATTTAAATTTTCATTCTTCTTTTTGGTAACTCGTATTCGGGTAGCTTATTGTTGAATTATTTGCAATCAAACAATTCAAGGTTTTCCATTGTAATTAATGTAGTTTGGTCGTCTATCATTTTATTTCTATGAACCAATATAGAATTGGCATGTAAATAGTGCTCCTCAGCAGGCTTCTAAAGCAATAATTTGTCATATTTTCATAATAATTGACGTGTCGATTCATCTTGTGAAATCTTAAGATTAGTTTTGTAAGGTAAGAAGAAAGAGAATATGCAAAAAGTGCACGACATTGCCATCATTGGAGGGGGCCCTACAGGTATAAATTGCGCCATTGAAGCTAAAAAAAGAAAATTAGATACCATTATTCTTGAGAAGGGGGTATTGGTCAATTCGGTTTTTAACTTCCCAGCCAATATGACCTTTTTTTCTACCTCTCTAAAACTGGAAATTGGAGAAATTCCATTCATTTCCAATAATGATAAACCAACACGCTCAGAGGCTCTTGAATATTACAGAAGACTTGTTGCTTACTACAAATTGAACATAGTTTTCCGATGTAGGGTAAAGGCAATTGAAAATAAGGATAAAATTTTCCACATAGAAACAGGTAAAGAAACCTACTTTGCTAAAAAAGTAATCGTATGTACTGGTTTTTATGATACTCCAAAGCTATTAAATATACCAGGTGAGGATTTACCAAAAGTCAAACATTATTACGATGAAGCACATCCATATATAGGACAAAAAATAGTCATTATAGGGGGCGCCAATAGTGCATGTGATGTAGCTTTGGAAACCTGGAGTAAGGGGGCCGAAGTTACGATGGTCGTTAAAGACAGTCAATTGTACCAAAATGTAAAGTATTGGATTTTACCCAATGTTGAAAACAGAATCAAAGAGGGTTCAATTGTTGCACATTTCAATAGTGAAGTTATAGAAATTAAAGAAGATGTGGTGCTGATAAAAACGCCAGATGGAATTATTGCGCTCCCAAATGATTATGTACTGGCTATGACCGGTTATCTGCCAGATTACCCATTGCTTGCAAACTTTGGTTTGACATTTAGCGATGATGACAAAAAAGTGCCCATTTGCGATGAAGAAACTTTAGAAACAAAGGTAAAGGGCATGTATGTAGCCGGCGTACTCAACAGTGGAATGGATACCAACAAACTATTTATAGAAAACACCAGACATCACCCTGATCTCATCCTTTCTCACATTCAATCGGAAATGGCAAACAATGAATGATATCGAAAAACTTTACGGTATAGCTCAAAAAGAATCCAGAATAATCATAGGACTCATGTCTGGAACTTCCGTTGATGGCTTAGACATGGCTTTGTGTAAATTTTCTGGTTTTGGATTGGAAACGCAATTCAAATTGTTGCATTTTAGATCCGTTGAATTTCCTCAGAATTTACGGCAACAGATTTTGAATTTTTTGGGAAAGAGAAATGTTGATTTACTAGAATTGACCTTGTTAAATACTGAATTTGCAATATTTACAGCGTCAGCCATCCTTGATTTTCTCAACCAAATTGATTTCCCAACAGCGGATGTAGATCTAATTTCGAGTCACGGTCAGACGATTTTTCATGCACCCAAGTCCTTTCATAAATACTTAGATAGGCCCAATGCCACCCTGCAAATTGGCGATGGTGATCATATTGCTGCAATCACTGGCATTATTACCGTCCATGATCTGAGGCAAAAACACGTAGCAAAGGGTGGGGAAGGAGCTCCTTTGGCTTTATATGGCGATTATATACTTTATGCTTCCGAAGTCGAAAATAGAGCACTGCTCAACATAGGAGGAATATCCAATTTCACCTTTATTTCCAAGGATAAATCTCAAGCTTGTTGGGCGACAGATGTTGGGCCTGGTAATACAATTATAGATGAACTTTGCAGAAAATATTTCCAGCTGAATTTTGACAATGAAGGAAAAATTGCAGAAAAGGGAAGGCTCAATGTTGATTTATTGACACGCTTAGAACAACACCCTTATTTAGCAATAGCCAATCCTAAAACCACCGGCCAAGAAGCATTTAATTTGGCATGGTTTGAACAAGCAATTCTTACGCTCGACCAAATTCCAGCCGAAGATCAAATTTGTACCGCTACTCATTTCACGGCAAAAACCATAGCCAGCGCCATCAACCTGCTAGCTGTTTCAGATCTGACTATTTACGTCAGTGGGGGAGGGAGCAACAATAAATATTTATTGCATTTGCTCTCGACTTATCTAAATGATGGTATAAAAATTGAGCAGTTTGATCAATTAGGTATTAGTGGTAGTGCCAAGGAGGCTGTATTATTTGCTTATTTGGCAAATGAAAACTTTGCAAAAACTCCAACTACTTATCCATTCCAACCAACGCAATTAAAGATGGGTAAGATTTCATTACCCAATTGACTTTTGAGACAACTACTTTGATGGTAAAAGCTGAGTCGACAAATAACTTCTGATTTTAAAAGCATCTTCTTTCATCTTGGATGTCCAGATATTAATGGCCTTGTAGCCAGCAACTTCAAAAGCATGCACAGTATTGAGTTGTTGTCCAATGTTTTTATCATTACCAGCATCTACCAATCCGTCCCTGAGGATCATGTATTGAGGCCTATCTGTCATAATGATACTTTCTATGAGATGATCCTCTCCATAATTTCCCATCGAAAATTCCTTAATGCCATATTTCTTAAACTCTTCTATCAACAAGGAAGGTATATAACCATCATCTGCACAAATAATATTTGCAAACTGCAGTTGATAAATTTTAATATTTCTGGTAATTGACAAAAGGCCTTTGGACAATGCTTTTGCGATGGTGATTTGCTCTGTTACTGGTGTTTCACTAAGTTTAGCGTTTGGTTTTTGGATGTATAAACTTTCATTTAAAAGCTCTGTATCTGTATGATAAATGGCAAATCCTGATTTTTTGCATGTTTCAATAAGATTCACTTCATTTACGTCGACCAAAACGATCGGGAAATTCAATTCGTTGAGATGCATAGACGCATCTTTCATTGGAAGTCCTGTTTCAGTTTGTTTGGACAATTTCTTATCAACTAAACTTAAGACTTCACTGACTCTTGCCAATTCTTTTTCATAAAAACAATTCAAAAGTGGTTTTAAATTTTCCAGGAAACTGGTAAACTTTGATTTGAGGAGATTGGCGTCTTCTTCTACAAATAAAGGAATGCTGTGAATTTGTTGCTCACAATAGGTATTAATGTAATTGGTTGTGAAACAATTTACCCATTCAGCTTTTGGGATAACCGTAAGATCTTTAAAAATTTGGTTGGTAAGATGGTCTTGTTGTTCCAAAAAGTTTTTCCACTTAAAATACAAGGGAATCCGTAATAAATCGCTCATTTCACTAGACAAATTCAAGATCGTCTCGTCCAAGTATTCCAATTGTTTGATGCTACTGCGAGCATTACATTCCAAGTCCTTGGCGTAAATAGATTTCGAAGTCATCGTCCTGAGGATATCATTCAATTCAGCATATAAATCAGTAAAAACATGAGCATGCAAATTGATGTGATTGATCCTCTTTATGCGATCATCAGTTTGCCTTTGATGCATTTTCCACCAATTGCTCAATTGTCCATCTAATTGAATAATTGCACTTTCTATATCTGCAATTTTTGCTATTTGTATCTGAAGCGATGTCTCTGAGTCATTAATTGAAGTGCTTTTGATAATGGTATCTGCTTGGTCAATTAAAGATTTCCATGATTCATATGACTCTTTTGCGTGTTTGCTCAATGATAACAAA
>ERZ795059.4884-NODE-4884-length-12399-cov-7.103775_pt1 | contig 12399 bp, 7 predicted proteins | sample MGYA00375143_ERZ795059 | MGnify/ENA primary metagenome ERZ795059 (study PRJEB30188, sample SAMN05720168) | activated sludge metagenome | isolation source: Anaerobic digester | place: USA | collected 2015-01-07 ... | reverse complement strand
AAAACCAACACTCAAGAGACCCAACATTGTCTTCATAATGTCTGACGATCATGCATATCAAGCCATCTCCGCCTATGATAAAAGTTTGATTGAAACTCCAAATATTGACAGAATCGCCAAAATGGGTATGCTGTTTACCAATGCCAGTGTAACGAATTCCATTTGTGCGCCATCCAGGGCGACCATACTTACAGGAAAACATTCGCATATAAACGGTAAGGTTGATAATGTCGCTCCTTTCGACACAAACAATGTCACTTTTCCGCAGTTATTGCAGAAAGCCGGATACCAAACAGCCATGTTTGGCAAGTTGCATTTTGGCAATAACCCAAAAGGTTTTGATCAATATAAAATATTACCTGATCAAGGGTTTTACTACAATCCTGATTTTATTACCAAAAATGAGGGCGAGATCAAAGTGAAAGGTTATGTTACCGACATTGTTACAGATATGACGCTAGACTGGCTGGATAAAGAACGCAAAAAGGACAGCCCTTTTATGCTCATGTATTTGCATAAAGCTCCGCATCGTCCTTGGCTCATGGCCGAAAGACACATGGAGGAATTTACCAAAAAAGTATTTCCGGAACCGGCTACTTTATTTGACGATCACGAAGGAATGCCTGCAGCAAAGGTGGCAACCATGAATATTCAAGGTGATATGGGTTGGGCTGCTGATAGCAAATTGTATCCTGAGTTGATGGACGAAATGGGATTGAAAGAAGAGATTGGTGCAGACAAACGTCGCTATGAAATGACTGTCGGTAGGATGGATGCCTCACAAAAAGCAAATTTTGACAAATCATACCAGGTGATTGCTGAAGATTTTAAAAAGCGATATCCTACTATGACTGCAAAAGAACTCACGCAGTGGCGCTACCAACGATATATGCAAGACTACTTAGGTACAATAAAGGCGGTTGATGAGAATGTCGGTCGGGTTTTGGATTATTTGGAAGCCAATGATTTAATGGAGAATACCATCATCGTTTATACTTCTGATCAGGGATTTTACCTGGGTGAACATGGCTGGTTTGATAAGAGGTTTGTTTACGACCAAAGTTTTAAAACGCCTTTATTGGTATCGTGGCCAAATAGAATCAAAGCCGGAAGTGTATCTGATGAACTTGTGCAAAATTTGGATTTTGCTCAAACATTTTTGGATGCTGCTGGCGTGAAACCACCGGCTGATATGCAAGGATTGAGTATGCTTCCTGTCCTAACTGGTGAGGTGGGAAATTGGAATCGAGATGCTGCCTATTACCACTATTATGAACATCCTTCAGAACACAACGTGAACAGACATTATGCGGTCATCACAAAGGAATATAAACTCATCCATTACTATTTTGATCTTGATTATTGGGAATTGATCGACCGGAAAAAAGATCCTTTAGAGCAGCATAATTATTACAATGATCCGGCTTATGCTACAATAAAAAAAGATTTACACCTCCAGCTAGACAAGCTACGAAACCAATACGGAGATTCTGATTCTTTAAGCCAGCAGTATGTTGATAAATTCATGCCCCTGGCCAAAGAAGGAAAAGTATATGGCGTAGAAGATCACATTTTGAAGCCGATCGTTGAAAAATGGGAAGCAATAAAAAGTAAGATTAAATAAGCATCTATCTGCTGAGTAGTTTATAAAATCTCAAGATGAGAGATGAAAGAAGAAAGAAGAAAGTTCAATTAAGAGCACTTACTTAAATTTGATTGGAAAAAATACTTTTATTTTTTCTAGTTAGCACTTTGATGTTTTCCAGTATTAAAGCACCGTCCATTCTATCTCGAAGCCAATATTTCATAACACAGTTCGTTATCGGAATTAATTGCTCGTTTCCGAATAATTAAAACAACTTTTGCTAAGTATGAAACACTTATTTATACAATCCTTTGTTTTTTATATCGCTATCCATGTGCTGTCTGCCCAGATGAGTGACCCAATTGAAAAAAGAATTGATTCTTTATTTTCAAAATACAATGATCAAACAGCTGGTGTGTCTGTTGCGGTTGTGAAAAATGGTGAAGTTGTTTTAAAGAAAGGATATGGAATGGCCAATCTTGAATATGACGTAACCAATTCACCTCAGACAATATTTCATGTTGCTTCAGTTTCAAAACAATTCACGTCTTTCGCTATCTTTCTTTTAGAAAAAGAAGGCAAAATAAAATTTGATGATGACGTCAGAAAATACATACCAGAACTTCCTATTTATGATAAGCCAATAACTATAAGTCATTTATGTGCTCATACCAGTGGTCTCAAAGATCAGTGGGCTTTATTAACTTTGGCCGGGTGGAGAATGGACGATGTCATCACAACAGAGCAAATACTCAAGTTGATTTACAAGCAAAAGTCATTAAATTTTACTCCAGGAACACAATATAAATATAGTAATACGGGCTTTACATTGTTGGCTGAAGTGGTAAAAAGGGTATCGGGAAAAAGTTTCGCAGCATTTACGGATGAGTTTATTTTTAAACCGCTCCAAATGAACAACACTTTATTTTATGACGACCACCAAAAAATTGTAAAAAACAGAGCTTATTCTTACGGTAGCGAAAATGGAATTTATGAAAAAAGGAATTTAAATTATGCCACAGTTGGACCAACAAGTTTATTGACAACTGCCGAAGATTTAGTCAAATGGGTATTGAATTTTGAAAAGCCAATCGTTGGTGATGCCGATTTAATCCCTCGATTTAATCAAATTTCCTACCTCGAAAATAAAGAACCTGCGATTTTAGCAGTTGTCGATGGTGAAACTATTTATCATTTGAAAGGGCAGTTCATAAGAAATTACAAAGGGCTGGAGGTATACAATCACACAGGTAGTGATGCCGGCTTTAAATCCTATTTAGGTCGCTTCCAAGACAATCGTTTATCCATTATTTTGCTGAGCAATGATGAATCTTTTCTATCCTATAAGACCGGTATGGATATCGCAGAATTTTATTTATTTGACAAATTCAAACAACGTGAAGTACCAAATGCAGAAGCACCAAAAATGGTTGCAGAAACAAAGCCAATTGAAGTTGTAAACCTAAAAGAATATGGAGGGGTATTTCGAAATGAAGCATTATCCTCAGCTTTCACTTTAAAAACAGTCAATGGCCAATTGGTTATGACCCATGATAGATTGAGTGATGTCGTTTTAACTCAAATAGGAAATGACAAATTTAATGGTGCGATCACTTTTTCCTGTGAGATCACTTTTACAAGAAATAAAAAAGGAAAAATTGGCTCGTTATCTATAACAAATTTTGGGGCAAATGATGTTGTTTTCAATCGGATTAAATAAGGGTCTATGTGAAAAAAATCTACTCGGTTGCATAATATGTCTCACCTGTATATTACAACCCTTTGAAAATTTTATTCGTCTGATTAGAATATTCAACTAATCTGCTACTAATGGATAATAAAAATACAATCGAACATCATTAAGATGATGGTGTGAGCGTCCCAAATTGGAGGCTTCATGTAATGAGAAGTTTGTTTTTTCTGAATTTTATTAGTTTATCATATGACAACTGGTCTACAATCCTATTTCCAGAAGAACAAATGGACACTTTAACTGGAGTTACCATTAGTTTCTGGGCTGCTTTTTCAGTTCTTAACTTATTTGGAATACGTTTCCCGCTAAAATTTATACCTATTCTTTTACTTCAGTTGCTCTACAAATCCGCATGGATCATAGGAACTTATTTACCCGCAAAAAATTCGGGACAATTAGATGAAGATTTAATCTCTTTCTTCTGGATTTGCGTTGCTGGAATTATTTTGAATCTTTTGGTTTTACCTTGGAGATTTGTATATCATGAGTACTTAAAAAACTTCTTTAGATTGGGGTAAAAGTGGTCAAAAAGAACTTGCAAAGTATAAAAAAAGACTGAATGGATGCTCCGACCTTTTGTCTCTTAATTCATATCGATTTATTTAAGTCGCCATTCATGTGGCGACACACCAAACTCTTGTTTGAAAACTTTACCAAAGTAACTGGGGTCACTAAATCCACAGAGCATGGAAATATTTAAAATGGTATCATCGGTGTTTATTAGCAATTCTTTGGCTTTTTTGAGTCTCAAAATCCGTATGTACTGGTTGGGTGACATACCCATGATGGCACTGAGTTTACGATGTACTTGCGAGTAAGACATAAATAGATTTTTTGCAAGTTGTTCGACACTTAGATTTTCGTCCGATAAGTGGGCTTCAATTTCTGTTGTTACTTTTCTGACAAATTCATTTTCAATCGTAGGAATGACGATAGACTGAAAATGGGTTGTTGTACTTTCATTATTTGATGTTTCTGTGAGGTCCCAATTAAATCCCATCTGACTTGCGTATGCTTTTTGTAGGATGACCCTTTGGTCTAATAGTTTGCGAACACGCAAGACTAGTTCGTCAACATTAAAAGGTTTTTCAAGGTAGACCTCTGCGCCATATTCAATTCCTTCCAACTTGGAGTCGATGTCGGCCTTGGCAGTGAGCATGATGATGGGTATATGACTAGTGCGTTCATCATTTCGCAATCTTTTGGTCATTTCATATCCATCCATAAACGGCATCATTACATCCGTTATAATAAGGTCAGGCACCATATCACATGCTATTTCAAAACCTTCTTGTCCATCTTTACCAATTGCCAAACGATAATCATTCAGACAACTTGCCGTATAAGCCACGACATCCGCATTGTCTTCTACTAGGAGTATCAAAGGTTTATCCGAATTTAATTTTTTTAGACCATTGATATACTCAATTGAGTGAGTTTTATCAGTCCGTGCATTATCCATTTCTTTCAGATAAGACTTTTCTGATTCTTCTGCAAAATCATGGATGATATCCAAAGGAAGAGTGACCGTAAATTCTGTCCCAATTTTGGACCCTATTGGAGGGCTTTTTACAGAAATCTCTCCATCCATTAGCTGCACCAATTCTTTGGTCAAGGCAAGACCAATGCCTGTCCCTTCGGCATTTCGTGTGACCGTTGTGTCTGCTTGATAAAATCTGTCAAAAATAAAATGGATTTGGCTTTCAGAAATTCCTTTGCCTGTGTCTTTTACTTTAATGACCAATTGACTTAGATTGTCAATAGTAATAGAAATATAAATATCTCCTTTTTTGGAAGTAAATTTCAAGGCATTAGAAAGTAAATTAGATACTATTTGCCGCAATTTTTCTTCATCATATTTTACGTACATTTGATCGAGTGCAGAAAGATAATGCATCTTTTTTTCCTGGCTTTCTGCCACTGAATGGAATGATTCTACAATGTATCTGATAAAATTTATGACATCGCCTTGGATGAGATTCAGTTCCATTTTGCCCGCTTCAAGTTTGGACAAATCCAACATTTCATTGACGAGACGCAAAAGATTATTGCCGTTGCGCTCTATCATTTCCAAACCATTTTCCAAATGTTCACTTGCTGATTTTCTGATGTGCTGCACCATGCCCAAGATGACGGTGAGCGGTGTGCGAAACTCATGGGTAATGTTTGTGTAGAGATGCGTTTTGATCTTATCTAATTCTTTGATCCGGTGACTTTCATTTTGCTCAAATTGGAGTTGCGCCGCCATTTTATTTTGATCAATCTTGTATTGGTAATACGCCTTAATTCCCCAACCAAACAAAACCAAATAAAATAAATAAGCATACCAGGAAGTGTACCACGGTGGTAGAATTTTGATGGTAAGTGCTTTTATTTGATTATTCCAAATTCCTAAACTATTACTTCCTTGGACTCTGAAAGTGTAGTTGCCTGCTGGCAAATGCGAGTAACTTACATTTCTCCGATTTCCACTTTCTATCCAACTATCATCAATACCTTCTAATTGGTAACGGTATTTTATTTGATCAGGAGCTCTGAAATCTAAAGAAGAAAACTCAATCGTAAAAACATCTTGTTTATGATCTAAAGTGATAGATTCAGTAAATTCAATGGCTTTTGTCAAAATGCCAGTCTCATCATTATTCTTAATGACCTGATTACCAACAATGAGTTTTGTAATAAAAATATTCGGAGCAAATGTGTCTAGTAAAATCTCTTTGGGATTGAAAAGATTGAGTCCACTGACACCTCCAAACGCCAGATTTCCATTGGGCATTTTACAATAAGCATTCGTATTAAATTCTGAGTCTTGAAGGCCCGCTGCTTCGGTAAAATGTCTTATTTCAAAATCTGCTGTTCTGTCCTTGGTGGCCAAAATACAAAAGAGCCCATTGTTGGTACTGCCCCAAATATTACCAGAATCATCGGTTAATAATCCGTAGACTGTATTATTGCAAAGACCTTGTTGGGTGGTGATGTGTCTGATCTTACCTGTAGATTTTTCCATGAGGTTGAGCCCACCGCCTTTAGTGCCAATCCAAAGTAATTGGTTATTTATTGGGTCTTCCAAAAAGCTACTGACACTATTATTATTCAGCGATGTCTTATTATCTGGGTTATTCTCGTACCAAGTGATTCTTGGGCCTTTTTCAAATATATTTTTGTTTTCAATGCTCGTAAATCCAAACTCGGTTCCTATCCATACAGTTCCAGCTTTGTCATGATATATGGATGTGATTAATGCATCGTCGGATAGTGGGCTTTTTGGATTTGTATTGATTGTAAATTCTATGAAATCACCACTTAAGGTATCGAATACACCAATCGCACCTCCATGTCCACCAATCCATAATCTACCTAATTTGTCTTCTGAAATATGCTGTTCATGATAATAACTGTTTTTGAATGTTGTTTTATAAACCTTCACTTGTCTGGTTTCAGGATTGATTTTTTCTATAGCTGAAATGAAGCCTGATTTTTTATCTGTTCTTTTAGTGATCCAAAGGTCTCCTTGTTTAGAAATGAAATAATCCAATACCCTTGGATCCGTTCCTTTCATAAGACTGTTGAGTATTTTGCCCTTTGAATCTATCAGTGTTTCTCCATTCCAAGATCGTATATATAAGTTGTTCCTTGGATCTGCAAAAATATTTTTGATGCTTTGATTTGGGACTAAGTGATTAAACTTTTCAGACTCAAAAGAATATTTTTTTAGTCCGTGACCGTTCAATCCCACCCATACCAATCCCGTTTTGTCTTTGAAAAAAAAATTGGCGAATACATTATTTACCGTTAAAAAAAGACTTTCTTTGGGATCAACTGCATTTCCTTTTTTCCATTTAGAGACATCAAAAATTTCTATAACTCCCAGATTATTATTAGATCGCCACAAGCGACCATTTTCTTCAAATAAAATGCTACCAGTATGCCCGTTGAAAATTGGTTTTTTAAATGTTGGGTAGGCAGATATTCCATCATAAAGAGTCACATATTCATCATTATTCCATACACTTCCATCATCGTTTTTTATGATTTGTGTTCCTCCAATGTTGATATTTTTTTGCAATTCAAATTGGTAGGTTTTTTCATTCAATCTGTATGTTAAACTGTCGCATTTGTACCAAGTGCGGCCAACTTTATCGGTATAAGACACTTGATTGTAGTAGTTACCCGGGTTAAAAGAGTTTTTGGGTTTCTTTATATGCGAAATCCTGATGCTTTTTTGATTTTCAAAAAAATCTTCATCAATGGTTACCAAGTCAAAATTTTCATGAGAGGTATTGACCAAAAATCGTCCGTCAGCTAGCTCTGTAATTTGTTCCAATACTTCGTTGCCACTAAGACTGTTTGCATCTTTGGGGTCGTGAAATAATCTGTAAAACTTTTCTGTTTTTTTATCAAAAATATTGAGCCCGTGGTCAGTGCCTACCCAAATGCGACCTTTACTGTCTTCATACAAATAGTAGGTGGCATTATTGGAGATTGTGTATGGGTCAAAAGCGTCATAGTCATAAACTTTAAAAGAGTAACCATCGTATCGATTGAGTCCAGCTTTTGTCGTCATCCACAGGAAACCATCTTTACATTGTAAAATTTGCCAAATATATCCTTGCGAAAGACCTTGTGCAGTGGAAAGTGTTTCGTATTTGAATTGACCAAAAGCAGAGTGGCTCAAAATGAGACACAACAATGCCAAATAAAAAGCATAAAACTTAACCTTTTTAGGCTGCAAATTCATAAGGGAAAGATAGGTCAAGTTTCACTTTATTTTTGATCTAAAAGCCATCAAAAAATCCTACTGATTTGAAAATGCTCAAATAATCGGGTAGATGCTTAAATTTTACGGTTATTATAATACTTGTGACTCAAATTTTTAATAAAATTAGCTTTCAAAATTAACTTTGACTATTATGGCCTTCTACCACTTATAGACGGCCTTTTGACGTACTAAAAGCTTGGTTTGTTTTAACTTATTAAAAAATGACACTTGACCAATTTAAGTTGACGATTCATATGGTTTCAAGCCTTGATGGATTTATTGCCAAAAAAGATAATAGTATTTCATGGTTCGAAACTTCTCACAGTTACGATAACGGTGTAGATGGAGAAGACCCGGTAGAGTTTTTGAAAACAATTGATTGTTATGTAATGGGTTATCACACCTATGAACTCGCTTTATTGCTCTCTAAGGATTATGGCTGGGCTTATGGAGATAAACCAACCGTTGTATTAACTACGCGCCCATTACAATCCGATAGAAAAAATTTGACTTTTTATTCTGGCAATTTAAATACTTTGATCATTGACCGACTAAAACCAAATTTTAATAATGTATGGGTTGTTGGCGGATCAAAATTGACTAAAGAATTTCTCACACAAAAATTAGTCGACGAAATACGAGTAAGCATATTGCCAATTATTTTAGGTGAGGGATTAGCGTTCTTTGACCAAATAGGCCAAGAACATCTTTTGATTTTAAAGGATGCCAAAGCCTACAAAAATGGGATGGTAGAATTGTGCTATGACGTAAAAAAGTAAAACTTTTAATTCAGGTTTGAGTCAATTCCTTGCTGTAAGAAGGAACAGGTGGACAACTGGTTGTGCCAGCAAAGTATCGCCTTTAGCCTACCGCATAGCGTGGTCGTAGGCAGAAAATGAAGTATCGCCACCATATAATGCGGCAACGGTCAACAGGTGAATTAAAATAGAGATTTTGAAGACTACGTTGAGATATAATAAAGTGTAAATTGTACTTTTATATTACGTTATAGAATTCTTTTAAGATATTTAATCCAATGTATTTCAATAATAACAGCGTCCAACAAATCAAAGATGAACTACAATATTGGTGGACTCATCAAGATTTTTCTGATAATTCTATAAAATCCTTGCCAAGTCATCTAGTTGATAATAATATATTGAAAGCGTTAGCGCAAAATACCAACACGGTTGTGCAGATATATGACATGAGTGGTTTTAAATCTATTTATACATCACCCAATTGCAAAGCTATCTGTGGTTTTACTTCTGAGGAGCTAAATAATAAAGGCTTTCTTTACTGGATATCTACAGTGCCTATGAAAGAAATGATGTTCTATATTAAAAGCTCTAAATTTGTAAATGAACAAGCCAAATCCGAAAAAACAGACCAAAAGCACTTTTTAAACCAAGTGGTCAATATGTCCTATAAAAATAAAGCTGGCGAAAAAAGAAAAATGATAACCACCAATATCTGCCTTGAGACCACTCCAGAAGGTAAACAAAGATACCAGCTCATCATGTGGCAAGACATGTCACCGCAGTCAAAATCGGATGATTTCATAGCGCGATACCGCTTTAGTGAAAATGAAATCTACACCTATTTTTCTACCACAGGAAAATTTGAAAATAGAGATATTCTGACAGATAGAGAACATGAAGTGATCAACCTTACTGCACAAGGTCTGACTTCAAAAGATATTGCTAGTCAATTATTTTTAAGTGCTTTTACCATAGATAATCACAAAAAAAATGTGATGCAGAAATTTCAAGTGGGCAATATGATAGATGTTATTTCAATTTGTCGATTTCTTAATGTCTTGTAACGTGTCTCTTATTTTGATTTTCTGATAGAATGACTAAATTAGTCATTGCTCAATAATGACGGTGTCCTTAACATTGCAAAACACTAATTTTTGCAAAATTGAAAAATACACTCATCCAAAAAATTTACCTGCAGGTACTTGATGAAACTAAAAAAAACTATCCTATTGCACAAATTATTGGAATAAAGGTGGCCGTGCTAAACTATTGTAAAATCCCTTTACAAAATCAAAATATTTTTATTCTAATACCTCTTAATCGATTTTCTGAAATTTTAGCTCTCCATCTTATAAGACTTCATAGCAAGTATTTTATCAATGCTCATGCTTTTTAAAAAGGTGGAGAAATGTTGTATTAGAGATTTTGAAAGCACCTGCTGCTATATAAAATCAAAAAAAGTAATTAATCCTAAACTGTATTAATATAAAAGTAATTCATCATGAAGAAAATAATTGTCGTATTTCTAATTTTGATAAAAGGATTTTCTTCTTTTTCTCAAAATGTGGGCATCGGTACAACTACACCTCAGACTAAACTTCAAGTCATTGGAGAAACCACATCAGACAGTATAAAGTTAAATAAATTAATGCGCATAGACAGCCTCGGCAGCTTAGAGTTTGGAGCAAATAAAGCAGGAAAAGAAGAAAATGCCGGGCGAATCGGGTATCAAATTTTTAGTGATGGTTTAGATATTGTTGGTGCTGGAAATTCAGGTTTAGATAGAAAAATTAAATTTTTTAATGAAGGAGGAGCTACATTTTCAGGGATGTTGGGCATAGAAAATATAGCTCCGATTGAATTTGGTGTGGGCTTATTTAAAGATCCAAACTCAGGAAAAATTGGCTATAATTTATTTTCCGACGGGTTGGATATAACCGGTGCAGGATTAAGTAATAATGATCGTCGTATTAAGTTTTGGAATGAAGGAGGAGCATCATTTGTAGGTAAAGTTGGAATAGGCAATTCTAACCCTGAAAGTATGCTTCATGTCAATGGCCACATGAAATCTGATAGTTTCACTACTCAACAAGTGGTAGTAGAAGATATCCTACCCAATCATGATTTAATACGAATAGCGGGATCAACATCAACGCAAGTAGATCAAGAAAATAATGCTGGAAGCTTTTCACAAGCCCCATGGAATAATATATGGCAATCTTTTACAGCAGGACAAACTGGCATCTTAGCAAATATAAGTCTATTGTTTGTATCTGGTGAATCTTTAGTTAGAACATTAAAGATTTATGCCGGAGAAGGAACAAGTGGAGCAGAACTTTTCTCCACAACTTGGATAACACCCCAGATCTCTTCAAGTCAATTTATTACATCTCCTAAAATAAACATCCCTATTGCAGCCGGTCAAAAATATACGATATTTTTAGATGTTGGAGCACGGTGGCGTAGGGGGCTTGATAATTACACTGGTGGTATGTCTTCTTTAAATCCACCTTATGACTTTAATTTTAGGACGAATATGATGGGTAATTATGATGAATATTTTAAAGTTAACAGCGAAGGGAAAGTAATCATATCTGGCTCGATAATGTTACCTACAGACGCATCTGCAGGTCGTGTACTCACATCAGATGCTACAGGCAACGCTACTTGGCAAATACCTAGCAATTCTCAATTTGATTCAATAGTTATCAATGGAAATAATGGAGCTATTCGTTATAATAATAAGCAGAATAATCTAGATTGGCGTTTAATCTATAATGATAATTTTAATGATAATACAAGCCAAGGCTGGAACGCATATTCAAATTATAATAACTCTTCACCTTTACCTGCAACTGTTATAAATAACCCTACTTTAGAACAGGTATTAACAAATTATAATGTTTTAGACAACTCGCACGTATTTAAAAAACTATATGATATGAGCGGCATTTCTTTTACACAGGTAAAGGTAAAATTTACATATATAGCAATAGATTCTTGGGATGCTGGTGAAATAGGATGGCTTGGAAAAGCAAACCAGCTGAATCAAGATCCAAACTTGATTTGGCACAGCCAATTTAATACACAGCTATTAAAATATAACGCTTCAATTAATTCAGTGAGCTTTATTGGTGGTACTTCAAGAGATGTTAGTTACACAGGAGAAGCTACCTTCCCTGATAATAACAATTTTACCTTAACTTTTGGAAACAGCTTAAACAAGACCACGACAAATGGATCATTCGCTATTGATAATATCGAAATATGGGTTAAATAATACAATGAAAAAGAAATCAATTCAAATTAAAACAAGTGAGTATCTATTAGTAATTACTTTATTATTTACTTTAACAGATATTGGCTATAGTCAAAATGTCGGTATCGGCACCACTAATCCACAAAGTAAGTTACATGTAGTAGGAAACACGAAAATTGATGGTAAAATACTTGCGACTGATTCTGTTTTTGCCAATCAAAGTATAGCAGTAGGAGGAGAAATAAGTGGCGACAGTATGGAATTACATGGTATAAACTACAA